>Ga0105050_10000421_pt1 | contig 65025 bp, 55 predicted proteins | sample FRY01_FD_78088 | JGI IMG/M metagenome (GOLD analysis project Ga0105050, IMG submission 78088) | Freshwater microbial communities from Lake Fryxell liftoff mats and glacier meltwater in Antarctica - FRY-01 | ecosystem: Environmental > Aquatic > Freshwater > Ice > Glacier meltwater ...
AAATCATATTTTGCGCTTCAACTAAAATACACAGCCCTTGATTTTTTTGTTTCGTTTTTTTATCAAGAAAAAAATGAAAGGCTCGAATTTTTGTATTTGAATTTTTAATCGGACAATAATGATTTAATTCCTATAATAAAATCAAATGATATTGCAGTAGTGCACTCTAAATGGTAATTAACAAATTCGCGAGGATAAGTAGCTAGAACTTGCTTTTTTAAAGGAATAATTCGTCGTAACTTTACTAAAAACAATAGCATGAAACTCAAGCATCCTCAAAATCTTAATGATATAGCTGCATTAATTGATTGTTCTTATGTTGGGGATGAAAATCATCAAGTGACTGGAATCAATGAAATTCATATGGTTGAAGTTGGTGACTTGGTGTTTGTTGATCATCCGAAGTATTACCAGAAAGCGTTGAATTGCGCTGCTACGACAATATTGATTGATCAAGAAGTTGAATGTCCAGAAGGAAAAGCTTTGATAATTTCAAAAGCACCTTTTGATGATTACAATCGACTTACACGTCATTTTTCACCATTTAAATCGCAGAGCACACTAGTTGGCGATGATTGTGAAATCGATGTGAGTGCATTAATTTATCCGAATGTATTTATTGGACATCGAGTGAAGATTGGAAAAAATGTCACTTTGCATGCGGGCGCTTGTATTATGGACGACTCAATTTTGGACGATAATGTAATCATTGGTCCGAACACTGTGATCGGACACTATGCCTTTTATTATAAAAAGAAAGTGACTGGATATGATCGAATGCATTCATGTGGTGGAGTCCATATTCACAAGGATGTTGAAATTGGTGCTTTATGTACGATTGATTCAGGTGTTTCTGGTATGACGACAATTGGTGAAGGGACAAAAATAGATAATCAAGTACATATTGGTCATGACACAGTCGTAGGTAAACACTGTTTGATGGCTGCGAATGTAGGAATTGCAGGTTGTGTTCGAATTGAAGATAAAGTTACCATATGGGGGCAAGTGGGCTGTGCGAGTGATGTGACACTTGGTGAAGGTGCAATTATTTTGGCACAATCAGGTATTTCTAAAAGTTTGGAAGGTGGAAAAACCTATTTCGGAAGTCCATGTGCAGAAGTTAAATCTAAATTTAGAGAAATGGCAGCTTTAAGAAGATTGCCAGATATTCTTGATAAATTATAGAATGACAGATAAATTAGTTAAAGAATTAGAAAATCAATTAAAGCTCAAAGATTTCAAGCTTAATTCTTTGCTAGAAATAACCAATGCCATAAATTTAAATCAAGAAGTTGATCAATTGATTAGGATCTATGAGTTCATATTAAAGGAACAATTAGGTTTTGGACGGTTTGTACTTTTTAATTTACAAGAAGACTGGAATTGTTTGTCAAAAGTTGGAATCAAAGGAAGATTGAAAGAAATAGATATAAAGAAAGACCTTGGTCGATTCAAAGAGATTACGGTTATTGAATCTTCGCATTCAACCTTGCTCAGCGAATTTGACGTTATTGTTCCTGTTTTTCATAAAGAGACACCACTTGCTTATTTGTTAATAGCAGGAATTCAGAAGGAAGGGAACAAGATTACGGATAGTTTATCCTATATGAGTTTTGTGCAAACATTGACAAATATCATTGTTGTAGCAATTGAGAATAAACGAATGACTCGCCAAAGTCTGATTCAAGAGCGAATCAAAAAAGAACTCGAGGTGGCTTCTGAGATGCAGAAATTGCTTTTTCCATCTGATTTACCATCTAATCGTCGAATGGATATTTCGGCTAAATATACACCTCGACATGAAATAGGTGGTGATTATTATGATTTCATCCCATTAGGCGATGAGGAGTATATTGTTTGTATTGCCGATGTATCTGGAAAAGGAATTAGTGCGGCAATGCTCATGGCAAATTTTCAAGCTACTATTCGTACTCTGTTTAATTATCAGCGTTTTGATATGGAATTTTTGATGGAAGAGTTGAATAAGAAAGTAATGAGAAGTGCTAAAGGAGAAAAATTTATCACTTTTTTCATTGCTCATTATAATGCTTATACACGGGAATTGAAGTATGTCAACGCTGGTCACAATCACCCAATTCTTACCAATGGAAGGAAAGTGGAAATGTTAGATAAAGGCTGTATTGGTCTAGGAATGATGGATGAATTGCCTTTTATAAATGTGGGACGATTAACTTTAAAACCCAATACTACTATGGTGCTATTTACCGATGGAGTTGTTGAATTAGAGAATGAAGCTGGTGATTTTTTTGAAATCGAACGATTGATAAAAATGGTACACAGTTATTATCCTTTGAAAATGGAGGATATGAATAATTTGATTTTCTCAAAATTAGATGAATGGAAAGGAAATCTTCCCTTGGTCGATGATACGGCGATTTTTAGCTGTAGATTTTTCTAACTATTTAGCGCATCAAGTACATTTTCCCAAATCCTTTTTTTATGTATTCATCTGCACCTGATTCGAGGTGTTTGATATCTTGTCCGTTGATTTGTGCTTTCACGCGGTATAAATAAACTCCATTTGCTAAAGGGTCACCAAACTCATCTTTCCCATCCCAGGCATAAGCTGATATATTTCTACCGATTTGAATCAACCCTAGTTGGTCTTCAGTTATCTCTCTGACCACTCGCCCTGTGACAGTCATAATCTGAATTAAAATTTCATCTGGCACTTCATTTCCAGTCAATGTAAAGACAAAACGCGTGCTTGTACTAAAAGGATTAGGATAATTCATCAGATTGGTAATCATCGATTCATGGATGACTTCAAAACTTATTTTATAATCTAAATCACCCGATAGGTTTCCAGTTTTGTCTGAACCTTGAACCATCAAAGTATAAGTTCCATTTTTCTCAAAATAACTTGAATAAATAATTTTGAAACGCTTATGTTGCGCTTCCGCAGGGATCCATTGCATTACGGTATTACCCATTGCATCTATGAAAGGAATACGTGTCAAGACCCCATCTGGATCAGTAATGTAAATTCCAAACAATGAGGTATCTGCATCACTATTCATAATAAGGAAATCGTTCTCATCTTTCAAGGTAATCAAGATCTCACTTTCAGGTGCTACTATGTCATTGTTTAATATGTGTCGACCATTGAATGTGACATCAAGAAGTGGGTTTTGATTGTCTTCAGAGACAAAGAAAGGGATTTGTAGCAGGTTGTTAAAATGCGCTTGCTCAGGTTGATCTGTTATGTATATGCTGCCATTAAGGTAAGGATTAACCTCCATCCAAAAGGTATTAATACCACTTAATCCAACTGTTGAAAAGGAAATTGTATCCCTTAAAACATCACCAACTAAAAGTGAATCTTGTCGGTCATATGGTATTGGATGAATTAGTTGATTTTGGTCGGTTACCCAATATTTTACTAAGAGCGAATCCATTGGTAGTGTATAAATATTTCGCACATCCACGGCAAATTGAACCATTTGACCTTCGATTAATGTATCTGCATAGGGCAACCAAGAATAGGCAGTTGTTCCATCAATTGCAGCTTCAGGTAAGGGTTGATATAATACATGCCAATAATCAACTTGTGCAGGGGTAAATGTGGTTGAATCTACATAAAATGCTTTAAGCCTAATATATGGAAATTGATTAGCATCGACTAACGAACCTAAATCTACTATCGAATCGTTCGACGTAAAAGGCATTTCAATCGTTAATTGAAGTGCTCCAGTTATATCGTATCCATTTATAATTAAAGTTGTTGAATCTTGTGAACTTGCTTCTTGAGCTTCCTGTTTCCAATAAATAGAACCCCAATCTGCGGCCGGACCAATTAGAGTTGATGTTTCTTGTCCAACATAGTCAGAACCGAGTAAGGTTGCAGATAAGAACACATCTTGACCTGGATTTTGGCCAACTTCTTCTATAACAGACGATGGATCACCTTTTTTACAAAAGAAAGCAAAAGGATAATTTGGTCTTCCTGCATAGATACTGTCGGACCCCAATGCAGCAAAGGTCGCGTACATTCCAGGATCAATTGCATCCCAGCTATCATAAACTGCCGCACCTGGTGTGTAAATTAGCAGATAATGACCATCTGGGACTTCGTTAAGCACCATGTTTTGAAAATTGGCTAATTGTGACGCACTCGTTTGTCTAAAGATAAAATAACCTTCAGGTCGCGGTCTGCAAGAACCGTTATCATTGTCATTTCCAAAATTATGGGTTGGGTTTTCAGTTCCATATCGCGTTTTCCATGATTCAAATGAATATGGATCAATAACAGCTACATGCAAAGCAGGAGTACTCGTGCAAATTCCATATTCAATTTGCTGTCCATCCAAGTAATGTGCATTATAATAAATATCAGGAATTGCCCCTGAGGTTCTAACATCACACGTTAAAACATGGGTATTCGGTAAAAAATGTCTTTCTCTATTTGCTCTATCGTAATCGATATCATTGAATCCATTTTTCTTAAATTGGAAAAAATGATCTTGTCCCCAGCCTTCTTTTCCAATAATATGCTGGAAGGAACTTTCCCTCCAAAAAGGTATCGCCTCATCAATTGCTACTCTCCAAAAATAGACAGCACTGTCTTCACAAACCAAGGTAGATGGCATGTTACTCGATGAAGAAATCCATTGTGAAGGGGAAACTTCTTTTACACCACCTAAACCACTAACCAAAGCATACTTTCTAAAAGGACTGTCAAATAAATCAGTTGTATCAATTTCGAAACGATAAGTAGTAAAATCTGCAATAGGATTAATTGTCGAAGCTTTAAGAACAACACTGTCTAGTGGAACAACTGCGAAATCATAAGGCAACACCGGCTCAATTCCAGCTACATTGATGAAAAGTGTTTGTGTCAATTGATTGTTATTTAATTCATCATATTGCTCGTCCACAAAATTTGGAATATCAGTTTTTATTGAAAAGCTGTTAATTCCAACTCCAATGTTTGCCTGAAGAGGCATTTTAAACACATGTTCCTTTTGATAATGTAAACCAGGAATATAAAATTGGTATAGAGAATCAACTGAAGACAAAGGGAAATTTCTTCTGATTTCTAATGAAAAAGTATCCAGTATAGATTTTCCCAAATTCTTTAATTTAATCCGTATTTCTATTGAGTCGGTTGTTAAATCAATAATAGCAGGAGAAAAAGTAACGCTTTGTTGAGTCAATTCAATTTCTGGTTTCTCATGCCAGTTTAAGCGAAGCATCGGATCTCCATTCAATGTCATTTGACTAGAAGTGCTTTCTCGAAGTAAATCTTCACCCATACCTTCAATAGTGGATATGGTAGATTTCATATGCGAACCTAATGTTGCACCATAATTTATAAGAGAAAATTGACGGTATAATTCATTTGAATATTGAAATAGTGTATTCGCAAAACCGAGATTAACTGTTCCTATATATGCTATTGCGCCATATTCAGGAAGATTAACAAATTCCTCTGATTTCGACCGATTGTTTTGAAAAATATTCCCATTGTAGCATGAATTGGTAAGCATTATGGGATATTTTCCATAGTTATTCCAATTCTCTGGATTATCTAAGTTTATTTCAAATCCAGATGTCGTTGCCGAGGAATGACCAAAATAATTCACAATCGAAACACCGTTAGCAATTCGATCCATTACTTCTTGTAATTCTGTTGGATTTAAAGGAGCACTCGTGTTTTTAGCAAGAGTTTTAACGTTTCCACCAAAGTATTGATTTTCAATAGTGTTTTTCATCGCGGTCATGTAGTTCTGAAACAATATTTGCTGAGATTGGTCTGATCCACCTACAAAATGGATAATTTGTTTTTGCCAATCTTTGGTCGCTGTGCTATAGGCAGAGGTTTGAATTTGTTGTTCGTCAAACAGTTTTACCTTTTCCAAATAATCTTTTAATTCTTGGTTGTTTATTGCGGCAATACGACCTGTAGGAATCAGGGGAGTCCATCTCGTTGTTCCAGGCAATCTAGAAGTGATAAATGCATCACTAGAAGGTTGACCAAAAGAAGGGATTAAATTGTTCGCATAATTAACAGAATTGGTTCTTGATCCTGGTCCAGTCGAAGTTACACCACCAACATTTGCTTCACGAATTCCTTTTCCGATTAAGAATAGTCCAACAGGTTTAAGTGTTGCTTGATCATAAATGAAATGAGCAAATCGACGAATTCCATTGATGTGTTTATTAATCCCACCACCAAATTGCAAGTACAATTCGTTTACATTTGCTAAAACAACGTTGTGTGAACCACCTGCAGGACTCATTCGGTAAGTGGTATATTCGGCGGTTGTTGCTTGAAGTAAACTTGGGTAAACCATCAACAAGGCTTCTTCAACATTCAATAGTGAAAAATCAGTAAAAAAGCCAGTTTGATTTACGGGTGTTAGCGCTGAAATATTCACGAATGTTGAAGCATCTTGAAATATTACATTTTGATCTGTATTAAATACATCATTTGGTATCAATGTGCTGTAAACACCTGAATTAGAAATTAAAGGAACTTTCCTAGGGGTGTTTCCATTAACAAAAACATAAGGATTTGTATAAATAAGATTACTTAAGTCAAGACGTATTTTAGTTTGAATTGGATTGTTTTTAACGGTAAAAGCTAGTTTATTGGCATTACCTAAATCTGGGATTCTAGGATATTTAATTGACCAATAATTGAGTGATTGAAAATCAGTAGCAGCGCCTGTATCACCAATAATTTTCCATTTCAATGCAGTTGTGCCCGATGATAAAATAGAACTAGGAAAATTCTGAGCGATGTTGATTGCTTTGTATCCTGTAAAAATGGTATCTTCAATTATGTAATCACTTGCTCCAGCGGTGAATTGTAAATGATGATTTCCTAAACCTGTAAATGCAGCGTTTGAATTGGAAACGGAAACGGCTTCAAAAAAACTAGCCGGTGCTCCTGTATTTGAGTAAACAGAAGGAGTTAGCGCAGAAATATTAAATGTATATCCGCTTACTCCGTTCACGGGAGTGTTTCCCCAACCTTCTCCTGGCATGTAGAAAGAACTGGATGCGTCAGAGGTTTTTTCACCCTCATTATAAGCTGAATTGTAAAAGGCAGATGCTTCAAAGATGATGTAATCAGACGGTGTGTAGGATGGAAAATCTGTATCTGTTTCTATTAAATATCGTGAATTATTAGTTGAACTATTCCAAGTAAAAAAGTATTGAATTGTATCGTTATATAAACTGTATTTTGGATTTCCCTGCCAATTAGGATCTTCATAAAGCGTCGTGTCAAGCCATCCGTCGTTGCGCTCGCCATAAAATGCTATAAAATCGCCGGGACCAAAAAGGCCATCTAGGCCTAAGTCAATGTATAAGGGAATTTCTTTTTCTTTTCCAAAAATCTGAATATTCTCGTGTGTAAATGCAGAGACAGGTAAGCCAGATGATACAAGTGTTGAATAATCAATTTTATGAATACTTGAGTTGGTAATTTGGAATGAGTAAAATCGTTGACTATAATTTATCCATTCATTTCCATAAACTTGAGCATCTGCCTTCGTGTAAAAGACAAAAGTCAAGATTATTACTAGAAAAAGATGAATGTTTTTAATCATATTTATTTCATGTTATTAGGCCTGTCAAGTAAAAGTCGCACCGATATAACATGCGAATATAGTGCAATTGAAGCATCTCCAATGTCAGTAAATGCATAATCTATATGAAAGTTCTTAATATTTAAACCTAAACCAATATTTGGCTGTACGTTTAAACTCTTAGAATCATCAAAATTTGTGACATATTGCATATTTGAAAGTCCTGCTCGAACGGCAACAATCTTTTTAAATCCAAACTCAACTCCTAAATGTGGATCGATAGAAATCAAACCTGTGCGAATCAAGGTATTTCTTCTACCATCAGTAGTTATATCAACATCAATTTCGGGTGCAGAATAAAATCCTTTTTTACCAAGTTCAAACTTTCGGTAAGCACCTAAAATTATTCTAGGCAATGTTAATTCTAATCCATTTCTTGGTAGTTCATTTCCTGTTGCAATAAATGTTTCTTGCATTTGTTCATCTAAAGAAAACATCCATGCATTAAATGTTGAAGTCACATCTCGAACGACTAGACCAAATTTCCAGCTCTTAACATGGTATTGAGCACCAGCGTCAATGCCAAATCCCCAAGATCGAGCAAAATCACCAACTCTTCTATGTATAACCTTAAAATTACCACCAACACTTAATCCTTCTACGTTTAACTTTCGCGCATAAGAAAATAGGAAGGCATAGTCAGCGGCAGTGAATGTGGTGATATTGTCGTAATTAACATTACCATCATTATCGATAAGCTGCGTTGTGTTTGGTATATCGTCTACTGCAAATCGTATAGCTGAAAAACCAACTGTACTTTTACTATCAATAGAATGTGAGAGTCCTAAGTAGTCGAATTTAGAAATTCCTGCAAAATATTCAGAATGCATTAGCCCGATTTCCAACCATTTATTTGTTTGGGTTAACCCAGCGGGATTCCAATACCCTGAATTTACATTCCCTGTTTGCGCTACAACAGCATTCCCTAGTCCAAGGGCATCGGCTCCAATTCCAATAGATAAAAATTCATTCGAATATTTGGGTGCAATATTTTGGGCAAAAAGTGAATTAGCGCTAAATAAAATAGGTGTTAAGCAGTAAATCGAGAAAATTCTTATTGTCATTGTAGTTCTATTTTTACTGCTATTTAACAACTTATTCATGAAAAAATTGTGTTATTTGTGAACTTATTCATTTATTGTCAGACGTAAAGTTAACTCAATTGGTTGTAAATTCAAATCATTAACAATTTTAAACTCACGATGTTCAGTATTCCGAATCTTTTTACCGCTGCCAATTTGTTATGTGGAGTTTTTGCAATTGTTCTGGCATTTGCCGGGCGAATTGACTTGGCCCCCTTCGCAATTTTTGCTGGACTATTATTTGATTTTTTTGACGGATTCTTGGCGCGCAAGTTGAAAATTTCTGGTGAATTAGGAAAACAATTAGATTCCTTAGCCGATATGGTAACTTTTGGAGTAGCGCCAGGTGTAATCATGATGGTTGTTTTAGTTGTTTCAATTTACATGGATGAATCTATTCATGCTAAGACGTTTCAAGAGCATGTGCATTATGAATTAAACACATGGATTAACGCCTTGTTTTATGGTGTGCCGAATCACATGGACGCTTCAATTAAGTATTTGCCTTTAGCAGCCTTTTTTATTCCTTTCATGTCCATGTTTAGATTAGCTAAATTTAATTTAGATGTCCGCCAATCTGATTCGTTTATTGGTGTCCCCACGCCACTAAATACCTTGTTTTTTATGTTTTTTCCTCTCGTATTAATGGTTGATTTTGAAACATGGAAGAATGGCGATTCAATTCACTTAACTATTTTTAATTCATATTTTTTGGTCGGTTTGATCATTATTATGTCCATGCTTTTGATTTCGGAAATCCCGCTTCTTGCTTTAAAAATCAAATCATTTGCTTGGAAAGAAAATGAATTTAGGTATATATTTATTATTTTAAGTATTGCTTTTATTTTCATTTTTCTTGTTTGGTCAATACCTTTAATTGTATTTTTGTATCTGATTATATCTCTTTTAGAGAATTCGTTAAAAAAAAAGAAAGCACATGAAGTTTAAAGCCGAAATCGATGTAATGCCATTAGATGCACTATTAGATCCGCAAGGAAAAGCAGTAACAAACAGTATGTCAAATATTGGTTTATCTGAAATTGAGGGTGTTCGAATTGGAAGACATGTGCGTTTATTCATTACAGCAAATTCAAAAGAAATCGCTGAGCAAAAGGTTGAAGAAGCGTGTAAGAAAATGTTGGCGAATCAAATTATGGAAAGCTATACATTTTCTATAATTGAAGCATAAGTCAATTTTATGACAGGAAAAAACACAATTGGTTTCAGCCTGTCAGCCAAAAGCACACAAACTTTTCAAACACTCAATCCAGTTACTGGCGAGTTAAATCCAACTGTCTTTCACGAAGCTACTGTCGAAGAAGCTGACTCTGCTGTTTTATTAGCACAAGTTGCTTTCAGTGAATTAAAGAAGAGTTCATCTAAGAAAAGAGCCAGTTTTTTAACTGAAATTACTAAAGAAATTCTTCTATTGGATGATGAGTTGATTCAAATTTACTGCCTAGAATCTGGTTTATCAGCGGAAAGAGCAATAAGTGAACGAGCGCGAACTATTAATCAAATCATTGCTTTAGCAAACGAAATAGTTAAAGGTGATTGGCGTAAAGCTTCAATAGATAAAGCAGATAAATTTGTAACACCACCAAAACCAGATTTACGTAAAATGATGTTTGGTCTGGGACCAGTAGTCGTTTTTGGTGCAAGTAATTTTCCCTTAGCTTATTCTACAGCAGGCGGAGATATGGCTTCAGCATTAGCTGCTGGATGTCCAGTTATCGTAAAATCGCATCCAATGCATGCAGGCACCGGCGAATTAGTTGCTCAAGCAATCATTAGAGCGGCAAAAAAAACGGCAATGCCAGAAGGAATTTTCTCCAACTTAAATGCAAACGATCATACCATTGGACAATATTTGGTGCAACATTCAGGTGTAAAAGCAGTTGGTTTTACTGGTAGTTTCAATGGAGGTCGGGCCTTATTTGATTTGGCGAATCAACGTGAGACACCTATTCCAGTGTTTGCTGAAATGGGAAGCGTTAATCCAATAGTAATTTTACCTCATGTACTTTTTGAAAGCACAAATGAAATCAGTTCGCAAATAGCAGTAGCTATAACTAATGATGCGGGACAGTTTTGTACGAAGCCTGGACTAATTGTTTTAGTTGAATCAGAAATATCCAATCAATTCATTCAACAACTTGAAATAAAAGTAAAAGATAAGGATTCCTTGACAATGTTGCATCCAACAATTTTGGGTCAATTTGAGGAAAGAAAAAAGGAAGTTCAGGGACTTGACATATTAAGATTTTCTGAAGCTGAAGCAAAAGAAGGTAATAATATTGGTCACCAAGCAATTGTGGTAGTCGAAGCAAAACAATTTTTAAGGCAAGAAGGATTAAAACAAGAAGTGTTTGGACCTCTTTCCATAATTGTGCTTTGTGATGATGTTGAACAAATAAAAAAGGTCGTAAACGCTTTTGAGGGACAGTTGACATTATCGATTTATGGCACAGATTCAGAGGTTTCTTTAAATAATGAACTGATTCATCTTGCATTGGAAAAAGCAGGGAGACTTATTTTTAATGGTGTCCCTACAGGTGTAACTGTTTGTCCATCAATGAATCATGGTGGACCATATCCTGCAACCACAGATTCGCGTTTCACGGCAGTCGGAATAGATGCAATGCAACGGTTTCTAAGACCTGTCACATTTCAAAATTGTCCACAAGAAATTTTACCTGAAGAACTTAAGGATATCAACAGTTTAAGCATTGAAAGACGTATTAATGGCGAATGGACACGAAATGATGTTCATAAAAAAGTCTAAAATTCTCTGATCTATTTTATTAACTGCAAATCTATTTCTACTTTTGCTGTTCATTCTTAAACTTATCATATTATGTCAGAATTTGTTGAAGCACCAAAAAAGTCAAATACTCCATTTATTGTAATCATACTTGTATTATTGATTGGAATGGCTGCGCTTGCTGTGATGTATGCGAAAAAGAACAGCGAATTAAATGCTAGTATGAATGAAAACAAGCTATTATTGGCTGATATGGAAGGTATGAATGAAATGATGGCTCCATTTTTAGGAAACAATGTTTCGAATGATTTGCTGAAAGACTTTAATAATATGCTTTCAGATTATGATAAAATTAAAAAAGAAGGTCGTCCAGAAGATCAAGAGGGAATGGCTGAACAACAAGAGAAAATAAAAGGTTTAATTACGGAGTTGGAATCAGCAAAGAAAGGGGGACGTGTGAGTGCATCTTTGATTGCGAAATTAAATCGCGAGAATGAAACACTTCGTAATATAATGATTGGTTATGTAAAGCAAATAGATGAGTTAAACACGAAGAACTTAAAATTGACATCTGATTTGGACAAAACAACGACAGAGTTAACCGATACTAAATCTGAAAGAGATCAGTTTAAGGATGAAGCTGAAAAAAGTGCCGAAGAAGTAAGAAAAGGGTCTAAATTATCGGCTTTCAATATTAGTTCTGTAGGTTTAAGAATGAAAATCAACAATACAACTGAAGAAAGCAGTAGAGCAAAAGGAATTGTTCAATTCAAATCGACATTTACTGTTTCTGAAAATCCGATTGCAAAATCTGGCAACAAATCAGTGTACATGCAAATCATTAACCCGGAAGGAAAGACATTGCAACAGAAGTCAAGCAATGTAATCCAAACCGAAACAGGAAACGTTCCCTTTACAGATTCAAAAGATATTAACTACAACAATCAGCGTATTGATGTAACTATTTTCTATGATTTGAAAGGGGAGACCGCAGTAAAAGGAAATTATAAAGTGAAGATTTATTGTGAAGGGAATTTGATTGGTTCCGATAGCTTTACATTGAAGTAATTAATAGCGTAAGCGATTTTAGGTTAGGTAAATGACAAATATTTTTATAGCAAATTTAGATTGGGAAATCACTTCAGAGGATCTGAAAGCGACATTTTCAGCATTTGGAACAGTGCTTTACGCGCATGTGGTTTATGAAAAGGATACGAAGCGTTCAAAAGGTTTTGGCTATATTGAAATGGAAACTGCTGATGGCGCCATTGCCTCTATCCAAGCTTTGGATGGACTGGAAATAAACGGACGAAAGTTGGATGTAAAAATTGCATCACCAAAAGAAAATCGACCACCAAGAAAGGAAGTGGTTGAAAAACCATACGTGAAAAAGACATTTGATAAAAAACCATCCAGCTTTTCACCAAGAAACAATCCAAGAAATTCGAACGATAAAAAAGATAACAAGTAAGATGTCAGAAGCAATTGATCAAGGGTATGTAAGTTTTACTATTTCAGACAAGGGAATTGGGACTATTGAATTTAGTCATCCAATGAGTAATTCGCTTCCTGGTAAAATACTTCAAAAATTAGCCGATACTATTACCGATTTAGGGAAGAACACTGATGTAAAAGTAATTGTCTTGCGTTCCTCAGATGAAAAAGCATTTTGTGCTGGAGCAAGTTTCGATGAGTTGATTTCTATTGATGATTTTGCGATGGGACAGAAATTTTTTTCTGGCTTTGCCAATGTTATCAATGCTTGCCGGAAAGCACCAAAATTTATCATAGGACGTGTTCAAGGTAAAGCAGTAGGCGGAGGAGTTGGTCTTGCTTCTGCGGTTGATTATTGTCTAGCGTCTAAATATGCAGATGTTAAGTTATCTGAATTAGCTGTTGGCATAGGTCCATTTGTTGTTGGTTCAGCAGTGGAGAGGAAAATTGGTCTATCGGCAATGAGTGAGTTAGCTATCAATGCAACAGAATGGAGAGCAGCAGAATGGGCAAAGAAAAAAGGCCTTTATGTCGATACATTCAATTCCTTAGAAGAGCTAGATGCTGAAATAGAACGTTTGGCTCTGCAATTGGCGAAATCAAATCCAGAAGCAATGGCGATGTTGAAATCAATTTTTTGGCAAGGTACAGAAAATTGGGATGAACTTTTAGTTGAGCGAGCAGGAATGAGCGGTCATTTAGTATTGAGTGAGTTCACAGTGAATGCAATCAATGCATTTAAAAAGAAATAGTAAAAAGTAGCAGGTAAAATTCTATTGATAAATGCTTTGCTGATGCAAGAACGCAACATCTTTTGAACTATTTCAGCACACTTCTTCTTAATTTAAACGAAACATAGCATTCTTTTTTTTAAAATTCGTTTGTTAATAAATTTAGAAGTCATATCTTTGCACCCCCAAATTAGGGATATTGTCTTATTTTATTAAAGTATAAATTGTGGATACATTAAGTTACAAAACCGTTTCCGGCAACAAAGAGACCGCTAATAAAAAGTGGTTAGTTGTGGATGCTGAAGGCCAGACTGTTGGTCGATTAGCAAGCAAGGTGGCGAAGATCATCCGCGGCAAGCATAAGCCGAACTTCACGCCCCATGCTGACTGCGGTGACAACGTTATTGTCATCAATGCAGAGAAGGTATCTTTTTCAGGTGCCAAATTAGAGAACAAAGAGTATGTGCGTTACACGGGATATCCTGGTGGACAACGTTTTACTTCTGCTTCTGAGATGTTGAGAAAACATCCTGAGCGTCTTATAGAAAAGGCGATCAAAGGAATGTTGCCAAAAAACACCTTAGGTAGAAATTTGTTTACAAACCTTAAGGTATACACTGGTACTGACCACAAACATGAGGCTCAGAAACCAGAGGTATTTAATCTTGATACATTCAAATAATTAGCATGGAAGTAATTAACACACTTGGAAGAAGAAAAACATCCGTTGCTCGAGTATACCTTTCTAAAGGTACGGGTAAAGTGACTGTAAATAATAAAGATTACAAGGTAGCATTTCCAATTTCGGTTCTTCAATCTAAAATTGAGCAGCCTTTCGCTTTAACAAACACTGTTGGTCAATATGACGTAAAAGTGAATGTTGTTGGTGGAGGTATCAATGGTCAAGCTGAGGCAATCCGTTTAGGAATTTCTCGCGCACTTGTAGAAATCGCTGAAGAGAACAAACCGTTATTGAAAGCAGAAGGACTTATGACACGTGACCCTAGAATGGTGGAACGTAAGAAGCCAGGTCAACCAAAGGCTCGTAAGAAATTCCAATTCTCAAAACGTTAATATTCAATTATTTTGGCGGTTGTTTAGTATCCAAGCTAAGAGCACTTGTTTTGATGAATCAAAATCCCTCTTCTGCTGAAATTACTAAGGAACGTAAACAATTAAAAAACTAAAAAAATGTCAAAAGTAAATTTTGAAAGCTTGTTAGAAGCTGGTGTTCATTTCGGACACTTGAAAAGAAAATGGAACCCGGCAATGGCGCCGTACATCTTCGAAGAGAAGAAAGGTATCCACATAATCGACCTTAATAAGACAATAGCACATCTTGATCAAGCATGTGCGGCGATGAAGCAAATTGCTAAATCGGGTAAAAAAGTTCTTTTCGTTGCAACTAAAAAACAAGCAAAAGATATCGTAGCTCAAAGAGTTGCAGAAATCAATATGCCATTCGTTACAGAACGTTGGACTGGTGGTATGTTAACAAACTTCCAAACTACACGTAAATCAATTCGTAAAATGTCAACTATTGACAAAATGAGAACTGATGGTACTTGGGAAACATTGAATAAAAGAGAACGTCTTTTCAAAACACGTCAGCGTGAGAAATTAGAAAAGAACTTTGGATCAATAGCTGAAATGACTCGTCAACCAGCTGCAATCTTCTTGGTAGATATTTTAAAAGAACACATTGCTTTGAACGAAGCGCGTCGTTTGAATATCCCAACATTTGCTATGGTTGATACGAATTCAAACCCTAAGACGGTTGATTTCCCAATTCCAGCGAATGATGATGCTACAAAATCAATTACTCTTATTCTTGACGCAATCTGCGGAGCAATTAAGGAAGGACTAGAAGAGCGTAAAAACACGAAAGGTTCTGACAAAGAGGCTGATGAAGTAGTTGCTGAAACACCTGCTGAAAAGAAGGAAAGAAGAGCATCAAAACCAGTTGCAGAAGCACCAGTTGTTGAGGCACCAGTTGCAGAAGCACCAGTTGCAGAAGCACCAGTTGTTGAAGCACCAGTTGCAGAATCACCTGTAGTTGAAACTCCTGTAGTTAAAACACCAGTTGCAGTTGAAGCACCTGAAGTAGATGCACCATCTGTTGAAGCTTCAACAGAAGAAACAAACGATTAATTCACATTATAATTAATATTCCTATGGCAATTACAGCTGCAGAGGTAAATAAATTACGCCAACAAACGGGTGCAGGAATGATGGACTGCAAGAATGCATTGGTTGAATCAAATGGAGATTTCGAAAATGCAATCGACATTTTGCGTAAAAAAGGTCAAAAAGTAGCTGCGAAGCGTGGCGAGAACGATGCAAGTGAAGGTTTAGTTATTGCTAAAGCTTCTGCTGATGGTAAAACAGGTGTTGTTCTAGCGTTGAACTGTGAAACTGATTTTGTTGCAAAGAATGACGGTTACTATAAATTAGTTGACTCATTAGTTGATATCGCTTTGAAAAATGACCCAGCTTCAATTGAAGATTTAAAATCATTGTCGTATGATAATAAATTGACGGTTGATGAAAAAATCACTGAGCAAATTGGTGTTTTAGGTGAGAAATTAGATCTTTCGACATATTCAACTATCAAAGCTGATAAAGTTGTTGCTTACAATCACCCAGGAAACCAATTGGCGACCTTGGTTGGTTTAAACAGCGGTTCTGATGTTGCAGAAGACGCAGGGAAACAAGTTGCGATGCAAGTTGCGGCAATGAATCCAATTGCATTAGATAAAAACGGTGTTGATGCACGTACAATTGAACGTGAAATCGAAGTTGGAAAAGAATTAGCGATCCAAGAAGGTAAACCAGTTGATATGGCTGAAAAAATCGCTCAAGGACGTTTAAATAAATTCTTCCAAGAAAACACTTTGTTATCTCAAGTATTTGTTCGTGATAATAAGTTGACTGTAGAACAATTCTTAGTTACATCTGAAAAGGGTTTAACTGTAACAGAATTTAAGCGCTACTCTCTTAGTTAAGAGACAGTAAAAAATATGAAAGGCTATCGGTATCGATAGCCTTTTTTTTAAGTCTGATTTACCTATAGGTAAGGATTGCTTTAAAATATATCAATTTTGTATATTTGTCCGACTTTATAAACGCCTTTATGAAATTCAAACGTATCCTATTGAAATTGAGTGGTGAGTCACTCATGGGAAACAAGCAGTTCGGAATCGATAACGACCGACTCACACAGTATGCCAATCAAATTAAAGAAATTCATGCGATGGGTATTGAAATCGCAATCGTTATTGGTGGAGGAAATATCTTTCGTGGAGTGCAGGCAGAAGAAGGTGGTATGGATCGAACGCATGGTGACTACATGGGAATGCTTGCTACAATGATCAATTCTATGGCACTGCAAGCTTCGTTGGAATCGGTTGGTTTAAAGACTCGCTTGCAATCAGCAATTGAAATGAAAGAAATTGCAGAACCTTATGTGAGAAGAAGAGCTGTTCGTCACTTGGAAAAAGGAAGAGTTGTTATTTTTGGAGCTGGTACTGGTAATCCTTTTTTTACAACTGATTCGGCAGCATCACTAAGAGCTATTGAAATAAATGCAGATGTTATATTAAAAGGAACGCGTGTAGATGGTATTTATACTGCCGATCCAGAGAAAGACCCAACTGCAACTAAATATGATGTTATAACCTTCGATGATGCATACAGCAGAGGCTTGAAAGTTATGGATATGACAGCATTCACACTTTGCAAAGAAAACGATTTGCCAATCATCGTTTTTGATATGGATACTCCGGGAAATTTACAACGACTATTGGAAGGAGAACAAGTTGGAACAATTGTAAGAAATTAACTTTTTTGACGCTATAAAACTCAAGTTATGACGGAAGAATTGCAAATGATATATGACGAATTGAAATCGTCTAATAACAAATCAATAGCTCATTTAGAGAACGAGTTATTGAAAATCAGAGCTGGAAAAGCAGCACCATCTATGTTGAATGGTGTAATGGTGGAATATTATGGAAACCCCACACCAATTCAACAAGTAGCAAATATTTCTACACCAGATGCGCGAACTATTACGGTTCAACCATGGGAAAAATCAATGATTAATGAGATTTCAAAAGGAATTTTGAATTCTAATCTTGGTTTAAACCCACAAAATAATGGTGAACAAATTATCATTTCTGTACCTCCGTTAACGGAAGAACGTAGAAAAGATTTAGCGAAAAAAGCAAAGGCTGAAGGTGAACATGCGAAAGTAGGAATTCGCAACAACCGTAAAGACGCAATCGATATGGTTAAAATGCTTAAAAGTGACGGTCTTTCTGAAGACTTACAAAAGGATGCCGAAGAAGCTATCCAACAATTCACCAATGGATTTATTAAGAAAGTGGACGATTTACTAGAAATGAAGGAAAAAGATATTATGACAATCTAAGAATTGTTGCACAAAAAAGACCTTTAGTGATAAACGTCTTTTTTGTGTTATTTAACTTGAATTTCAACACGCCTATTCGCTTGTTCTTCATAAGCGAATTTCGGATTAGGGTAAACTGGTTTCGTGTTACCATATCCAATGGCTGTCATTCGTGTCTTATCAATTCCTTGAGCAATTAAATATAACATCACTCTTTTTGCTCGCGCTTCAGAAAGTTTTTGTGCGGCTAGGCTGTTATCACCCGTAGCAAAAACGTGTCCCTGAATCTCAATAAATATTTCTGAGTTTAAGGCCATAAAATCTCTTAGCCTTCGTAATTTGGATTCTGATCCTTCCATGAATTCGCTGGTGCCAGGTTTAAATTCAATTTCTTCAATCTGCATGCTTTTACCCTTTGATAGTGGTTCAAGATAAATAATAATTTCTTGATTGCTTGTAGCGGAAATAACCTCTTCTCTGTCATCAAAAAAATAACCTTCTGCATCGCATTTTAAAAAAGCCTTTCCTGAACGCAGAGGATTGAATAAGAATTCACTTCCTTTGTAAAGTGCTGCTAAGTCTTTTATTCCCTCAATTGATAAATTCGCGATTATGGGCTCGTTTGTTTCAGCGTCTCGAATTATAATCGATAAACTCGGAGAAAATTCGTCCTTTCGTAAATCAATTATTTTTGTTTCATTTTCTGCTTTTAAGCTTTCGTTATCAACTTTGAAAGTTAAGTCTAATTGCAGTATAGATTTGGCTTTTTCTAAGGTGGAGAAACCTATGAGTATTTTTTGACCAGCTTGAATTTTTAAGGGATACAAATAACCTGTTTGAATATCTTCTTTCAAACCTATTTTTTGAAGATTTTCATCTTTCTGTAAACGTTTAATTTCTGCAATTCCTTTATTTAAATCAAGACAAATGTCATTTTTTTCTTCAATGAATATTACCATTTTCAGAGAGTTTTGGGTAACACTCGCCTCAAAAGATAAAACACCATCGTAATCTGGAATGAAAGAGATCCAAACTGTATTTAAATCCGAAATGGTTGATAAAGAAGGATAATTGCTAAACTCGTTTTTAGCACCTGACGAACCTGTAAACTGAATAGAATATTTACCTGATTTGAAAATATTCATCGCACCCTCGCAATCTGCTAAAGAAGCATTTTCAATTTTTTTTGACTGCGCAAATAAACTGAATGCGAAAAATATAGATACTATAGAAAATACTAATTTCATTCCTTTTGGTATATTCAAACTTACTAAAAAAATGTCAACTTTATTCAATTAAACCATTGCTCAAAGTACAGAGAAATAGTTAATTAGTATTTACCATGAAATAACCGAGCCATTTTTTATGAAGGTTTTTTTTAACTCACAACAAAAGGTTACATCTTAACAGACATTTTTCCGTCAGCATACACTCGAATAAGTAATTCTGAATTGGTCGGATAAATTTTTCCAACTGAAACATCATAGATGGAACCTTTCAAATGAATTCCTATTGAGATTTCTCGATTCAGTTCTTTTTCAATCGATTTTTTCACTTCAATTAAATGTGGTTTTAAATCAAAAACAGCAAACTCTTTCAACTTATCTGTGATTTTAGAATTAAACAACCACTTAGCAGATCTTAATAAAGCGTTCTTCGTGTTTAAGTCGAAGCTAAGGTCGGGAAAGGTTATAATTTGTTGAACACTATCAAAAACAGGTGTTCCCACCAAAAACAAGGTTCCTTTACGTTTACCAGAAAAATCAACTTTTAAGTTCAATTTATTATTCAATGCACCTTGAACTTGCATGCTGTCAAAAATAACTAGATTCTTTTTTAACATGACTTGTTTGCCTCTCAGTTCTTTGTTAAGTATTGAAGACAGTGAATCATAATTGGCTTGAATATCCAATGAAATAGAAAAACCATTCGCCGTTTTGTACTCGCTCAGTTTGGGTAATTCGCTCACAACGCTTGAAGGCAGTTGCGAAGTTATAATTGGTTGAAAAAGCATGTTCACATTCAAATAAGCCTTTTTTTGTACAAAATTTATGTCGCTAACAGACACTTCTTTTGGCTGTAAACTCAAATATCCAAAGGTTCCAATCTGCTGGGGAGTAGCCAAGGTTTTCCAAACTTCCTTAATTTCCGATCGGATGTCAACTTCTGAAATTGTTTTGTCAATTTCTTCTTCCAGATTTTTTAATTCAGCAGTCACTTCTTTTTTTAATTTAGCTGTAGCGTCATAGTTGAATACAGTTATTTCACAAGGATCAATTGTTTCGAAGCGACTCAACTTTGTATCCGATTTTAATTGGAAATTGGATGCAACTTGAATTTTTGTTGTGTAAGAAACTGTTGCGCGCCGCATAGATTCACCAACTCCACAGCTTGCGTAGATTCTAGGAATAACACAGTTACCGCTAGAGTTGATCAAATAAGTGCATTCTGGACAGTAATTCAAATTCAACGCATATTTTCCTTTTACCTCATATTCGATGTATTGACCCATACCATTAAATCGAATGGGATCGCGTTCAAAGCGATAAGAATAGCTTACTCCTGAACAATTATTTTCTATTCCTTTGAATTGTTTTGGAATTGATTTTTCAATATCCTTGAAATACGGTTCTAGATTTAATTCGATTGGTAAGGAAAGGTTCGATGTTCTTTGAATTAATGCTGGTGCGGCTTGCACAGTATTTTCTGGTACAATCGGTTCAATAGTTTTACACGATGATAGAAAGATCAATGTAAATGAAATGAAAATAGTACTATTTTTCATCTGATAGATTTAAGAATAACTTTTTGAGCAAAAAGTGGTTTGTAGCTATTCACTTCATATTGAGTGTTTTTTTCTTCTTGTGGCACTGATAAAGTTGTTTTACTAGGTTCATTTTGAGCACCAAATATTTCAAATTCGATGGTGTCTTGATGCCTCGATAAACGAGTAGAGTAAATCATGTTTTCAACTTCAAAATACTCATAAAAAGTATCATCAAATAAGGTCATTTCAAGCAAGATTCCATTGTTTTCATCCATTAGATAATCTGTGGTATTTTCGTTCGATACTTTTAGTATTTTATACTCTTTGAGTATATCGCCGAACTTTTCGCTTTTATAACTCATGGTATATGTCCATGATGAGTCCTGAATAATCTCAACTATTTCAAGACTAACAATAACAGAGTCTTTCGGTGCATTCACATTGCTTAAATACATGGTGCCAGTGTATTTACCAATCCATGATACCGGAAATTGTGCATGTGATATTGCGTATATGCAGCTTGTCAAAAAAACAGTGGATATGAACTTCATTATACTATAAATTGAACATAAAAAAGCGGATATCAAAAGTTTGAGTTCGCCTTTTATAGATTGCTTATAAACTAACTGTCAAATGTGAAAGAATTGAGTTGAATGTTTCGCTTGGACGCATCGCTTTTGAAGTCAATGCTTGATTTGGATGATAATATCCACCTAAATCTATTTTATGACCTTGTGATGTGTTTAATTCTGTGACAATTTGATCTTCTTTTAATTTTAGCTCATTGGCCAACTTAGAAAATAAAGTTTGTAATTCAATATCTACTGTTTGATTTGCCAGCGCTTGAGCCCAATAAAGTGCGATATAGAAATGACTTCCTCGATTGTCTAATTGACCTGCATCACGTTGGGGTGATTTATCGTTGTCCAAGAATTTCCCGGTCGCCTCATCTAAAGTGTCAGCTAATACTTTCGCTTTTTTATTTCCTGTAACTATACTAAAATGTTCAAGTGACGCAGCTAAAGCTAAGAATTCACCTAATGAGTCCCATCGCAAATGACCTTCATTTATGAATTGCTCGATGTGCTTAGGTGCAGATCCACCTGCCCCCGTTTCAAACAATCCCCCACCATTCATTAGTGGAACAATAGATAACATTTTCGCACTTGTTCCAACTTCAAGAATTGGGAACAAATCGGTTAAATAATCACGAAGCACGTTTCCTGTAACTGAAATAGTGTCTTTACCATCTTTCAGACGCTCCATGGTGAATTGAATGGCATCATCTGGACAAAGAATACGAATGTCTAAACCATTTGTATCATGATCTTTTAAGTATTCATTTACTTTCAAAATCAATTGAGCATCATGCGCTCTATTTTTATCTAACCAAAATACTGTTGGAGTAGCAGACAATCTTGCTCTTGTAACAGCCAATTTCACCCAGTCGCGAACAGGTGCATCTTTTACTTGGCACATTCTCCAAATATCTCCTTGTTCAACTTCATTCTGTAGCAGAACTGTTCCATGATTGTCTATTACTTGAACTTTTCCTTCAGAAGCGATCTCAAATGTTTTATCATGCGAACCATATTCTTCAGCTGCCTGCGCCATTAAGCCAATATTTGGAACTGTTCCCATTGTAATTGGATCAAAAGCACCATTTTTCTTACAGAAATCGATGGCAACTTGATAAATTGTTGCATAACTGCTATCTGGCAAAATTGCTTTTGTATCGCGCGATTTGCCTGTTGCATCCCACATTTGACCTGAGTTACGAATCATTGCGGGCATTGAAGCATCAACAATCACATCACTTGGTACATGTAAATTTGTAATTCCTTTATCAGAATTTACCATTGCAATTGAAGGACCGTTTGAATAACAAGCTTCAATATCTGCTTCAATTGCCGTTTTCTGATCGGTTGGTAGTGTTTGAATTTTTGTAAGTAAATCACCAAAACCGTTTCGCACATCAACCCCTAGTTGAGAAAGCTGAACTGCATATTTATCAAAAACAGGCTTAAAAAATACTTCTACAGCATGTCCAAAAATAATAGGATCAGAAACCTTCATCATGGTTGCTTTCATGTGAAGCGAGAACAATACTTCTTGTTTTTTTGCCTCTGCAAGTTGATTCTCTAAAAAAGAAACCAATTTGCGTTTGCTCATATATGTCCCATCTATGATTTCACCAGCTTTCAGCGGAGCTTCACTTTTTAATATTTTGGTGGTTCCACTTTGATCTGTGAATTGGATCGTGTAGGTGCCTGCTTCTTTAAGCGTGATTGATTTCTCATTGTGAAAGAAATCCCCTTCTTGCATATGTGAAACATGCGATTTAGAATCCGCTGACCATTTACCCATTGAGTGTGGATGCTTGCGGGCATAATTCTTAACAGAAAGAGGCGCTCTACGATCAGAATTACCTTCACGTAAAACTGGATTTACTGCACTACCTTTAATTTTATCGTATTTAGCTTTTGTCGATTTTTCTTCGTCAGTTTTCGGCTCATCGGTGTAGGAAGGAATATTGAATCCTTGACTTTGCAATTCTTTAATGGCTTCTTTCAATTGAGGAATTGAAGCACTGATATTAGGTAATTTGATAATATTTGCTTCAGGAGATTTTGCTAATTCACCCAATACAGCTAAGTCATCATTGATCTGTTGGTCTTCTGTTAAATATTCTGAAAAAACAGCTAATATTCGCCCTCCCAAAGAAATATTTTTTGTTTCGATTTCAATACCAGCTGTCTCAGTAAATGTTTGTACAATTGGCAAGAAAGAATAGGTGGCAAGCATTGGAGCTTCATCTGTTAATGTATAGAAAATTTTAGAAGAATTAGAACTCATAATGTTATGTTTTGATTGGGTGATTTATCAATAGACAAAGTTACTTTTTTAAGTGAGAAAGAACTACTTATTTCGTACAGTTTTTAGAATCGAAAGAGAGATTATAATGTATGTTTTGAATGATCATTTTTCAAGAAATGAATCATTTTTTCAAAGGCACGAGCGCGATGGCTCAATTTGTTTTTTTCGTCAATTGACAGTTCTGCAAAGGTTTTATCCTGACCTTCAGGCACGAAAATAGGATCATAACCGAAACCGTCCGTCCCTCTTTTTTTATCTATAATTTTGCCTTTCACAACTCCTTCAAAAAGGTGTTCTTTTCCTTCAAGAATTAAAGAAATAACTGTTCTGAATTGAGCAGTCCGGTCCGTTTTATCCGCTAGTTTTGATAAAACTAAATTCATGTTATCGTCCGCATTTCTGGAAGAACCTGCGTAACGAGCTGAATAGATACCCGGTTCATTATTCAAGGCTGTAATTTCTAGTCCAGTATCATCAGAAAAACAATCCAACGAAAAATGTTCCTTTATATAATTTGATTTTTGACTTGCATTTCCTTCTAGGGTAGAAGACGTTTCAGGAATATCTTCTTTTATATCTATATCATTTAAAGTTAAAACTTCAAATTCTAAAGGCATTAAGGCTTGAATTTCTTTTGCTTTATGTTGATTTTGTGTGGCAAAAATTAATTTCATGATTCAAAAAGTTGGAGGTAATTATTTTTGTTTGTTTGAACAGAATATCGCTCTTCTATTGTTGTTTTCCCTGCTTTTCCTAATTTTATTCGAAGTTCTTTGTCTTCAATTAGTAATGTTAATTTTTCTTTCCAGTCTTCAGGATTGGTCGCTAAAAAACCATTTTTTCCATCATAAATAATGGATGTGTTTACACCAACAGGCGACATGATTGTTGCTATTTCCAATGCCATGTATTGTAATCCTTTAAATCCGCATTTCCCTTCCGACCAAATATCGTGTTGCAAAGGCATTACTCCAATGTTCATTCGTGCTAAATCTTCGATTTCCGTTTCTTTGTTCCATTTAACAAACTCAAGTGAATCAAGATTATAAAGCGGGGCTTCATTAGAAATCACGAGAAATTTGAACGAATGTGTTTTTTCCAATTCCCTTAAAATAGGCACTAATTCATCTAAATAATGCATGGTTGTGTGCGTTCCTGTCCAACCAATTACGATCTCTTCCTTTTCGTGATCTGATAGAATAGTATGATGATTTTCTGTGTCGATAGTAGTTGGGATGACTTGTACTTGTTGATTGAATTGCCTGGCATGACTCGCTAAGTATTCATTTCCTGCGATGACCTTATCTGCCCATTTCATGGCGTAGTTAACTTTCCAATAGGCTTTCAGTCGATGAAAACGTGCATTGGACTCACTATAGTTCGGTAGCCAAATAGCATCGTCAAAATCATATACGTATTTGCGTCTAAGAATTTTGGCAATAATCCATTCAAATATTGGCGGACCAACATGTGCAACTTCACGATGTATGAAAATATAATCAGCTCTTCGAAGTTGAAAGATTAGACCAAATCGTTTAATAAAACAGATGATAACCCCTAGGGCTTTTTTTAGGCTATTTCCTTCGCTATAAAGTGTTTGCCAAGTTGTATAATCGTAGAAAGGATGAATTTCAATGGTATAACCAGCGGATTCAAATGTCGTCAAATACTGCTCGAACCGAAAACGCTGAGATGGCGCTTCTCCTTTTGGATAGGGTACAAGGAAAAAAAGTGTTTTTGACATCAATACGAAGGTAATTTATTATTTGAGAGATTTGAGAGATTTGAATTAATTGGTAAGTAACTTCTCATATACGCGCAAATAACGTTCTACACCTACTTCCAAACTATAAAATTCCTGAGAACCCTTCATGCTTGTTTCGCGATCATATGATCTATCGTCAATAATTGATGTGCGATAACTTGATTCATTTAACTCATTTATTACGATTCCCGCTCGATATTTTTCAACCACCAAATCTGTATCACCAACGCCAGCATTGCACACTAAAGGAATACCCATGGCCATAATTTCACCTTGTTTTGTTGGTGAAGATGCTTTTTTGGAATAACTGGGAAGTATAAAGAAAACCGATGTGTTGAATAAACTAATATTCAAGGGAACTTCAGTATGTCGGCATGATGTAATTATGATTGAAGCTTCGTCAATTCCTTTATCGGTCGCTTTTGAAAGAATGGTAGATGGATGTTCGTTAGTAACAAACATAAATTTAGCTTTTGTATTTGTTTCTTTAATTACCTTGAAATAATCTAACATTTCTGGAAGCATATACCAAGTGCCGATTGAACCAACATAGCCCAACACATAATCCTGCGGTGATATTCCAAGTTCTTCTTTTCTTAGTTTTTGTTGAGATTCACTTATCAAATCAGGATTAAACAACTCTAAATCGACACAACAAGGAATCACTTCAATTAATGGCTTTTTTTCTTTAAATTCTGGCCAACTTTCAATTTCATTTTTACCGTTAAATGTGAGTGAAATGGTGTAATCTGCTTCAGTAAAAAACGCAATTTCTTTCTTTTTGAAATAGGTATAAACATAGTTAAAAATGGGATTGTTTAGATTCCAAATCTTACCATCAACACGTTCGTTTGCCCAAAATCCGCGCATGTCAAAAAGGAATTTTGTTCCGAATTTTCTTTTCATACCTAATCCAACGATAGCTGAAATGTAGCTGCGGCAGTGAATAATTTTAAAATGATTATTCTTGTGTAAACGATATGCAAGTCGCTTCATTCGTTGAACATCATAGATGGTTGAAAATAGAGGCGGTTTTTTGGTGTAACTTAATGGATGCCAAATAATTCCAGAAACATCGCAAATATCTTGGATATGTTTGTTGTTTTTTTCAAAGCGCTCCTCTTTTTCAAAACTTATTAGGTGAAAAGAAAAGCCTTTTTTTGACAAGCCAACGAGGTAAGGAAGAACCTGTGACTGACCCAATGGATCGGTCATTCCGTCATATGATATGTATAATATTCTTGTCAAATCAATATTCTTTGTTCATTTTACATCCACTTCGCATACCACATTTGAAACATGAGTAAATACCACATTTTCACATCAAATTCTTTTTTTCCTCCAAAAAAATCAGATTTCAACTTTGTAACAAAGTCCGTTTTGAAGATTCCTTGCTCGGCAATAACTTTTTCGGAAAGGTGTTCTTCAACAAGTTCTCTTAAATCATTTTTCAGCCAATCGGCGATTGGAATAGCAAATCCCATTTTTGGGCGATCCATCATTTCCTTAGGAATGTAGTTGTGCACAATTTCTTTTAAGATATATTTCTTCTCACCATTATGATATTTGTAAGAATCAGGTAATGTGGCTGCCCACTCAATCACACGATGATCTAAAAATGGTTCTCTGCCTTCTAAACTTGCTGTCATTGTGGCTCGATCTACTTTTTGTAGGATATCATCGACTAAATATGTCTGATAATCGATTGCCATCATATACGATAATGGACTTGCGAATTCTTTTTTTAATTCGTTAGAATGATATTTCGTATCAAGTTTCGTGAACTGCGTGTTATTTAGCACTTCATTTAATTGTTGATCAGTGTATTGCTGACTTAAACTCAACATAATCTGCTCAGAAGAAGGATTTCGAAGAATACCTTTTAGCTTTTCGTAGCGATTATGAAAATTGTATTTTTGTTTGAGAATAGGAATTTTTTCTGAAGGAATGATGTCCATCATTCCTGCCATCGATTTACGCAAGAATCCAGGCAATTGCTGCATTTTTTTACCGTAGCGCATTAAATAATCATAACGATTGTATCCAGCAAAGACTTCATCGCCAGCATCAGCGCTCAAGGCAACAGTAACATGTTTTCGCGCCATAATACTCACCAATGTCGTTGGAATTGCACTGCTATCTGCGAAAGGTTCGTCGTAATAATAGGGTAAATTCACGATTAAATCGGTTGCATCTTTCTGCGTGCATTCAATTTCAGTGTGGTCCGTTCCTAAATGTTTTGATACATCTTTTGCATAAGGAGCTTCGTTTAACCCAATATCAGGGACAGCTATTGTGAAGGTTTTGAGTTTTTCCGTGCGGTTTTTTTGCAAAAGTGATGTAACACAAGCACTGTCATAACCGCCACTTAAAAATACACCAATGGGAACGTCAGCAACCATCCTATATTCGCAAGCAGAAGAAAGAATTTTTTCTGTTTCATTTTTTGCTTCTTCGAAACTTAGTGCTGATTTTGGTTGATTATAGGCATCATAGACATTCCAATATTGCTTGATATCAATTTCCTGAGTAGTTAAATCGAGCAGCATTGAATGCCCTGGCTTTAACTTGTAGCAATTCTCAAAGATACAATGTGGAGTAGGAACGTTTCCATACTGCATGAAAGCGGCGACAGCTGCTGGATTAATTTTTTTGACAAAGTTAGGGTGTTCATGAAAGGCTTTTAGTTCCGATGAAAACAGGAATATGTCCTTATCGCGATAATAGAAGAAGGGTTTGACTCCCGCTCTGTCTCGTGAACAAAAAACTGTATTTTTTTTAGCGTCAAACAAGAAAATGGCAAACATTCCTATAAATTTATCAATACAGTTAGTTCCCCATTGCGCATAGGCATGCAGAATCATTTCAGTATCAGATGCACCAGTAAATGAATGCCCAAGTATAGTGAGTTCATTTTTAATTTCTTGGTAATTATAGATTTCACCATTGTAGCATATCCACAAGTGCTCAAATTGCATCGGTTGAGAACCATACTCACTTAAATCGATGATTGAAAGTCGGCGATGTCCCAATCCAATTTGCCCACTTTCGGTTTGAAGAAGTTCTGTTCCACTTCCATCTGGACCTCTATGGTAAAGTGTATTGGTCATCTTCTCAAGAATCGCTTGAGAGGATGTTTTTTTAAAATCTACAAATCCTGTGATACCGCACATACGACGAAGATAGTTACTTTAATGAAAAGAATCTTTAATTAATTATGGTCGCATGCGAATTCGCCAATCTTTTGGGTAGAGGTTGTTAAAGCGATTTCCAAGATGTTTGATCCATCCTAAAGGTTCATTTTGATGTGTAATCAACGTATAACCAATTTCTCCTTGAAGGGAAAAGGTGTCGCCTCTTAGAAAATTCAAAGCAGCATCTTTATCAAGTTCAATTCGCTGTTTATAATTTAAAAGAAAAGGATTGAGTGCTAATTCTTCGTGAGGCTGAATTCCTTTTCGCTGAAGTTCACCAATTAAGGTCCCAAATTTTACTATGCGCAATTGAGAAAGAACATGCATCATTGCATTTGCTTCCACTTTTGGTAAAGCGAGAATTTTCTCATTCCATTGGAAGAACTCACTGCCTTCGCTGATAGAAAAACGCGCTATCTCCTCCGTTGATTTCGTTGGATGAACATCTTTCTTTGTTGTCCATTTACTATTTTTTTCTTTTCCGTCGGCTTTCTGTAGCACAGCAATATAAAACCCTTCGCTCATTGTTATTCCTGGAATACAGTAATTTCCAACTTCATTTCGACCGTCTAGTATCGGAGCTGGGAGCTGAATATCCACTATTTCAGCACCTAATTCCTCTTTCATGAATAAAACGTTTTGCTCGTTTTCTTGCTCGTTGAAGGTACAGGTAGAATAGATAAAGTAACCACCGGGTCTTAACGCTTCCCAAACATCTGAAACAATTCTCTTTTGACGAGCCGCACAGATTTGAACATTATCGCTTGACCATTCATCTCGACTGGACAAATCCTTACGAAACATTCCCTCACCTGAACAAGGAGCATCAGCAACTATTACATCGAAGAAATGAGGTAAACGTTCAAAATCTCGAGGATCATTATTGGTAACAATTGTGTTGCTATATCCCCATTTTGTAAGATTTTCTTTTAGAATTCTTGACCTAGACTGAATCACTTCATTGCACACTAAAAGGCCTTTGTTTCCTAAAAATGAAGCAATTAAAGTGCTTTTTCCGCCTGGAGCAGCACATAAATCAAGAATTTTGGGAGCATCAATTAATCGTAATTGACGCAATACACTATCCAACACCATCGAGCCAGCTTCTTGCGGATAATAGCAACCGGCATGAAATAGAGGATCTAAGGTATATTGTGGTCTATTTTCTAAATACCAAGCATTTAAACACCATTCAATTGGATTTTTAAAGTCCAAAGTTGGGTTTGTTTTATGTGGATTTAATCGAACAGAAACAGGCGGATCAGTATCTAATGATGCTAAAAGTTCTGTACCCAAAAATGGATCTGCACTTACTCTTTCAATAAAGTCCTTTGGAAAATTCATAGTCTAAAGATAGGAAAATATCTAGTGAAATTTGTGAATGTTCAGTTTAATAATGTTGTCACCTATTTTAGCAATTGCAGTATTCCCTATACATAATCCCACGCACCATAGAATTGTTGAATCATCGCATAAAACAAGTTGTTGAGATCTCAGGTGATTCGGAACTTTAGCATCAGTGATAACAGCTGAAATAAGCTTGGAGCCTTTGAGACCTATTGGTTTTATTCGATCACCAATTTCCCAATATCGAAGAACTAATTCTCCTTTAATTTGTGCTTTGTTTAAATAAATTGATTGTTTATCTAGTTTTTCTGGTAATACAGAAACGCTTTGTTGAACTAATTTAGGAAGTGCAGTTTTTACCTTTTTTTGAAAGAAAAAATAAGTGTCTTCGCGTAATATTTCACAGAAATCGCTTTGTTTTAGCGCGATTTTTTTCCCTTTTTCGGTAGAACGCAACTTGTTTAATTCAAGGTGAATTCCTGTTGAAGCTAGATTCACTTGTCGGAGTAATTCAAAGCGTTCAGCTTCATTGAGTAAGTCATATTCGTTAAACGTGAGCACACCTAGTTCTCTGATTTGAATGGCTAGTCCGATCACTCTTTTTTCTAAGTCCAATTGCGTTTCTTGAAATTTCTCAATTAAGAGAAGTACGCTTTCTTTAATTGTGTCTACCTCTTTTTCAATAAAAGGTAAAAAGATGTTCCTCCATTTATTTCGTTGATACGTATTTTCTAAATTGGATTTGTCCTCTCGCCATTGGATGTTGTTGTCTGTAGCATATTGAATAATTTCAGAACGAGGAATTGTTAACAAAGGACGAAGTATATTGTCGTGAATGGTTAGCATGGCAGACATTCCCATTACGCCCGATTTTCTGGCTAAATTGATGAAAAATGTTTCAATTTGATCGTCCTGATGATGTGCAATTACAATTTTAGAACTTGACTTATCCAGAAATTCTTTGAAAAACGCATAGCGCAGCTCACGGGCTTTTTCTTGCAAGTTATGCTTGTTTTTTTGCAACTCAATTTTCAAATCAATACTTGAAATACTTAAAGGAATTTCGTTTTGTCGGCATACCGATTCTATAAGAAGTTGGTCTAGATTAGATTCCTCTCCTCGCAAGTGGTAATTGACATGTAAAACATGAATTTTTGGATGCGAATTACTGAGAAGATGAAGCAAAACCATTGAATCAATCCCTCCACTGCAAGCCACATAAAGTGTTTCATTCCGAAAAGCTTGAATGAATAGATCAATATGTTTTTGTAAATTATTCATTCATTCCTTTGAGAATTCGGTTCACTTTTAACATGCATTCCTCATATTCTTTATCAGCATCAGAACCAATGGTAATCGCACTGCCAACGGCACAAGAAAGATATTTGTTCCGTTTATTGTATGTAAGAGAACGGATAACAACATTAAAGTCGAAATCACCATTTGGTGAGATGTATCCAACCGATCCAGAATATATTCCGCGCTTAAAATTTTCCTTTTCCTCGATGAGTTCCATTGCTTTTAATTTAGGAGCCCCAGTCATAGAACCCATGGGAAAGGTAGCCATCAAAACATCTTTCAAGGTAGTTTCAGTAGTAATTTGACAACTAATGGTTGAGATCATTTGATGAACAGTTTGAAAAGTATAAATCCCACACAATTCATCCACCACAACCGAATCTTTTGTTGCAATTTTAGCTAAATCATTCCGAACCAAATCAACAATCATCACATTTTCAGAACGCTCTTTTGGGTCGTTTTGAAGTGCGCTGATTAATAAATGATCCTCCAAATCATCTTTTCCTCTTGGAGCCGTTCCCTTGATGGGTTGTGAAATCAATTTATTGCCTTCACGCTTTATAAATCGCTCGGGACTCCCGCATAAAACTACGTGATTATCAATGGATAAAAAAGAGGAGAATGGCGCTTTAGTAATATGATTTAATTTAAAGTAGGCGTCAAATAAGTATTCAATGGTGCTATTTTCTGAATAGAATTCCTGACAATAATTGATCTCATAAATATTGCCGAGCTGAATTTCTTTTTTTAGTTCATGAACGGTTTTAAGGTAATCATCTTTGCTTGTCCGAGGTTTAAATTCAAACGGAAAAAGATGGTGATTTTGATCAGTTTCTTCTTCAATAAAATAATTCAAGAAGTCTAAATTTTCTGGACTTTGTTTGCCTTGTACAAATTCAAAACTTTCCTTATTCAATTTCACCACAGTCGCTGGAACCCACAAAAATGCATCAGGAAATTCACTTTTATCATTGTTATTGGAACTTAATTCCTCAATATCATTTTTTAGATCGTAAGAGAGAAATCCAAAGATATAGTTAGTTGAATTTAAGTTTACAAAATCTTGTAATTGCGCCAAAGTGCCCTTGCCACTCATTTGAAAACGAGGTCCTTCACCAAACGCAAGGATTCCAGACCCATCATTGCTATTGAGATATTGTATTGGAAAATTCATAATCAAAGGTAATCAATTTTGAGGATGGACTTCTAAATATTGATAGTCTCTTCTCATAGAAAGTGGTTAAAACAAGTATTTCTTTTCTTATCTTCGTTCTTCTATTCAGAAAAGATGCTGTATCGAATTTTAAAATTGTTAATTGGTATTGGTGTTCGTTTATATTATCGTCAGATAAAAGTAAAGAACGCACAATTTTTAGCGCATCAAGGCCCCATTATTATAATAGCAAATCATCCTAATACCTTAATGGATGCTTGGATTATTGGTCAAGTTTGTAGTCAACCAATTCATTTTCTAGCGAAAGGAACTTTTTTTAATTCGCCTTTTAAGCGGTGGATATTGAATAGTTTAAATATGATACCAATTAATAGACAAGTAGATGGAAATACGGATGGAGTGAGTAATAACCTTTCGTTTGAAGCGTGCTACAAAGTATTGGAAGCTGGCAAAACACTTGTCATTTTCCCAGAGGGAAATAGTGTAATGGAACGTCAACTGCGCGCATTAAAAACAGGTACAGCCAGAATAGCATTGGAGGTTCAAAAAAGAAACAAGGGTAATTTAAATTTATTGATTGTTCCAGTAGGAATATTTTACTCACAAGCAGAGAAATTTAGAAGTTCTGTCTTCGTCAATTTCGGGAAGGGAGAATTAGTAAAAGAAACAATCGACGAGAATGGCGGTATTTCGATTGCATCAAAAAGATTAACAGCACGATTAAGGCTTCTTTTAGAACAAGTACTTGTTTCAACAGAATCAAAGGAACAGGAAAAATTAATAGAAGATGTATCGGATATATTGCGTCCATATAGACCTGTCAAAGGCATAGAAGGAAAGGCTGAATTAATGAAGTCAATTAAGGTAGAAATGGAGGAGATTCAATTGACTCAACCGTATCTTTTAGACGAAATACAGCAAATATGTAATAGTATTAAATGGAAAAAGACACAACTGAAAATTAAATCAGATTTTATAAAAAATCGCTTTAAATCAAAAGTGTATTTGGCAAAATTGGCAATCTCAATTGTATATGTCATTATTCTATTGCCAGTTTTTCTTTTTGGGATCGTACATAGTTTTCTTCCGTTTAAGTTGACAGAGTACTTAATGCCAAAACTTATAAAAAATATTGAGTATTATGCGCCAATTGCTGTCTTGATTGGTTTAATAGTGTATCCATTGAATTATTTCCTGCTCTTTCAGCTAACAAACTATGTTTTTGACCTCAATTTAATTGTCAAAATTATTTATTTGTTGGCGATGCCAATAACTGGAATGTTTGCCTATTATTTCGTTCGTTTTTTGCATTCCTTTTCATTTAGGTGGAAATATTTCTTTGTGGTGATTAATCAAAATGAAGCCATGCAGAATCTTGAAAAGCAACGTAATCGCTTAAGTGAAATTTTGTTTGAGAATAACAAATAGTGGTCTTAAATTATTTTTAAACCTTTCGTCCTTTTTTTAGATTTACATACCATGGTAAATGTTAACTTTGTCCTTGCAATTTTTAGCACCATTTATGAAAAGAAATCAAATTGTCCTTCTTGCAGTTTTCGTAGTATTAACTGCACTGGTTTTCATCAGAGTGAAGTCAAACAAAAAGGAAGTAGTTAAAGAATCGAAAGAGGCCACGACAACCTTATTTATACCAACAAGTAGGGTAAAAAATGAAATGCATTTGTTACAAATGGTTTCATATGGTCAGATTTCGCCATCTATGGAAATCGATGTTTCATTCGAAGTTCAAGGAAAACTCGAGAAGGGTGATTTTTTGTTAAAGCCAGGAATGAAATTTAAGCACAATCAGTTGCTGTATAAAGTAAATCAAGAAGAGGCATTTTACGCGTTGAACGCACGCAAATCACAACTAGCCAATTTAATTATTGGTGCGATGGCAGATATTGAATTAGATTATAATACGGAGAAGAACAAATGGTTGAATTTTATGGAAGATTTAAAACCAGAAATAAGATTGCCTTCTTTACCTGCATTCAAATCCTCTAAAGAACGAATGTTTATTACAGCTAAAGGTATTTTAACAGAATATTATTCTATTAAAAGTCAAGAATCTCGTATGGAAAAATATTTCTATTTAGCACCATTTAGTGGGACAGTGTTAGAAGTGTATTCTGAGCCAGGATCAATTGCAAATCCGGGAGGCAAAATTGCACGCATTGCCAAAACAGGTGATTTGGAAGTGAAAGTTCCTATTTCAATGACAAGCATTAAAAGTTTTCAGAAACAAGGGAGTGCTCGTTTTACAGATCCAAATGGTTATGAAATTGGAACAGGAAAGATTATTCGAGTGTCAGATGTGATCAACCAAAAAACACAATCAATTGATGTTTATTACTCAATAAAGTCATCAAGTCAGGAGAATATTTACAATGGTCAGTATGTTAATGTCGAAATAAATCAACAAGCCTCACAAGAAAGTTTTGCCATTCCTCGAAATGCAGCAAAGGGCAATAAAGTGAATGTTTTGGTAGATAAAAAATTAATGCAACGTGAAATAATTGTAGTTGGTGCGAAGCCAGATTCACTTTATATCAGCGGTTTAAACGACGGAGAAGAAGTGGTTTTAGAACAAGTGGAAGCATCTGCTTCAATTAAAGAATACAAAGGGATCAAACGTTAAACTCATGAGAAAGTTAATAGAGTTTTTTGTAAAAAGACCTGTATGGGGAAATGCATTTATCGCAATTGTAGTTCTTTTTGGATTGTTTTCAATCTTCACCATGAAGCGATCTTTTTTTCCTGAATTAGATCCAAATACTATCATTGTCTCGGTTTTTTATCCCGGAGCTTCTCCCGCTGAAATGGAAGAGGGTGTAACAATTAAAGTTGAACAAGCTGTAAAAGGATTTGCGGAAATTGAAGATATCAATTCTACCTCAAATGAGAATATGGCCACTGTTACAATTAAGGCATACACAGATACAGACATGGATGAATTATTGAGTGATGTGGAGAACTCAATCAATTCAATCAATTCATTTCCGCAAGGGGCTGAACGTCCAATTATTACTCGTTTAAAATCAGGTGGAATAGGAAGCATGGCTGCTTTTGTTGGGATTTCTGCTAAAGATATAGGTACGAGCGACATTGAACTGATTGACATTGCTACTAAGGTTGAACGAGATTTATTGAACACAAAGGAAATTACCCAAATAGCGAAAAATGGATTTCCAACTAAAGAAATTTCGATCAATGTAAATGAAGAAAGTCTCTTGCGCTTTGGTATCACAATGCAAGAAATAGCTGCTGCAGTTAGCTCAAAAAATATAGATATTACCGCTGGTTTGATTAGAGGTGGAGTGCAAGAAATGAGCATTCGCGCAAATGACAGAGGAACAACGGAAGAGGAAATTGAAGCCATTACTATTCGTTCGACTAGTGGGGGTCAGAAAATTCTGGTTGGAGATGTAGCAGATGTTGTTTTGGGTTATGCAGAGGATTCACAAGAATCGCGCTTTAATGATAAACCTGCAGTTTCATTCAGGATTGAGAAAACCTTAGAGGAAGATATCGCTAAGATCACGAAAGCATTGCATGATTATCAAGATAAATTCAATAAAGAAAATAGTAAATTTCAATTCGATATTTATTACGAATTCAATAGTATGTTGAATGATCGTATGGATCTTTTAACTTCAAATGGACTCCAAGGTTTGGTTTTAGTATTGATTTTTCTTGGCCTATTTTTAAATATTAAACTCTCTGCTTGGGTAGCCTTCGGAATTCCTTTTTCATTTCTTGGAATGTTTATTTTGGGGATGGCTTATGGTATGACCATCAACATGATTTCTTTATTCGGAATGATACTCGTAGTCGGAATTTTGGTCGATGATGGAATAGTGATTGCTGAAAATATCTATTCACATTTTGAACGCGGTAAAACTCCTCATAAAGCAGCAATCGACGGTGTAATGGAAGTATTGCCTTCAGTTTTCTCATCGATTGTAACAACAATTGTGGCATTTTCTGTTTTATTCTTTGTTGAGGGACTGGAAATGATGCGGGAAATGGCATTTGTGGCAATCGCTTGTTTAATCTTCTCCTTATTTGAAGCATTTTTCATGTTACCTGCCCACCTCGCACATAAGAATATGTTAGAGGAAAATACAAATCCTTCTTTTTCTTATTTGAAAGGATCACTATTAATGCTGACGGGTGTTTTAGTAGTGCTTATCGGTGGTTGGATTTTTCCTGACGCAAATTATAGTTTAGGTTCAGTATTATTTCCTTTCGTTTTGTTTGTATTGGGAGCGGTTCTTTGTTATAAAGGATTTTCTGATTCTCCTATAGAAATATTGATTCGGGGTGGTGCAGATAAGATTATCAAATACGCAAGAGATAAATGGTTTAAGGAGAGCATAGAAATGATTATTGGTACAAAATGGAAATGGTATAGAGCAACTTTTTTCTTTCCAATGATTTTCACTTTTGTTACAATAGGAATGCTTGTTAATGGCATTATTTCAGCGACATTTTTTCCAAATATTCAACCTGATTTTTTCAATATTGAAGCGGCGTATAATCCAGGAGATAACAAAAAGCAAACTCAACATTTCGTTGAAACGGCCACACGAATTTTATTGGAAGAGAATGATCGAATTAAACGTGAAAACGGGGATAGTTTGATGACTTATTTCAGTAGTAATATTGGTTTTTCGTCAAATTTAGGTCAAGCAGGAAATCATACTGGTTCTTTGAGTGTTTTTGTTGATGCCGAGCGATCAAAAACCCCGTTGGACACATTGATGAACCGTATAAATAGACGACTCAATTCTATTCCTGAAGGACGTTTAGCGCAAGATGTTTATGTGGGTGGATTCAATCGTTTTGGAAAAGAAATCGAATTAGGGTTGACTTCAACAAACGAAAGTAATTTATTGGAAGCCCGAACCAAAATGAAGAAAATGATGGCTGAATTGGAAGGACCAATTAACATCAAAGACAACATGCCTCCAGGTCGAAATGAGATAACGATTAAAATGAAAACCCAGGCAGAAATGTACGGAATTTCAAAAGGTGAGGTGTTAAGCCAAATTCGTCAAGGGTTCTTTGGTCAAGAGGCGCAAAGAGTAATCATTGGTACTGATGAGGTGAAAATTTGGGTGCGTTATCCGAAAGAAGATAGAAATTCATTGATGGATTTAGAGAATATGAAGATCAAAAATGCATCTGGAACAGCTATTCCGCTCAATGAAATTTGTGATTTCTCCTTTGGACGCGCGCCAGAAAGCTTAAAGCGACGAAATGGTCAGCGAATCATTAAAATTGATGCAGAATCTAGTGATCCAGATCGTGTAGGAATCGTCAATACAACCATTTTTGATTCCTTAGTACCGCAAATTATGGCAAGGTATCCAGATGTTCAAGCAGTCAAATTGGGTCAATTCGAAAGAAGTCAAAAAACAGGAAATTCAATGCAGTATGTCTTGGTAATTTGTCTTGTTTTAATGTTTATTATTCTGACTCTTCACTTTAATAGTCTTTCACAAGCGTTTTTAATTATGCTTGTAATACCTGCAGGTTTGGCGGGTGCAATTTTAGGTCATGGACTAGTTGGAATTCCAGTGTCCATGTTATCGGCATTTGGTATGATTGCCTTGATTGGAGTGCTTGTCAATGATGCAATTGTTTTCTTGGATAGATACAACGATTTGTTGGTTGCGGGCTTGAAAACAAGAGAAGCAGCATTAGAAGCAGCGACTTCTAGATTTAGACCAATATTGCTCACCTCACTAACGACAGTTGCTGGATTATTACCAATGATAGCAGAAAAAAGTATGCAAGCTCAATTTTTAATTCCTATGGCCACTTCAATTGCTTTTGGTGTGCTGTTCGGGACCATTTTCATTTTATTCTTTTATCCAGCGGCCATTTTATTCTGGAATGAAACGAGATGTTTTGTAAAACGTGTTTGGTTATGGGAAAAAGTTGATCCACTTTCCGTTGAACCAGTTTTAAAACTACAAAAAAAGTTGCATGATGTTTCAGAGAACGATTAGCACGATTTTATTTATTGCTGGTCTTTTGCCAGTAATTTCCCAAGAAACACTATCAGCCAAGGAGGCAGTGGCATTTGCTTTGGAAAATAATTACAAAGTACGCATTGCCGAAAAGCAGATTGAAATTGCTGATAAGAATAATAATTGGATGGAAGCTGGATTGTTTCCAACAATTGCCATTGGTGCGTCTATAAATAATACGATTCAAGACAATACCAACAATCCATTTACTTTCACGCCGGGTATAATTTTATCCCAAGGAATTACACCAAGTTTAACTGCAAACTGGAATTTATTTTCAGGACTGTCGATGTTTATTGCAAAAGACAGATTGGAACTTCTGGAGCAACAAAGTAATGGAAACGCATTAACAGTAATTGAAACAACAGTTCAAGATGTGTTGAAAGCATATTATACTGCAGGATTGCAAAAAGAACGGATGTTGCTTTTTTCAATCTTAAAAGAGTATTCTAGAAAGCGAATGGCTTATTACGAGTTAAAAGAAAAGTACGCTAAATCTTCCTCTTTAGAATTACTTCAGTATAGAAATCAGTATCTTACAGATAGCACAAATTATCTTGTTCAAGAAATTTCCTATCAAAATGCCATGCGAAATTTGATGTTAATCATGAATAATTCAGCTGATTCTGTCTACACAACATTTCCTGAATTATCAGATCAATTGGAAATTACTTTTCCGTTGATTGATTTTAATACGGCCTTAGAAGAAATGAAGAGTAATAATCAGAATCTTAAAAATCAGTATATCAGCCTTGAACTGCAGAAAACTGCGACCAATTATCAACGATCATTTTTGTACCCAACCTTGAGTTTTCAAGCTGGAATTACACCTTCTTACAACTGGATTCGAGAAATTAAAGATGATCTGTTTGAAGCGCAAACACAAACCACTCAATATTATGGAAATTTTAATTTGAGGTATAATTTATTCAATAATTGGAAAGCAAAAAGAGCTTATGATGTTGCTAAAATTCAAGAACAGATTGCTGAATTGAATACAGAAAGTATGGAGCAAACTTTGATTATTACTTTACGAAATGTCCTAGAATTATACAAGGTAAGAAGTAAGTTGGTAGATATTTCAACAGAGAATCTGAATTACGCATCAAAGGCATGGGATTTGGCTCAAAAAAGAGTTGAATTAGGAACTTTAACTTCAATTGAATTGGCAACATTTCAGAACAACTACCAAAATACCTTAATTCAACATTACGAGAATCAATTTAACAAAATGGATACATTTTTAGAAATCTACAAGTTAAGCGGCAAAATGGGGATGACTTATTAAGCTGAGTTCGATTATAAGTCAAACTCAACTTATTAAAGCTAAAATGAAGTTTCGTTATTCAAATTCTTTTGTTTTTTCTCAGTCATGTAGTAAGAGGTAAGAATTATAACTAAAAATGGCAAAACAGGCGCTTTGAAACGAACGAGTACACCAAATAATATAGAGGTGAATCCTGCAAAATAGGCAAGTATAAAGGCAAAGAAAACGGCAAATATTAAGAACTCGTGTTTGCGAATCAGTTGAATTCTTTGCCTTATTTTATTACTCACAATAAACCTAAATGTAAAATAGAGTAATAATACACTTTCGATTCCATTCAAAAAGAGGGATACGCTCAAAGATTCCCAAATAAATGGTCGATAAAAACCCGCAATTACAGAAGCAGGAATGGCAGTCAACATTCCTAAAGGTGAATAGTCAGTAATCTCCAGATTATAACGATTTGTCCCATACGTTTTATTGGTCGACATATCTTGATTAATAACTGCGGCTTCATTCAAAAACTTTTCTGCTTCTGGTGTCTGAAAGAAAATAATCACAACGGTAAGTCCAACTGAGATTAAGAAAAAACGGATGATGTTTCGTTCAACTTTTCGATCATGAAATTTTTGAGATAAACGCGCTGTATAAGCGAAAAGGAGCGGAACTAAAACGGTGATTATAATAAATGACCGAACTTCAACCATAACATATAAACAAATCAAAAGAACAATCCAATTCTTTATGGAAGCTTTTTTATCGATTGATATTAGCTGGTAAAGATGATGCAAGAAATAGCACAAAGCAACCCAAATTACAGTGTCTTTTGATATGCCACCGCACCAAAAACTGAGTGATGGGATGAAGAAAATGGCAAGTGCCAAATGCCAATCCGAATGCAATTTGTATCCCCTCACCAATTCAAATAATTTCCAAGAAGCATTCATTGTAATAAATGCAAATATCAAAGACATTAAAATGTAACCTTTAAAGGTGAAAAAAGTGAAAAAGGAAGCAATTTTACTAATAAAAAAACTTTCTGTTTCAGCATAAATATGCCCATCTGGATAACCAGTTTGGATCGTGAAATTGGTATAGACTGAACGGAATTCTGAAGAAGTGAAAATTTCTTGAAAGTAAGCCATTGGATCAACCCAAAATAGATTATTTAGTTTTACAGCGCCATCCCAATAACCAATTGAATCACCCCCAACTTTATAAACAATGATATAAAAAAGTGCATTAGCAATAACAAATAGAGATTTAAAAAAATAAGCTGGCAGCAGATAGTTGAAATGTTCTTGTTCTTTGTTTCGTTTTTTTCTAAGGTATAACAAAACGAAAATCACAATAATGCCAAGAATCGTTGCAGCAATGTCTAATGGGGTAAAAAATAAATAATTACGATCAACAATAAAGGGTGCTGCATCAGGCGTATTCACAAGCTCTTTTTTTCAAAAGTACATTTTTTTTTGATGATGTATTTTTTCGATTAAATCAAATTGTCCGTCTTTATTTATAATCCAATGGTTCAATACTATTTCTTTCAATAAACACTTCTTATATTTGCTATATGATTGAAATGATTATAGAGAATGCATTGAAGGAAGATATTGGTGAGGGAGATCATTCTACGCTGGCCGTTGTACCCGAAGATGCGCGAGGAATGGCACAATTGATTGTAAAAGAAGTTGGTGTTTTAGCAGGGGTAGAATTAGCAGAATTGATTTTTAAACAATTCGATGAAGACTTAGAAATCGATGTTTTTTTAAAAGATGGCTCGCTGGTAAAACCTGGTGATGTCGCTTTCATTATTCGCGGTAAATCACGCTCTATTTTGTCGACCGAACGTGTTGTACTCAATTTCATGCAGCGAATGAGTGGAATTGCTACACAAACAAATCGCATTGTTAAATTAATTGAAGGTACGAATACAAAATTGTTAGACACGCGTAAAACAACTCCAGGGATTCGGTATATTGAAAAATGGGCTGTTCGAATTGGAGGAGCTTACAATCATCGTTTTGCATTGTATGATATGATTATGCTCAAAGATAATCATATTGATTATGCAGGTGGTATTCAGCCAGCGATAGAACGCACTCATGCATATATAAAAAACTCAGGAAAGAATTTGAAGATTGAAATTGAAGTTAGAAATGAAACTGAACTGGATGAGGTCTTGTCCTTTGGAGGTGTTGATCGAATTATGTTAGATAATTTTACGCCTGCTGGAATTAGAAAAGTTCTTGGAAAAATTCCTATTGAGATTGAAACCGAAGCATCTGGAGGAATAACAGAGGAAACAATTAGAAGTTTTGCTGAAACAGGGGTGAATTATATATCTGTTGGTGCTTTAACACATAGTGTAAAATCGCTAGACATGAGCTTGAAAGCTAAATTTTAAACTATTTTTCTATTGTGAGACTTTCAATTTTAAAGTCAGATCCTTCTTTTTTGAAATGGATGGTTACTCGAAAAATTTCACCTTTGCTTTCATAAGTGCCAATGGCGAATGATCCTTCTGAAGATTCTTTTCCCTTAAAAATAAATTTAAAAGTGCTTCCTGGTTTTTTGGTAAAAAAATCTTTGATAACCAATCCTGCTTGTGATTTGCTGTAAGCACCTTCTTTACCTAATATATTCAGAAGAATCTTTTCCTTGCCAACAGCAACAATTGCATTTGAATCATTCGAAATGAAAGCCTTTTCTAGTGTAGAATAAGGAATTTCACCTTGAATGGTAAGCGAAATTATAAGTGAAGTCAAAAATGAATAAATCAGTCCCATATCTTTATTTTAATGTCGCCCAATTACCAATAATTGTGCCTTTAATTTACTTAATTAATTCGCGTTTTTAAGAGAAACGAAATTAATGAAATAGTTGATTTAATTGAGGGTGGAGATAGTTTAAACTGAACTTCCTGCACTTTTACTATTTTTGAAGCATGAAAGTAAAGCTCATTTGTATTGGTAAGACTGGTAAGAAATTTCTTGAGGAGGGTGAAAGTGAGTATATGCAACGTGTAAAGCATTATGTTCAAATTGAACGAATAGAAATTCCTGATTTAAAAAATGCACGGAAACTTACCTTTGAACAAATCAAGCAATTGGAAGGAAAAGAAATTCTTGCAAAAATTGGAAGTGGTGAACAATTAATAGTATTAGATGAACGAGGAAGTGTATTGTCTTCTGTCGAATTCTCCAATTTTATTCAACAACGATTTAATGCAGGAGGCAAGGCACTTGTTTTTGTAATAGGAGGAGCTTATGGTTTTTCTGATGATGTATATGAAGCAGCAAGTGGCAAAATTAGCTTGTCAAAAATGACTTTTTCTCATCAAATGATTCGCATGATATTCTTCGAACAATTATATCGAGCAATGACTATTTTAAAGGGAGAACCTTATCACCATGAATAAATGTGATCTATTTTTGGCAATTCTATAAACTATCGTCTAAAATATCATCCTTTTTTGTTTTCTCTTGAAAGAGGTTAGGGTTGATGAAAAATGAAATCCCAACTGTAAGCATTCCAGCCATGAAGATATAATAAGCATAAGGCCAATGCATGATAAAAAAGATCAATCCAATAAAAAGAATAATGCTCCCGAGCCAAAATACAAAATTAAATCCAGGATCACTTTTGCCTGACTTGAAAGTCAATAGGTTAAAAAGCAAAGCGATGGCGCCACTGCTTAAAAAAATAATTCTTGCAGTACTAACGGAAATATAGGTGCGACCAACACCAGCAAAAAGTACCAATCCCATTAAAAAAGCAATTGCAAAAAAAACCGAAGCGAGGCGTTTTAAAATCATTTTATAAATATAGGAAATCTGTACAAATTGATATACATTAGCATAACATTAAAAGAATTATGAGAGTTAAAACACTAATATTAGTAGGTTTGATTTTGAGCGCATGTGGTGGCCCAACTGAAACCGAAATCAATGAGGGTCCAGTAACAACTGAAACTACAGAGAAAATTAAAGTAGTTCAAGATGCCAACGTGGAACTTGAAGAAATTGATGGAGAGTTAGATTCTCTTTTAAATGAATTAAAATAAACGATGAAAAATCAACTAAAAATTATAGCTGGAGTATTATTAATAAGTCTAGTTGTACAATCCATCGCATTTGGAAATGTCTCAGTTTTAAATTCTAACAATTTCCTTTCAAATCCTTCCAATGATCAAGGTAAAAAGAAGGGGAAAGATCAGAAAGATGATAAACACCATGATAATCATAAACAAAAAGATGATCATCATTCGAATGGTGGACATAATAATGGTTCACTTTCAATTAAGGTTGATTTGGGTAAGGAATTGAAAGTAGAGACTCACCAAGGTGATAATCACAAAGGAAAAGGTCATGGCAAAGGAAAAGGCAAGGGCAATAAACATGTGTATTATGGTCACCCAAGTGATTTTGGACAGCATCGTGCCTATGAAGCTAGAAATAAACACAAGCATTTTAAACCAAAAAAAGAAAAGGAAGCTTACGAAGGAATTCAAATAATTATTACTAGAAATAATTTCCTTTTAATTGAAACAAGTAATAAAATTATTTTAGCACGTCAACGAAATCAAGCAAGAAGAGATTCAGGTGATATTACTATCGTTATGTATAATAATAACCTTAGATTAATTGATTCTTGCGATAAAAGAAGAGCTACGATGGAGTTGAGAATGACTTTTTAATTTTTTTTCTTCGATTTATAACTATTTATATCGAGTAAAAAATCAATTTCATCTTCAATTTTATTTCCAATTACAACAACATTCGCGCCTGCATCATGCAGTTTGCGAATGGTGTTTGTATCTCGGATTCCGCCACCAACAATAATTGGAAGATTTAAAAAAGTAAGTTCTTCAACCATAGAAGTTGGAACATTATATTTCGCTCCACTTCCTGCATCTAAATAAATCAATTTCTTTCCCATTAATTTTCCAGCAATAGCTGTTTGCCTTAAAATAGTTGTCTGATCTTTAGGAATTGGGGTTGTTTGGCTCACATAAGCCACAGAAGATTGAGTACCGCCATCAATAAGTAAATAGGCAGTTGGAATTACCTCAATATCCATTTCGTATAATTCGATTGCCGATTGAATATGGTGCCCAATTAAAAAATCAGGATTTCTTCCTGACAAGAGACTCAGGTATAAAATGGCATCAGCTTTTGCAGAAATTTGTTGCGCCGAACCAGGAAAAATTACAATAGGTAGTTGGCTCAACTCACTAATAAGGTTTATCGCTGCATCAAATTCTTTTCGCGTAACTGTGCTGCCACCAATAAAAAGAAAGTCAACTTTTGCAAATGCCGCTTTTTCTAGTAATTCTTTTAACGATTGATTATTTGTACATTTTTCCGGATCAATTAAAACAGCAATATACCGTTTATTAGAAGTCGAAAATTGCGTTAAAATTGAATTAGATCCTTTCACAAGGCAAAGTATTTAGTGATACGATTGTTCCGTTGTGTTCAAATATACACATTTCGACTTTTAACACATGATTCTCGTTGTGAATTGTTCCGATCCAATCAGTTTCTGTTTTTTTAGTTAAAAGCAATTCTGTTTTAAAATGAATTTCTTTTCTCCCGGCTAATTTATAAAGCACCTCCTTACCCGACCAAACTTTAGTCATTTCAACCATAGAACCTAGCGCTAACTTGGATGTTTCATCCTGCGATAAAAATTTATGTTTAACTAAAAGTGATTTTTCTCTTACCATTTCGAGGTCTAAACCAATTTTAAAATACTTGGATATGGCAATTCCGACAACGTTTGGTGCATGACTGATGGAAATATATCCTTCTTGCTTAATATATGGCGCACCATTTTCGTCATAATGAATATGTTCAAATCCAAACAAGCGATGACGTAAAATACGTGTCGCAACAAATTCACGTTTACGATTCAAGTGTTTAAAAGAAAAAAAACGCTCTTGTTCATTCAAGGTAAGTTGATCTAAATAGTGAAACGGATCAAACTCATTGAAATGGAGTAAATGTATGCCGATTTGATTAATCTGTAATAATTCTTGATTGAAAGGCATGTGTATAACTTTTTACAAAGTAAATAAAAATCTTCCTAAGATGTTAGACTTGTATAAAACCGCTGAAATTCAGTTTAAAGGGATTTTTTTCTTTTTGACTTAAACGTACATTTGTTAATGAAAGTTAAACAATATAGAATTTAATTTTTTTTAACACCCATGTTATACGAGTGTTTTTTTCTATATTTACCCGCTTTCATGCGACTAATAGTATTATAATTAAACTGTACTTATGTTACGAAAACTTAATCTTTTATTAGTAAGTGTCTTTCTTACAGTAGCTTATGGTTACGCTCAAACTGGTTTGGGTTCCATTAAAGGTACTGTAACTGATGGTGACACGAAACAACCTATTCCATTTGCAAAGGTTGTTATTTTCCAAGGTGGAAATGTCAAAGGTGGTGCGAACACTGATTTTGACGGAAAATTTCAAATCAACTCAGTCGGGGTAGGCGAGTATGATATTGAAGTTAGAAATGAGGGTGAAGGTTATCAACCTACGGTTTTAACTGGAGTGAAAGTTTCTTCAGATAAAATCACTTTCCTTGATAATTTGACAATTTCAAAACCGAAAGATATTCAAGATATCGACGAGGTTGTTGTTGTTGCTTACCGAGTTCCTTTGATTGATAAGGATGGTGGTGCTTCAGGGGCAACAGTAACGCGTGAGGATATCGCCCGATTGCCAGTTCGTTCAGCTGCAGGTGTGGCTGCTACTGTTGGTGGGGTGAATGCGAATGAAGGTTCGGGTGAGATATCAGTGCGTGGTTCACGTTCAGATGGAACCTACTTTTATATAGATGGTATTAAAGTCCGTGGGTCTGCAAACTTACCAAAGTCAGCAATCGAAGAAGTTTCCGTAATTACGGGAGGTTTACCAGCTAACTACGGGGATGCAACTGGAGGTATTATCTCTGTTACAACTCGTGGTCCATCTGCAAAATACTTTGGTTCGATTGAAGCAGTAAGTTCTGGTTTCTATTTCAAAGGAGCAGATCCAGACGGATACGATGGAAAAGTTTTTGGATTTGATAAATATGGGTATAACCTAATAGAAGGAATGTTGTCTGGGCCAATTTGGATGCAAAAAGATTCTACAGGTAGGAAAACCAAGCCACGTTTAGGATTCTTAATGTCAGCTAACTTTACGGATGAATTAGATAGCCGTCCTTTAGCTGGAGGAAGCTATAGAATTAAGAAAGATGTGCGTGATGATTTGTTAGAGAATCCTTTGAGACCAACATCAACTGGTTTTGGGACTTTCCACAATGCAAATTTCTTGCGTGCGGATGATTTCGAAAAAGTAGATTGGAGAATGAATGCGCGTAGAACGGTTTTTTCTGCTCAAACTAAAATCGATGTGAATACAGGCCCATCTGTTAACTTATCTTTTGGTGGTTCATTAAACTACAATTACGGTAATAATTATTCTTATGGTGGTTCATTATTAAATTTCCAAAACTTTGGAGCTTATAAGTCTTTAGACTGGAGAGTTTTCGGTCGTTTAACTCAACGATTTACAAATGATAGAGAAGGAAGTAGCTCTAAAATTAAGTCTGCTTTTTATTCATTAATGGTCGATTTCTCGAAATCAGTTGATGAACAATATGATCCTAAGCACCAATTTAACTTGTTTAATTATGGGCACGTTGGAACATTCACAACAACAAGAAGACCTTCTTATGAGTTTGATTCTGATAAAAACATGTACATCCATAATGGATACAGAGATGTAGAAGTAGCTTTCTCACCTTCAGAGACAAATGCAGCTTTAGCGGCTATTACAACACAGTATTACAATATATATGCTGGAGAACCTGAAGGTCGTTATGAAAACCTATTCCAAATCCAACAAGGAAATGCATTAAGAAATGGTGATACTCCTGGAAGTGTTTATCAAATATGGAGTAATATCGGAACACCTTACAATTATTTTGGAAAATCAGAGAATGATCAATTCCGTGTTACAGGTTCAGGTTCAGTAAATATCGGTGATCACTCATTGTCATTAGGATTTGAATATGAGCAACGTTGGGATAGAGGTTGGACTTCTGGCACAACGACTGGTGGTGGAACGAATGGACCTATCGGAATCTGGCAAATTGCTCGTCAATTAACAAACTTCCATATTAGAGAATTAGATTTGAATAGTGGAGTTGTTTCTGATTCAGGTTCTTTTAAAGCAATTACTTACAATCGATTGAATTCTGGTTATGCTTCTCAGTCAGGTACTGGTAATTATGGTGGACAAGAAAACAACGACAACCAATCTTTCTTTGATTACAACTTACGTGAGTATTTGTTTAGTCAAGGTGCGATAGGAACAGGTGGAGAAGGAAGTGATTTTGTTGACATTGATCAATATGATCCGTCGATTTATAGCTTTGATATGTTCTCACCAGATGAATTATTAAATGGTGGAAATTCATTTGTTTCTTACTGGGGTTATGATCATACAGGTCAAAAAGTAAGAGGGAACACAGATATCAATAGTTATTTTAATGATTTTGATGAAAATGGAAATTACAAGCGTTTCGTAGGTGCATTCCAACCTGTATACATGGCTGGTTACTTAATGGATAAGTTTGCATTCAAGGATATCGTATTTAACGTTGGTGTTCGTGTTGATGTATTTGATGCAAATCAACCAGTTTTAAAAGATCCATATTTATTCTATAATGCACATACAGTCGCTGAGGCTAGAGAAATGAAAGCTTCAGACCCAAGTACATACAGCTGGGTTGATATTCCTGATGCTATTGGTGATGATTATGTGGTTTATGTAAACGACGTAAATAATCCAAATGCAATCAACGGTTTCCGTAATGGAGTGAACTGGTATAATTCAAATGGTACCCAAATTGAAGATCCAAAAGTAATTAGAGGAGCAACAGGGATTGCACCATGGTTATTAGATCCAACTCAAGAGACACCAAACGCATCTGCTTTTGAAGATTACAAACCGCAAGTGAATGTAATGCCGCGTATCGCATTTTCATTCCCTATTTCAGATGAAGCGTCTTTCTTTGCACACTATGATATCTTGACAAAACGTCCAACATCAGGTGCACGTTTTGATCCATTCCAATACCAATTTGTTAATCAAAGAAGTGCGATTATAAATAATTCTAACTTGAAGCCAGAAACTACAGTTGATTATGAACTAGGTTTCCAGCAAGTATTGTCAAGAACATCATCATTGAAAATTTCAGCTTTCTACCGTGAGCAACGTAACAATGTTCAGTTGGTAAATATCTTTGAAGCTTACCCTGCTACTTACCGTACTTTTGGTAACCGTGATTTCGGTACAGTAAAAGGAATGACAGTTTCTTATGACTTGAGAAAAACAGGAAATATCCGTATGACTGCAGCTTATACTTTGCAGTTTGCAGATGGTACAGGTTCAGATGCAACTTCAGCGGCTGGTTTAGTGAATGCTGGATTACCTAACTTAAGAGCGATTTTCCCTTACTCTTTTGACCAACGTCACGCAATTGCTTTGACAATGGACTATAGATATGGTGAAGGTGCTGACTATAATGGTCCGATGATTAAAAACTTCGCAATTTTACAAAACACAGGTATCAACCTTGTATCTAATATCTACTCAGGCTCACCATATTCTTCTCAAACATTCATTACAGATGAAGGAATTGGAAACTTGGCTGCCGGTTTAAATGGTACATTAAATGGTTCTCGTTTACCTTGGTCTTACCGTTTAGACATTCAAATCGACAGAACAATCAATCTTGAGTTCGGTAAAGAAGAAGGTAAGAAGAAAGCTACTTTTTTAAACGTATATTTCCGTGTTACTAACTTATTAAATCAATTTAATATCTTGAATGTTTACCGTGCAACTGGAAACTGGGATGATGATGGTTTCTTAGCTGCAGCTGCGAATCAATCATCAATTCAAAACCAATTGGATGAACAATCATTCAGAGATTATTACCTAATGAAAATTCAAAACCCTTTCAATATTAGTGTTCCTAGAACAATACGTTTGGGTGTTAAGTTTGATTTTTAATTCATAAGAAATAGAAATTATGAAAAAGCAAATAATTGCAATAGCACTTGGTGTGTCGGCTATATGGTCGAACAGTGCCTTAGCTTATCTTGGACCGAATGAAAAGAGCTCTAAACCAAAGCCTGGTTTGAAAGCAAATTGTTCACCAGCGTCTGCTAAAATTACAATGGAATTCAATGATGTGAAGGCATTAATTGAACAAGGTGGAAGTATGTTCCAAAATCGTCAAGCTGGTGTTGCAGCATACGAGATTCCAAAAGGATCTGGTTTGAATGTAATTTACGCTGGTGCGCTTTGGATGGGTGGAACTGATGTAAATGGTCAGTTAAAGATCGCTGCCTTGCGTTTCCGTCAAGGGAATGATTTCTGGCCTGGACCTTTAACGGTGAATCCAGGATCTGGAAACTACAATCCACTTGGACCCGTAGGTGACGATGTAATTCGTGACTTTGGCGAAGCAAACATCTCTCCTGATCAGTGTATCGCTTATGACCAATTTTACACGATTCGTAAAGCTGAAATAATTCGTTTCAATGTTGTATTTGAATGTGATAACGGAATTGTAACTGAAGGTTGTGATGAGGTTACGCCTTTAACAAACGACGAAATCAACCGTATCTGGGGATGGCCCGCTCATGGCGATGTCTCTTTAGGTCAAGATTATTTTTTAGCTCCTTACTACGATAGAGATGGCGATGGTGCCTATAATCCTGATAATGGAGATCACCCATGGTATGATGACATCTTAGGTCGTGATGACGTAGAATGTGGAATTGACCGTCGGATTACCTTGTTTGGTGATGAAACACACTGGTGGGTATTCAACGATAAAGGAAATATCCATACAGAAACGAATGGTGATCCAATAGGAATGGAAATTCGTGCACAAGCTTTTGCTTTTGCAACAAATGATGAAGTAAATAGAATGACTTTCTATAACTATGAGTTAATTAACCGTGGTACTCAAACTTTATTTAACACTTACTTCTCTCAGTTCTTAGATGCCGATGTTGGTAACTACTCTGATGATTACGCAGGTTGTGATGTTTCTCGTGGTTTAGGCTACATGTTCAATGGAGATTTATTTGATCAACCGGATGCAGGTCGTCCAGGTTATGGTGCAAATCCTCCAGCTATTGGTTGTGATTTCTTTGAAGGTCCATACCAAGATGGTGACGGAATTGATAACGTTGGTCCCTATGTTGACGGAACTGGAACTTTAATTACTCCGACTGTATTAGCAGCAATTGCTGGAAATGGTATAGTATACAGAGGAGTAGGTATTGGCTATTCTGATGGTATTATCGATAATGAGCGTTTTGGTATGCGTCGCTTTACATTTTTCACAGCGACAGGAAATTATCCTTATAATGATCCTTCTTCTGCTGCTGAATATTACAACTTCATGAATGGTAGTTGGGCAAATGGTTCAGAAATGTTCTTTGGTGGTTTAGGTTACGAAAATTCTCCTGGTGTCACAACAATTCCTTCCGATTATATGTTCCCAGATGATTCAGATCCTTTGCATTGGGCAACTGGTGGAGTAGATCCAACATTTAATTGGAATGAATCAACAAACAATAACCCTGCAGGTGACCGTCGTTTTGTTCAATCTGCTGGTTCATTTACATTACGTCCAGGTGCAGTTAATAACATTACTGTAGGACTAGTTTATGGTCGTGGTGTTGATGGAGATTTATTCTCTTCTGTTGAAGCGATGAAACGTGCCGATACAAAAGCACAAGCATTATTTGATGCATGTTTCAAAATCCTTTCTCCTCCAGACGCTCCTAAATTAACGATCCAAGAATTGGAAAATGAGTTGATTTTGGTATTGGAAAACCCTTCGTCATCAAATAACTACAAAGAAGAATATGAGGAATTGGATGAAATCAATATTACAGATCCAACAGTAGATAGATACTATCGTTTTGAAGGTTACCAAATCTATCAGTTGAAATCAGTAGATGTTTCAGTAGCTGATATCACCGATGCAACAAAAGCACGTTTGGTTGTGCAATGTGATATCAAAAATGATGTAAGTAGAATCATTAATTTCGAATTTGATGAGGCGTTAGGTTTCGCTATTCCAACAGAAAAGGTAGATGGTGAAAACACAGGAATTCGTCACTCGTTCCAATTAACAGACGATGCATTTGCACAAGGTGACAGAACCCTAGTGAATCATAAGACATATTATTATGTGGCAGTAGCTTATGCTTATAATCAATTTAAGAAATATGATCCAACTGATCCATTGGCATTAGACGGACAAAAAATTCCTTATATATCTTCTCGTTTGAATTTTGATGGAACAGCAATATCAGCGGTTGAAGCGATTCCTCATAATCCAACGCCAGAAGCGGGTGGAACAAGCCAGCGTATTGAATTCGGTTCTTCTCCACGTATCACGCGTTTGGATGGTTACGGAAACGGTAACAAAGCATTAGAATTTACAAGTGCTACCTTGAATTCTGTATTAAACACAGGTTTTGTTCAAAATCCAGTTTATGATTATGGTGCAGGACCAATTAATATTAAAGTGGTTGATCCATTGAATTTGGCTAGTGGCTATTATGAATGTAAATTCAGAGACTATGGTGTATCAGTTTCAAATGGTACTGATACAGCGAGCTGGACAATTTATAGATACCAATCAAAAGGTGGACAGTTTCTCGACTCTGTAAACTCTGAAAGAACAATTAAATCATCTAATGAACAAATTATTCCTCAATGGGGTGTTTCAGTTCAAATTTATCAAGAATTGTACTATGGCCAATCTGGTAATGCATCAGTTAAGGTGACAGATATGATTGAAGCTTCAATGGAATTTGCAGATTCATCTAAACAATGGTTAACGTATGTGAAAGATAATGATGCTTTCTATCCTACAAACTGGATACGTTCAGGAGATTATTCACCAGTTGATCCTGATGATTGCTTACCTGATGGGCTTGCACATTTGAACCCATGTAATTATGCAGATCAAGTAGGTCAAGATGATGATAAAAAATTGGCTAAAATCCTTGAAGGTGGTATTGCTCCGCATAGATTAGTGGGTTATCAAGCAGATTATATGCCTTTGGCTTACTACAATCTTGTTAGTCCTGGATCATCTAAGAATAACGCATCAATTAGTTTCTTACCTAGTGTAAATATTGTTTTAACCAGTAATAAAGAATTATGGACACGTGTGCCAATTATTGAATTGGGCAGAGCTTCGGCCTTGAATGTTGGTACTGCACAACCTGGACAAATGAGAAAGAGCTTAAGTGTGAACAAAGATGGTAATCCAGATGGAACAGGTGGAACTGGAATGGGTTGGTTCCCAGGATACGCAGTAGATCTTGAATCAGGTGCACGTTTATATATGGCATTTGGTGAAAATTCATTCCTAGGTGGAGAAAATGGTGCTGACATGATTTGGAATCCAACTGATCGTTTAGTAGACGGTGTAGGAAATCCATTAATGGGAGGTATGCACCCAATTTATGTATTCAGTTACCATCAAAAGACAATCAATTCTTTCTCACAAGGATTTGATTTCCCAGCGTATGACAAGAATGTTGCAGAAGTAGCAAGTGGTAATTTCTGTTACCAAAAAATGCTTGAGGTTGAAGCGAATAGCAGTGCGTCTAAGCGTGAATTCTACGGAAGTTTATCTTGGATCGCATATCCTATGTTGCAAACGAGTCAAGATTTACTGTCATCCGATGTTACAATTAGATTGCGTATCAACAAAGAATACAAAAACTTTGTAGGATCAGGTGAAAATGGTGGTAAGCCAATGTACTCTTGGTCAATGGATGATATCAGCACTGTGACTGCAAGTCGAGATCAGTTAGCAGAAGCCTTGAAAATGATTAATATCGTACCGAATCCATACTATGCTTTCTCTGAATACGAGCGTAGCCGTTTGGATACACGTGTGAAAATTACGAATCTACCAGAAAAATGTACCGTGAGAATTTATTCTGTAAATGGTAAATTGGTAAGAACATTTAAGAAAGATAGTCCGGTTACTTCAATTGACTGGGATTTGAATAACTGGCAGAACATTCCTGTTGCGGGTGGAGTTTATCTCATCCATGTAGAAGTTCCAGAAGTAGGTGAGGTAGTTCTCAAGTTCTTCGGTGGTATGCGTCAGGTAGATTTACAAGGTATTTAATTAGTGCAAAAATAGATTGACATGAAAAGTTCAATGTTGAATATAAAAAGTCTTTTAGTCACTGGAGTGTTGATTAGCAGCTTTGGTGCAAATGCAGGAAATGAGGACCGTGTTGGTTCAGCAGGTGCATCTCAATTGTTAGTTAATCCTTGGGCTAGAAGTTCTGCTATCGGTGATGCAGGTATCTCTTCTGTAAATGGTTTAGAAGCGACTTACGTGAATATTGCTGGTTTAGCTTTTGCAGATAAAACACAAATCAAGTTCAACCATACAAATTGGATGGGTGGTAGTGCTGGAATTGCGTTGAATAGTGCAGGTATAGCGATTCGGATTTCGGAATCAGATGTGTTTGCAGTGAGTGTGCAATCATATAATTATGGTGATATTCCAATTACAACTGTTGCGAATCCTGAGGGAAATATTGGTTTCTTTTCTCCACGAGCAAACATCTTTAACATTGGTTATGCAAGAGCATTCTCACAATCGATTTATGGAGGAATTAACTTCAAAGTGATTTCAGAGAGTCTTTCTAACTTGAAAGCGAATGGAATGGCTATTGATGCTGGTATTCGCTATGTAACTGGTGAACAAGAGCAAATTAAGTTCGGTATCGCATTGAAAAATGTAGGACCTGTAATGCGTTACAAAGGTGATGGATTGGCAAATCAAGTAAATTACGTTACAACTGGTGGAACTGCGTCGCTTGAGCAACGCTCTGCAACATACGAAATGCCTTCATTGTTATCGATTGGTGGATCGTATGATTTCATCTTCAACGAAAGTAATAAATTGATTCTTGCTTTAGGCTTCACAGCGAATTCATTTTCAAAAGATCAATATAGAATAGGTTTAGATTATGGAATGACTACGGCAAAAGTGGCATTTAACATTAGAGGTGGATTCGTTTATGAAGAAGCACTTTTTAGCGCTGAAAATCGTTCAAACGCATTAATCGGTCCAACAGCTGGTTTTTCGGTTGATGCATTAGTTGGAAAAAATCAAAGTGCACTTGGTATAGAATACGGTGCTCGTTTCGCTGGTTTGTTTGGAATGATTCACACAATTGGAGCAACAATCAATTTGAAATAAAAGAAAATTTTCTTAATTTTGTTTACCAAGAGAGTCCGAAAGGGCTCTCTTGTTTTTGTAGGTATATCAAACTAAATTACAACCTATGTCACAAATAAGTTATTATACAGCTGAAGGACTAAAAAAATTGAAGGATGAATTGCACAATATGAAAACAGTGCAAAGACCCTCTATTTCCAACCAAATTGCTGAAGCAAGAGATAAAGGAGATTTATCTGAAAATGCTGAATATGACGCAGCAAAGGAGGCGCAAGGATTATTGGAGATGAAAATTTCGAAGCTAGATGCAATTGTTGCATATGCGCGTTTAATCGATGAAACACACATGGATAATTCAAAGGTTTTTATTTTGTCAAAAGTAACGATCAAGAATATTATTAATAATGCCGAAATGCAATACACCTTAGTTGCTGAAAACGAAGCTGATTTAAAGGAGAAAAAAATATCCATTGATTCACCTATTGGGAAAGGACTTTTAGGAAAAGTGAAAGGTGAAATTGCCGATGTGCAAACTCCAAATGGTATTATGAAGTTTGAAATAATCGATATCACACGTTAAAATGGCTTCTATTTTTTCAAAAATCATCTCTGGAGAAATACCTTGTTATAAGGTTGAAGAGAATGATCGTTTTCTTGCCTTTATGGATATTCTACCAATAAGAAAAGGTCATGTGCTGGTCATTCCCAAAATAGAGGTGGATAATATTTTTGATCTCGAAGATGAGTTACTGGGAGAGATGATGATCTTTGCTAAAATTGTAGCAAAACGTATTCAACATAATTTTCATTGCAAAAAGGTTGGTGTGACAGTAATTGGACTTGAAGTACCACATGCACATATTCATTTAATTCCAATTAATTCTGTGGCAGATATGGACTTTTCTCAAGAAAAACTAGAACTCTCTTCTGAAGAATTAATTGAAATTTGTGCTTTGTTGCAAAATTAATGTAGAATGGTTCGAATATTGCGAACAAGCAATTTTCAATTCTTAAACAATGTGTAAGCTTAAAACTGGATTTATAAAGAGTATTATTGGACTGTTTTACTTGTCCACTTTTACTTCTTTTGCCCAAACGAATCCTATGAATGTATTGTTCATTGGGAATAGCTACACACACATGAATGACATGCCAAAATTATTTGAGCAAATTGCTGTCAGTAAAAAAATCAAAATAAATGTTGAAATGAGTGCAAAAAGTAATCATACTTTTAAAATGCACTGCGCTCGTACAGAGATGTTTGAGATAATCAAAAGTAAAAAATGGGATTACGTTGTAATTCAAGGTTTCTCGCGGGAATTAAGTCATGATTATCAAACAATAGATACCGCTTCAATTCCTTACTTTAACAAAATCGTGGATTCTGTTTATGCCAATAATCCTTGTACGAATGTTTTACTATACATGACTTGGGGCTACGAAGATGGATGTAAATCGTGTTATGATGACGATACTTTTTTAAAGATGTCTGATCGGATCAAGAATGGATATCAATATTTGTCAAACATATACAATTTACCAATTGTACCAGTGGGCGACGTCTACAAATACGTTCGTGAAAATCATCCAACGATTGACCTTTACAGAGAAGATAAACAACATCCAACCTTGAATGGTTCCTATTTGATTGCAAGCGCGTTCTATTCTGCCATTTTTAAATCCTCACCAATAAATTCATTTATATCTACTTTAACACCAACAATTGCAGAAATATTGCAACGCTCAGCTTACAATGTGGTGAATAAAAGTCTGGATGTTTATAAATTAAGAAATAACACCTTAGAAGTAAGCTATGAGCAAACGAATGCAGGTTATTTTGCGTATTGCAAGGCATTTTACCCAAATGCAAGCTCACTAAAATGGGATTTTGGTGATGGTACAAGTGCCACAGATCGAAATGTAGTTCACAAGTATAAGAAGTATGGAACGTACAATGTGAAATTGCTGGTTGAAGATTCTTGTGGTGTAAGAGAAATAAACCGTAAGGTAACGTTTAAGGCTCCTAAAGCTCCAGAGAAAAAGAAAACTTCTCAGCCAAAAACTACTTCAAAAAATAAAAAGAAGATCTAATTAATCCTTTGATGTTTTAATTCCATAAACCAGTTCCCAGAATTTACGAATAGGCTTTAGAGCGAATTCTAGCTTTTCTTTGATGTAATCTAAGAAATATATAATCAACATATGAAACGAAATAAAGGTAAGCGCGCCAATTGCTGCCTCCCAAGGAGTTAAGTTCTTATTGAAATAGTCATTCACACCTATACCCGTTAAACTTCCGTATAAAAGAATCATATGAATAATGTAAATAGTAAGTGTGTTCTGACCAATCTTTAAGAATAAATTTTGTCGGATTTCTCCCATGAGTTTTTCAATGACCATCAAAGTACCCAAAATCATAAGTACCATCCCAAATCTTTCGAATAACCAATCCAAACGGTAAAACAAGTCGATTTTTCCAAATACCATTCTGTCCAAACCAATCATGGTAGGTTTTGTGAACCAAAAGAAAATAAAACCAATTGTCAAAAAAGAAAAGGCAAAGCGCCATTTAGAAACTTGTTTTTTTAAATCATGTAATAAGCAACCAACCATAGCGCCGTACATGGTGAATCCCATCCAAGGAATAATTGGAAAAACCGCTCGTTTAATCGGACCATGAATCATATTCTGTATGAAGAATGGAGCATTTTCAGGCCAAGATAAATCAATTGGTAAATGAGCCATGGTTAAATTGGAGACAAAAAGCGTGGTACCAGCAAGTGCATAATAAATCCATAAAGGAATTACTTTTACAGCTTTATAAATTCCAAAAATCAACAGAATGGTAAGGATTCCAAAGGCAATACATTGCAGAACATGGAAAGCGTATAATTGCAAGAGATAACCCCAGAAAATCAGCTCAAAGACGCGTTTGAAGCCTTTTTTAATGCGCACATTGGAGAAAAAAGGTTCGTTACGGCTGTTTAACATTAAGTAAACGAAAACAATTCCAGTTACTGTTAAGAACATTGGCGCAGTAAAACCTCTTATGTACAACCATGTCGCATAAATGATGTTGCTCGGGTCACGGAAAGCTGGATATAATGTTAAATCAACGAAGTGACCTTCGAGCATTAACAATATAGCAATACTTCGTGCCAAGTCAATGAACTTAAGACGTGTTTTTGTTTTCTTGATAAGTGAATTATCACTAAGTGCCATTTGGAAGATTATTTAGGCAAAAATAAGATAATCTTAAACAAACAAACCAAACCTATCATTCAATCTCAGATGTAATCATTAATTTTTGACTTTCATCAAATCCTGCTATTGTAAATTCGGCATATTTCATGTTTTTTCCTGCAAAGCCAGTTGTGTCAAATCGCATGGTAACTATCACCGTTTCATTGGGTTGGATTTCAGTTTTTTGACTTGTTATGATTACAGCAGTAAAAGGTGAACTAAGGTTTTCTAAATTCACTATTTCTTTTGATCGATTTGTAATTTCAAATGAATGTTCAATAATAGTTCCCGCTTTAACTTTGAAAGCGTCATAAACAGGAACAGAAACTACAAGTGGAAATTCTTTTCTATTGTCTAAGTAACTCACACTTTGAATCTCAATTTTACGCTCAATCGCTGCTGCTCTTGAATAAACTGAATTCTTTTGATCATGAAAATTATCACTCGTTAGTTGATTGGCGGTGTATTCACCAAATGGAACTCCAATGAAAGTGACAAAACCACCATTTGAAGCAGTTCCTGTAATGTAAGGTCTGAATACTCCATTATTGTATTCCATCAAATAATTAATGAAGGAAGAAATTCTTCGTTTCGTTAAATTTACGTTGTAATCGGTTTTCGCTAATGGACTCGCAAATCCTTTAATGTGGATTTTAATTTTAACTCCTTTATCCAGTTCCTCCAATAATAAATCCCTGAATTGATATAAATCTTTAACTCCTTGATCAACATACTCAATAAAGAAAGTCTCTATATCTTCAACAGCTTCATTCGCTCTTTCACCACTTAAACCACTAGAATATTCTTGCTGGTATTTCCCGAGCATTTCACGATAATCTTTGTAACCAACGATGTAATTTAAGCGCGTTAAAGTATCTGTCGTTTTTGGATCTGGACAATCATTATGAAAGTAGAGTGTGACTGGTAAACGTTTGTTTAATTCCGCTAATGTTTCTTTTGGAGTCGGAGGATCAAATTTAATCGGTGGAATAGCTGAAAATATATCACTGCAGCAAGTTGGATTTTTACTGTACAAGACTCCAACACGATTACTCGATAAATAAGAAGTATCTGCAACTTTAAAATAGTACAAATCATTTGCAGCACTGTTAAACGGCAAACCGATATTTTGAGGTTCTGAAAATTGTCCGTTGTAAACAGATGAATGGATGTCATATCCACCAAAGCCATCGTGCCAGGAGGAAGTGAAATACAGTTTTTTCGTTTTTTTGTCCCACCAAGGACTCAATTCATTATCAGGGGAATTCAATGTTTTTATGGCTCTTGCTTTACCGTATTGATTGCCATTTTTAATAAAGCTATACCATAAATCCATTCCGCCTTCCGATTCACTTCGGTCAGACGAAAAGAATAACACTTCTTGTCCGTCCAATTCAGCAATATGAGGCATGGTTGTATTACTTCCAGCTTCATTAATAATTTCCCCTAAAGAATCAATTTGCGTCCATTTGCCATTTCGATAGCTAGCGACCATTATTTTACAGTGGTAATTATACCCTTCATCACTGCATAGGCTAAAATAGAAGCGTTCACCATCTAAGGAAAAACTGCCATTTCCAGTATTCAAATTTTCGTATAAGAGGTCTTCTACGCGCTTTGATTGTTCAAATTTACCTTGTTTGAATTCAGATTGATAAAGGCGTGTTTTATAGGCTGTTGAATAGACTTCTTCGGCTGAAGAAATTGAATCCGCTCTTAATGATGAAAAATATAATTTACCATCAACAAGAGAATGACCAAATTCAGAATCTTTTGAATTGATGGATTCGGGCAAACGAAATAAGTCAACTTTAGCGGTATCTTTTATGGCTGATTTAGCCCAAAGGCAGGATTCTACTTCACGTTTTGATTTTAAGTAGAGGTAATCCTTTTTGTTTTTGGCGTATTTCTTTTTGGCTTTTTTGAATGTTTCAAGTGCCTCATCGTATTTGCCATTTTGCTTTTGCATTAAACCAACATATAACAAAGAATAGGGGTAAATTCCAGCTTCTTCTTGACTGTAGACTTTTTTATAATAGAATTCTGCTTTGCGATAATCTTTGTAAGCTCGAAGTGTTTCTGCATATTTCCAAATTACAGCAACAGAATTTGAATCGAGTTCCATGGCTTTTTCGTACAATTCAATCGCATAGAAATAATCTCCATTGTTGTATTTTTCTTCAGCATGTTTTAGATATGCACCGATTTTACTTTGACCAAATGAGCATCCGATTTGGAGAAGAAATAGCAAAACAATCAGATGTAGTCTGGACATACGCGATGTATTTTTTTAGAAGGTCTAAAGTGATTGAGAATATACCGTGCAGCAATTTCAAATCCACCTCTCAAATTAGATGCGGGAACCAATTTAGAGTAATTGATATCATAACTTAATCCAACAAACCAATTATTGTAATCCATACCAGCGCTAAAATAGGCAGCATCGCGATTACGGTACCATAATCCTGCATAAACTGCTTTATAATCATTTACTTTATTCACCAAGGTGTATTTTACAGATGAACCGATCAACATTTCTCGGTATTTACCTTGAACGGAAAATTGCATACTTGGTACAAGATCCCAATCAATATCAATTTTATAAATGCCTTTCGCAAAAATATTCATCCGTATATCTCGCTGAATATCTACTCCATAGAAGCCCTGATTTGGTCTGTTTAAATTGTAAAAACCAATACCAGCTGTAATTTTCTCATGCTTATTTCGATTCCATTCATAAATTGCTCCAACACCTACGTTCAAATTGGTCTTTCGATCACTTTGATAAACTTCGTTCGTTGGAAGCGTTGCGTCGAATTGTATGCCATTGAATTGATTATCGAAATAAAGCGCATCCCAATTTAGTTGGCGATGATTCATACCAGCATTCACTCCAAACCTAAGGGTATGAATGGAATCGGTACTGATTTTTAATAAATAAGATAAATTTCCTTGAAATTCAACAGTTCTAAATTTACCATCTCCAGCAAGATCATGCAAAAAGAGAATTCCGTATCCTATGTTTGGACGCTTATAAAAACGTGAATCTGCCGAAATTGAAAGAGTAGTAAACGGAACCGTTACACTGCGCCATTGATCTCTGTAATTCGCAATGAAACGATAGTCGCCATTAAAGTGGCCAACATGCGCCGGATTTTGGTAAATGGGATTGTCGTTGAATTGTGACCAATGAATATCCTGTCCAACTGAAATGGTTGAATGCAGCGTAATCAATAAAATCAGTAAGCGATTAATTCTCAAAATATCTTCCGATTGATGCATGAAGATACAGAAAATATTGAATATTGAAAAAAATGGGAAAAATTAAACGATGGATTTGACTCAATTTCAGGCTTCTAAAAAGGCTAACAAAAGAACGATTCCTATAATAACGATGAGCATATACAATTTTGGATCACGAAAAATCGGTTTCTTACCTCTTTTGGTAAGACGTTCATAATCATGATGAAGACGCGCGAAATCCTTGTGACGTTTGATTTGTTCGTCACTTGGTTCAAGGCTCTTTTTTTCTCTATGTATTGAAAACTTTCTCATTTGTTATCTGCCCATTTTTTATGCAATTTTTCGAGAATGCGATATACTCTCATCTTTGCATTGGGTTCTGTAATTGTGTAAATATCAGCAATTTCTTTGAAGCTTAGACCTTGGAAAAAACGAAGTTCGATTATATCCAAGTGTTCTTGCTCCATATCATTCATTAATTCAATTAATTTCTCTTGATCCTCGGTCGACATGTAATTTCCAATTTCGACCTCTTCGCAAAGTGAAAGGAATGAACGTTCATCGATGCTGATTTTTCGCATCGTTTTTTGTGATCGGAAGTACATGGAAATTTCATTTTGCGCAATCCGATACAACCAACTGCAGAAAGGCAATCCTCGTTCCTCATACTTGGAAAGATTTGCCATTGCCTTCATAAATGTCTGCTGTGTTAGATCACCAGCAACAACTTCTAAACCTCCTAAACGCTTGAATGTGAACCGAAAAATCTGATTAAAATAGCGATTGTATAATTCACCAAAGTAATCTTGGCGCTTTTTTGCCAAAACTACCAACTCACTATCGCTTAGTTCTTTTTTATTTTTTCGGGATAAAAACAAATCGTTCTTTTTATGCTTAATTCTTGACTGGTGAAAAGTAACAATAAATTTTTGAAATAAAAGATTCGATGATTTAATCTCTGCGGTATTTGAGGATTCGAATAGTCAAATTAATCAAATTATCAAATCCAACATTCATTTTGCTTTTTAAAAAATAAATCGTAGTATTGTTTTACAATCAATTTATAAACCAAGGAGAAAATAAATTAGATATTAGTTCTTTACCTTCTGGTTATAATTTTTGTTCATTCCACATTGGAAAATATAACAATAAAATTAGTCATATTATGAAAGCAATTCTTTTCATATTATTGACTTCCTATACTGTTACAGGTCAAGTTTCAACTAATTTTAGGACTGGCGTATCTCTGAATTTTTTAAATTTCGATAGAAATGGACTGAACAATAAGTTTATCCATTATCAAGTTGATTTTGGTTTACAGCTTTATCAAAAATTTAATATTTCCTTTGAAGTTGGATATATGATTAATCAAAAACTAAGTTATCTAAATACAGGAAACATGAAAACACTCTCTTTGGGGTTGAATGTAGATTATCGTTTTATTAAAAATAAGCTCTTGAGTCCAAAAGTTGTTTTAAGCGCAGGTGGATTTCCTTATTCAACGTTAAAAGACAAATATGTATATAGCAATTTGGCTATTGATCTTAATGAATCAACAAATTATCGATTTATGAAATGGAATTATTATTTTAATACACAATTTTTCCTATCCATTAAAATGAAGGATTTTTATTTGGATTTGGGTTGTGGAATTCCCTATATTTCATATGAAGTAGATGGTTATTATTATTCAAAACGAAGAGGTTTTGGATGGAATGTAATTGCCAAATTTAGCTATGTTTTTGGTCAATAATATTATTTCAAAAATTCAAATTGCCATAACTAATGGTTATTGATGCCAAAGAATTACTACCGGGAGTCTATTACATAAAATTAAAAGACAGTACTAATCGTTTAAAATTGGTAATTCAATGAAAAATTTAATTGTTTTTGTATCATTAATATTTATGTCAAAATTTTACTTGATTGCTCAAGAGGACATGAAATTTACCACATCAATTTCTGAAAATTTATCCTTTGATTTCCCTAAAACTGGGAATGTGTATTTAGGGACGAATGCTCAATTTGGGATTTTGTTTAAGCAATTAAAAATGTCATTGTTATATCAATTCGGAGGCTTGTATAGTTATAATTGGAGAAATTTGTATTCTTATAATATTCACATGATTGGTATAGGAAGTGAATTTAGATTTCTTAAAAATACAAAAAAAATAAGTCCTACAATAGGAATAATGTTAGCAACACAAATAAATTCTAATTACAAAAATGGTATTTTGAATGACTCATATAGACCATATACTGGCAGTAATCCTGATTATATGAATTCAAGTTTTCTAAGCACAAAATTTCTTGCAAATTTAATCTTGGGTTGCGAATATGAAATATTTAAAAATACATTTATCGGTTTAGGAGTTGGTATTGGAACTCGAGACATTGAAATTCAATTGAAATCTGAAAAAGTTAAGAACTCATGGTTTATTACTTTTGATTCGCAACTCAATTTGAGTTACACATTTCAAAAACAATAAGGAGTACAAAACTTTCATAATTATCAAATTATGAAAATCAATATTACATTTCTATTAATTTTATCTTTTTGTTTTGTTGTATTATTTATCAATCAAAGTAATTGTCAATTGACTTTTGGAAATGAATTTAATTTGGATATCTATAAGCCGTATTCTAAATTTGCTAAAGACTACATTAAAAACAATAAAAATGTAAGTAGTATTACAAATTCAGCGAAATTATATTATTCTTTCAAAATAAAGAATGGACAATCTTTGGGAATTGGATTTTCATATATGTTTAAAAATTTGAAAGTAGAAAATTATTATAATGGTCTTAGTTTTATTCAATATAATAATTCAGGAAATCCATTAGATACAATATTTTACTATTCTAGATTTGATTTAAAAGTAAATTCTCATTCTTTAGGTTTATATTTTGATTATTCAAAATTGATTATTTCAAATTTAAATTCGCAAGGGTCAATTGGTTTGGGTTTGAGTTCTTATTTATATGAAAAAGCTAAAGGTGAATATATTGATAAAGATAATTTAGAAGAATCAATAGAATCTGAATTTTACATGTATCTTCCTAGTGTTGTTGGATCAATTCAAAATAGTCGACAAAGTTTCTTTCTTTCCTCTGTGAACTTCTTTACCTATTACCGTCAAGTTTTCCAACTCCACGAAAATTTCAGTCTTGCAGCCCGCATCAGCCTCGGTACCAACCTCTATTCCGATTGGGATCAATTTAAGAAATATGCTTGGTTGGGTGTTGGTTTGGAAATGGGTTTTGGAAAGGTGAAGGGAAAGAAGGAATAGGCATAAGGAATGAGTCGGAAGATAAAATAAAGCCGAGATTTGAAAATTTGATGCATGTATCATTTCAAAGATTTAAATATTTAAATCTTTGAATCCTCA
>Ga0105050_10000423_pt1 | contig 64828 bp, 60 predicted proteins | sample FRY01_FD_78088 | JGI IMG/M metagenome (GOLD analysis project Ga0105050, IMG submission 78088) | Freshwater microbial communities from Lake Fryxell liftoff mats and glacier meltwater in Antarctica - FRY-01 | ecosystem: Environmental > Aquatic > Freshwater > Ice > Glacier meltwater ...
ACTTTGGCTTTGAACTCAGAACTGTGGATCTGACGCTTCTTGACTTGACTCATTTTAGGTAACCCTTTTGATTCAGGGCTACAGCTTAAACTACTGTCTCAAATCCCGGGTCCACTATAGTTTATCACTCCAGTTCATTAATAACGTGCCTCTGCGCTCATGACTATTTGACCTAGACGGATGGCACAAAATGCAATTAGTTGATTATTTATCGCTTTACCTCTACGGGCTGAAGTTCGTTGTGATCGTGATTGCAATATTCATCACGATCAGTGGTGCCGATGATCTACTGATCGATCTTGCCTACTGGATAAGGTGGCTTTGGCGCAAGCTCACGATTTATAAGGAGCACCCGCGCGCGGACCAAGCACTGTTATTAAGCGTACCTGAAAAGCCTCTCGCAATCATGATCCCTGCCTGGCAAGAAACGGGGGTGATTGGTTCGATGGCAGATAAAGCCGCACGCACGCTAGACTACGAAAACTATCATATTTTTGTTGGCACCTATCCCAACGACCCCGATACACAGCGCGATGTTGATGAGGTCTGTGCCCTCTTTCCTAACGTCCACAAAGTCGTCTGTGCTCGCCCTGGTCCCACCAGCAAAGCAGATTGCTTAAACAATGTGCTTGACGCCATTATGCAATTTGAACAGCGGGCTAATTTACACTTTGCAGGTTTTATTCTGCACGACTCAGAAGATGTTGTGTCTCCGATGGAGCTCAGGCTTTTTAACTATTTAGTTGGTCGTAAAGATCTCATTCAGGTTCCCGTCTATCCGTTTGAGAGAAAATGGTATGACTTTGTTGGTATGCACTATATCGACGAGTTCACTGAGCTACATGCCAAAGACGTGCCCGTGCGTGAGGCGATCGTAGGCCAAGTCCCAAGTGCCGGTGTCGGCACCTGTTTTAGTCGACGTGCGATTGAAACCTTGCTTGTCGATGGTGATGGTATTGCGTTTGACACGCAGAGTCTCACCGAAGACTACGACATCGGCTTTCGTCTTAAAGCACACGGTCTCGAGGAAGTTTTTGTCCGATTCTCTGTACTCGATGAGTCCAAATCCCTTTGGAAAAAAACAAGGATTTTTGGTCAAAACTTTAGAGAGTCCAGCATCATCTGCGTGCGCGAATTTTTCCCTAATAAAATTGCGACGGCAGTGCGGCAAAAGTCCCGTTGGATCATAGGAATTGTCTTTCAGGGATATGTCACTCACGGTTGGACAAGTGACTGGCGCCTCAATTATTTCCTTTGGCGTGACCGAAAAGGGGTCTTAACAAACTTTTTCAGTTTCGCAGCCAACATCTTATTGTTTCAACTCTTGCTCATTTGGCTGTATCAAACATTTTGGCCTGATGCCTATCGTTTTCTCTCAATATTTGAAGAAAGCGAGCTATTAGTGCTGTTGCTGTGGGTCAATGCACTGTTCATGACCAATCGGATCTTTCAACGGACTATTTTCGTCACCCAATACTATGGGTTGTTTCAAGGATTATTATCACTGCCCCGCATGCTGCTCGGAAACTTGATTAATTTTCTCGCAAACTGGCGTGCAATCAAACAAGTGATACAACAAGGAAATCCTCGTCGAGTGGCCTGGGACAAGACCACACACGACTTTCCTGCGATAGGCGAGATCTCAAGAGCACGTCGCATGATCGGCAGCATTCTGGTCAAACTAGATTTCGTCTCTGAAGACGCGCTCAAAGCCGCCCTCTTACAAAAGCCAGAGGGTATGCGGATCGGTACCTGGCTTGTGCACAGCGGACAAATTACGCCGCTGCAACTCGCCCAAGGACTTGCCGAGCAAGCCAATGTTTCGTTCCAATCCATTGATGCCTATAGTTTGTCGACAGCGCTCATCGCACGCGTTCCACCTGCGATCGCGTTGCACTATGGCGTATTGCCGATCAAACTAGAGGGTCAGCAGTTAACAGTGGCTACCGAGTCCGCACTGAGCCCCATTGCGCTGTCTGCGCTGCGCCGCAAACTCGGAATGGATATTGACTATGTCATCGCTGAAATCGGACAAGTGACTGTTGGATTACGCCACTCTTATGCACGTTACCGGCTGGCTGATCCACGTGAATAGCTCGATGCAGCAGTCGCATTTGGCCAACTTCAAGCCCGCGATCGTCAGGCAGTTTGGCAATACTACGTATCCAGACAAATCATGTTGGGTGAAATATTACAAACGCTTGGCCGCATTGATTCAGCAGCGTTTTCAGCCGTGTTGTTACAGTATGAAAACTCAGAGCTTCCGCTTGGCGCGTATCTTGTTGACAAGGCAATCATCACTCAGGAAACGCTTGAGCATGCGATCGCGCTACAAACCGATATCCAACCTTCGATGGAGGCGGTCATTGCCTTATTTGATCCTGTTAACCGCTCTGCGCAGCCTCTGAGATTCACGAATGAGACGTAAACATCTGACTCGACCACTGACGCAATTGATATCGACAGGCTTATTGCTGGTCTCGACTTTCCTGTCGACTGAAGCGTGGTCGCGAGAAGACTGGTCGCAAGATCTCTCTTCGCGTCAACGGTTTACTGTGTTTCCTCATGTCGATGCGGGCTTCAGAGCACTTGATCAAAAACGCTTTGATACAGCGATCAAGGAATTTAAACGCGCGAATGAACTGGCACCTGACCATCCCGCACTGGTCGGCTATCTCGCTGAGACTTACGCCGAAGCGGGAGATCCCAATAAAGCGATTGGCCTGATAGACGTCCAGTTGAAAAAAACGCCTGACGATCAAAAACTTCTTCAGGTCAGAAATGTTTATGCCCAGCGTGTGGCAAGTGAGGTGATTACCAAGGCGGAGTCTTTAAAAAATAATCCGACTGAACTGCGTCGCTTTCTAGTAAATACTCATCCGGGTCTAGAGTCTGTTTATGCGGAATCTGTTTGGCTCAATCTGATGTCGACAGTGTCGACACCCAACGATAATTTATTGGCAGCCTACACACCAAAATTTTCCGAAAATAAAGTTCTCAAAGAACGCCTCTCACTCTTAATGCTCCTGCGTAACGGTGCAACACAACAAGCCAATCAGTTAATCGACCAGTGGCCAGCATCCGCACTCACGCAAACGACGCTAGTCGATGGTCTCAGCTATCAGTTATTGAATAATGGCGATGCCGACCAGGCCTTGCGCTTATTGATGCGCGCTTATCCCTTTTCAAAAGCCTCATCATCTGAGCGCGATCGCCTCGTCACACGCATGGCCATTACTGAGTCGCGGGCAAAAGACAAGACATTGATGACAGCCTTTTTGGCCGATCGGGAGAAGCACCTTGAAACCAGTGCCCAAGAGCGCGAATGGCTGACCCTCGCGAGCTCGGCTTATGGTGACAACATCGCGCCGCTTGCAAATCACACGCTACGGTTCTCAGATAATGCCAACATTTTGGAATCGGAAGTGCAGCAGCGGCTCGGTGCAGGTGCAGATTTACCTCGTGATGTTTCTTGGACTACTTCTATTTCTCAACTTGGTAACGTGGGGGATCCATTATTGGATGCACTCACCTACCGCATGGTGGAGTCTGGCCAGAACGCAACCGCCTGGCATTTGCTGATGACCCGCTACCCTTTCAATGGGATGTCATCATCATTACGCGAAAAGTTCGTATCAAGGATGGCGTTGATTGCCTCGCGTAACCCCGGATTACTGGAACGTAACGAACGCTCACGCCTCACCACACCACTCGAGACTACGAGTTTACGTCGACTACAAGCTTCCATGCTCAATCGAGTTGGTGACTGCACGGGCGTCAGAGAGGTGCTCGGCGATATGTCTGACCGTTACACAGCAACAGAGTGGCTCATGCTGGGAGCCTGCTATCAAAGGCAGCAGCGATCGGGGTTGGCGCAATTTGCCTTTGAGCAAGCATTACGCTTGCATCCAACGCCAGAGACGGAACGTGCATTGGCTTATGCAGCGTTTCAAAACAAAAATAACAAACTCGCCGTTGAGGCTTGGGAGAAGGTGGTCACTGCAGGTTCCATGTCAACGGATAACTGGCTGTCTGCCGCGGTCACTGCGCTCGCCGCTGAAGATCATGATCTCGCTGCACAATGGTTAAATGAATATGAACGTACGAAGGGTGCTCAAACGGCAGACTATTGGGTGCTAAAAGCCCGTGTGGTGGCCAACACCAATGTCGCGGCGGCGATCGAAGCCATGAAACGCTCCATTAAGATCGCACCGCTTGCCAGCAAATATATTGAGCTTGCCGGCTGGCAGCGGCAGGCTGGCGATCAACAAGGTGCGATGGCTTCGCTTCAGATTGCGATTTCGCTTGCGCCAACGGATGGTGCCGCGAGAGCAGATCTCGGTTTCCTTGAATACAGCTTAGGTGATTTGCCCGCCTCTCAAGTTCAAATGGAAGCGGCTCTAAAACTCAGACCCAACGATACTCGGGTGATTGAGCAACTGGCTTATATCGATCAGCGTCTTGGAGAAAATGATCAATCAAAGCGCTATATCGAACTCTCTGTAGATCATCTGATGCGCTATCCCCCAGAAGAACAAACCCTCGCGCATACGGAAAGCTTATTTGCCTTGCGTCGAATGCACGAGGATCTGTCTAGACGCTGGACGCTGAGCCTTGATGCCTCGAGTGGCACCTCACCGGCGGCTTCCGTGCAGTCACCGACACCGGGTCAAAACTATAAAAGCTACTCCCAAATTGAATTTGATTATCGCCTAGGCAATCCCGCGATTAGAAATGGCAAGACGGTTTCTGTCTATGCGCGAGTATTCGGAGGCAGTGGTCCGCAAAATTCAGCCTTACCGATCTACGCGCCCATGTTGGGGATCGGTTTGCGCTGGAAACCTTTCTCTGATTATGTTTTTTACTTAGCTGCGGAGAAACAAATTCCATTGGATCATGGCACCAGTGCACCTGCTAACACGATGATTCGTGCGAGCGCCTCATTTTTAAACTCAGGTGCCTACAGCGATGACTGGCATCCTGCAGGTCCTGGATGGTTCTCACAGAACCTCTACTTGGACTCCGCTTACTATCTCAGTAATCAAGCCTATGGGCTGACCGCTGACTACCGATTCGGCTATCATCACAAGCTCGAGCAAGGCCAGACGATTGAGCCATATACGCGACTATTAGCAAACAAAATTAGTAGTGAAAGCTCACCCGACCTACGCGCCGCTGTCGGTGTGCGTTGGAACTTGTGGGCAAACCAGTCTCGCTACAGCGCTTATGCGAATCGTTATTACGTTGGCTTAGAGCTTCAGGGTGCAATCAAGACCTATCAAAATGATCGATTTACTGCCTTAGTGACGATGGGGGTTCGTTGGTGAAAACAATCATGATGCGCTTGGCAGTCACCATGCTGCTGCTTTGTGGGGCCACATTGAGTGCCCACGCGTTTACCGGAATGTTTTACCAACCCCTGCAGCGGGATATGAAAATTCCGACGACTTTTTGGCCAAAAACGTTTTCCGAGTTACGTAAACGAGGTTTTGATACTTTGGTGATTCAGTGGACACGCCATGGAGTTATTTTCTCGAGCGGCATCGAACAGCAGTGGTTACGAAATCGACTCAAAGATGCTGTCGATGCTGACCTGAATTTAGTCATTGGACTTTATGCCGATCCCGATTCATTTTCTGCCTTGGATGCGCCAACCGATTTATTAGAGCCATATTTTTTGCGGAATAACGAAAGAAATCTTGTCCTCGCAAAGACTTGGCTTCGTACACTTCCTTTAGAACGTATCGTCGGTTGGTATATTCCAATGGAAATTGATGACCGTCGGTGGCGTGCAAAAGACGACGAATTAGTCTTATCCAATCAGCTTCGACGTGAAGTGAACTCACTTAGAAATCTGTCTAACAAGCCTGTGTACATGTCAGCTTTTTTTAAGGGACACTCAGAACCTTCTGAGTTTAAAGAATTCCTCACGCTGGTGAAACAGTCCACGGGGCTTGGTCTTTGGGTTCAGGACGGTCGCGGAACAAAAACCTTATTGCCTTCTGAAATAGATTTGTATTTGAAAACGCTCGCGTCTTGCTCTGAAACGCCTGTTGCCGGCTTGGTCTATGAAATTTTTCATCAAGTCGGTCCGGACTCGAACTTTAAAGCCGAACCCCTAGCACCCTCAGCATTAACGAAAGCACTCCAACAGCGTGCACCCTGCAGCGGTGATAGCGTGTTTTTCGAACTCCGCTATTTATCCAAATTTTCTAACTAACCGCGGCCTGACCATTGCACGATGATCTCAGCAATGCGTTGGGCTGCCTGCCCGTCGCCATAAGGATTATGTGCTTCGGACATTTTTTTATAGTGCGTTTTGTCGTCAATGAGTCGGATGCACGACGCAACAATCTGACCCGTATCCGTACCGACTAACTCAACCGTTCCGGCTTCAACCGCCTCCGGACGCTCCGTGGTTTGACGCATCACTAACACTGGCTTACCCAAACTCGGCGCTTCTTCCTGTATGCCACCACTATCTGTCAATACAAAATAGCAGTACTTTAGCAACAGTGAAAAGGGCTCGTATTGCAGTGGCTCGAGAAGATGAATATTTGGCAACCCGCCAAGACGGGACAGAACAGGTTCTCGCACATTGGGATTGAGGTGTACGGGGTACACAATATGCACACTAGGGTACTGCTTGGCCAGCGCCTGAACGGCATCACAAATCTGAATAAATCCTGACCCAAAATTTTCACGACGATGGCCCGTCATTAAGATGAATCGCTGCTCCCGCCAATTGAAAGGTAAGAGTTGATCAAGCCTTTGTTGATCTTGATTCTCGTGCGCACCATCGCCCTCAAGTCTTTTCAACGTCCACAGTAATGCATCAATGACTGTGTTGCCTGTGACGTAAATGGTGTTTGGATCCACACCTTCTGCCAACAAGTTGGCCTGGCTACTCTGCGTTGGCGCAAAATGCCAGTGCGCGACTTTGCTGATGACTTGGCGATTAAATTCCTCTGGAAAGGGCGAATGCACATTATGTGTCCTTAGTCCGGCTTCAACGTGCCCAACGGGGATCCCGGCGTAAAAGCCAGCCATTGCAGCAGAGAGTGCGGTTGTGGTGTCGCCATGGACCAAGATCGCGTCGGGCTTGACCTGACGAAACGTATCGCGAATCCCGAGCAATACGCGACTCGTGATATCCGCCAAATCCTGATTGGCTTGCATGATATTCAAATCAATCGCAGGCGTAATTTCAAACAAATTTAAAACTTGATCAAGCATCTGACGATGCTGCCCAGTGACACAGACCGTTGTGTTGACCTCATGCCGCTCCTGCAACGCACGTACCACTGGTGCCATTTTGATCGCCTCTGGACGAGTGCCAAATACGATTAATACATTTTTTTTATGAGCGTGATCTGAGCGAGCAAGTGAGTTCATCAATATTTACCTAAAAAGAGTAACAGCACCGTCATGCTACGATAATTACGCGTCAGGATATCGACTCTGCGTTAAATAATAATGACTGGAAATCGCCATATGCTGACTGCAGTGCTCAAAAAAGTGGGAGCTATCGCAGCCTGTCTAATCATCTGGGCCCACACCGTCCCGCAAAGCTTTGCACAAAACGCGCCCATCGCGACCGTCGCAGCAGCGTCTGATCTGAAATTTGCGATCGAGGACTTAGCCGCGAGATTTGAAAAAGATACTGGGCAGCGCCTGCGTTTGATTTTTGGTTCCTCGGGAAATTTTTACTCACAAATTCTTCAGGGCGCCCCTTTTCATCTCTTCATGTCAGCGGACGAAAGTTTTGTGTACAAGCTGGCGGATGCCAATAAAACACTAGACCGAGGGAAGCTCTACGCGGTTGGACGGATTGGTCTGATCGTCCCCAATGGCTCTCCCCTCAAAGCGGACGGAGTACTCAACGATCTGGGCGCTGCACTCAAAGATGGCCGCCTGAGAAAGTTCGCGATTGCCTCGCCCGAACATGCACCCTATGGGATGCGCGCCAAGGAAGCACTGCAATACGCAGGCCTGTGGCAGGCGATCGAACCTAAGCTTGTCTACGGAGAGAACGTCTCCCAAGCCACACAGTTTGCCACCTCTGCCTCTACCCAGGGTGGCATCATTGCCTACTCTTTGGCCTTGGCACCACAGGTCAGTCGTTTGGGTACATTTGCCCTCATACCCAGTGCGTGGCACAAACCACTCGCCCAACGCATGGTTCTGCTCCGTGGTGCACCACAGGCTGCGCAGGCGTTCTATCACTACCTCTCATCGCCTGAAGCTCAAGCCATTATGGTGAAATACGGTTTTGCGATGCCGGAGCAATAACCTTTATGGATTGGCAGTCGTTCATTTTGTCGCTCGAGCTCGCCGCAATCACTTTAGCGGTGCTTTTGCCGCTCGGCTTATGGCTCGCGCGTTGGCTCGCAAAAACAAGCTTTGCGGGCAAAGCGCTTATTGAAGCTGCCGTCGTACTGCCTCTTGTCCTCCCCCCAACTGTCCTAGGGTATTACTTGCTTGTCTCGCTGGGCGCAGACTCTTCTATTGGACGTTGGGTACTTCAAACGTTTGACATTAGACTGACGTTTAACTTTTTAGGCTTGCTGATTGCCTCAATCATATTCAATATCCCTTTTATGGTGCAGCCAATCCAGCGTGCCTTTGAAGCGATTCCTAGCAATCTGTCAGAGGCCGCTGCAGTCAGTGGCTTAAATAAGTGGCAGACATTTTTTAGAGTCGAGCTTCCGTTGGCTTGGCCTGGTGTCCTATCAGCCGTGGTGCTCACTTTCGTGCACACACTCGGAGAGTTTGGCGTGGTGTTAATGATGGGCGGCAGTATCCCTGGCGAAACAAAAACAATTGCTATCAGTATCTATGATCGCGTTCAAGCGTTTGATCTGGCGAGTGCAGATCAAATGGCACTGACATTGCTCCTACTTTCTATCGTCGCGGTCGCCGCATCATTTTTTGCGACAGCACGTATTCTAAAAGCCCGCGCACGATGAACGCGACCAGCCCAATTCTGACGGGTGCTTTGCATGTTCATATTGAGCAATCATCACCCATGCCTTTGCATGGCAGTTTTCAATGTGAAGCCGGTGAATTAATGGCCTTAGTCGGGCCGTCGGGTGCCGGCAAAACATCCATGCTTCGTGCCATTGCTGGACTGCTCAAACCCAGTGAAGGCAGGGTCACGATTGGCGATCAAGTGTGGATGGATACGCAGACGGGTCAATTCATAGCGCCTCAGCATCGTCATGTTGGTCTGGTGTTTCAAGATTATGCGCTCATGCCGCATCTATCCGCGATGGAGAACGTCGCGTTATCACTTCTTCATCTTCCCTCGTCGCAGCGCAAATTAAAAGCGAAGCTTTGGTTGGACCACATGCAGCTCTCGGCAGAGCAACAGCTTAGACGGCCAAAAAATTTGTCCGGTGGACAGCAACAAAGAGTCGCCGTTGCCCGTGCACTTGCGCGCGAGCCGCGCGTACTACTTTTGGATGAGCCTTTTTCCGCAGTCGATCAAATGAGTCGCCAAGGTCTTTATGACTTGCTTGCCGATTTACGAAAAGAACTGCACATCCCGATTGTCTTAGTCACGCATGACCTCGCTGAGGCTCGGCACTTAGCAGACAGCATGGTTGTCATGGAGGGAGGCACGATCTTGCAACAAGGCACACCCGCACACATTTATCGCTCTCCGCGCAATGCACGTGTTGCGGACCTAGTCGGTGTACAAAACCGTTTTTCTGGTATGTGGCTCGGACCGCAATCAGCACAAGACAGTATCGATCAGGTCGGATGGCTCCAATGGCTGAATGCAACCGGCACACCAAGCGAGATCAAGCTGAGAGTCAGGGATAAAGGACGTCTCTTGGCCGGTCAACACGTGACCTGGGTGATTCAGGGTGATGGTATTCATCTCGATGAGAAAACCCATTTCACAACCACGAATCCCGCGACCTGTTTGCCTGTAAATGGTATGGTATCTCTTGAGTCCAACGTTGTATCGGTTCGGCATCTTGGCGAAACCACGCTCGCTAGCCTAAGTTTGCCGTCCGTCCTAGGTATCAACCTACGCATTGTGCGTTCAGGTCCCCAGCGACAACGATTATCGATCAATCAACCCATCACTGTAATGTTGGATTGCGACTGGGTTCATGTGATGCCCTCTAAATGAGCCTTCAATATGTATATTCCCGCACATTTCTCTGAGACCCGCCCCGAAGCCTTAAGCCAAATCATGCATCAGCACCCCTTGGGCATTTTGGTGCGTCATGGTGAAACGGGACTGGATGCAGACCACATCCCCTTCGAGTTTGATGCAACGACCGGAACCCACGGCGTGCTTTCTGCACACGTCGCACGCGCCAACCCGCTTTGGCAACAATGTCCCAGTGGTACGCCTGTGATGGTCATTTTTCGTGGGGCCCAAGCCTACATCTCACCAAACTGGTACCCGAGCAAACACGAAACGCACCGCTCAGTCCCCACCTGGAATTACGAGGTCGTGCACGCCCATGGCATCTTGACCATCCATGATGATGAGAAGTACGTGCGCCGGATCGTGGCGCATCTAACCCGTCGGTACGAAGCCACGGAGCCAAAACCCTGGAAAATGGGTGACTCCTCGCCAGAATTCATTAACAGCATGCTGAGTAATATTATTGGGATCGAAATCGCTGTTACTTCGCTAATTGGTAAAATCAAACTCAGCCAAAATAGAGAAGAGCGAGACCGCATGGGTGCGGCCACTACGCTAGAACAGCGAGGAAATAACCAACTCGCCAAACGCATGCGTGACGCTTAAGCCCCATAGGAAATCATGAAACAACTCGAATTCATCAAGCGCAGTAACGGCAGTCACTGGGTCGGAGATGGCTTTCCTGTACAAAACATCTTTTCGTACAACGACATCGCTAAAAATATCTCCCCATTTTTAATGATGGACCATGCGGGACCCGTTGATTTTCCGCCCACCAAACAAAAGCTTGGTGTTGGACAGCATCCGCACCGAGGTTTTGAAACAGTGACCATTGTGTATCAAGGCGGTGTCTCTCATCGCGACTCCTCTGGTGCTGGCGGCACAATCGGCCCCGGTGATGTGCAATGGATGACGGCCGCATCGGGCCTGATCCACGAAGAGTTCCATAGCGAAGACTTCGCCCGTCAGGGTGGTCCGTTTGAGATGATACAGCTGTGGGTCAACTTGCCAGCCAAAGACAAAATGACCCGTCCCGGCTATCAAGGCATTACCTCTGAACAGATTTCAAGCGTTGACTTGCCGAACGATGCAGGTATCGCTCGGGTCATCGCTGGAGCTTACGAAACTGAACAGGGCGCCACCGCAGGGGCCGCCCACACCTTCACACCGATGAACGTCTGGGATATGCGACTCAAGGCTGGACGCCGCTTGTCAATTGAGCTTCCTGAGGGCCACACCACTTCACTGTATGTTCTGCGTGGCTCGCTCAACGTGGGCGCACAAATCGTGAAGACGACAGAGATGGCTGTGTTGCAAAGCACCGGCACGACCCTTGCCTTTGATATTCTTGAAGACAGTGTTGTGCTGTTGCTGTCGGGTGCACCGCTCAACGAACCCATCGTTGGTCACGGCCCATTCGTCATGAATACCAGCGATGAAATCTCACAAGCCATGCGCGACTTTAAAGATGGAAAATTCGGGCAGATTGCATAACAAGACGTGATCAGAGATCGGGAGGGGACTACATGTTTGCAAATCGACGGTTAGCGATTTTACTTTCACTGATCTTGTTGCCTTGGCTGTCGAACCCCGCACAGGCCGAACGTATCTCTTGCACCTTTGATGTGAACGACGTCAATCAAAGTATCGATATTCTGTCTACAACAGACATCTATGCCATCCACAAAATAGACCTGCCTGGAGGCTTTCGCTTTGCGGGTCAGTATCTACCTGATCTTGGCAAGTTCAAAGCCTACATCTACCACACCCCAAAAGATAGACTCGTGTTGCTCGCACTTCAGGACTTCAAGAGCACGCCTAAAACATGTCCACAGGATTTCGGCCAACATCGGGTCTACGATGCTGCAGATGAACGTGAGCTGCATTTTTATTGCGTCAAAACTTGTTAGGGGTGATGATCATGACAAAATGGGTGCGTACGATCCTGATGCTGTTAGTGCTTCATACGGGCAGCATTTCGGCTCAAACCGAACCGATCAAAATCGTCTTTGTGGGTGACATCATGCTGGATGATTTGCTTGGTAAATACATTGAGGCAGGCAAAGATCCATTTGCTTCTTTTTCTTCGTTGTTCAAGTCAGCAGACCTCACAATCGGTAACTTGGAGTGCGTCGTCGGGACAACGGGAATCAAAGAAGACAAGCCCTTTGCACTGAGAGCCCATCCGCGTGTCTTGCCTCTCGTTAAGCAGTATTTCAGCGCAGTTTCCCTGGCGAACAACCACAGTGGTGATTACGGGCCAGCAGCCTTTTCAACAATGCTTGATTTACTTGATGAGGCTGGCATCCAATACTTTGGTGGTGGAAAAGACATTCGTTCTGCACATGAGCCAGTGATTTTCACTGTCAAAGGCAAGAGAATTGCGATCTTGGGCTACAACTTATTTTTCCCGAGAAGTTTCGAGGCACTCGATGACCGGCCAGGCGTTGCTTGGGCCGAAGACGACTACGTCCGCAGCGGCATTCAGAGAGCACGACAGGTCCACAAAGCCGACATTGTGATCACCTATCCACACTGGGGTTGGGAAGATGAAAAAATCGCATCAGCCAATCAAGTTGCGCTTGCGCGTCTGATGATCGACAGCGGCGCCGATGCAGTGATTGGCGGACATCCGCATATCACGCAAAATATCGAAGTCTACAAAGGTAAAACTATTTTTTATAGCCTTGGAAATTTTGTATTTGACGGTTTTGAGACAGAGGATACAAACACAGGATGGGCTGTCGAGATGACCATCGAAGCTGACTCCACTATTTCATGGAAAATATTTGAAGCAAAGCTGGATGGCAATGGTATCCCCCGAAACAACGGACTGATTACGCCATAAATACTCCAAACATAAATACTCTGAATCTCCGAAAGTAAACCCACTAGTGGCATACTGCGCATATGACAGATACCCACCGTTTTGGTTAGGATGACATGATGAGCAAAAATGCTGCGCAAGTGATTATTGAAGTCCTGGAGTCAGCGGGGGTCAAGCATATTTATGGCGTGGTAGGTGACACCCTAAATCATGTCACTGATGCCATATCAAAAAGTAGCATTGAGTGGGTGCACACTCGGCACGAAGAGGTCGGCGCATTTGCCGCCGGCGCAGAGTCCTATATGAGCGGCGTATTGGCAGGCTGTGCAGGCTCTTGTGGCCCTGGTAGCTTACATTTGATCAATGGTGTCTACGAGGCACATCGTAATCATGCGCCACTCATTGTGATTGCCAGCCAACTGGACACCATGAGCCTTGGTCTGGACATGCCACAAGAAGTCGACTTCGATAAAGTGTTCTCAGACTGCTCTGTTTTCTGCGAACAGGTCTACAACGCAGAACAGGCTCGACGCGTCGCTGTGCTGGCCTGCCAAGCGGCAATCAGCAAAAGAGGACCCGCCGTCATTATCCTGCCCGTCGACATTAGCAACACTGAGGTCAAGGATAGCGTCCCTTATTCGGTTCACTTTCCAAATCCAATACGTCGTCCTTCCGATGACGAGCTTAAACAAACGGCGTCCATCATTGCGCAAGGTAAAAAAATCGGTATCTACGCGGGTGCGGGCTGTCAGGGCGCGCACGACCTGTTGGTCGCTTTAGCCAAGAAAATCAAAGCCCCGATCGCACACACCTCGCGCGCAAAAGATTTTGTCGAATACGACAATCCCTACAACCTCGGCATGACTGGCTTATTGGGTGTTCACTCCGGTTTTCACATGATGACCGAGTGCGATACGTTATTGTTACTCGGTGCCGACTTCGCTTGGGGTCAGTTCTATCCCCAGCATGCCAAGATCGTACAAATTGACCGTGATGCAAGCCGGCTCGGCCGTCGTCACCCTGTCACACTCGGGCTAGAGGGCGATGTGATTGCCTCACTCGAAGCGCTACTGCCGCTCTTGCAAGAGCGTACTGATGACAGCTTCCTCAATGAATGCCTCGAGGAGCGCAAGAAGACTGAGTCAACCCTACAGGCCGAAGAGCAGCCAGGCAATGGCAGTGTCATTCACCCGCAATACCTCACCAGTCTGCTGAGCAAATACGCAGATGACGATGCCTTATTCGCTGCCGATACCGGCACTGCAATGGTTTGGGCGCTGAGACACTTCAAAACGAATGGCAAGCGCCGAACCATGATTAGCTTGCGGCACGCCACGATGGCGAATGCAATGCCAATGGCGCTTGGTCTCAAAAAAGCCTATCCGGACCGACAAGTCATTTGCTTATCGGGTGACGGCGGACTGGCGATGCTGATGGGCGATCTATTGACCATTCATCAAGAAAATCTTCCTATCAAAATCGCTGTGCTCAACAACGGCGCCTTGGATTTTGTCGAGATGGAAATGAAGACCGAAGGCCTGTTGAATAATTATACGGATCTAAAAAATCCGAGCTTTGCAAAGATCGCTGAGGCTGTAGGCCTAAAGGGTTTCGAAGTCACAAAGACAGCCGATCTAGAGCAAGCGGTACAGGATTTTTTATCGCACCCCGGTCCTGCTTTGCTTGATGTACATACCAATCGTTACGAGCTCGTGATGCCACCAACCGTGAGTACTGCTAACGTGGTTGGCATGGCCACTTATAGCGCGAAAGCACTGTTAGGCGGTCGTATTCGTGACGTCAAGGGTTTGGTAGAGAGCTCGATTGAAAGCTTTAAGAATAAATTTTCTTAAAGCTTTTTTTCCACGACCAACTGCACTTCAACCATAAAGCCATAATGCAATTCCGGCACGGGCACGACTGTGCGTGCCGGCTTGTGTGCACCAAAAATATCAGCGTAGATCGCATTAAACAACGGCCAATTTTCGACACCAACAATGTAAGCCGTGCACTGCACCACATCGTTGAGTGTGCTGTTGGTTGCCTTGAGAATATTGGCGCAGTGTTTAAAGGATGCACGCACTTGACGCTCGAAATTGTCGACCTCATTCTCGTCGGCTTTGCCAGGCAAGACGCCTGACACAAAAATCAAACCACCTGCCTCGACGGCGTGGCTGTAATGGCCGGCAGGTGCCGGTGTATGGGGTGACTGGATGAGTTTCATTTTAAATTTCTATTAATAAGTAGAGACTATCTAAGCGTTTGTTAAACCGCATCAATCGCAACGTACTGTCATACCACCATCGACCACAATTTCTGTGCCGGTAATAAAACGCGCTTCATCACTTGCGAGAAATAATGCGGCACTTGCCGAGTCTCGTCCGTCCCCCATAAAACCTAGAGGTATGCGACTGACCCGCTGCGCCAACAAGGACTCAACGTCACCGCCCGTACGCTGCTTCGCAAGCCTGACTTCAACCATCGGCGTGTGTAACTGACCTGGCACAACGGTGTTCACACGGATGCCGTCGCTGGCATATTGCACGGCCATGACTTTCGACATCTGAAGGACCCCCGCTTTGGCGGCCGCGTAGGCGATCTGAGCACTACCCGTCCAGCGTATGCCCGATGATGACGCCATATTGACGATCGCCCCACTTTTGTTTTTTCTCATAATCGGTAACACATACTTTGATGTGAGAAAAACGCTTTTGAGATTCAGTGCCATCTGCTGGTCCCAAACTTCTTCGGGCATTTCATCAGGGCCACCACGCGCAGAGCCTCCGACGTTATTGATCAAAATATCGATGGTCCCAAATTTTTCGATGCAAGCGTTCACCATTGCTTCAACGCTTTTAGAGTTGGTGACGTCACAAATATAGGTCTCAATCGAGCTCGCAGCGTCACCAGCACGTGCGATTGTTTCAGCTAAATTCGCAGGATCGTAATCAACTGCAAAAACACGCGCGCCCTCTTCGACGAGTCTAACCGTCATGGCCCGTCCATTGCCCCATCCCGGACCCACGCAACCTGCACCCACGACCAAGGCCACTTTTCCAGCGAATCTGTTCATATTTAAAGTCTCCATCCCGATTGATATTGAATCTATTTTTCTTGTCATGCCTATTGCTCTTTTACGGCTGAGTGTAGGCGGATCATGGGGAGCTGTAAACTGCCACTCACGATGATCAAGAAGCTCGCCGTGGGCATGCTCTCGATGGAGTCTTACGTCTGGGCTTCGCCGTCGGACTAAGTAATCGTCATCGGCAAAGACGTTGTCTTAATCCGAACTGGGACGGGCTGGTTAACGTACGGGACGAAGGTCACTCCTGCGATCTGACTCGCGATCGTAGTCGCCTGGCGATTGATCGGCGCAATAAAGCGACTCGTAACACCATCAATAGAGATGCAATCGCCCAGCGCATATACATTCGACGCACTGGTCTCAAGGGTGGAGGGCTCAACAACGATTCCGTTTTCCCACGCCAGACTCGCGCTCTGAGCGAGTTGGTCTGAGGTCTGCAAGCCTGCCGCAACAACAATGGCATCCGCACAAACATTTTCCCCTGAGCTCAGGCGCGCGTCGAGCGCCCCCGTCGCAGTCCGTTTGACACTCAACACCTCCGTCTGACCAGAAAATGAAATGGGTAATGAAGACCATGCCTGCAGCAAAGCCGCTGAAGAGGCGACATTCTCAAGCAGTCGCGCAAGCGGACGCGTCGCCACATCCACAAGCGTGACAGTGTGTCCACCCAGGGCTAAATCGTTGGTCAGCTCTGAGCCAATCAGACCGGCGCCAACGATCAGAACATGACGTGGCTCAGCACCTAAAGATTGGCGGAACTTTGTGTACTGATCTAGATGATTAATCCGCCAGCAGAACTCAGGTGGCAGATTTTTAGGCAAAACCGACAGTGCACCCTGTGCAATGACCAGATGCTTGTAACGAAAACTTCCTCGCGTTGTGCGAAGCCTCCTAGCGGTCGTATCGAGGCTGATTGCAGTTGTTTGTGCAAAGAGTGACACACCAAGTCGCGCAGCACACGCCTCACCCGACTCCTTGATGAGCTCAGGCAACGTCAATTGCCGTGCGATAGCCACCGATAACAAAGGCTTGTCGTAGCGATGCGCCTCGCATTGAGAAATCATTGCAATCGACAATGCATGCGGCAGAGTCATTGACAATGCACGCAGCGCTTCAACCGTACGCCAGGCCGCCACGCCACCGCCCACGATCACGACATCAAAAGAGCGAGAGGCAGACCGCAACGTAGCATCCGCCGAAGAATAAGGCTGCGTTTGAAACGTTGCAGCAATAGAAGCTTTTGACGAAAGGACTGCCGAGATCTTTTGCTTTTGCAGCAAGACAAAATCAGACTTGGTCACGCCACAAATAGGGCAATACCAATCATCAGGAATATCTTCGAAGCGCGTGCCAGCCGCAAGCCCTCCATCCACATCACCGTCACACTCGCGATACACATAACCACAAGCGTTGCAAATGTACTCGCGCCAGGCCTCGATCGCACTCATGCCGGCATCGTCTCCTGACTCAAACGCGCCATTTCGCTGCGTAAATGCTTGATCGCTGGTGTCACAATCGCGACGAAATGCGATTCGCGTACACGTCGCTGTACTTCTGAACTCATCAAATAGCCACGTGCCCCCTGATGAAGGAGTGCTGATTGCGCAGCGCGAAGACTCAACTCCGCTCCGTGTGCCCGTGCATCGAGTACTTGGATAAAAAATGCATCACGATCGTCGTACGGTGTTTGTGCCAAAATCATGATGCGACCGAGCAATGTATCCAGTTCATGCTGCAAGTCGTCAGGCCGATCCTCGAGGTATCGATTGACATGACCAAGCTGAGCTTCGACGGCCCACATCGAATCAATTGCGCCCTGAATCACACCTGCCGCCATGCCACATTGCAACATCACAAATGCCGCACGAATTTTTTTAATCAGCGGCTTTGCAGGATCAGCGATCACTTCGTCACTCGGCACAAAATATTCATTCAAATGAAGCCCATAGGTCGCCGTACCCTCCATGCCCGAAAAGCTCGGACACTCTTTAAGCGTGACACCCGAGGCATCGCAACGCAGTAAAAACATCAGTTCGCGCTCAACACCACCGTCCTGAATCGTGGCAATCGCACCGCAGTAATGATCCCGCCCAAGATTACTCACCCAAGGAAGGCTGCCACTGACACGATAGCCACCCTGAACCGGCACGGCTTTGAGCATGAATGACTCAATCTTGGCATACGTCTTCATCGGATTGGAGAGTGCAGTGCCACCGAGCCGTTGACCCGATACATGTTGTGCAAGGGGCTGGCCCTGCAACGCGTGTGCAGAAGCCTCTTGCAGATACAGTCCGCAGACCGCTTGGCACCACATCATAAAACTCGTCGAACCACAGACCTTACCGACTTCGGCAATCGATCGGATCGCTAAACCGAAATCGTTCAAGCCATGCGGCGCATTCAGATGTGCACTCATCGCACCTGCAGCGGCAAGCTGACGCAAGACATTTTCAGGATAATGACCCTGTTGATCGATCTCCTGAACTGTTCGCGCTAACTCCCCTTGCGCAATCGTGCGTACAGACTCCAGCAATGCTTGTGCATCATGTGCACGATGGATATCTAAAATTGGCGCGTCTACTTGTTTCATTTCAAACTCTCTGACTTTTTGTCTCTTAATTTTGTCTCTTAATTTTGTCTCTTAATTTTGTCTCTTCACTAAACTGTCGTGATGTCAAAGGGAATTGGGTTGCGAATGCTGTTTGCTACGGGTGAGTAAACATTCGCCTGCCTGACGATTTCATCCAACACCTCTCTAGGCGCGTCACCCTCTACATTGACTTTCACACGCACAGCTTGAAATCCCATCTCGGTCGGCTGCTTATCCAGAGCGCCATCCGCCCCCCACGCCGCTGAGTTCCCAATATCGCCCTCTAGAAAAATTTCAAGCTTGGTGAGTTTGACTTGTTTCCACGTGGCGACCGCCGTAATGCCAACAGCTAAACAACCGCCCAACCCCGACAGCACGATCTCGCCAGGTGCGGGCGCTGTGTTCTGACCAAAAAGGTGCAAGGGCTCATCGACCACGACAGGCTCGTGGTCACCCACATAGCTCAAGGAGCGATATTGACCTTCCATGACAGTGCGAACCTTATTCGTGCCCTTCGAGGTTGGGTTCGCGCGTCCTTTTTCTGCGAAGGCGGCGAGTCCGGTTGCGTCGATCGGCCGCAGATAGACTTTGACTGTTTCAGCTTGTAATGTTTCGCTCATGCTTTGCTCCATAATTGACAAAATTCTCTAAACATCCAATCCAGGATGAAACCCAAAATACCAATCAATACAATCGTCGCCATTAACTCGTGATACGCGAGACGATCACGCGTATCCAATATGAAATAGCCTAATCCAGCTGAAACACCTAGCATCTCGCAAGGCACCAACACAATCCAAACAATACCGATGGCCAAGCGTGAACCCGTGAGAATATGGCCAAGCACGCCCGGCAACACCACACCACGCAGCGTTTCCCATCGTGTGGCCGCCAAGCTCTTAGAAAGCTGTAACCACCGTGGATCCAAGGCACGCACACCAGCAATCGTGTTGAGCATGATCGGCCACACTGCAGCAAACGCCAGCAAGAAATACACCGGATGATTACCCACCCCAAATGCAATGACGGCAATCGGCATCCACGACAAGGGCGAAATCATTCTCAAAAACTGGAAGGCAGGTGAGAACGTTGCATTGATACGCGCAGACCCACCTAGCAGCAAACCAAGCGGCACACCGATGAGTAACGCAAACCCCAGTCCGACGAATACACGCTGCAAGCTGACCGCGATGTGCGTCCAGATTTCGGCATGGCCTAACATCTCAACCAAGGTCTGCAAGGCGGGCCCAGGTGCAAACCGCCGAACCATGCCAGTACTTTCAGAAAACGGTACCGTGAGGGACCACCAGAGCACCAACAACACCAGTAGACCGAACGTCCCCCGCAAAGAATTTTGTATCTTGTCACGCACCTGCTTGCACCTTTCAGAGCTCGATGATTTCTTTGCGGCTATAACTGTTAGGCACGCCGAATTTTTGTAGCCCACCCACCGCCTCAATGGACTTCTTAACAAAGCGGTCATCCACCAAGTCTTGGGCCGCGAAGGCCGGATCTAATTGATTAAGAAAGCCACGATCTGCTTCAACAGTCGTGTTTTTTAGACGGGTCACTAACTCTTCGGTATAGCTCGGATACGGATAGGGCTGAAAACCAATACGCTGCTCATGCCAATCCGCATGGCGGATCGCGCGTGAGGCAAGATAGCCCTGCTCATCACTCGCAGCGGGTGCAAGCACTTTCGTGAGTGCGCTCAAGCCGTGAGGCGTGTACTGCTTGCCGCTCTCACGCGAGAGAATCTTTGCTGTCTCTGCCCTGTTTTCAGAAATCCAGAGTTGCGCACGCACAATGGCATCCACTACGCCCTGAGACCACTGAGGCCGACCATTCAAATCGCGCTCATGCATGAATACCGTGCAACATGCGTGGTTGCGCCAGACGTCACCCGTAAAACGTAAAACTTTACCGACACCCATCAATTCAGCAGCCGCATTAAAGGGCTCGGCCACGATATAGCCCGAGATACTCCCTGCCGCCAAGGCGGGCAACATGTCAGAAGGTGCCATCACGACCAGTGCCACTTCGTTGGGTTCAACCTTACCCACTCGGCGTGCGACAGGCGTCAACCCATCGGCCCTGAGCATGTCCTGCAACACAACGTTATGGATCGAATACCAAAACGGAATCGCGACCGTCGTGCCGCCAAGATCTTTCAACTGATTGATCTTGGGCGAAACAGTGAGCGCTGAGCCATTCACATGATTCCACGCCACCACCTTGGCGGGCACCTTGCTACCAAAGCGTGCCCATACCGTCATGGGTGACAGTAGATGGACAACGTTCGTTTGCCCTGCGATAAATGCCTCGGCTAATTGTGCCCAACTCCGAAAAAGTGTTGGCTTTTCAGCCACGACGCCTGCATCTTTGAAATAGCCATTGTGATGTGCCACCAATAAAGGTGCTGCATCCGTAATGGGAAGGTATCCAATTTTGACAGGCTGATCCGGATTCGTCTGTGCGCGGGCGTTCGCCGCCGACAAGAGTGGCGCTGCGCCTGCGACCGTAAAAAGGCTCGCAAGCTTGAGCATGTCTCTGCGACTCGTGTATTCAGTGCACATTCGAAAGTTCCTGATGAAATAAAGCTGAGCGCGCTGGATCACTATCCTGGCGTTGCGATACAAATTGACGCAATGCAACCCCTTCAATCGAGCCCCGCAATGCATGGAGAATTTCGACTCTGAGCGACTGCATTTGACTGTCTAAAAGGTCACGTGGTTGAACACCATCGAGCACCCACTGTCCATATACATGCGCTGGGGTGCCGCCTAATAAAACAATTCTGTCCGAGACCCGCAGCGCTTCATCAATGTCGTGCGTAATCAGTACCGCCGCGGTTCCAAAATCATCACGCACGCGCAACAACAACTGTTGCATCGAGTCACGTGTGACTTCGTCGAGTGCGCCGAAGGGTTCATCGAGTAAGAGCACGCTCGACTGCCTAGCGATACAACGTGCCAATGCCGTGCGCTGCGCCATACCGCCAGAGAGCTCATGCGGGTAACGTTTACGCGCGTGCTCCAACCCAACTTCCTTAATGGCGAGATCCACACGCTCTTTACGTTGTTGCTTCGATAATGTTGGCTGATGTTTGAAATCGAGTCCAAAGGCAACGTTTTGCTCGAGATTGAGCCAAGGCAGCAAGCTAGGATCTTGAAAAGCCATCGCCACGCGCGGATGAACACCCGTCACACGTTCATCGCCAGCAAAGACTTGCCCATCGCTTGCCGCCTGTAATCCGGCAAAAACTCTCAACAAGCTCGACTTACCAATTCCACTCGGTCCGAGCACGGTGACAATTTCACCTGCCGTGACGGTCAGCGAAAAATTTGCAATCAAGGGTTGTGCCAAACCATAGGACAGCGCAATATTGTGAGCGCTTAGAACTAAGTTTGAGTTATTTGTATATAAGTTATTCATAACCAAACACTATTTAAAGATGTAACAATCTTATACAGATGACCTGTAGACCCAAACGATTGTTTTGTTATTTGCATATTGATCGGACCCGAACAACCAGTAAACTGCGTTTCTTTGACGAGGACCGTCCACATGAAAACCCGCAGATTTATTCAATGCGATGTATTTAGCCCAACGGCTTACCTAGGAAATGGTCTCGCGGTTGTCGTTGATGCCGATGGGCTGACCGACGAACAGATGCAACGCTTTGCGGCATGGACAAATCTTGCTGAGACCACCTTCCTGCAGACACCGACTGATCCCACTGCAGACTATCGCGTACGGATTTTTACACCAACGCGCGAAATGTTATTTGCTGGGCATCCGACGTTGGGGAGCTGTGCAGCTTGGCTGCATTGCGGTGGCGTCCCAAAGACGCCTGGGCGCGTACGCCAAGAGTGTGGCGTTGGCATTGTTGAGGTGGATATCTCTGAAGCACCCACTTTATCTTTTGCTGCACCACCCACCACCATCAAGGACATGGATCCAAAGCATTGTGCAGAAATCATGCGCGTACTTGAGATTCCGGCCGCCGCTGTAGTCAATACCGCCGAGCTCTGCAATGGTCCGACTTGGCAGTTTTTTGAGCTGCAGCATGCGTCGCAAGTCCTTGCGCTTGACTCTTCTCGTGTGAAATGGCCTGCATTCAAAGCGCTCGGCTTCATCGCACCTCACCCACCCGGTGCAGAATGTGACTATGAGGTACGCATGCTCGCCCCCTCAAGCGGAATGAGTGAGGACCCGATTACTGGATCATTGAATGCCGCGATCGCACAATGGCTGTTGGCGTCCGGTCGTTTGACAAAACCCTATTTGGTTGCGCAAGGGACACGTATTGGGCGGAGCGGCCGTGTCACGGTCAAGCCTGAAGGTAACCGCACCGCCTGGATTGGCGGGCAGGTACACATTTTGATCGAAGGCAGTGTTCAGCTTTAGGTGCACTACTGCATCACATAACTGCATCACCTAACCGCTTCACCTAACCGCTTCACCCAACTGCTTCAGTCAGAATCAGCCAACGTGTCGTCAGGCCCAATATGCGCTGGTGCAATCCACTGCGCATCTTTCATCGAACGCTGCACGAGCGTATCGACCCCAAGCAGTTTGGCGAAAATTGCCATCCGAATTGGGATGCCGTTATCGGTCTGTCTAAAAATTGCAAGTCTCGGGTCCGCATTCAAATCCGTACTCAAATCGTACGAACCTGGGCGGCTATCACGCGGCAGCGGATGCATGATCACAACATCTTTTTTGCACGCTTGGTTGACAAGATTTTGATTGATTTCAAATTCTGCTCCATACCCATCAATCGACTCTTCGGCAAACCGCTCTTTTTGAATACGCGTTGCGTACAAAATATCTGCATCGACCAAACCATTCGCGGGTGAATCACTGACTTGGACGATATGCCCATTGCGGCTCACCACCTCAACAATTTCAGCGGGCATCTCCAAAGACTGGGGCGCGATCAGCGTGAACTTTAGCCCACGATAAAGCGACAGGAGCTTGATGAGCGAATGTACGGTACGGCCATACTTCAAATCACCGACCATCGCGATATGCGCACCATCGATCAACTTACCCAAGCGCGAAAACTCACGCTGGATCGTATACAAATCAAGCAGTGCCTGACTAGGATGCTCGCCTGGACCATCACCGCCGTTCACCACCGGGACATTGGTGGCGCGCGCAAATTCTGCGACCGAGCCTTTTTCTGGGTGACGAACCACAATGGCATCGACATAGCCACTGACCACCCGACTGGTGTCATAAATAGACTCACCTTTTGCCATGGAAGAAAAGGTAAATCCAGTCGTATCGCAGACCGAGCCGCCCAACCGACAAAACGCCGCACCAAAACTGATGCGTGTCCGGGTGCTGGCTTCAAAAAACAAATTGGCGAGCACCGCACCCTCAAGTACACGCGTGACTTTCTGACGTCGGGCAATTGGCTGCATCACGTCTGCGAGCCAAAACAACTCCTCGACAGACTCGCGCGTAAACTGATCTACTGATAACAGATGATTGCCAGAACTTACGGCGTCGCTGTGTTCGCTCAGTCCTGAATCTAGCGCTTGTCCACGCTGTGGATCTGCAGGTAAGTTTGCCAGGATTTCCGACACGAACCGGCGTGCCACTTCAGGCATCGCACGATACTCACTGGACTCATCCGGCAACAACCAGCTATCGAGCGTACGACGCCGACAGCCAATCCGCTCGGCAAACGCGTCACGGGTCATGTTCAAACGGCGCATTGCATCTCTGAGCAGCACCTGTGTCGCGATCGCCATCGTTCACCTATACACAAAAATTGAAATTATTTTTCTAATTATATGCACTTTGTGTAGGTGTGTGCTTTTTTTCAGTCGTTTCCCGAATGATCAATCGCCTGGCTCATCCCGATCCCACTAAAAAACTGAGCACCCAGCGGCGAGATCGGTGCGTGAACCCGACCGATCGGTCCAGTGATTTTCTTGATTTCCTCGATCAGCAGCGTCCCATAACCTTGGCGCCGATAAAGTGGATTGACATAGATGTACTCCACCTCACCCTTCTCGTTAAAGCGGCTATAGCCGATTGTCGTATTCTGGTTTTTAATCAGAACCGTACCGTCTGAAATATCAATCTGATAATGATCTGGGTGGGGTGACATGTTTGATTCTTATCCCTCATCGGGGCTGTACACTCAAGACAAAATTATCCTACACAAGAGGGGACGTAATGCCATATTTCGAAAAAGGTTCTGTTCGCATTCACTACAAAGATGAAGGCTCAGGTACGCCATTGCTGATTTTGCCCGGTGGTGGCCTGAACGCCACCATGTCTTTTTTTACCGGACGCTCCCCGTTCGATGCGGTTTCAGAGTTTAAAAATGAATATCGCTGCATCACCATGGATCTGCGCAACGCCAACGGCGGCGAATCCTCTGGTCCCCTTGAGGTCGATCGCCCCTGGGATGCTTACGCGGACGATCAGCTCGGCCTGATGGATCACTTAGGCATCGACAAATTTCTAGTGATGGGCTTTTGTATTGGCGGCCCTTTTATCTGGAACCTGTTAAAGCGCGAGCCTGACCGCATCATCGCTGCAGTGATGGCACAACCCAGCGGTTATCGCGCCGAGCTCCCTGATCAGTTTTATGCCAACAACATCAAGGACTGGGGACCTGTCCTGTGCGCGCGACGCCCGGATCTCAATATGGACACAGTGCACCTTTTCCTAGAAAAAATGTACCGCGCCAACCCAGATTTTGTCTTTACCGTCACGCGTGATTTTGTGCGCAACTGCCATACACCGATCTTTGTCATGCCTGACGACACCGCCCCGCATCCTTACACGGTTGCGATGGAGGTGGTCAACTTGTCACCGAATGCGGAGGTCAGCATTTATCCCTGGAAAGAACCAAAAGAACGCGTGCCTGAAGCCGTCGCTCAAGCCCGTGCATTTCTTAAGAAACACGACCCGAAAAAATAATGCAATAAACAAAAAAGCCGAAGCGCATTTTCAGCGCTTCGGCTTTTTTAGCTTGCTCTCAAACGAGACTACTTAGATTCGATCGCTGCAGCCTTGTTAGGAAGCAACAAGCTTGCCAAAATGGACGTCAGCAATATCGCGCCAACGACGCCCAACGAGATACCAACAGAAATTTTGATCCAGTCCACGATCAGCATCTTGGTGCCCACAAAAACCAGGATAAAACCAAGTCCGTAGGTCAACAAGTGGAAACGGTCTTTTAGATCTGCCAGCAAAAAGTACATCGCCCGAAGCCCTAAGATCGCAAAAATGTTAGAGGTCATCACGATAAAGGGATCTTCGGTAATCGCAAAAATCGCGGGGATACTGTCGACGGCAAAGATGACGTCCGTGATACCAATCATCATGACGACGACAAACAGCGGTGTAAACCAGCGCACACCACCTTTGTAGACCCAAAATTTCTCGCCTTCAAAGTTCGGCAAAATATTCATGTGTCCACGCATCCACTTAAGGATGGGGTTCTTTTCCAGATCTGAATCCGCTTCTGCGAAAACCAGCATCTTGATACCCGTGACCAACAGGAACAGGCCAAAGACATACAGAATCCAGTGAAACTCTTTGATCAACCAGGCACCGATCAAAATCATGATCGCACGCAAGACAATCGCACCAATGACGCCCAAGATCAGCACCCGCTTTTGTAAATGCGGTGGCACGGCAAAAAAGGTAAAAAGCATCAAAAAGACGAAAATGTTGTCGACTGCTAGAGACTTTTCGATCAAGTAACCCGTCAGGAACTCCGAAGCCTTCTGGTTGGCTAACTCGCGTCCGGCATTACCGTCCAGATACCACCAGAGGAGCGCATTAAAGATAAGCGCTAAGGCGACCCAAAGCGCAGACCATCTGAGCGCCTGTCCGACCGAGACCTTGTCATCGCCCTTGCGCTGCAGCACCAGTAGATCGACTGCACAGGCAACCACCACAAAGATCGCGAAGCCGACCCACATCCACCAGCTACCTATCGTTTCCATCAGATCACTCCATTTCATTAAGCGCACGACACACAATGTGCGCAACACCTGTTATTGCAAGTACAGGCGAGAGATTAGAGGCTGGCGTTATTAATTAAAATGATCTATAAACTGACTATTAATATGATTTTTTCGAACTAATAAATGCTTAATTATCATCATCTGCGCTATTTCTGGGCAGTCGCCACCGAGGGAAACCTTGCCAGTGCCGCTGAGAAGCTCGGCGTCAGCATCCAGACTGTCAGCGGCCAAATCTCAAAGCTAGAATCCGACCTAGGTCGCACGCTGTTCCAGCTCGAAGGACGCAGGCTCGTTTTGACCGAGGCAGGACGCGTCGCAAGACGCTATGCCGATGAAATCTTTCGCCTTGGTGAACAGATGCTCGATACCTTGGCCGATGAGGCCTTGGAACGCACCTTACGTTTAAATATCGGCGTCTCAGACGTATTACCTAAAACAGTTTCGTATCGGCTGCTTGCGCCTGTTTTACATGGGACGGTGCCAGTCAAAATTGAATGTATCGAAGGTCGCTTTGAGGAGCTTTTACCTTCTCTGCTCTTACACAAACTTGACCTAGTGCTCTCCGACCGCCCTTATGCCCAGGGAGGGCCTCAGCAAATCCGCTCACATTTGCTAGGCAAAAGTCCTGTGTCGATTTTTGGCAGCCCCACACTCATCTCCCAACTCACCGGTTCGTTTCCTGAATGCCTACAGGGTAAACCCATGCTGCTCCCCACACACGGCAGCGTGCTGAGAGCGCAGATCGATGACTGGCTAAACCGACACCGCATTCAGGTCAACGTCCTGGCCGAATTTGACGACGGTGCATTGATGAAAACCTTTGGGATGCATGGCGAAGGCTTTTTCCCCGCCCCCTGCTTTGATCCCGAGGACATCACCACGCAATTTCAAGTGATTCATTTGGGTCGCGTCGATGATATGTTTGAAAGCTACTATGCCCTGGTCGACCGCCCCAAACTCAACAACCCAGCGGTCCAATTGCTATTGGCCGGCGTTGAAACACGCGCGCGCTCCCATCCTCCATCGACGCACCAACCGTAAAAAATCAAAATATGCGTGACAAAAGACCTACTTAGAGTAGGTGATAAAACACAAATATCACATTCTCATTTGAGTACTAACAGACTAACGATATACTCAGTTTCAAATAATCGTCTATACGTAAAGGTCTGCATACTAATTTTCTAATAACAGCGATGCCTCCAGCCTCTATGCAAAAAGATTCTGTACTTGTGCGCTCGTCTAAGCTTAAATTTCAAAGCGCGATTTTCGCCGCACTGCTGCTGGCCTCAATGCGCAGTCACGCCATCGATTTAAACCCCTTTGACGTTGTTGCGCCACGCGCCAACATCAACCTTGTTTCAGCCTCTCTGATTAACTCCGAGCTAACAGGAAGCTATAATCAAGGCATCCGCCCCGCAAATTCATCGACACTATCGATTAATCAAGTTCAATTTCGGCTTGGACGCACTTACACAATCGGTGGCTACACTGGCCTGTCATTTGTACAGTTGCCGATTGGTTCCATTCGCCCTGGCGGTGCTGCGGCCCAACAGCCCACGGACAGTGGCATCGGTGATCTCACACTTGCGACAGCGATCTGGCCGTATGCGAACAGAGAAACACGCACCTATTTTGGTGTAGCCGGCTATCTGACCTTGCCAACGGGGAGCTACTCGAACCAACAACTCTTTAACTTCGGCGGAAACCGCGTGTCCGGTGATATCCAGGTCGCCTACCAAACTGGGCTCGCGAAGCAACTCGACGGTATGGTGAGCATGGATGTAATGTGGTTCGGACCGAATAATCAACTCGGGCCGAGGAACGTTCAGCTCACACAAAAACCCCTTTATTCCGCCCAGATTGGGCCCATCTACCATTTAAACCAGACCTTCTCGGTCGCTGCGAGCTATCTATATGTTTGGGGTGCAGAAACGAGCTTCAATGGGGTGAGTAACAAAAACGCCTTGCAATCGCATCGCTACCTACTGAGTGCGGTCGCTACGACCTCCAAAGGTCGATTCATGCTGCAGTACGGTTCACATATCGATGCATAGTTTGGCTTTGCTGAAACTCGGCGACTGATCCTGCGCTACGCGACAGCGTTCTAGTGCGCTGTGCGCTGTCCACTGTCCGCAAGCCACTCACACTGATTCAGCCAATAAAGCGCCCATCTGTCCAGATTTTTTTTTCACAAAGATCGCGCATCACTTGCTTGGCCACCGCACTGACGGCGTTGGCCGCTGTAGACAACGGAATATGACGTGCCCGGCACAAGGCCACTGTCCGTGTCACCGCCGGTGCCCGGATGGGCAGACTTTTCAAAAGTCCTGCATCGATCTCCGCCTTCAGAGGCATGACAGGCAATATTGTCTGCCCCATCCCAGCCAGTAAGGAGTTTCGTAAAATACTAATTGAACTGATGTCAGCAATGACATTGGGTAACGCTAGGCCCGCACTCAAGGCAGCCGCTTCGATAATCGGTCGTACTCCGTGAGGATTGGCAGGCAAGATAAGCGGTTGACTTAGGGCTTCGCGGAAACTGACGGAGGCGCGTGACTTTTCACTTTGCTGAGTCGCCGCATAAATCAACGACATCTGCTCGGATACAAGTGGCTCTGACAGAAAATCATCTAACTGCCCATCGTCAAAAAGTATTGACAGATGCAAAGAGCCCGCCTGCAGCTGACGTGCCAAGTTACCGGTCAACTCTTCAGTCAGCTCCAGGTTAACTTGAGGCAGTGCCTGACGCACCGCAGCGATCAACGGCAACGCCAACGCGTGAGAAATACTGTGCGGCAGGCCAAAGATCACGCGTCCTGACGGGGCTTTGATCAGACTCGACACACTTGCCTGCGCATCGGCCACCTGACGCAAAATGGAAAGAGCATGCACATGGAACAACGCCCCCGCCTCGGTCATCGTCACGCCACGGCGCGAACGCATAAAGAGCGTTGCACCGAGCTCTGCTTCGAGCTGGGCGAGTTGGTGGCTGAGTGCGGACTGTGCGATGTGTACTTTGCTGGCTGCTTTTGAAAAAGTGCCATGCTCAGCGATCGCTACAAAATAGCGTAGTTGCCTGAGTTCCATCTGATTAATAGATAGATATAGATTAAAACAATATTATACAGATAGATAAAAAAGGACTCTAATCAATTTATCGGTTGTTCACGTGCAACGGTTGATTACCATCAACAGGCATCATCTCTCTGAGATTCTGTGCACGTCAAAGCCAAGTCTTCTTACCGGGGGACAATCAAAAGGTGGTCAATCAAACGATTGGCCACCTTATTTTTTGCGCTCTAACAAACCATTACATCTGTAACGATTTGAGAGGGAATTATTACTCTCCTGTGTGCTAGGCTAAAACCTCACATTGCAAAGAGCCAACATGGACCTGATCTCAATTCTTATCTCACTCGGTTTGCTGATGTTTCTCGCCTACCGAGGCATGAGTGTCCTCATTCTTGCACCCGCCATGGCGCTACTCGCTGTGTTGCTCAGCGGCGACCTACAGGCCCTGCTGCCTGTCTACACACAAGTCTTTATGAAAGCGATGGGGGGCTATCTGATTCAGTATTTCCCCTTATTTCTGCTTGGCTCCGTATTCGGTCGACTCATGGAGTCAACCGGCTATGCGCTCTCTCTGGCCAACAGCATCACCGAGAAACTCGGCGCACAGCGGGCCCTCCTGGCCGTTGTATTGGCGTGTGCACTGCTGACCTACGGAGGCGTGTCTTTGTTCGTGGTGGCATTCATGATGTTCCCGATTGGCAAATCACTCTTCGAGCGTGCCCATATTTCTAAAAACCTACTACCTGGTGCCATTGCCCTAGGCGCGTTTACGTTCACCATGACGGCGCTGCCCGGCACCCCTTCAGTTCAAAACTCCATCCCGAGTCCTTTTTTCGGTACCGACTCCTTTGCCGCACCGGGCCTCGGACTGATCGGCAGCTTACTCATGGCGAGTATGGGCATTTGGTGGCTCAATCGACAAAGCAAGCGCCCCGAACATCAAGTCACGATGGCCACAACAAATCCAGCAACAATCCCTAAAAATAGCGATGCCCCAAGTACAACATCACAGGGGGCACCTGAGACACATGAGACCGGTGAGATCCATGAGACGCGCTCAAGCAATTTTATGGTGGCACTCTTTCCAATTGTCCTGATGGCCGGCAGTAATCTATTGATGGCCAAGTGGTGGCTACCTGACTGGAAGCCCGCGTTCCTATCCAATGCAGACTATGGGCTCAGCTCACTTTCAGCTGTCACCGGCATCTGGGCCATCATCGTTGCCTTGGTCCTTGGTGTCATCTACCTGTATGCGGTACAGGTCCTGCGGGCACGCGCGTTTACACAAGCCAATGAGGCGCTCAACGAGGGCGCCAAAGGCTCAATGCTACCGATCCTCAACACCGCCTCCGAGGTGGGTTATGGCTCGGTCATTGCGAGTCTGAGCGGCTTCTTAATTATCCGCGAGTTTGTTCTGAGCATTGCACCCGGCAACCCGCTCATTAGCGAAGCCGTCGCGGTGAATGTGCTGGCCGGCATTACGGGCTCCGCTTCTGGAGGGATGTCGATCGCGCTGCAAACCTTAGGCGCAGACTACCTCGCGCGCGCAGTCGCTCTCGGCATCAGCCCCGAGCTGCTTCACCGCATCGCAGTCATGGCCTCAGGTTGCATGGATACACTCCCGCACAACGGCGCAGTCATCACGTTGTTGGGCATCTGCCAACTCACCCATCGACAAGCATACGGCCACGTCGCCATGGTCACGCTCGTCTTTCCACTGCTCACGCTCGGCGTCGTAATTGCCTTGGCTTCATTATTCGGGAGTTTTTAAATCGAGCGCGATATCGGGTATGCTCGCCACACGCCGATTAACTCCTGAGCACTCCACACACCACATCGTGACCGATTCGGCCCCCGCTTCCTGCTCGCCTCCTGCGACCTCTCAACAGAAAAAGCCTGGCAACGCTAGACTAGAGGCGATGCTCAAGGGCCCGATCTTCATCACCCTGCTGAGCCTCGCCTGGCCGAACCTCGTGATGATGATTGCGCAATCCAGCACCGGTTTTATCGAGGCATGGTTTTTATCCAAAATCGGCATCCACGCACTCGCTGGTGCGGCGTTGGTTTTACCTATTTTGATGCTGATGCAAAGCATGTCGCAAGGCGCAATGGGGGGAGGCATTTCCTCTGCGGTCGCCCGCGCGCTTGGCGCCGGTCACCACACTGAGGCGAACAGCCTTGCCCTGCATGCTGTGGTGTTAAACACCGTGCTCGGGGTCATCTGTTCAATACTATTGATTGTCTTTAGCAAGCCACTCTTTGAGTTAATGGGTGCCAAAGACGACTCCCTGACCGCCGCACTCGCTTATGCGCAGATCGCCTTTCCGGGTCTGATCCTGATGTGGATCATGAACGCACTGGCCAGTGTGATCCGAGGCTCTGGAAATATGCTCACCCCAGGCCTCGTCATTTCTGGTGGCGCTGTGTTGCTTGTCCCCATTTCACCCCTCTTTATTTTTGGCCTGGGTCCTTTCCCGGCACTAGGGATCGCGGGTGCAGGATGGGCACTGGTGGTTTATTACGGCGCAGGCACAGCGGTCTTGCTCTGGTACGTGATCTCCGGCAAAAATCTCGCACGCCTGCACTGGGGGCCGCTACATTGGGCGCCGATGCGCAACATCCTCGCCGTGGGTGGTTTCGCGACCTTAAATCCTCTGCTCACCAATGGCCTGATCGCCTCCACGACAGCCCTCGTTGGCGCCTATTTGGGCACAGCGGCTCTTGCAGGCTATGGCACCGCCGCCAGGCTTGAATACCTGATATTCCCCGTGGCCTTTGGCATCGGCGCACCTCTTGTCGCGATGGTCGCCTCAAACCTTGGCGCCAATCAGCCGGAGCGCGCCTTAAAAATCGCCTTAACCGGTGGCGCTATGTCTTTTGTTGTTGCCGAAATCATTGGACTCGCCGCCGCGATCTGGCCCTATCACTGGATGGGTCTGTTTGGTGAGGATCCTGCCATGATCGAAGTGGGCGTCGCCTACCTCAGAGTCGTCGGGCCATTTTTTGGCTTCTTTGGGTTGGGCTTCACACTTTATTTCGCAGCGCAAGGCGCAAGAAAACTCACTTGGCCTTTGACCTCTGGCGTACTACGACTCGCTGTTGCAGTACTCGGAGGTTGGGCGATCCTGCACTTTACCGGCTCACTGCCTTGGTTTTTTGTCGCCTCGTCCCTCGCAATGACGCTCTACGGCGTTGTCATTTTAATGACGACCAATCGACGCGTATGGTTTAGGCATTCATAGCGACTCAACCCGTCACCTCAGCTAGCGAGGTAAATGAGGTCAGTCGCTTGATGTGCGGATAACGCTCAAAGTCCTCGCTTTTAGGGTCGATCACAAAAGCCCGATCTGCTAGCGTCAACATCTTGATGTCATCCGCGCCATCACCAATTGCCCAAATCTCTTTGAAAAATGGTGGATTTTTTTTGGCTCTGAACACCTTCAGCACATGCGATTTACACAAGTTCTGATCTGCACGATCACCTTCATTGAAAAACGCTTCATTGATCGATAACTTACCCGTGCAGATATCGTTTTGAAATCTCACGGTGTGCGCAAGAGCAAAGTCGGCAAAGACCCTCTTGCGAATAATCTCAGTCCCGACAAAGAAATGGTTTGAGATCACACCCACCATAAATTGCTCACGTCGCATGTGGTTTACAAAATCAACCACACCTGGTTTTAGGGCCAAGGACATCGCGACTTTTTCAAACTGGCTCCGATGAACAAACTTGAAAAGCTCGACGATCTGCTTGCAACGCTCATGGTCGCTTAAATGCTGATCCTCCATGATCGCGCCTAGCTCCTCACTCACCCCTGTCATTGCCGCCAACGCCTCAAGAAAACGATCTTCAGTAATCGTCTCGTCCATATCAAGCAATAAAAGTTTTGTTCGATTTTTCTGACGCGTCAATACGTATTCAAACGATGCAATCGCCTGACGCTGCACTTCGTACATCTCTTTGATTTGCTCAACATGCAGACGACCCGCTTCACGCGAGTAATCATGAATCACACGCGAAACTTCCGTCGCCATTGAGGTCAAATCAGTCAGCGGCTGACTTTCATGCTCGAGCGAGCCAATATCCACCTCCGCTAATCTGGCACCCTTACGGAAGGCACCAATCAGCAAGCCAATATCGACGCCATAGCCAGACTCGAACGATAAGTTTTTCAACAAACTGAGTCGGCCTGAAATAATGCCGCCCAGTGGTTGCGAGAAATGCGCCAACTCAGGAAAAAATACCTTTAGCATGGGCTTCGCGGTGAGCTCCGTCACCCGTCCTCCCCCTCGTCCGAATTTCGCTTTGACAAAGTCTGCGTGATTATCTCGCAACGGTTTGATCATGTCGGAGATGATGTTGGGTTGCAGACCTGATAAATCACCATCAAGAAAAACGACAAACGCATGACGCGCGACTAAAACGCCATCGCGCATGGAGACGCCTTTGCCAAGCATCGAGCTTCGAATCACCGTCACACCTGCGGCAAGCGCAATCTCAGCTGTCGCATCAATGGAGCTGTCGTCGATCACGATCACTTCACCTGTCGCGGGATCACTCAGTGCATAAGCGATAACAGAAGCAATCGCCTTCTCTTCGTTCAGTGCTGGAATGATCACTGAGGCGAGTGCATCCGGATCTGTGTCGCCAATCGCTGCTTTATCTGAGGCATTGTTGAAGCCTAACAAGCGATCAATGTGTGGATGTTGCTTGAATCGCAACACTAATTGACTTATTGAGCGCAAAAATCGCGCAAAACGTGTCCCCATGGTTAACCCCCACGTGGTTTCTTTCGGTCCTCATTGTAGCGACATTGAACTAACTGTGTTGACTCAATGCGCATGGCCTGAATGTGCATGACGTTTGTTAGGCGTGATGTAAGAGCCTAACAACATCCCAATTGCGCTTGCAAACAAGCCAAACAACTGAGGCTGTACAGGCTCATCGACTCCTGTAATCTCTAAAATAATCCAAGTCGACAAGCCGAACAAAATTGCGAACGCCGCACCGAGATTACTCGCCCGCTTCCAAAACAATCCTGCCACGAGAGGCACGAATGCGCCTGCTAACGTGATGCGATAAGCGTTTTCAACCATTGTGTGTATCGACGCATCTGTCGCGATCGCATAGAAAGTCACCATACAGGTGAACACCAACACCGTCAGCCTTGTCGACCAAAGTAGTTGACTATCTGTCATGTGCGGCGCAAAGCCTTTCAAAATATTTTCTGTAAAGGTGATGGAAGGCGCCAACAGCGTTCCCGAGGCTGTACTCATAATCACAGAGATCAGCGCACCAAAGAAAATAACCTGCATGTAGAACGGCGTATGGTTCATGATCAAGGTCGGCAAAATCAGCTGTGAGTCCGTATCGATCAAACGGGCGACCATATCAGGGTCAATGATGTTGGCGGTATATGCCAGAAACAAGGGGACGGCCGCAAAGAAAAAATAGGACAAACCTCCCAACGTTGTTGCCCACACTGCCACCGTTTCATTGCGAGAAGAGTTCACACGCTGAAACACATCCTGTTGTGGAATGGAACCCAAAGCCATCGTCACAAGTGCTGCCATCCATCCCAGCATGTCCCAAAGATCAAGTGTCGGGAGAAAATGAAACTTACCTTCTGCAGAGGCCTTGGCAAGCACGGAAGAAATGCCACCCGCCTGTTCCGCCGCAAAGTTCGTGACCAACAACAGGCCCACAATGATCACAATCATTTGCACAAAGGTTGTGAGTGCCACTGACCACATTCCACCAAAGATGGTGTACAGCATCACCACACCCGCACCGATCAACATGCCTTGTGTTGTTGAAATCACATCCAGTGACAGCACATTGAACACCAGACCCAACGCGGTGATCTGCGCAGAAACCCAACCCAGATAGGACACCACGATGCAAATCGATAACAACAACTCGGTTTGTCGGTTGTAACGAATTCTGAAATAGTCGCCAAGCGTCAACAGATTCATCCGATACAGCGGCCGGGCAAAAACCAAGCCAAACAGCACCAGACACAGCGACGCACCGAGCGGATCTGAAATCAGACCGCGAAATCCTTCTTTGAGAAAAGTCGCTGAGATCCCCAGCACCGTCTCAGCGCCAAACCATGTGGCGAACACCATGGCCAATACGATTGCCATCGGCAAATTACGCCCGGCAGTGACATAGTCTTTTGCGCTATGTACTTTGGACGCGCCATAGAGTCCAATCGTAATAGAAACGGCAAGATAAGCAATAACGAGCCAGAGCAACATGTCCAGAGTCCCTATTCGGCACGAGGTCTTGGGGAAAATAATTCGAACGGATTATAGACAAGCGATGCATAATTTAATCAAATTCACGCATGCGCGGAGCATCGCGATTCAATTGTCTTCGGGAAATGCCTCATGCCAACCACCCATTCACTCACGGCGCGCCTTTTACATTGGGTCACCGCATTTTTTATCATCACTCTGATCACGCTAGGCGTATGGATGACAGAACGGGCGGGTGCAAACCTCTGGGATGCGCTGACCAACACCTTATATGGCTGGCACAAACTGATTGGTTTCACCGTACTTCTCTTAACGGTATTCCGATTAATCGTGAAGCTGCGCTCAACTCGTCCACCCTACCCGCACAGTTTGTCACCCGTCACCATCAAAATGGCTGCGATCGTGCACGGCATTCTCTACTTACTGTTGATTGTGGTGCCACTCCTGGGCTGGGCAGGTGTGACCGCCTATCCCGCACTGATCACCCTCGGCGGCTACAACCTCCCTGCCATGCCAGGGATCCCAACAGATCAAGCACTTGCCAAACAACTGTTCGAGATCCACGGCAACTTGGCACTTGTCTTAGCAGGTCTTGCCTTGGCACACATCGCAGCAGCACTCAGGCACTTACTCGTCAAAAAGGACGGTGTCTTTCAAAGGATGTGGTTTAAAAGCTAATTCATCGCCACACAGCTTTTTTCTTAGTCGACATAGGGAAAGCCCTAAGACAGGGGCTTTCCCTAGGATAGTTCAGCGCACACACAGGGATTCTTTGGTACATTGTGCGCTCGATGGGGAGTAGCTCTGATTCGCTGATCAATCTATATCTGGTTCAGCGCATCTTCGACAAGTCGTCACACACGAAGCTCAGCTTCCGGTTTGTCGGGCACAGATACAGTCAATCACTCGCTGAGCAAGACCGTCGCTCCGTTATCACACCCAAAGGCTGCAAATATTTATGGATATGTTCTCTGCCCCCTGGTGGTCCGCTCTTCTGGCCATCATTATTATTGACCTAGTACTCGCTGGCGATAACGCAATCGTCATCGCACTTGCCGCGCGCAAGCTCCCTCCTAAACTTCAGAGAAAAGCCATTATCTGGGGCACCGTGGGTGCGATCGTCGTGCGTTCCGCCATGACGCTGGTTGTGGTCTGGCTACTTAAGATTCCTGGCTTAATGTTGATCGGCGGACTTGGATTGGTCTGGATCGCCTACAAATTGCTGGCAGATACTGGCGATGAGGGCGGGCATGATGATGTGCAGGTCAATGGTTTCTGGGGCGCCATGAAGACCATTATCATCGCCGACGCACTCATGGGCGTCGACAACGTACTCGGTGTGGCCGGCGCTGCACAAGGTGCCTTTGATCTAGTGGTGCTTGGACTGCTGATCAGTATCCCGATTGTTGTGTTGGGCAGTACCCTTGTGCTCAAAATCGTTGAGCGTTACCCGATCGTCATCAGCCTAGGCGCTGCGGTGCTTGCTTTCACAGCCGCAAAGATGATTGTCAACGAACAGCTGCTGAGCGACATCTTCAAAACAGGTGACAACACCGCATTCATGCTCCGTTGGGGCCTGACCGTGGTCACTGTGATCGGTGTCCTGTGGGTCGGCAACATGAAGGCCAAGAAATCCAAGGCATCAGCCGAAGCGCACTAATCAGGATTAATCTCCTGCACCAAAAGGCCCCTTCTTGGGGTCTTTTGCATTGGCTGTTCTGCTATACACTTGGACGAAAATGCTCACCGACACCCCTGACGCAACCTCAAGGACACTTAATGATGCAGATTGATTTAAAAGGCAAAAAAGCACTGATCGCTGGCAGCAGCCGCGGCATCGGCCTGGGGATTGCTCGATGCTTTGCGCAGGCAGGTGCAGATGTCTCAATCTGTGCCCGTTCACTCGGATCCTTAAACGAAGCGAAAAGCACGTTGGCGCAATACGGCGGTCATGTCATGACAACCGCTTGTGATTTAGGCGATGCCGAGGCGATCAAGTCCTGGGTCGACCACTCAGCACAAGAGCTAGGCGGCGTTGACATCCTCGTGAACAATGCTTCAGCCTTTGGTCGTCTGGACAATGAAGAAGACTGGGCAGCGAGTATACAAATTGACCTGATGGCTGCGGTACGCGCGAGCGCTGCCGCCCTGCCCTTTCTAGAAAAACAAGGTGGGAATATCATCCATATTTCCTCCATTTCAGGGCTTAAGGCAACGGTCCGTTCCGTGCCGTATGGCGCTATTAAAGCCGCCATGATGGAGTACACGCAGACTCAAGCCTTGTCGTATGCGAAGAAAAACATCCGAGTAAACTGTATCGCCCCAGGCTCCATTTTTTTTGAAGGTGGCAACTGGGAAAAAGTAAAGCGCGACAATCCAAAACTTTACGAAGCCACTCTAGCGAAAATACCTTTTGGTCGTTATGGTAAGCCCGAAGAAATTGGCCAAGTCGTTGCCTTTCTTGTCAGTGACCTTGGCTCTTGGGTCACAGGACAAACCATCGTCGTTGACGGTGGGCAAACACTCTAGCTTCAGGGATAATCCATGCGTATTTTTTATCAATCGGTACTCGGTGCCGCAATGTTGGCACTTCTGATCGGTTGTGGCTCTTCCAGCAAGCCCAAGGTCATCAAAGAAATGCCAGAGCGCCCTGCTGTGGCTGTATTCAAAGGCATGTCGAGCGTTCAGGTCAAAAACAATCTGATGGGCGCCTGCTCACAAGATCGCTTGTTTATTCAGCCGGATTTGAACGAAGTCACTTGCGTACGACACAAGCTCAACTCAGAGCGCGAGCAAATGCTGATCAACATTGTCAATGATGAGTACGCGAGACGGATCACGGACAATGTGAAATTCGTCATCACAACAGAGGGGCGCGATGTCCGCGTCGTGGGTCAGGCTTACGTTCAATATGCCTCGCCACTCGGTATCGAACTTGATGCGGGTTCAGATATTAAACGCGTTAATTTGATCGATAACGCCTCCTTTTCTTTATTGGAAAAACTACTCAAGCAAGCCGGTGCAACGCTTCAATAAACACCGATCACCCCTCATAAGTCGAAACATGACCAAAGCCACTAACCCACACGAACTCACTCAGCTGTTTCAAAAGAACAGAGAGTGGGTTGCATCTGTCACCGATAGTGATCCTGAGTTTTTTAACCGCTTGGCGAACCAGCAGTCGCCCGAATATCTCTGGATCGGCTGCTCCGACTCACGCGTACCCGCCAATCAAATTACGGGTCTGGCGCCTGGTGAGGTGTTCGTACATCGTAATATCGCGAACGTCGTGGTCCACACCGATCTCAACGCGCTTTCCGTCATTCAGTTCGCCATCGATCAACTTAAAGTCAAGCACATCATCGTGGTCGGTCACTACGGTTGCGGTGGCGTGCGCGCTGCCCTGGAAAACTTTCGGATCGGTCTGGCCGACAACTGGATCCGGCATGTCAAAGACGTTCAGGACAAACACAGTACATACCTTGGTCGCTTGACCAATCAAAGCGATCGTCTCAATCGCTTATGCGAACTTAATGTGATTGAACAGGTTGTCAACGTCTGCCAAACCACCAGCGTCCAAGATGCTTGGCACCGCGACCAGCCTCTCACCGTGCACGGGTGGGTCTATGGCGTCGAGGACGGTTTGGCACGCGATTTAGGCGTGAGCGTCGCCACGCCTGACGAACTCGATCAACGCTACCAGTTGGTGTTAACCAAACGCTTTACTTGAAAAAGACAGGCTCTGGCGTCTCAGACGCAAGAACAACCAAAAAGCGATACAGAGGTTCAGTGCGTTCCAGACGAGGCCGTTAATCATGGCCATCTGATAAGAACCGGTCAGATCAAATATCTTGCCTGACATCCAGCCACCAAGCGCCATCCCCAACATCGTCGCCATAATCACTGCACCGACACGCCGACCCGTCTCAGCCGCTGGGAAATGCTCTCGAATAATGATGGCATACGAAGGCACAATGCCCCCCTGAAAGAGACCAAACGTCGCCGCGATGAGATAAAGAGAAACCAGTCCGTCAAACGGCAGAAACATCAACAGCGCAATGCCTTGCAAGGATGAGCCTAGTAACAAGGTTCTAATGCCGCCAATTTTGTCGCAGATCACCCCGGAGATCAGACGGCTCACCACACCGCAGGCCAGCATCAGAGACAGCATCTCTGCACCACGCGCCGCGCCATAGCCCAGATCTACGCAATACGCGACGATGTGCACCTGAGGCATCGACATCGCCACGCAGCAGGCGAGTCCCGCCACAATCAGCAGCATCTGCGCGTTTCCCACGCTCAGACCAAAAGGACGTGATGAAGAAAAAGTGGTTGCGGCGTTAGAGGTGCTCACGACAGCAACAGGTGGGCGTTGTCTCAAGAAAAGCGCCAGGATCGCCATGCTAATCCCGCAGACAATACCCATCCAAATATAGGTTTCACGCCAACCGATCGTGGTGACTCCCCACTGCGCAAAATAAGGCCAAATCGAGCCCGCAAGATAATTACCGCTCGCGCAGACTGCAACAGCGATCCCCCTGCGTTTGTTCCACCAGAGGGAAGTGTCGGCCACAAGAGGCGCAAAGGTCGAGGACGTTCCGAGAAACCCTAGGAACAAACCATGTGCCAGTGCAAAGCTCAGAATACTGCTGCTCGTGCCAGCCCAAATAAACCCAACCAAAATACCAAAAGACCCGAGGAGCAGCGCAGACGTGACACCCCAACGGTCTACTAGCTTACCCATATAAACGCCCCCTATCCCAAACCCGATCATCATCAAGGTGTAGGGCAACGTGGCTTCTGACCGCGACACACCAAACTCGGCCTGCACTTCGGGCAACACAACGGCGACGACAAACATGCAACTACTACCCATCAGCATCGCAAGCAAAGCGATCACCAAACGCCAAAATGCGTAGCGCGAGTCAATCAGTTCTGCAGGGGCTGGAGTATTGTTCATGCGAGATCATCTTTGGACTTTCGCAGCGTAACATGACAAGGCGCGCCTGAACTGGCTCAACGCTTGGCTCAACGCTTGGCTCAGCGCTTAGACCAACGCTTAGCTCAACGCTTGGCTCAACGCTTAGCTCGGCGCTTTGCTTCACTCGTTGCTTCACTTTGTCCCACTCTTGACATCTCGACTTACACTGATGGCTATGACAAGCACCTTTGGGTTTACCCCGGTTTTCATCCTCATCTGGAGTACCGGCTTCATCATCGCGCGTTACGGGATGCCCTACTCCGAACCGATGACCTTTCTAGCGATCCGCTTTGGCGCGGTTGTCCTGTGCATGGTGCCGATTGTGATTTGGCTCAAGGCACCCTGGCCGCGGGGCAGCCAGATCTGGCACATTGCCGTCGCAGGTGCACTATTTCAATTTGGATACCTCGGGGGGGTGTGGGCCGCCGTTAAGCTTGGGATGCCAGCCGGACTCGCCGCACTGATCATCGGGCTGCAGCCGATTGTGACTGGCCTGCTCGCATCGTTTGTCTCCGAGCGCGTTTCACCACGCCAATGGCTCGGATTGGCGCTTGGCCTCACAGGTGTTGCCCTCGTGCTTTTCACGAACATCCGCCTCGAAGGTCTTTCGCTTGCCAGCACATTACTCGCCTTTGGCGGGATGTTCGCTATTACAGTGGGTACGCTGTATCAAAAGCGCTACTGCCCATCGTTCGATTTACGGACTGGCTCGGTGATTCAATTTTCGATTAGCACCCTACTCTGCGTCATCATGATGCTGTCGTTTGAAACCATGGAGATTCAATGGACTCCGCAGATGATTGGCGCCATGTTGTGGGGCGTGCTCGCGATTTCGATCGGCGCCATGAGTTTATGGTTTATTTTGTTGCGCCGAGGCGACGCCACAAAGGTCAGCAGCATGATGTATCTCGTCCCACCCACCACCGCCGTCATGGCATGGGTACTCTTTGACGAGCCCATGACACCCACCGTGCTCGTGGGTATTTTCATCACCATGCTGGGTGTGCTGATCATCAATCAGGCCTCTTGGCCGCGCTGGCTCAAGCGCAGTGCTGAATCACACTAGTCACATTCAAAACCTTAACGCTGCGCTCAAGCCCAGCACAGCGCTCAGCGCGCTCGAAGCACGCAATATCCAAGCCAGCCGACCTTTAGTATGACGAATCGCCAACTCGGTACCGACATAGAGTGCGACCGTGAGGACGCCCATTCCGATCACAACACTAATCGGCAAATGATCTGCGGCAAAGAGCGTATGAAAAACCTCCCCCAGCAGGCTCTCGCCGTGACCAGGATGCGCATGCGCCGTCCAACTCAACAACGACAAAAAGCCCAACATCGTTAATTTCTGCATTTTTTATCCCTTTTGATAACTATAGAGCGCATTCAAACCCTTTGCACCTGCATTCGAAACCGCAACGACCTCCATTCAAAATAACCTGCAAAAACAACCGTCGCCCGTTAAACTTGCGGCAACCTGCAGGCAATTCACCGCATGCACTCATTTAGTTCGTTTGTACATTCATGTCCGGAGATCGTGCACCATGGCTGTGATTACCAATGTCGAAGACCTGCGGGTTCTTGCTAAAAAGCGTGTTCCACGTATGTTTTATGACTATGCCGACTCGGGCTCTTGGACTGAGAGCACATATCGTGCCAACGAAAGCGATTTTCAAAAAATCAAACTCAGACAGCGCATTTTAGTGAACATGGAGCATCGCTCAACCGCAACGACCATGATTGGTCAAAAAGTCGCAATGCCCGTCGCGATTGCACCGACAGGCCTGACCGGCATGCAACATGCTGATGGTGAGATTCTGGCGGCGCGTGCCGCCAAAGCCTTTGGCATCCCATTCACGCTTTCCACGATGAGTATCTGCTCCATCGAAGACGTGGCTGAGGGCACCGATCATCACCCCTACTGGTTTCAACTTTACGTGATGAAAGATCGTGACTTTATCGAACGACTCATTGAGCGTGCCAAACGCGCCAACTGCTCTGCGTTGGTACTCACGCTTGATCTTCAGATTCTGGGCCAGCGACACAAAGATCTCAAAAACGGGCTGAGTGCACCACCCAAACTGACGATCGCCAACATGATTAATATCGCCACCAAGCCCCGCTGGGCGCTTGGCATGCTTGGTACGCCACGTCGTCAGTTTGGCAACATCGTCGGCCATGTCAAGGGGGTTTCTGACATGAGCAAACTGAGCGAATGGACCGCCTCACAATTCGATCCGGCTCTCAACTGGAATGACGTTGAGTGGATAAAAAAGCTCTGGGGCGGCAAGCTCATTCTCAAAGGCATTCAGGATCCAGAAGACGCACGCCTTGCCGCGAATAGTGGTGCAGATGCCTTGATCGTCAGCAATCATGGTGGTCGTCAGCTTGATGGCGCTGAGTCAAGCATCCAGTGCCTGCCTGCGATCGTCGATGCCGTAGGCAAGCAAATTGAGGTCCATATGGATGGCGGTGTGCGCAGCGGCCAAGATGTACTGAAAGCCCGCGCGCTCGGCGCTCAAGGTTGTTATGTTGGTCGTGCCTTTCTGTATGGGCTGGGCGCGATGGGTGGTCCCGGCGTCACAAAGGTACTTGAAATTCTCCACAAAGAGCTCGATCTGACGATGGCTTTTTGCGGCAGAACCGACATCGAAACGGTGGATAAAAATATCCTTCTGCCTGGAACCTATCCCGTCTAGTTCAGGCAGAGCCATCATCGGCATCCCATCGATCCCTTTGCTGAAAACATTCCCCAAAGCGCCCAGTCAGCGTCGCCGCCAACTGCTCAGCATGGCGGCCGCTTCGGCGGCTTTAGTGAGTCTGCCTAAAGCCGTTTGGGGACGACTGACGTGGCCTGCCAACCCCTTTTCACTCGGCGTGGCGAGTGGCTCTCCCACTAGCCACTCGGTGGTGCTGTGGACACGCATCGACACTGCCATACTCGCTCAAACAGGCCGCTCCCGCGCAACGATTGATGTAGGCTGGCAGCTTTCTCTCGACGAACGCTTTAGCCAAATCATCCAACAGGGCTCGCTCAAGGCTTCGCCACAACTCGGGCACTCCCTGCATGCAGAGATCGCTGGACTTGCGCCTGACAGTCATTATTTCTACCGATTTATCACCGGAGAAGCCACGAGTGCGGTAGGACGCACCCGCACGTTTCCCGAATCACACGCACAGGCCAAACAGCTCCGGCTTGCCTATGCGTCTTGTCAGCGCTGGGGAGACGGTTTCTACACCGCCTACCGTGACATGCTTGAGCAACATCTCGACGTCGTTATGTTTCTGGGCGACTACATCTATGAGTATCCCCCCTCTGCCTCGCGTGATGTCAGACCCACCACCGGCGGTTGGGTAATCACCCTCGATGAATATCGCGAGCGGTATGCCTTGCACAAGTCAGATTCTCATCTACAAGCCATGCATGCCGCCTGCCCTTGGATCGTGACCTGGGACGATCATGAGGTACAGAATGATTACGCCGAACTTCATGCTGGTTTTTCAGGCGCGCCTGTGCCGGACTTCGCTGCACGCAGACGCATCGCTTATCAGGCTTTTTATGAAAACATGCCGGTACGATATGCAGACTTCGCCGAACTGCTGAATAATCGGAGCGAGCAAGTTCGCATTTTTGGCAGCACACAGTTCGGACAGCTTGCCACCCTCTACAACCTAGACAATCGTCAACATCGTCATCGTCAAGCCTGTACCCCCGGCGATCGCCCAGGCGGCGGCAGGATCAATCCAGAACGCTGCGACTTACTCACTCAAGAGTATCGAACGCTTCTCGGTCAAGAGCAAGAAGGTTGGCTCAAGCGCCAGTTCGAAAACAGCCGCACGCAGTGGAATATCATCGGTCAACAAACGTTGTTGGGGCCCAGGCATACGGGTTCTGCCACGCAGAGTGTGTGGAACGACGGCTGGGGCGGTTATCCCGCAGCCCGCCAACGTCTAATTGACGCCATGCGCACTACACGCCTAAAAAATCCGATTGTCCTCGGTGGAGATGTTCATCAAAATTGGGTTGGACATATTCTGGCGGACTACAACCGACCCGAGAGCCCCGCCATTGGTATCGAGTTTTGCGGCACTAGCATCACCTCACGCAACCGCGCCACCGAGGCAGAGCTAGCGCGTATTTTGAAACACAGCCCTTATTTCGTCTATGCCAACGCAACATACAGAGGGTATGGACTTGTGGAGGTTACACAACACAGCCTGACGACCACGCTTAGAGCCGTCAAAAATGTCAGCGATCCAAACTCAGGGGTCATGACACTCGCACGCTTTAGGGTCGATGCTGGGCAAAATAAGCTTCAAACCTTAGCCTAAATCTTAAATACATCTTTATTTGCCTTGCTAGGCTAACAATATTTAATACATACGCTATCAGGCGTATATCCACCGACTCAAAAATTTTGTAATTTACTGCGGTAACAAACAAAAACGCGGATCAACAGGCTCCAAACATGACGAAAACCGCCTGATCATCCGTCTAGCTCAACGATCATCACTCTTTTGGTGTCGCGTGGAAACTTCAGGCTCTGGCCATATTTATTTAATCGATGACGATGCCTCGATCCGTCGTGCGTTAACTGGCACACTCGAGCGTTTGGGTTACTCAGTCAGCGTTTACGAAGCGCCTGACGAGTTCCTAAAAAGCGCCATGCCCATTTCACCCTCTGTCATTTTGCTCGACATGCGCATGCCGGGCAAATCAGGCGTTGAAGTGCAGGCAGAACTCATCGCAAACAAATGTCGAACACCGATCATTTTTATCAGCGGTGAAAGTTTACCTGCGCAGATCGTACGCGCAATGAAGCAAGGTGCGGCAGACTTTCTGCTCAAGCCTTTTTCAATGGAATCGTTGCTACGCGCAGTCGATAGCGGACTCGCTAAAGATGCCGAACAACACGCAGTGTTGCTGCGTTCCATGAATATTCAACAACGCTACGCGCTCCTCACTCCACGTGAAAAAACAGTGTGCAGCGACATCGTCTCCGGCCACTCCAACAAGGAGATTGCTGAAATAAGCGGTTCAGCTGCCGCTACCATCAAACTGCATCGCGCACGCGTACTCAGCAAAATGCAAGCCAAATCTCTGAGCCATCTCATCGCCATGTTCGAAGGCACAGACCTGATGCCTTCAAAAATTGGCCTATCATGAAAGCGGCGATTTTCCCGCTTGGACTTCGCTCACCCACTCGCGCCATAAAGCCACGATCAGCGCCATCAAAACGGGTCCGATAAACAAACCCACAAAACCCATCGTGGTCACGCCACCCACCAAACCAAAAAAAGTCGGCAAAAAAGGCAGCTTGACCGGTCCACCCACCAAGCGAGGTCGTAAGGTTTTGTCGACAATAAACAGTTCTATCGATCCCCAGGCAAATAACGCAGCACCCGTCAGCGGCTCACCGGAGCCCACCAAGTAGAGGGAAACCAGCGTAAAGGAAAGTGGTGCCCCGCCAGGAATCATCGCCATCACAGCGGTAATGACACCTAACAACACAGGCGACGGTACGCCAGCGACCCAGTATGCCAACCCTAGCACCACGCCCTCACCAATTGCGATCAGCCCCATCCCTGTGACTGTTGCGCTAATGGTCGCAGGAATCACACGCGACAAGTGCTGCCAGCGCGACTGCAACACACGCTCACCCAACACATCGAGTTGACCCACCATTTTGTGACCGTCTTTGTAGACAAACAACAAAGTGATCAACATAAACAACAAGGTCAGAAAAATGTGAAAAACGTCACCCGTCGCGGAGAGAATCAGCCTGTAAATATTCCCGATATGCTGTCCGCTCACCACTTCGATCAGACTACCCAACGCATGAGGCTCTCCGAGGTACTCATCCCAGTAACCACCCAGACGCTCTCCGACCAATGGTAAAGAAGCAATCCAAGTAGGCGCACTGACACCTTCTCTGTTCGCAGAGATCAGCCAGGCTAGGAAATGGCTGGCCTCGGTAATCGAGTAATACAGTGCTGCTGAAAGCGGCACAATCAACACCAACGTAATAAATACAAGCGCAAAACTCGCCGCAAGCGTTGTGTGACCTTTGCAAACAACCACCCAGCGTGAATACAAAGGCCAGCTGGCAAACCCAATAATCAGGGCTGCCAGCACCGGCACCACAAAGCCTCTAAAAAAATAAACACCCGCTGCCAGTAATAAAACCAGCAAAATGCGCGCAACAATGTGGACCGGCATGACTGGCTGCATTAGGAAAGCACTCGCGTTGGAGCACCTGCGGCAAAGGCTTGGATATTTGCCACAACATTTTTATAAAAAACAGCAAAATTCTCAGGCGTGGCGTAGCCTAGGTGAGGCGTCAACACCGTGCGCGGCACAGTGCGCCAGGGGTCGTTGGCAACGACAGGCTCTGACTCATACACGTCAATACCCGCCCCACCAATCTTGCCTTGCTCAAGTGCCTGCTTCAACGCGTCCAGATCAACAAGTCCAGCACGCGAAGTGTTCACCAGATAAGCAGTGGGCTTCATCAACTGAATAGATGCTGCGTCAACAATGCCACGCGTGCGCTCACTCAACACGAGATGGATACTCATGGCATCGGACGTTTTGAACAACTCTTCTTTGCTCACCAGCGTCACACCTGCCTCTGCCGCACGCTCTTCAGTCAAATTGGGACTCCACGCTACGACATCCATTCCAAAAGCCTTGCCAACTCGACCGACTTTGCCGCCCAAATTACCAACACCCAACAAACCCAGTCGTTTGCCCTGAATCGTCGGCGGCATTGAAGTCTGCCACAGCCCTGTTCTCATATTTGCGTCTTCCTTTGGAATCTGCTTAAACAAGGCAAGCAGCAACGCCCAAGAAAGCTCGGCCGTCGCACCGGTACTGAGTGGATCTCCTGGCGAACCCGACACCACCACACCGCGCTTGCGACAGGCCTCCATGTCGATCGAGTTATTACGCATACCGGTTGTCACCAGCAGCTTGAGATTGGTCAGTGCTTCAATCAACTCCGCCGGAAACGAAGAGCGCTCACGCATCGCCACGACCACCTCAAACGGTGCAAGTGTGGAGGCCATTTTTTCAGGCTGAATAAATTCGTTAAAAAAAGTGACCTCAGCCTTAAGCGAACCCCAATCAGCCGAACCCTTTGCAACGCTCAAATAATCGTCCAGAACAGCAATACGCATCAAGATCTCCTAGTTTTTTAATAAATTTATTGCAGGCGCTTTTCAATTTCCGCTTTTGGAATAGCACCGCCTACACGGCTACCATCGGCAAAAAACAACGCAGGTGTACCGCGTACCATCAGCTTTTGACCTAATGCCAACATTTGATCTATCGGCACGTCACACTCTAATTTAGGAGGGACTTTACCCTTTAGCATCCAAGCGTCCCAAGTGGCGGCCCGATCACTCGCACACCAGACGTTCTTGACCTTCTGTGTGGAGTCTGGCGACAGAATAGGATATGGAAATGTATAGACGGTCAGATTATCGATTTCACCCAGCGATTTACGCAAGGTCTTGCAGTAACCACAATTAGGGTCCTCAAAAATAGCCAACTTGCGCGAGCCATCACCCTTGACCTGCTTCATGGCTAGCTCAAAAGGCAACTGATCAAAAGGCACTCGCGATATCGCATCTTGACGATCGCGGGTGTAATCCTGACGCGTTTTAGCATCGATCAACACCCCATCAAACACAAACGTGACATTTTCATCGGTATAAACCAAATCCATGCCAAGCTGCACTTCATATAGACCATAAGGTGTCGGACGCACGGCCGTAATGGTCGGATTGTCAAAACGCTGCGCAAACAACTTTTGCACCGCAAGTGACTTGGCATCTGTCGTGGCGATCGCTGCAGGTGCTGACGCAGCGGTAGGGACGGTGGTCGGGGCACTCTGCGCCCATACCAGGGAGCTTAGGGTGGCTGAGCACAACATTGTCAGACCGTACAAAAACTGCTTAACCATAGTCACTCCTAACGAGAGGCACCTGCTATTAAATACCGTTTGATAAACGGCAACTTATTCACCACATTCAACCCAGCATTCCGCAACCAAGCAACCGGTGCTTGCGGCGCATCAAATAACCTTGCAAGACCGTCCGTGACAAGGCGCATCGCTAAGACAGATTCGGCGCGCGACCGGCGATAGCGCCTCAGTAAAGCCGGATCTGCCGGACTACGAAATGCGCCACGGTGAGCTATGTTATCAACAAGTGCTTCAACATCACCCAAACCCAGATTCAGCCCTTGCCCCGCGAGCGGGTGAACACGATGGGCCGCATCGCCGACCAAGACGACACCGTCCGACACCATGGGCGAGTGGTTCAAGGTCAAGGGGAAACCATGCAAGCTGCTGCGCATGGTCAGCGCACCAAGTCGTGCACCGGTCATTTCGGCGAGTCTCTGACTCAGATATTGCGCCTGTGCAGGCCCTGTCATCGACAACACCTCCTCGGCCAATGCTTCTTTAGCCGACCAGACCATTGACACCTGAGGGCCCTCAGCGGTCGCGGGCATCGGCAGCAAGGCCAACACGCCGTCAACGCCAAACCACTGAAGCGCCGTACCTTGATGAGGATAAGTGCTGTTGAAATGAGCGACTAAGCCTACCGCACCATAAGGGCGAATCGTCACCGGTATGCCTGCGGCCGTGCGCAGCGGCGACTGCGCGCCATCGGCTGCGACAAATAACTCGGCCTGAATAACCGTGCCCTGATCGGTCGTCACCTGCCCGGGAGAATAGGAAACAAACTTCTCTGCGATCCAAGGCACACCAAATACCTGTAGCGCCTGGGTCAGCACACGTTCGATCTCAACAGACTCAACAATCCAGGCAAGCTCTGTCTGTGCCGTCTGCCAGGCATTCAGATTGAGTAAGCCGTTGCCATCACCGTGTATCTCCATCGCCTCGACAGGCGTCAAGCGTCTCGCCTCCATTAAATCCCAGACACCAAGCGCCACCAGAAAACGATGGCTAGACGGTGAGATGGCAAACACCCGGGAGTGGAAAACCTCAGGCGTTGTGCGCTCGAAGTGACGCTTGGGGCCCAAAAGTGTGACACGCTCGCCCCGACGCGCGAATGCCAACGCGCTCGCCAGCCCAGCGATTCCTGTCCCGCACACCAAGATTGGCGAATCTATCATCTTGCTGAAGGCTGACCAGCTTGTTTGGGCCACAGTGCCCACATCTGACCTGGCTGCTTCATTCGTCCAGCCAAATTACCCGCTGCCTCGCCAAATCCCCAATAAAAATCCGCCCGTGCCGGTCCCCGAATGGCAGTGCCTGTGTCCTGTGCAAACACCAGACGATTCAGGCTTTCTTTAGAAGAAGGCATCGTAGTCGCAAGGAAAACAGGGGTCCCTAAGGGTACAAAATTAGTATCGATCGCAATTGAGCGCTGTGACATGAGAGGAATACCATACGCCCCCTTTGGACCGATCTCAGGGTCGGTAATGGGTTCTTCCTGAAAGAAAACCAAGGCTGGATTTGCGTTGAGCATCTCCTGCACACGATTTGGATTACGTTTGGCCCACGCACGGATGTTCTGCATAGAGGTCTGCGCCAGCGGGATCTCACCTTTATCCGCGAGCCATTTTCCAATGGATACGTAAGGGTGCCCGTTATGGTCAGCGTAAGCTAATCGGATCGTCTTGCCATCCGTCAACTGCACACGCCCAGAGCCCTGGACCTGCAAAAAGAAATTATCAACCGGATCATTCACATACACGATGGCAGGCGGACGACGACCCGAGGACTCGATGGCTGCACGGCTGTCATAAGGGACAATCCTTTTGCCTTCGAGCTTTCCGCGAACGCGCTTACCCGCAAGCTCAGGATAGACCCGACCCAAATCAATCGTGAGTAAATCTGCAGGGACGGTGTAGAGCGGCCATTGGTTAGGTCCGCCTTTAGTACGCGCACCTTTGACCAAGGGTTCGTAGTAGCCCGTTACGATATTACTGGCTGTTTTTCCATCGGGGGATTGCAAACGCCAGGGAGTCAGCCACGTCTGAATAAAGCGGCGTACCGCTTGTGTGTCATTGGCCGCCGGTGCGCGTGCAGGATCCAAGGCCGCGGTGCAGACAGGTTGCCAAGCGCGCGGCGTCGCACGCGTTGGACCTGCCAGATTCGTCGAGGTTGGCCGCATGAGGCCGCGGCAGTTACGTACAAACGTTGTCCACACATTGCGCAAATCATCGTTATTCCAGCCAGGCAACTCTGACCAACTGGCGGCGACAAATTTGCCCTGAAGCGCGCGCGCAGCACTGTCAGGCAACGCAGCGATGCTAGGCACTGTAAACGGCGCATCTGGTTTAGCGATACCCGGTATTTCTGAATCAGGCGGAGTCGATACGGTCGAGCAACCCGCAATCAGTACCACTAAAGCCGCCAAACCAAAGCTCAGCACTCTTTTTTGCATCATCATGTCTCAGTCAATTTTTAGTGCAGTCATTTTCTTGCAGGATCAATATTCAGTGCAAAGTGCGAGGCATCGCGAGAACGAACTCGGGAATGTCGACCTCAAAGGGGACGCCATTCTCACCCACGCAGTGGTAACTACCGCGCATCGTGCCCACCGGTGTTTTGAGTGGACAGCCACTGGTGTACTCAAAGGTTTCGCCGGGTCCGAGCAGGGGTTGCTGTCCCACCACGCCCAAACCGCGCACCTCATGCTCGCCGCGATCCCCATCCGTGATAATCCAGTGACGGCTAATCACCTGCGCCGGACGCTCACCCGTGTTGGTAATCCGCACTTTATAAGCGAACACGAACTGCTGTTTGCCTGGGTCGGACTGGTCAGGCACAAAATGCGGCTCAACCACCACCGATAGCTCAAAAGGTTTCACAAGCACATCCAAAGAAAACTGTAATAATGAGGGTCACCCAAAATCGGTGTTTGCACATCATGCCAGAAACTTACAACTTACCGAACGCTCGCCTTGCACCTAGTATTTTATCTGCGGACTTCGCCCGACTGGGTGAAGAAGTTAGAAATGTTGTGGCGGCTGGCGCAGACTGGATCCATTTTGACGTGATGGACAACCACTATGTTCCCAATCTGACCATTGGCCCGATGGTTTGTGAGGCTATTCGCCCCCATGTTCAGGTTCCCATCGACGTGCATCTGATGGTTGAACCTGTCGATAATCTGATTCCGATGTTTGCAAAAGCCGGGGCCAACGTCATTACGTTTCACCCAGAAGCCTCACGTCACGTAGATCGCAGTCTCTCGCTGATCCGCGACCAGGGCTGCCAGGCTGGGCTGGTGTTCAACCCCGCTACGCCGCTCGACTGGTTGATGCACGTCATCCACAAAGTCGACATCATTTTGCTGATGTCCGTCAACCCAGGCTTTGGTGGTCAGAGCTTTATCCCTGGCACGCTTAACAAGTTACGCCAGGCCCGCGCGCTCATCAATGCGCACACGCAGGCTGGCGGACAGCCCATTGCACTAGAAGTTGATGGCGGCGTCAAAGCCGACAACATTGGTGCAATCCGAGCCGCGGGTGCCGACACCTTTGTTGCAGGCTCCGCGATTTTCGGTCAAGCTGACTACGCCAAGGTGATCCAAGAAATGCGCAAACAGATCACCCTCGCGGATCAACAGACCGCGGGCTAACGTCCCCACGCAAATTATCCTTTCCTTGGGCTCACCTTTCACTTACTGTCATCCTGTCACAATGTCCGCTTCGAACACCTCCAATTCCTCTGCCAAGCTTTCCTCCAAGTCCTACGATGCCGTCCTGCTTGATCTTGACGGGACACTCATGGACACGATCCCCGATCTCGCAATTGCAGTCAACGCAATGTTGACCGAGCTGGACTTCGCGACGATGCCTCAAGCTGAAATCTCGACTTACATCGGTAAAGGCTCTGACAATCTGATGCGCCGCATTTTGGCAACAGCCCAAGGGGGCAAACCTGCCTCTGAGGAGATGTTCCTCAAAGGACGCGACATTTACTATGCCGAATATCACAAAATTAACGGCGACAACGCCATTATTTTTGATGGCGTGATCCCGGGACTCGAACGTATCCAGAGCATGGGTCTCAAAATGGCGGTCGTAACCAATAAAAATACCGAATTCACCATGCCTCTGCTTGAGCGAACAGGCCTTTTGCGCTTTATGCAAGGCGTTGTGTGTGGCGATACGCTCACCGAGCGCAAGCCGCACCCTGCTCCGATGCTGCATGCCTGCTCACTACTCAATTCGCTCCCCGCCCGAACTTGTGCAGTGGGGGACTCGATCAACGACGCTTTGTCCGCGCGCGCGGCAGGTTGCTCGGTACTGGCCGTTCCGTATGGTTATAACGAGGGCCAGAGCGTGCAGACACTGGATGTGGATGCTATAGTAGAATCAATAGATGCAGCGGCCCTGTGGGTTGCTGCGCGATAACAGAACATTTTGTACATTTCAGATGAACACATCCGCTCACATCCTCGCCGTACCTCGCGCCACCTGGCGCTGGTGGTGTGTGTGTTCCGGGTGACGGTTCGTCTGACTCCGGCCGAGAGGCTGTAACCTCAAAGCCAGCAAAACAAACCAAGCCCGTCCAACCATGGCCGGGCTTTTTTATTGGTGAACCCGGTCTGCTAACTGCGAGAACCGCCCGAACAGATGACTGAAATCGAATTCAAAGCCCTTGCGGCACAAGGCTACAACCGCATCCCCCTGATCGCCGAGACTTACGCCGATCTGGATACGCCTTTGGGGATCTACCTCAAGCTTGCCCACAGTGGCCCGCAGGGCGGCAAAAACACATGTTTACTCGAATCAGTTGTCGGCGGTGAGCGGTTTGGTCGATATTCGTTTATTGGCTTGCCCGCACGCAATGTGATTCAGTCTCGTGGCACCAAAACAGTGCTGCTCTGCGATGACAAGATCGTCGAGACCCATGAGGGCGATCCACTGGCCTTTATTTCACAGTACCAAAGCCGCTTTAAAGTCGCACTGCGTCCCGGCATGCCCCGCTTTGCAGGTGGTCTAGCCGGCTACTTTGGCTACGACACGGTCCGTCACATCGAACCCAAACTCGGTCCGGCACTCAAGCCCTACCCTGCGGGCATGGGTGATGGCCCACCCGATATTTTGCTGCTGCAGACCGACGAACTCGTGATCGTCGACAACCTGGCGGGACGCATTTACCTGATGGTCTACGCAGACCCTGGCCAACCCGAAGCGTTCAATCGAGCGCAACAGCGCCTCAAAGAGCTCAGGATCAAGCTGCGCAAACCCATCGAAATCCCTTACAGTCACTCTAGTGTCGTGACAAAAGAAGTCCGTAGCTTCGCCAAGGCCGACTACTTGGCTGCGGTCAAACGCGCCAAAGAATACATCGCCGCCGGCGATCTGATGCAGGTGCAAGTGGGTCAGGTGATCACTAAACCCTTTAGCGATTCACCCCTTTCGCTCTACCGTGCGCTACGTTCACTCAATCCATCGCCCTATATGTATTTCTGGAACTTTGGCGACTTTCAGGTTGTAGGCGCCTCACCAGAAATTTTAGTGCGCCAGGAGGCACTGCCCGTCGCCGAAGACGCACCTGCTGGCACACAACATGAAACCGAAATCACGATTCGTCCATTAGCAGGTACACGTAAACGTGGCGCGACCCCCGAGGAGGACGCCGCACTCGCGCAAGAGCTTCTCGCCGATCCAAAAGAGCGCGCCGAGCACGTCATGCTGATCGATCTCGCACGCAACGATGTAGGCCGAGTGGCCAAAATCGGCTCGGTCAAAGTCACGGACACCATGGTGATTGAGCGGTATTCACACGTCATGCATCTGGTTTCAAACGTGACCGGCACTCTCGAACCTGGTATGAGCAATATGGATGTCCTGCGCGCCTCCTTTCCTGCCGGCACGTTGACCGGCGCACCTAAAGTGCGCGCCATGGAAATGATCGATGAGCTCGAGCCGGTTCGCCGTGGCATCTATGGCGGTGCCGCAGGCTACTTGAGCTATGGCGGTGAAATGGATGTCGCGATCGCGATCCGTACCGGCATTATCAAAGACGGCATGTTGTACGTACAAGCCGCCGCTGGCATCGTGGCAGACTCAGATCCCGAAATGGAATGGCTTGAAACTGAGGCCAAGGCCCGCGCCGTGCTGCGTGCCGCAGAACAAGTACAAAACGGTCTTGATGATCCGTTCTAACTCGCCCATACAGGATTGATGACATGCTGCTGATGATCGACAACTACGACTCATTTACCTACAACCTGGTTCAGTACTTTGGCGAGCTCGGCGAAGACGTCCGCGTTTTCCGAAATGATCAAATCACACTCGAGCAAATCGACGCACTCAAACCAGACCACATCTGCATCTCTCCCGGACCGTGTTCACCGGCTGAGGCAGGCGTATCAATTGATGTCATCAAACGCTACGCTGGTAAAGTTCCGATTCTGGGCGTGTGCTTGGGTCACCAAGCCATCGGCGCGGCCTTTGGTGGCAAGATCGTCCGTGCGCAAAAAATCATGCACGGCAAAACCTCAGAGATCACGCACACCGGTTCCGATGTATTCAAAGGCCTGCCTTCACCCTTTACCGTCATCCGCTACCACTCGCTCGCCATTGAGCGCGCGAGCATTCCTGACTGCCTGCAAATCACCGCACAAACAGAGGACGGCGAAATCATGGGTGTTCGCCACAAGACGCTGCCCATCTACGGTGTGCAGTTTCATCCAGAATCTATTCTGAGTGAACACGGTCACGCTCTGCTGCGTAACTTCCTTAACAAGGACTAAGACTGATGATCACCCCAAGTGAAGCACTGCATCGCTGCATCGAGCATCGCGAAATCTTTCACGACGAAATGCTGCATCTGATGCGTATGCTGATGCGTGGCGAAATGTCGCCCACGATCGCGGCTGCCCTACTGATGGGACTCCGGGTCAAAAAGGAGACCGTGGGTGAGATCACGGCTGCCGCCCAAGTGATGCGCGAGTTCGCGACACCCGTCCATGTTGCTAACCCACAAGATATGGTGGATATGTGCGGCACAGGCGGCGACGGGAGTAACACTTTCAATATTTCCACCACAGCCATGTTCGTTGCAGCCGCAGCAGGGGTTCCGATCGCCAAGCATGGCGGACGAAGCGCATCGTCCTCCTCGGGTAGTGCCGATGTGCTTGAGGCGCTCGGTGCCAATCTCACGCTCTCACCCGAGCAAGTCGCCTCCTGTATCCAAGAAACCGGTATTGGCTTTATGTTCGCACCAGCACATCATGGCGCGATGAAAAATATCGCCCCCGTGCGTAAAGAGCTCGGTGTCAGAACCATCTTTAACATTCTCGGACCACTGACCAATCCGGCTGGTGCAGCCAACCAGCTCATGGGTGTCTTTCATTCTGATCTAGTCGGCATACAGGTACCCGTACTTCCGTTGCTCGGCTCACGCCATGTCATGATTGTGCATGGTAAAGACGGGTTGGACGAAGCCTCGCTCGGTTCTGGCACAATGGTTGGAGAACTCAAAGACGGTGTCATTCGCGAGTACGAAATTCACCCCGAAGACTTCGGACTCACGATGGTTTCTAATCGCAACATTAAAGTGTCAAGCAAAGAAGAGTCCCGCGACTATGTCCTCGAAGCGCTTGGCAACAAACCTGGCACTGCCCGCGATATCGTGGCTTATAACGCTGGGCTGGCGATCTACGTCGGCAACCATGCCGCCACCATCAAAGAAGGCATCAATAAGGCCTTCGATGTCATTGCCAGCGGCGCCGCCCGAAACAAACTAGAGACCTTTTGTGCCTACACGAGGAAATACGCATCATGAGCGACATCCTAAATAAAATTCTCGCCGTCAAAGCCCAAGAAGTTGCCATCGAGCGGCAGGCCCGCAGCGAGGCTGAGCTCCTCAAAGAAGCTAAAGCGCGCAAAGATGTCCGTGGCTTTGGCAAAGCGCTTGAGGCCAAGATCGCCGCCGGGCTGCCCGGCGTGATCGCTGAGATAAAAAAAGCCTCGCCTTCTAAAGGTGTGCTGCGAGAGATTTTCCTACCTGCAGAGATTGCCCAGTCATATGCTGAACATGGTGCAGCATGCCTGTCCGTGCTGACAGACAAACAATTTTTTCAAGGTGATGACGACTACCTTCGACAAGCGCGCGCCGCCTGCACGCTGCCTGTTCTGCGCAAAGACTTTATCGTCGATCCCTATCAAATTATTGCTGCGCGTGCGATGGGCGCAGACTGTGTGCTGTTGATTGTGTCAGCACTGAGTCCGAAGCAGCTCACGGAGTTTGAAGAGTGCGCGTTCGAGCTTGGCATGGACGTGCTGGTCGAAGTCCACGATGCGCATGAGCTTGAAATCGCGCTGGAGATGAACACCTCGCTGCTCGGCATCAACAATCGTAATCTGCGGACGTTTGAAACCTCACTCCAGAACACGCTCGATTTAATGCAACGCATTCCAATCGGCAAACTCGTGATCACTGAGAGCGGCATTCTGGCACCTGCGGATGTCCAACTCATGCGCGCCAATGACGTCAATGCATTTTTAGTGGGCGAAGCATTCATGCGCGCACCCAACCCTGGTGCCGAGCTCGCTAGGCTTTTTTCCTGAGCATGTTATCCAAGAGTCACCCGCTAGAACAAGCGTCGCTCTTGGCACACCTCGAACATGTGCCAAAAGCATGGCAACACTGCTTAGCATCACCAAGTGTCCACGCAGCACTCGAAAAGCTCTCGACCATGCTGCAAACACGGATGGAACAGGGAGCGGTGATTTATCCCACGAGACCTTTTCGTGCACTTGAGTCTCTAGAGCCCGACGCAGTCAAAGTTGTGATTCTGGGACAAGACCCCTATCACGGTCCTGGGCAAGCGCAGGGCCTCTCTTTTTCCGTACCAGACGGTTTTAAACGTCCGCCAAGCCTACGGAATATTTTCCAGGAGATTGAGCGTGAGTTTCCAACCGATCACACCGTGCTCACTCTCACGTCCAACACTCTTAAAAACGATCTGTCACGCTGGGCAGACCAAGGCGTTTTGCTCCTCAATACCTGCCTCACCGTCGAAAATGGGCAACCTGCCTCTCACGCCGGCGCCGGATGGGAGACCGTCACAGACGCGCTCATCGCGCGCGTAGCCCAAGACCCTTCGCCCAAAGTGTTCATGCTGTGGGGCGGCCACGCCCAAGCCAAACGAGCGCTCATTGCTGACCAGGGTCAACATTTGATTTTGATGGCGAATCATCCGTCGCCGCTCTCCGCGCGCAGACCCCCAACGCCCTTTGTCGGCTGCAACCACTTTCAGCGCGCGAATGCGTGGTTAACGCAACACAATATCCAAGTGATTGACTGGAAAGCGTAAATTTTCACATAGAGGGTTTACCCGAGTTGAAAAATAGGTTAATATTCTGACTCTGTACAAAAAGTGCATTTGTATAAATTACTGCTGGTTTCAACGTACCGTTGGTATAACGTACCGCTGCACAAGAAAGTGCATAAGTCTGAAAACAGGCAATAACCTGGTTTTCAGCTTTACAACATCGATTCCTGACCTCCTTTCCTTTCGTGGGCAGCAAGTGTGATCCAGATAGATGGATCTCCAGCCCAGACGTTCGGTTGATTCGGTCGGCACGATGCTCGATTCAACCGACTACCGCCGGTCTACCAATTCTCCGGGCTGCGTCACATGGCCACTATCTGGCCTTAAGGAAAGTCATGTCCTTCGATTCGTTGGGGCTCGTCCCCGCTTTGCTGTCTTCCATTGAACGTACCGGATTTACTACGCCGACACCCGTACAAACGTCTGCCATTCCAGCCGCGTTGGCTGGTGCCGACTTGATGGTGTCCGCCCAGACTGGCAGCGGTAAAACCGCAGCCTTTATGCTCCCCGCACTCAACAAAATCGCACACAAGCCTGGCAACAAAGGTCGTGGCGTTCAAGTGTTGGTGCTCACCCCCACACGCGAACTCGCAATGCAAGTCAGCGAAGCCACCGAAATGTACGGCAGCAACTTGGACGACCTGCGTGTCGCAACCGTTGTGGGCGGCATGCCTTACGGCGCCCAACTCAAGGCCCTGTCGCGTCGTGTTGACGTGCTGGTCGCTACACCGGGTCGCCTGCTCGATCACCTACAAGCACGACGCGTTGACTTGTCGACTGTTCACACCTTGGTGCTCGACGAAGCCGATCGCATGCTCGATATGGGCTTCATCGATGACATCAACACCATCGTGGATCGTTGCCCCGAGTCACGCCAGACACTGCTGTTCTCAGCAACGCTGGACGGCACCGTCGCCAAATTAGCCGCACGCATGATGCGCGATCCACAGCGTATCGAAATGACTTCACCGTCAGATCGTCACGCCAACATCACACAAACTTTGTTGTATGCGGATGACGCAGGCCACAAATTGCGCTTGCTTGATCATTTGTTACGTGATGTGTCGATGGATCAGGCCATCATCTTTACCGCAACCAAGCGTGGTGCAGATGATCTGGCTGAGCACCTGATCGACAGCGGCTTTTCGGCGATGGCGTTGCATGGCGACATGAATCAGCGTCAGCGTTCACGTACCTTGTCCGAAGTCCAAGACGGTCGTGTGCGCGTGCTCGTCGCAACAGACGTCGCCGCTCGCGGCATCGACGTTCAGGCGATCAGCCACGCCATCAACTACGACCTGCCCATGCAACCCGAAGACTACGTGCACCGCATTGGTCGCACGGGTCGTGCCGGTCGCGATGGCGCAGCCTTCACACTCGCTGTTCACAGCGAGCGTCATAAAGTGCGTCGCATCGAACACTTCATTGGCAACACTATTCCTCCTGGCGTGATCGCAGGTCTCGAACCACAACGCACACCAAGCTCACGCCCAGAAGGCGCGTCGCGCGGTGCCGGTGGCAAAAAGCCAAACCGCTGGAGCAATGACCGTAGCAGCGGCACCGACCGTTACTCGGCTGGTCGTAGCGAGCCACGTAGCTTTGCACCTCGCGGTGATGCGCCACGTGGCGATGCGCCTCGCGGTGACAGGCCTTATGCGGCACGCGGCGACAAGCCCTTTGGTGATCGTGAGCGCTCTTTCGCACCACGCGGTGATGCACCTCGCGGCGACCGTCCTGCTTTTGCACCACGCGGTGATCGTCCACAGGCTGCTCGCAGCGACAATCCTTACGCCAGCACACGCGGTGAAGGTCGTCCTTTCGAACACCGTGCCGACCGTGCGCCTTCAGATCGTCCTACTTATGCTGGCAAACCTGCAGCACGTCCTGGTCGCGATTTCGCACCACGCGCAGCTGCACCGAGTGGCAAGACTTTTGCACCACGCGGCGATGGTCCTGCACGCTCCGGCGCAGCAACGCGCCCTGGCGCGCCTCGCGCTGCGGCTGGCGCGCGTCGCGGCTTTAACTTTGACGGCGGCCGCCGTTAAGCGATTGCCGTCAAACGGTCATCGCTCAACGTCAGCCTTACCAGCATAAACGCAGTGCCCACCGAGACCTCCATCCCGGTAAGCGCTGATGCACTGACCCACAGTCAGCGCGTCAGCGTTTTTTTACATAAGCAGATTCAACAAGCAGGAGGCTGGCTACCTTTTAGCCGCTGGATGCATCACGTGTTGTACGCACCAGGACTTGGCTATTACGCTGCAGGCAACACCAAACTGGCAGAGCCCCAGCGCAATAGCGCCGCTTTGCTGAGTGGTGACTTTGTCACTGCCCCGCAGCTCACCCCTCTGTTCGGACAAACAATTGCCAAGCAAGTCGCTGAAATCCTCCGACTCACCGACACGCTTGACGTTTTAGAGTTTGGCGCAGGCAGCGGCGCACTCGCCCAGGACCTTCTCTATGCCTTAGAGGCAGAGGGTCTGCCTGTTCGCTACTTCATCCTCGAAGTATCCGCAGATCTGCGCGCCAGACAACAAGAGCGTCTGAAATCCTGGGGTGATCGTATTCAATGGCTCGATAGGCTTCCAGCCTCTTTCAGTGGCTGCGTCGTGGCCAATGAGGTCTTGGACGCCATGCCTGTTGAGCTTTTCAAATGGTCTGACCAAGATGAAGTATTGGTGCGCGGCGTCGCCTCAACCAAAGGCCCTGACCACACCTTTAACAATATCCAGTTTTCTTACGAGGATCGTCCAGCGTCGGCGGCACTCGCCCAGGCCGTTCAGACGCGTATGCCCGCCCTGCCGGGTTATCGCTCCGAAATCAATCTACAAGCGGAAGCTTGGGTACGTGATATGGGCCATTGGCTCACGCGCGGCGCCGCGCTCCTGATTGACTATGGTTTTCCACGACACGAATATTTTCATCCACAACGGCAACATGGCACCTTGATGTGTCATATCCAGCACCGTACACACGATGATGTTTTTCTAGCGCCTGGTTTACAGGACATCACTGCGCATGTGGATTTCACTGCAATCGCTGAGGCGGCAGTCGCCGGCAACCTCGATGTATTAGGCTATACCTCTCAGGCACGGTTCCTGCTCAACGCGGGCCTACCTGATTTACTCATGGCGTTTGCACAAAGCGAGACTGCCCAGACCGACCAGAAACAGCGCGCAATCACAAACGCTGCCGTACAAAAGCTGATTTCCGAAGCCGAAATGGGTGAGCTCTTTAAAGTCCTCGCCATCGGCCGAGGTGTGACTGGACCCCTGAGCGGCTTTGCCCGCAGCGACCGGTCAGGACAGCTTTACAAGTAAAGCCGACAAGCGTGCCGCACGCACCGCCTGCTTAATCAAGGCCGGCGTATCGGCTGTGCGGGCTGCAGCGCCCGCGTCCACCGATAACACGACCTCCAAGCAGTTCAACCACCAAGTTTGATCGAAGTCTTCAACAATTTTTGCCGTTTCAAATAAATCTTTCATGCGCACCGGCTTGCGTAAGGCATCACACGATTCGAACAGTGACAACACGCCCTCAGCTTGCGTGACCTGAGTCGCGGCCAAGACTTGTGGCAGCAATCTCGACATATCGGCACACTCAGTCGGTGCCCGTAGGTGCTTGGACAACTCGACACGCGCCTCAGTATCAAGACCGAATAACGCATAACGCGAAGCCAAAGATAACGATGTTTGTGCGGCAGCATCCAAGAGCAGGGCCACTCGCACGCTGCTCTGCCATCCAGGCATGATGCGTGAGGCAGCACCCGTATCAATCAAGACCGCCAACATCCGCGCGGGCTGTCGCGACATCAGACCCCGCGCAAGCTCTTGCCAAACACGCTCTGGCACTAGCGCATCAACCTCTCCCACACTCACCATCTTGCGACACAGGGCCAAAGTCTCGGGTGCCACGGAAAAATCACTAAACCGCGCACAAAACCGCGCCAATCTCAAAATCCGAACTGGATCCTCCTCGAAGGCAGGACCAACGTGACGAAAGATTCGCGCCTGAACGTCTGCCGCACCATTGAGTGGATCAATCAGCGCACCTTCGGCAGACTGCGCCATCGCATTCACCGTCAGATCACGGCGTTTAAGATCTTCTTCGAGGGTGACATCTATGCCCGTATAAAACGTAAAGCCTTTGTACCCTCTTCCGGACTTACGCTCCGTGCGGGCGAGTGCATATTCCTCTTTAGTCTCGGGATGGAGGAAAACAGGAAAATCCCCTCCAACAGGAATAAAGCCGCGCCGCACCATCTCTTCGGGTGTCGCGCCCACCACGACCCAATCGCGGTCTCCGGCAGGCTGACCTAATAACGCATCACGTACCGCACCTCCGACGATATAGACCTGCAAACCACTTAAGGCCACATCAGACGTCACGGCAAGGGGGAGCGACCATAGGGCCGGGGTTCGATCTGACCCAGCCGTTGTTTGAGCGACTGCGGTTGTCCGCTAAAGACCGCCGCATAATAGGTCGCGTTGGACATCACTTTTTTAACGTAGTCCCGCGTTTCATTAAAAGGAATCGTTTCAGCGAAAATTGCACCTTCAACTGGTCCATTCAATTTTGAACGCCATAGCATCGGACGACCTGGACCTGCGTTGTAACCTGCACTCGCCAGCACTTCAGAACCACCCAAGTCCGACTGCACCATGCTCAGATAACTCGTCCCCAACTTAGTGTTCGTATCAAAGTCATTCACGCTTGTAGGTGTGAAATCAGTCATACCAATTTTCTTAGCCATCCAACGAGCCGTTGCTGGCATCAACTGCATCAAACCTGAGGCACCAACATGCGAACGGGCATCCATGATGAACAGTGACTCTTGACGGATCAAGCCATACACCCAGGCAGGATCAACATTGACTGCGCGCGCCTGTGCACTGACGCGCCCCTCAAAAGGCGCGACAAATCTCTGGTTAAAGTCCACTTCATTTTTTGTCCGACCCGAGGTCACCACCACTCGATCATAAATACTCTCGCGGCGTGCGAGCTCGGATGCCGCCAACAACTGGCGATCCGTCATGCCGCGCAAGGTAAAGTTCCACTCCGGCACAGCCTCTGCACGCCAACCCCTTTTAAATAGGGTAACAGCACGCTGTAATCCAGGATTCGCACGCGCTTGCGCGACTTCTTGCTCAGTGACCGCCTCGGGACGCTTAGGTGCCACGATCGTGCGTCCAAGTTCTTCTGCTGCCAACTGACCATAGAAGCTAAAGTCCGCAGCGATCGAGGCATAGGCCTTTTCCGCTTCAGATTTTTTACCTGTCGCCGCCAGACCACGCCCTTTCCAATACACCCAGGCGGGATCGGCACGCTGCGCCGCATCCATCGTGTCGATGCTCTGCATCACCCACTTCCAGTCAATTTTCTGCTGTCGCAAAGACATGCGCACCCGCCACGCCTCGTTGTTATCCGACAAGCGCACAGCACCAGACTGACGGTACCAGTCGTATGCACGTGGATCGAGGTTCATACTCGCGAGCAATCCGAGCTGTCCATACACCCACTGTGTGTCTTTTTTAGGCAGCTTGTCCTGCCACTGCCGCTTTAATGAGGTTTCTGCAGAAGCCAAATCGGTGCGCGCTTGCCGCGCCAGACCTATCGCGATGATCTGATTACGCATCGCCGAACCCAACGCTGTTTGCGTTGACAGCCAGGCAGCAGGGGCTTTGATCATTGCGTCGTAGGCGGTCAAATCATTGGAGTCAAAGATATAAGCGGCAAAACGACGCGCATCGGGCAACTTATTATTTTCAATTGCGTCATGCAAGTACGGTATCAAGTCGTCCGGGGTCAACACTCGGTCCGCCACTAACTGATCAAATAACTTCCAACAGACGCCAAAAGGCACAAAAATCTTAGTCGCCTCGGCTGCGCTTGCACGCTGACTACCCATATGCCGCGCCTCAAGTTGCGCGCACAACACTTGATTGTTTGGATTGATAACAGGGCCCAGCGCTCGAACAGTGACAAAGTCGCCACTGCGGGCCGCTGTCAACAGCCACTCGCCTCGCAAACGATCTGCGAGATAAGCACCATTGTTTTGTTCAAGAAACTGCTCAAGACCCTGCCGGACACCCGGCGTTCGATATTGACCAAGCTGGGTACGTAACAGCCAATACTCTGGGTACGTGGCCAGAACATCCCCTCGGGCTTGAGGGACGAGGCTCGCGAGCTGACCGGGCTGCTTACTGCTGAGCGCCTGCCGCGCTGCGGTTACCGCTTTCGCAGCTGAAGTATTTCCTAAGGTAACCATCGACGTCCAGGCACTCGCGGACTGACCCGATGAGGAAGAAGCAGACGTTGGTGCAATATTCTTAGCTGGGGCGATAGGCGAAGTCTGTGCAATGGGAGCAGCCTGCGAGGCCCGCGCAGCACCCGCAACAGGCGTAATGCTGCCATCGGCTTTTAAGACAAACTGTTCCGTCACGGGCGCAGGGGCTTGAACTTGGGCTTGAACTTGGGCTTGAACTTGGGCTTGAACTTGGG
>Ga0105050_10000424_pt1 | contig 64827 bp, 67 predicted proteins | sample FRY01_FD_78088 | JGI IMG/M metagenome (GOLD analysis project Ga0105050, IMG submission 78088) | Freshwater microbial communities from Lake Fryxell liftoff mats and glacier meltwater in Antarctica - FRY-01 | ecosystem: Environmental > Aquatic > Freshwater > Ice > Glacier meltwater ...
CTCCGACGAACAGATGGCGGCGGTTAACCTTGTGCGCAATGAGTTCCACGGTGAATGGAACTACACGATCCACCCAAATAAATAGCAACCGACTGTAAATGTTATTATTTTACAGGTCCTTACTGACGACATTCGTCTCCATGCTGTCTTCCAAGACAAAATGGGGAACGTCAATATCGTTACCTCGCAGCCGATTGTTAAAGGTGACCATATTCAATACCTAGAGCTCAGCGACAAGATGGAAGCGGCGGGATTTAAGCCCCTGACTGATGGCGAAGGCAGTGCGTTCCACAGGGCTTCGGACAACCTGCTGATTCTGGACTCATCCAGCTTCGACTCGCTTCCACAGTCAGGACACAAGTGGTCCGCCGCAATTCCCACCCGCTCTTTAACGATTTCTTCGAGCTCGGCAGCACTCAGCTCACGACCAGCTTCTTCTATGAGAACGGGATGGACATCCTCTATGCCGCCAGGGTGATAGAAATAGTGCCTACGACCGTCTTTGGTTGAAACGTAGGGGTTTCCATCATCCCAAGCTTCGATGGCGAACCCGCACGATTGGCACTTGTATGATTCACTCATAGCCATGGATCAATCTACGTCGCGAGGATGGCCCACAGAAAGCAAAAAGCCCCCTCGCCATTTCTGATGAGAGGACTTCTTTGAACCAATTGGTCGGTGCAGGCCTTACGGAGAGGCCGGTTTGACGATAGGTTTGATTCCGGCACCGAAGCCTTAAATGGCTGACGTCGTCCGGATAGGTGACTTTTATTTCGAATGGTGACGACACCGAACTACGTCTTGAAATACCTCCAGAGGAACTCGATGTCCTCCGTCATACGTCTGAAAAGTGAAGTCGCCTATCCCATAGGCCGTGATCCAGGTGCGTGACTTGAGTGGATTGATTATCAAATCGTGATCCCCTAAAACGATGTGATGATTCGGCGACAGTGTGCCCGCTTCGAGGTCAAATTCGATGCAACGACCTTGCACTGCTGGGTTGAAGAGCAAAGTTGAGCATCCCGTGCGAGTGGCAACTAGGTATCCGAACCATCCGCCCATCGAACTACCGATGATAAGAGAACACTCCCGTGAAGATTCAAGCACCTCGTCGAACAGGCAGGAATTGCCGCGATAATCCATCGGTGGGGCGTAGACCTCATCGAATAGTGTTTGGAGGAACTGAACCTTTGGTCCGCCTTGCTGACTCTCTAACCCATGGAGATAAGTGACTTTCATTGGCACATTTCAAAGGTACTAGAATGACGTGAAAATCGGTGCATATCGAGCAGTTTTATTGTGGTGAGGGGAGCTTGCGGTGGCTGTGGGGGTATCGCAGTATGAAGTGACCGAGTAGGCAGTTTTGAACGGTTTCATTGCCCTTTGGCCAGTCGGCTTCCGTTCCAGCCTACCAACCCCGCCTCATGGAAACGTTTCTGAGCTTTTGCTATGTCATAGGGGATACGCCGGAACCAGACAGCCTTCCGGTCGGGGTCGTAGATGACGTAGCAGGCGCGGGAGTCGCCATCGCGGGGCTGGCCGACACTCCCGACGTTCACCAAGTAGCGGGAACCGCTGTAGAGTATGACTGGTGCTTCGCCGGGAACCGTGTGTCGTATCTCCTTCCCAGTCGCCTCCCAGATTACAGGCGCATGTGTGTGTCCGATAAATGCGACTGATGACTCCAAATTTTTGATTGAGATTTTTGCTTCCTCAACGTTTTGGACGTAGGAGAATGTTTCGGGACGCCAAGGTGAAGAATGGACCAGCATTATGTCGTCCATTTCAAGGACCAGCGGCAGCGCCCGGAGCCAGGTTTTCTCTTTCACGAGCTGCCGCCTGGCAATTTTCAGAGGCCAACCGACCAGCGGTCCCCACTCGTCGCACGCTCGGTTCGAAGAGAAGGAATTGAGCATGTCCTCGTGGTTGCCCAACACGCATCCGCGAAATTTCTCTCGAACGATCCGAACACACTCTCCCGGTTCAGAGCCGTAGCCAACCACATCCCCGAGACAATACCAATCCGTCACTCCGAGTTGCGTCGCATCTGTGAGCACCGCCTCGAAAGCGTCGATGTTGGCGTGTACGTCGCTAAAAATGGCGATGGTGGTCATATGAGAAATCAGGGAGATGAAACCGGGAAAAGCGTCCGACATTTTTACGGTAACACAGTAAACATTATCCACTCGCTGACAGCTAAAAAAAAGCCCACCCTACGTGCAGGTAGGCTTTTTCCGCCCATGCACCGTTCAGCGCATGGACTGGCACATCTTTTCGATACGCTCAATGGCGAGAACGGCCTCCCGCTTGGCATCCAATCCCCCTCCTTATGATGCCAGGGCAACAGCCCCATCGAAGAGGCCATGGAGGGCTTCTCCGCGTGTGATGGCGGTGTGCGGGTTGATCTCTTTGAACACCTCGGTAAAGGCGTTGAAGAGCGACCAAGCATTGCGGGGGCGGAATTCCTCGTGTTCGGGATCTCGCCAGTGTGCCAGGACCGTTGGGATCTGGCTGGTCGTGATTGCACGGCAATCGGTGGCCCTTACCACGAGGTCATGAACGCGACGATCCGTGAGACGGAGGTCACGGTAGGCTTCGATTCTGCGGTCCAACTCAGTGAGCTTGGTGCCAAGTTAACCCACCGCACGGGCAGTGAGTTGCCGGAGATCTCTCACTGCAAACCGGGTATGCTTACGCCGGATTTGGATGAGGCCAGAGAACGATAGGTTATCGCAAACGAAGACCTTTGTGCCAGCTACGAGGCCAGCCGGGAAGGTCTTGTCGTGGGAGTTTCTCAAGCCCACAACCCAGCCATGACCGTTGTTCGGCATTGTGCCGAATTGGGACACTTCGAGAATGCCGAAGTAGCGATTACCGTCGTGGCTGATCGCATGAGTCTGACTGAGGATTTGGAAGCCAACGTCGGTGAGTTGATTTTCCACTTCCACGACAAGATGCCGATGGGGAAGCGGAAACCAGGTATCGGTTGCCCGTGGTGTTTTGATGTCAAAGAGCGCGTCGCGTTCAATGACCTGACCTCCGCAATGCAAAAGCATGCGCGGATGTTGTTTTTGCTGAGCGGCAGGTGGGAGAACTTCTGCCTCCCAGGTGCCGGGTTCGTCGATGACGTGAATCATGGTATTCCTTTCGTTGTTGTTGGTTGTTTTTTCCGAACTGCGGTCTTTGGCCGGAGCACGGGTTTTTCTGGAGTGAATGTAGGCTTGAGAAATTCCCTATGACGGGTATTTTCATTTCATGAGTACTCTGACTGAAATTGAGGAAGCCATTGACCGGCTACCTCCGCCGCAGGTGGAGAAGTTGGCAGTTTGGCTTCAAGGGCGACGGTTGAAGTCGGTAGAGGCTCAAGCGCCCGAGCCGGATTTTCTTTCACGCGCAAAAGCCGTGTGGGGGGATCATCCGGTTGGCAAGCCGTTGAGCGAGCTTGTGACCGAGGTGAGAGGATAGCTCTGTGCTCTATCTTGACACCGGCTGTCTGGTAAAACTCTACTACCCCGAACCGGAGAGCTTCGATGTGGTAAAGGCTGTTACGGGCAAGACCATAATTTTTACCGACCTCCACGAGTTGGAAATGGCCACGGCCATGCAACTCAAAGTGTTTCGCGGCGAAGCAAACCGCGAGAAGGTGACAGCGGCACTGAATCTTGTGCGGGAGGATCTGGCCTCTGGAAAGCTCTCACGAGATCGGGCGGGACTTCAGTCGGCTATGCGCGACGCTGTTACGATTGCATTGGAACATGCCGCCTCAATCGGATGTCGCTCTCTTGATGTTCTTCATTGTGCTCTGGCCAAAACAACGCAGGCGGAAGCGTTTATGTCAACCGACTCAAGGCAACTTGAAGTGGCTCGCGCTATCTCATTGCGTATCGCGTCATTCTGAGCCTGTCCCGTCGTGTGATGGAGAAAAGCCGGAGGCAACCGTGGCCCCGGCTTCTCGTCTGAATCCTGCGTCAGATCCGAATGCCCTGAAGCGAGCGAATGGTTTGCCTGACGTTGTGGATTTCTTTTGCTCCCGCTTTCTGGTCACGGACAGCCTGCCGGAGCAGAGCCGTCAATTCCGTCGTGCCGGTGAGGGCTTCACGGAACGAGACCTTGAAGGCGTCGAGTTTTTCGATGGCGACTTCGAGGGAGGGTTTTTCCTCGGTCGAAGTCACCGGGGCGGTGGAGGCATTGGCTCCGTTGAGATGGGGCATTGCAGCCCCGTTGGTATGGCCGTTGATAGCGGGCATGTTGTTTTTCCTTTCTGGTTTTGGCTCGCAGGGAGCCGGCGTGGTTTCTGCTATTGCTGCTGCCACTATCCAGCTGGATAGTGTTGAGGATGTGGCGGGTGGAATCCGTCGAACCACATCCCCTCCTTTTTGTGAACCGCAAGTGCGCCTTCGCCCGGGTTCGTACCGGGTCCGACCCTTAACCTGGCGGGCTGCGGTGACCCCACGCGGCATCGACCCATCCTCGAATCCACCCCGCACGATGCGTTCCTGGATCCACTCTCCGGCATTCGTCAGCCAGCGACCGTAGCAATTGGATACCGGAAGGAGGGGCTCCGGTGAAAATTCTTCGCAAACCCCATACCACCAAGCGGGAGCCAAATAACGGGCCACTCGCGGAGATCGGTCGGAAAGACTGAACGAAAACCGCCATGTCCGGGCCATTCCCCGCGGCATGATCTTTTGTTCCGCATGGAATATGAAAGGGGCATTCGTCAAAGCTTCCGCGCAAATCCCTCCATACAGTTCCACGCCGGTATAGGGTTGCCAGACCAAAAAGCGTCCCTCTTTTTCCAGGGAACCCGGCTGTTCGGGCCGAGCCAATCGGGATACCTCCTCCACATCGATGCGGACACCGCCAAGGGCAATTTCTTTCTCACTGCCGTCCCAGGCCCCACTGTGGCGGGCGATGGCCGGGTCATCATCTTCCACGACAAAGCCAACCACCGGGACCACATCTTCAAAGTCGCATCCCTCATCGACAAACCTGTTGTTGATATGATCCGCGTAGATTTCACAAACTCCATTGGCATGGAGTCGGGCATAGATATGTCCGCTGATCCAATTGTGCTTATGCAGATAGAAATTTTGGTATCCGGTTTGCTCGTGAACTTCCTCCTCCTTCACGACAAACCGGATCCCCTCGTCCGACGCTGGCTTTTGCCGGAAGGGAGGCGGCCGAAGGGTTCCCTCATGAAAGACGCCGGCGCTTTTTTTATAAATGCTGGCAAATGGACTCATGAATGTTCGACGCGGCGATGCGGCTGCGGCGCTGGCGCAAGATTTCGCATTGCAGCGCAAGAACTGGAAAGCGCAGAAATTTAAACCTGATAGCTTCTGCGCCATGCAAACGAAAAACCTCAGCACAGAACCGGATCTCAAAGCAGCTTTGGCCATCAATGGCGGTTCCAAAGCCGTCACCATTAATGGACCGGAAAGCTACCTGCACGGACCTCAAGAAATCGGTGAGGAGGAAATTCAAGCCGTCACCGAAGTGCTTCGAAGCAAAAACCTCTTTCGGTTCATGAAAGATCCGGCGACATCACCCGTCGCCCAATTTGAAACGCTTTTTGCGGAAAAGACTGGCGCGAAGTATGTCCTGGCCGTCAATAGCGGCACATCCGCCCTCATCATCGGGTTGGTCGGCATAGGGGTCAGCCAAGGCGACGAGGTGCTCGTCCCTGCTTACACCTATATCGCCACGGCTGCGGCGGTGCTCACGCTGGGAGCGTTCCCCGTCATTGTCGAGATCGACGGCTCTCTGACAATGGACCCCGATGACATGGAGAAAAAAATCACGCCTCGCACCAAGGCCGTCATCCCCGTCCACATGCGCGGGACGCCGTGCAACATGGAGCGAATTGTCGAAGTCGCGAAACGCCGGGGCATTGCCGTTCTCGAAGATTGCGCCCAGGCCAACGGCGCAGAGTTCAAAGGGAAATCTGTAGGAACCTTTGGCGACGCCGGAGAGTTCAGCCTCCAGCATTTCAAAATCATCACCGCAGGCGAAGGTGGCGTCCTCGTCACCGACCGCAAAGATATCTTTGACCGCGCCGCGATCTATCACGATTCCGCCTACGCCTTTTGGATGGAGAAAAAAGCCGACAGCCAAGATGCCGCGCAAGACTGGCGCAAGATCTGTTTTCTGGGCGAAAACTATCGCCAGTCGGAACTCCACGGTGCCGTCGCCTTCGAGCAACTCAAAAAGCGCGACCGGATTTTGACTCGCACCAGGGAGATTAAAAAGGAACTGTGGGCCGCCTGTGAAACTATTCCCGGGGTCGAAATGGAACACGTCAATGACCGGGAAGGTGATTGCGGGACTTCTCTGGCATTTTTTATGAAAGACGCCGAGGAAGCCAATGCCATGGCTGCATCGCTGGTGGCGGAAGGCGTGCCCTGCGGAACTTTGTTTTCCAAACAAATCCCCAACCGCCATATGTTCTATCACTGGGATTACATCATGGAAAAGCGGACTCCCCATCTCAACGGCTTCCCGTGGAATTCGCAGGAATACCCCTGCTCGATCCAATATCACAAAGAGATGTGCCCGAAGAGCGTCGGGTGGTTGGAGCGCTCGGTCATCATGCCGATCACGCAGGTCATGACGAAGGAATACGTCGATCAACTCTGCTCTGCTATTCGCAAGGTTGCTCAAGCCTGGTAATGCGGATGACGCGTACCCCCACTCCTTCTTCGGCGGCGACGACGAGACTCCGGCTTGTCTCGCAAGCAATCGATTGCGGGATGCTCTATGGTCCTGCGCGAGATAATCAGTTTGAGTTCAAGACTCCCGCCGAGGTAGTTGCGGATCGCAAACGCCTCGGCGTACGAGGCGGCTTCATCCGCTCCCTTACGGCGGATTCACTCTCGATGCTCGACGCGGCGAGAGAAATCGAAACCTTCTGCCACTCCAAAGTGGCACGTGGGGCATTTTTTCCCGCTTATACCCTCCACCCGACCGAGCTTTTTTCCGAGGGAGCGACAGAAGCCTTTGCCGCCCTCCTCCAGAAAAATACACCTTACATCTTGAGGCTTTTTGTGAACGGAAGAGAGGATTACTTCCAGCTCTGTCTGCGATTCCTCTCCACCCACATGGGGGATCGCCCTATCATCGCCATGCTTCCGGTGTCGGAAATTCCGTCGCTCACAATGTTAATCACCGAAGCCCGGAAGCATCCGCAAATCCGCTTCGTCCTGACCGAGCATATGTGGAATGGGGACAGCAAAGTTCACGCTGCGATGGCGGAAACCGAGAATATCTGGACCGATACTTCCCTTGGGCATACGGCCGATAACGTGGAATCGTTTGTCTCCCGCTATGGAGCCGGGCGGGTCGTTCTTTCACTTGGTTTCCGAGCGGTGGGTGGGGCCTCGCTCGCTTCTGTCCTGGGAGCCGGGATCAGTGACGAAGAAAAGGAAGCCATCCTCTTTGGAAACGTGACCAAACTCCTCGGAATTCCGTGGTGCGAAGAAGACGTGCCTCCCGCGGCTTCCCTCCCGGATGGAATCTGGAAATCATTTCTGGCCAACGGGCGGCCCGATCTTCCCGTTATTGATTGTCATGGGCATTTCGGTCCGGTCGCCGCCTGGCCAGTCCACGAACAGCAGGAGGCGGTCCAGATCCCCCGGAAATGTGCGGAAATGGAGGGCCAGAACCTTCGCTATTTCATCTTCTCCCACAGCCGCGCGCTCTTCGCAGATCCCGCCGAGGGAAACGTGATCGCTGAAAAGCAAGTCATCGAAGCGAACGATCCACGGATCCTGTCCTATTTCGTATACAATCCACGTTACGCGGCTTCCCTGGCCCCTTACATCGACCGGGTGCCGCGCTCAAAAATTTTTATCGGTTTTAAGATTCTTTGTGATTACTGGAGAGTGCCGATGAATAGTCCGGGGTTTGACCCCATGTGGGAGATCGCCGATCGTCATCAACTGCCCATCTTGATTCATACATGGGAAGGGCCTTACAATTCTCCCGCGATGATCGACCCGATCGCCGAACGCTACCCGAATGCGCGCTTTATCCTCGCCCATTGCGGAGGCACCGATGACGGTCGCAAGGAAGCGGAGGAGGTCGCGAAAAAGCATCGCAACGTCTCTCTGGAATGGTGCGGGAGCTTTCTTACCCATAAACCGTGGGAAGACACCATTCGCGAAATCGGCTCCCACAAACTCCTTTTCGGCACCGATGCCGTTTATCATAGTCACGAGTGGGAACTCGCCCGCCTCCTGTCCGTTCCACTGGAGCCGGAAGCCTTCCGGCGGATCTTGCACGATAATATGATGGCAATCATCACGCCGCTGCTGACTTCTCGGGATCTCCGATCAATTTTTTAGATGGAAATGAGAAGTTCCTGGCGATCAATTCGAGCCATTTCACTCTTCGTTACTTTGACAACTGCGGCCATTCAAAGCATCTTCGCATCCGTCCCAGGAAACCCGATTGCCTCCGGTATCGTGCAGGCATCGTTTATTTCCCCGTGGGATAAAACGAAGCAAACTTATTTGCTCTCTGATTACCGGTTGGCGAAGAACAAGGAGTCCGCCGAAACTCCTCTTCTGGTTATTTACCTGCATGGTGCCACCGCTCATGAGGATCAAGGAATGACCGCCGGAATTTACCAGAACAGCTTTGGTCGTCTTGCCTTGGAATTGGAACGTCGCGAGGCCATCTATGTTTGCCCCGAGTATCGTGGCGGATCATGGATGGGGGCTGCCGCCGAGGCCGACGTTTCCGAAATTATCGCCATTCTGAGGAAGAAATATCACCCGAAGAAAATTATTCTGATGGGCGGCAGCATGGGCGGCACCTCCGTCCTCATTTATGCGGCCCGGAACCCAAAAAATCTCGACGGCGGCATCGCCCTCTGCCCGGCTACCGATCCGGCAAAGATGTTCCCAAGATTCCAAGATCAGTTTCTCCATTCTTACGGCGGTTCTCCGTCAGAAAAGCCAGATCTCTACCAGGAGCGTTCAGCCATGGATCATGTCGCCGAACTTGCCACCGTACCGCTGGTCATCATTCACGGCTCGGCGGACTCCATGATCCCGGTGGAACATAGCCGGAACCTGGTCTCGAAGCTTCAGGAACTCGGTGCACGCATTCACTATATCGAAGTGAACGGCGGCGGTCATGACACGCCGCTCTATGCTGCGGACTGGCGGGATTGCTTTGATGACGTTCTTCAACCCACTTCGAAACCTTCACCCTTAAAATAACTCCTATGCCTCTCCTCCAGTCTGTCTCGCTCCCCATGTTCGACTCTGCCATTCCCGACCCCCGGCAACTCGTTGAGATCGTTGCCAAAGTCGGTTTTCGCGGCATCGAGATCTGGGGTCGCACCGAAGGGTTTCAAACCTGGCTTTCCCTCGCCAAAGAATACCGGCTCACGCTCTGCAGTATGGTCGCCCACAGAGCGGCGCTTAACCGCACGGAATGCCATGCCGAGGCGGAACGTGAAATCAAGGAATCCATCGACATCGCGGCCGCAAACGGCATCCCAAAGCTGATTTGCTTCAGCGGGAACCGGATGGAAGGCCAGAGCGACCAGATGGCCAGCGACGTGGTGGCCGAAGGCTTTCGCCGCGTCGTCTCCTACGCAGGAGAGAAAAAAATGACCCTGGTGATGGAGTTGCTCAACAGCAAGGTCGACCACCCCGGCTATCTGGCCGATCATACCGCCTGGGGCGTCGAGATCTGCCGTAAAGTGGGAAGTCCCCATCTCCGCTTGCTCTATGACATCTACCACATGCAAATCATGGAAGGCGACATCATCCGGACGATCCGCGACAACATCGAATGGATCGCTCATTTTCACACCGCAGGCAATCCGGGACGCAATGAAATCGGACAGGGCCAGGAGCTGAATTATGCGGCAATCGGGGCCGCAATCCGCAAAACAGGTTTCTCCGGCTTCATCGGCCACGAATTCCAACCGCTCGGTGACGTCACCGCCTCTCTGCGCGAAGCCTTCTCGATCATCGAAGGAGAAGAGTCGTAACACGATAAGGCCGGACAGCGAGGGCGCTGTCGCCGGCGTTCGTTCAGAAAGTCACCGCATTTTTTTTGGCTGGTTAAGAGCGCTCTCCCACGGTTTTTAAAAAGCTCTCCCTTTCTTCGAGATTCCAAAAAATGAAAAGTTGCAGTTTAATTGACGGGAACGATTTCTACCCCGATCAAAAAACAGTGCCAAAAAATCATCAATTGGAGGATCGTAACCTCACGTCGCAAGCTTGGGAGACGGTTTTGGCAGACCTCCATTGGATTAATGAGGCGGCCGCGAAAGACGTTTCTCCAGAGTGCCAGGAATGGATCAAAAGAAATAACCACACCCACTCCTACAGTGAAGTGATGGTCTCACTCCTGGGGTCACATGTTTACGGAATCAACAATAAGGCCCTCCAGTTCACGCCGGGAGCCGCCGCCGTGATCACGAGCAATCTTCCCCATGACGGATGGTATTCATCTCATCACGCACCATGTGTTGATTTCTGGATTCATTTCCTTCCACAGGGAGCCGTGGGTTTAAATTTCGTTTATCACGATCCGTTGACCGGTCCAGATCTGGTGCGGGTGCCGCATCCGACACCGGAGTTGCTCGAAGATTTCACCAAAGCAGGCGCGCTCCTCAATCGCTCCGGTGCGAAAAGTTCATTGAAAGCCCGCCGCTTTATCGCTTATCTCCTGCATGAACTTTTTGAATTGCTGGTCGAAATTGAACCCAGAAGCCAGCAGATCAGCGAGCAATCGGTGGTTGATGAAGTCAAATGCTACGCCTCCAATCACCTGACCGATCGCCTCACCCTGACCGATCTGGCCAAAGTGGCCGGCTACAGTCCGTTTCATTTTCATCGGATGTTTTTGGAAGCTGAAGGGATCACCCCGCGCACCTTTGTTGAAGCCCGCCGGTTAAAGTACTCCTGCGATCTTCTCAAAAAAGGGTATTCGATCACCTCCGCTGCGCTCGACTCGGGCTTTGCGAGGCCCTCACAATTCAGCCGAGCCTTTAAGAAACGATTTGAGCTTTCTCCGACGGAGTGGATCAGGAGTCGCTCGGCAAGCACTTCAGCATCCAAACTCAATCCATCTAAGATCATTCTATGAAAAATCAGACTATTCCCGTGATTTGGTCCAACGACGACATTCACTATGGTCGTGCTCCGGAATTACGCCGCCAGCTCGAACTCCTCGACCGCCACGGAATCCCCGGCGTTTTCTTCGTTATCCCCCGCACGGAACAAGGCGATCTCGATGCCGATCGGGAGTTACTTATCATGATTGAAAAGGCCAAAGGAAAGGGCCACGAGTTTTATCAACATGGATTTATCCATCATGCTTTTGAATGCGGTATCCCCGAGATCGGGATGCTGGAGCACGATCCGGTCGCCAAGCTTCGTTTTGACGAGGAACGCAGCGCGATTGAGCAACTGCATACTTTGGAAGCTCAGATTGAGATGATCGATAACGGTCACCGGATCTGGCGTCGTGCGTTTGGCGAAGATTCCATTGGCTTTCGACCGGGCTGGGGGGCCTTCTGCGATAGCTTTTACAAAGCACTCGCGATCCTGGGATTCCGGTGGGTTTCTTCCCGCATCCCGAGCTTCACTTCATGGGACTGGAACCGCGGTCTCTGGGATACCCCAATCAATTTTCGCGCCGCGCTCCCCACCACACCTCATTATCTCCCACAAGGGATCCTCGAAATTCCATTGGGCGGTGATTATGGCTTTCGTATTCCCAACGATCCCAAGCGCATCGACAGCATGGCGGATCTCGCCATGCGCGAGTTTGCGGTGCTTCTGGAACGCCGCGATCCCTTTGTCATCTGCTCTCACTTTCACGGACTGGAGTTTTCCGGTGCAAAGGAAGGATGCCCGCCTCTCCCACGATGTTCCGACATCGGCCCCGGCACGGGCACTGGTTACGCCGTCCATGAAAAAATGATCCCCGCTTTGCTTAAAACCGGACAGGCCGAATTCATCGGAATGAAAGCTCTGGCCGCTGGCTATCCCAAGCCTGCACCCGCCACTTAGGAACTCAGGCGAAAGGTCGGATAGACACCCGTCAGGATGTTTTGGCTTTTGGTTGCCAATCTCTGCGCCTCAGCAGTTGAAAGCCTGGCTGTTCGGGCTTTGCCCGACCGGTTGCAGCTGCGGGAATCTCTTCCTCTTCATTTTCCCCTTTAGGTCTCTATGCCATGGCTCGAAGTCAGGCCATCGCCACCAATCACTCGTTGAGCAAGGCGGCGGGAGATTTCTTACGGCAAAGCACCGCTCCATCCACGAGGGGTGCAAGCCTTGGCCGGCAGCGGGCGTTGAATGGAACCTATCGGCCCGGGAAAACATCGAGCAAAAGACCATCAAACAAGCGGAAAAACGAGTCAAACTTTGACATCAGTGTGGTTCAAATCCCTCCTCCCCCAACTTCCTTCCGGGCCCTGAATTGACAGCCTCGTTCCCGCATCCGTAGTGGACTTGCCAAGCGGAGTAGAAGAGACTGCATTGCCGCTGTCATGATTCTGCTCACCACCCTCAACGCCAACTATATCCATGCCTCTTTTGGCTTGCGCTATCTCCGGGCCAATCTGGGGGAACTTCGGGATCAGTGCGAGATTCTCGAATTCGAAATCCAACGACGCCCGATCGAGATCGTCGAGCTACTCCTGGCCCGCCAGCCGCGGATCATCGGGATCGGCGTATACATTTGGAATGTCCGAGAATCGTTGGAGGTCGTCGCTCTGCTAAAACGAATTGCTCCGGAGGTCTGCGTGGTGCTCGGCGGACCCGAAGTCAGCCATGAAACTCAGGGGCAGCCCATCGTCGAGTTGGCCGATTACACCATCATGGGAGAAGCCGACCTTGCCTTCGCCCAATTCTGCCGACAATGGCTGGAGGGCGTGCCGCCTGCAACCAAGCTGATCCACGCGATGCTGCCCCCCATCGAGGAAATTGTCTTTCCCTACGACGAATACAATCCCGCCGATATTGCCAACCGTGTGATTTACGTCGAGGCCTCGCGAGGTTGTCCGTTCACTTGCGAATTCTGCCTCTCCTCGCTCGACAGCCCGGTTCGGCAGTTTGCGCTGGAGCCATTTCTCCTCTCCCTCGACGACTTGCTGAAACGCGGCGTGCACCAATTCAAATTCGTCGACCGCACCTTTAATCTCAACCTCAAGTTTAGCGGCTCGATTTTGCAGTTTTTTCTCGATCGCTACCAACCCGGGTTGTTCGTTCATTTCGAGATGGTGCCGGATCGATTGCCCGACGCCTTGCGTCAATTGATTACGCAATTTCCGCCCGGGGCGCTCCAGTTCGAAGTCGGGATCCAGACCTTTAATCCCGAGGTCGCCGCCCTTATCAGCCGACGGCAGAATTATGCCCGACTGTCCGAGAACCTGACCTTTCTCCGGGAAAAAACTGGGGTCCACGTCCATGCGGACCTCATCTTTGGCCTCCCCGGGGAGACGCTGGAGAGCTTCGGCGCTGGATTCGATCAACTCGTGGCGATTGGACCACAAGAGATTCAGGTCGGCATTTTAAAACGCCTGCGCGGCACACCGATCGTCCGGCACGACAAGGAATGGGAGATGGTCTACGCTGCTCACCCACCCTACGAGATTCTCCGCACCAAATTGGTGAATTTCGCGACCATGCAGCGGATCCGGCGTTTCGCCCGCTTCTGGAATTTGGTCGGAAATAGCGGAAACTTCCCCCGCACCTTGGCCGCGCTGTGGGAGAATGCGGCTTCTCCCTTTGAGGAATTTCTCGCCTTCAGCGACTGGATCCACGCCAGCCTAGGCCGCACCAGCTCCATCCCGCTCCACACTCTGGCCGAGGCCCTGCGCCGTTATGTCAATGAGGTCCGGGGGCAATCCTTAGAAACCGTCGACAGGCTCCTCCGGGAAGACTACGCCGCTGCTGGCCGCACTGAACTCCCCCATTGGCTCCAGCGGGAAGGCGAAAGAAACCGGCCCAAACGCCCGCTCAAAACGACCCCATTGCCCAAACGCCAGGCGCGTCGAACCCCCGCCCTGCTTTGAACCGGCATCTTTCTCCGGAGCCTCGCCCGGAATGAAAGTCAACGGAGTCTGCGACCCCCACTTCAGAAAATTATGAACCTTTCCCTTCCCCAGATGCGCCGCGTGGCCACCGGAGCTTTGGTGTTTTGTGTCATTGCCATGATTGCCTGTCGGCTCGGGGAATCTTCCTGGCCCTGGCTGGCGTGGCCCCGGGCAGCCTTTGAAGCTGCCACCATCGGCGCCTTGGCGGATTGGTTTGCGGTCGTCGCGCTCTTCCGCCATCCGATGGGTCTGCCGATTCCGCATACGGCGATTCTGCCGAAGAACAAAGAACGCGTGGCCGAATCGCTGGCCAATTTTTTGGAGACCAGCTTCCTGACCGAAGAACAACTGGGCCCGAGATTCCGCGCCTTGGACTATGCCGGGTTTGCTGGCCGATGGCTGGACGGACAGGCTTCATCCCTGGCGGAGAGGGCGGCCCGATTGGCTCCCCAGGTCATCAATGGGTTTTCCGATGAAGAAATGGCGGCCTTGATCGCGGCGAGGGCGCGGGAATTTGTCGGCCAAGCCGAGGTCGGGCCCCTGGTCGGCGCCGGGTTGGAGGTGATGGTCCAAAATGGGCGCGATCGCGAAATTTTTGTCTCCGTCCTGAAATCGGTCCGTCAGCTCGTTGAAGATCATCGCGAGACGATCCAGGCGAAAATCAGTCAGGAGATTCCGCTCTCGGGCGATTTACTTCGGAAGGTCCCGTTCCTCAAGAATGTGGCGGGCCCTCTCCTCGAACAGATTCGGGAAAATATTGCTTCCGCAGTGGCGGGCAAAACGATTGAAAAAGTCCAAGCCGCCCTCGATGAAGCTGGGTCCGAGACCGAGAGTCCGTTTTGGTACTCGTTCGACGGGCGTCTGCGCGGATTCCTCTCCGATTTGAAAACCTCGCCCGAAATGGCCGTGAAGATCCGCACGATGCAAGACTCGCTCTCGGAGAGCCCGTTGGTGGACGACTTCGCGGCGAAGACATGGCTGGCCCTGAAGGCCTGTCTTCTCGCGGACTGTGCGGCGGCAGATTCCACCGCCCGCCGAAAGATGGAGGAGGCGATCCTCTCGGCTTCCCGCCAATTGAAGGAGAATGCGCCCGCACGGGAGAGCATTAATAGCTTCCTCGCTGAAGAGGTCATGGCCGGGCTCCTGGCGGCGCGACCTCATGCCCGCGAACTCGTCATCTCGACGATCACGGCTTGGGACACCCAAGAAATGGCAGAGAAACTGGAAGCCACCGTGGGGCGCGACCTTCAATTCATCCGGCTCAATGGCACCATCGTTGGCGGCCTCATGGGCGTGGTGATTTACGGAGTCTTTTGGGCTTTTGGAAAATGAACCCTCTTCCTCCACGTTATGCCAAGGTGATCCCGGATCGCACGGGAGACAGGGCCTTGGACTACCTCATTCCTCCGGCCATGGCCGATCAGGTGGGTCCCGGGGCGCGGGTGCGGGTCCACATCCGGGCCCGACTGATCTTGGGCACGGTCATTGAGGTGATGGACACCTCCGCGGTGAAGAATCCTCGGGAAATCCATGAGGTCATTGGCGGAACTCCGCTGATTCGTCCCCGCTTGCTGGAAATTGCCCGGTGGATTGCGGAATATTATTGTTGTTCGCTCGAAGCGGCCATGGGTTGTGTGGTGCCACAGGCGGTCCGTCAGGCGGAGGTCTCCGTCTTAAAACGCAACCACGTCCGCGTCCTCCATACTCCCAGCGACGAGGAACTCGAAACCTTGGCCACACGAGCGCCCCGCCAGGCGGATGCGATGAAGGCGGCGATGGCGCACTCCACACCGCAGGCGGTGGCCGAGCTCGCGGCGGCAGCCGGAGTCTCGGACCCGGTTTTTCGCGCTTTGGAACGCAAGGGCTGGATCGCGGTGGAATCCCTCACCGTGGCCCGCGATCCGCACAGCCGGGAGTCCTTCCTTCCGACCACCGATCTGGTGCTCAATGCCGAACAGATCCCAGCCTTGGCCGCAGTGAAAGAAGCGATCAATAACCCCAAGGCGGCGAAACCCATTTTGCTCCATGGCGTCACCGGAAGTGGCAAGACCGAGATCTACCTGCAGGGGATCCGCCATGCGCTCGACCTTGGCCGGACCGCCCTCGTTCTGGTACCGGAAATTTCCCTCACTCCGCAAACCGTCGAACGGTTTAAGGCCCGCTTTTCAGAAATCCAAAGCGAAGTGGCGGTTTTACACAGTCACCTCTCGGCCGGCGAACGCCATGACGAATGGTACAAAGTCCACGCCGGTGAGGCCCGCATTGTCATTGGAGCCCGCAGCGCAGTTTTTGCCCCGCTGGACAATCTCGGCGTCATTATCGTCGATGAGGAACATGAGAGCTCCTACAAGCAGGAAGATGCCCCCCGCTACCATGCCCGGGATGTGGCCGTCCTCCGAGCCCGCCGGGAAAATTGTGCCGTCGTCCTCGGCAGCGCAACCCCTTCGATTGAAAGTTGGCACAACACCACGGAGGGAAAATACCAAGTAATGAACCTCCGGCTCCGCGTTGATGACCGAAAGATGCCGGTGATTCGGGTCTTGGATTTGCGACGAGCGCAACGCGGCAGCGGGGGCGACGCCGTCCTCACCCCGCAGCTCCTCCAGGCGATGGAAAAACGTTTGGAAACCGGCGCGCAGACGATTCTTTTTCTCAACCGCCGAGGATTTTCCACTTCCATGCTTTGCCAGGCCTGCGGACATGTTTGCAAATGCCCCAATTGCAGCGTGTCTCTCACCTACCACCGGGATGTTGCCCTCCTTTCTTGCCACATTTGCGGACACAACCAGCGGGCCCCAAAAAGTTGCCCCGAATGCCGCGATCCCGGGATCCGTCACTCGGGGGTGGGAACCCAAAAAGTCGAGGACGCGGTGCGGCGAATTTTCCCCAAAGCCCGGGTAGCCCGGATGGATGCCGATGCCATGACCCGCAAAGACGCCTACCGCCAGACCCTCGGGGCCTTTAAGGATGGCTCCATCGACATCTTGATCGGGACCCAAATGATCGCCAAGGGACTGCATTTTCCCAACGTCACTCTGGTTGGGATCATTAATGCCGACCTCGGATTGCATGTGGCCGATTTCCGCGCTTCGGAACGCACCTTCCAATTGCTCACCCAGGTGGCTGGCCGAGCCGGACGCGGCGAGATGGAGGGTGAGGTGGTCGTGCAGACCTTTACCCCCTCGCATCCGGCGATTCAGTTTGCCCGCCATCATGATTTCGAAGGCTTTGTGGAGCAGGAACTCGAACTCCGCGCCCAGTTTGGCTTCCCTCCCTTTGCCCGCATGATCCTTATCACCGTACGCTCCCAAATTCCGGAACGGGCCGAATTTACCACCCAAACCCTCGTTCGGCGCATTCGGGAAAAACTCCCCGAGGGGGCCGTCGTCGGCGAGGCCGCCCCAGCTCCCCTGGAGCGAGCCCGGGGCTATTATCGTTTTCAAACCGGGTTGCGCGGACCCGCGATCCGGCCCTTGGCGCAGGCCGTCCAGGCCGCCTTGGACGGATTGTCGCTTCCAGAAGATGTTTTTGTGGCAGTGGATGTCGATCCGGTGCAACTTTTGTGACCCCGAACCCTAAAAACCAAAATGAACCACAGAGAGCACAGAGAACACAGAGTGGAAGCAGAAGAAGATAAATGGCTTATGAATATTCGTAAAGAGTTCCGGGGCTCCGTCCTGTCAGGTGACTGCTCGTTGACTAATCTCTCTTTTGTAAATCCCTGTCTCTGTGTTCTCTGTGGTAAATCTGCATTTTCCTATTTTGGCTGACCGCTTCCGACGCCAGCGTCTCTCGCCCATCTTTCTCCATGCACCTTCCGCCCGTCCCCCGATTTCTCATTCGGACCCTGTTGCGGGCCATTTTCGTGTTTGTCTTTCTCGGCGTCCCCGCGCTCGTCTATGTCCTCCGGGAATACGGCCTGGAGTTTGGCCTCAGAGAGCAAATTGCCACCGCCTTGAGCGGAGAAGGTTTTCAAACCACGATTGGAAAACTGTCTCTCGATCCCTTTCAAGGTTTGGTCGCGCGGAAGGTCCGGGTGGTCGAAACCAAGAACAAGACACGGGATTTGGCCCGGATCGAACAATTGGTCGTCTCGATCAATTTTAGCGATCTGCTGCAAAAAAAGATCTCCATTGATCGCATTGCCCTCGATGGCTCCAATGTCTCGATTCCGCTCACCCCAAAGGAAGATGGGCCTCGCCTGAACCTAGAGAATGTCACCGGGCAAGCGCTTTTTCTTCCCGACCAACTCCGGATCAGCCACTTCGAGACCGACTTCGAAGGCATCCACATCATCGTGACCGGCCTGCTCCGCAATCCTGAACGTTTCCGGGCCAGCGACGCCAGTCCGGGAACATCCAGCGAATCTTCCCCGGTTACCCCTCTGATCGATCTTCTTCCCCGCCTGGCGGAATGCCGTTTTCCGGGCCAGGCCCCGGAGATTCGATTGGAAATCGAGGGCGACCTTGCCGATCTCTCCACCTTCGAAATCCAGCCGATCTCGATTCGCAGCGGGCCGATCGTCACCCCAAAATGGCGATTGGAAGGGCTGGAAGGCAAGGCGACCTATGTGGCTGGAACCATCACGGTCAGCCAGTTGCTTCTTCGAGGGGCCGACGCCGGAGTCTTGAATGTCTCGGCCCGCTGGAAGGAAAAAACCCTCGAATTTGAAATGTCCAGCACCCTCCAGCCCGAAGCTTTCCGGGGAATGTTGGCCCAAGAATCTCCCTGGCAAGAATTGAAATTTCTCGAGGCCCCACTTCTGGAAGTTTTTGGCCGAGCGGATTTTTCCGCGTCGCCCGTCCGGTATCAGGCCACCGGCTCGCTGCAGCTGGGACAACTTTCCTGGAAAAATGTGGTCTTCGATTCGCTGGCGGCGGATTTTGCCGGACGCGACGGAACCTTTTTTGTTCGCGACATCCGCGGGACGATCAAAGGAGGAATGCTGGAGGCCGATGTCTATTCCGCACCCGGAGATTTTCGGCTCCGCCTGACCAACTCCATCGCGCCGACCGCGATCCTGCCCATCTTCGGTCCCAATGAACGAAAGGTTCTTCAAGAGATGGAATTCAAAGATCCGCCCCATGTGGAAATCGAGCTCCACGGACCCCGGCCGGATTTCGCCGCACTTTCGGGCACCGGGCGCCTGCGCCTCGGACGCACCGCTATGCGGGGGTCGTGGTTGGATTGGGCCACATCCGATTTAAAATTCGGAGATCGCGCCGTGACCTATTCGAACTTCACCCTTGCCCACGGAGACAGCAAAGGGTCGGGAACTTTTGTGTACGATTTCGGCCGCCAACAAATCGTCTTGAGCGACATCGTATCCAGCATGCCTCCGGTGGACATTATGATGTGGATCGATCCTAAGATTGCGAAGGTCCTCAAACCCTATCGCTTCCGACAGCCTCCCAACGTGCGGGGCGGAGGGGTCGTCCACATGAAAGATCTGACCAAAAACGACCTTTCCCTCCAAGTCAACGCCGCCCAGGGACTCGATTATGACCTCCTCAATCGCACCCTGAAATTTGGCCGCACCCTGGCCAAGGTTCATATCAAAGGCAACAAAGTGCTCGCGACGGTCAATGAGGCGGAGTTGATGGGGGGCGAGGTCGAGGTCAACGCCGATGTCTCCATCGACCCCAAAAATCCCGTCTTTGAGGCAAAGGTGAAGCTCCAAAGGGTGGATTTCGCCAAGTTAACCAAACTGTATTTCGGCTACCACGACTCCCAAGGTGTGGGCAGCGGAAACTTCCAATTTAAGGCCCGATTCGGTCAGGAGGAAAAACTGCGAGGCACGGGGAGCCTCCGGGTCGAAGACGGACGGGTTTTTGCCATCCCAATCCTTGGACCCCTCTCCGAGATCATCAACAAAATTATCCCGGGAGCTGGATTGCACACCGCCAAATTGGCGACCGCCGATTTCCAAGTGGCCGATGAGAAAATCTCCAGCAACAACCTTTCTATTCAGGGTGCCGGTTTCAATATGATCGGCAATGGCGATATCTTTTTTACCGACGACCACATGGACATGACCGTGCGGATCAATGCCCGCGGACTCCCTGGAATCGTGCTCTTTCCCGTGAGCAAACTCTTCGAATACGTGTCCACGGGATCCGTCTCGGATCCAGAATGGCGTCCTAAAATCGTTCCCCGCTTCGGAAACGGAGACTAAGAATCACTTCATCAAGAGAACCGCGCGGGACCGCTTGATCTCACTGGTGATCTTACGATGCATGCGCGCGGACATTCCGGTGACGCGGCGGGGAAGAATCTTTCCGCTTTCCGTCACGAAACGCTTGAGGAGTTCAGGGTTCTTGTAATCGACCGCTTCTTCAGAAAGGTCGGTGCGACGCCGGGGCATCGTGCGGTTGGCACGACGAAATGCGGAGCGGCGTTGAGGTGTTTTTGGCTGCATGATGTCTTATTTGATTTCCCGGTGCAGGGTGTGTCTGCGCAAGCTGGGATTGTATTTTTTCTTTTCGAGCCGATTCGGTGTCTGCGGGCTCTTTTTGTTGCGCGTCGTGGTGTACCGCGACGGCGATTTGCCCAAGGCGCGGGCCTCGGTGCATTCGATGGTAATAATTTCCTGTGCCATAATATTTAGTCCTTGGAGTCAGAGCTGCTGTCGTCATCGTCGCGGTCATCATCGGTCGATCCAAAGAGGGATGTGACCGGCTGGAAGTTACGCTGGCGATGGTTGTTCTTTTCGAGATCAGCCTGACACTCCACAGTATAACGAGTGAATGGCAAGGCTTCAAGCCGCAGATGCGGGATCAATTTGTTCGAGATCTCGCAAATTCCGAAGGTGCCAAGCTTGATCCGTTTGAGAGCTTCGTCGATCTCGTAAAGAGAATCTTGTTCCTGGGAGAGCAAGCTGAGGGCAAAGTCGCGATCATAGGCATCACTGCCGGCATCGGCTTGGTGCATGCCAAAAGCGCTGGCCTCTCCACCATCGGCCCGGGAACGGAGGCTATCCTTGGTCACTCCGGTCATGGAATCCAACAAGGTGTCTTTCAGGGCGAGGAGGTTGCCTTTCTGGCGGTCGAAAAAGGCCTGTATCTTCACCGTGATCTTGCGCGGCTCCGGAGTCGGGGCGAACTCTTCCTCCTTAACCACTTTTTCGACTGCGATTTTTTTGGCGACAGGCTTCTTCGCCGCAGGCTTGGGGGCGACAGGCTTCTTCGCCGCAGGCTTCTTCGCCACAGGCTTCTTCGCCACAGGCTTCTTCGCCGCAGGCTTCTTCGCCACAGGCTTCTTCGCCGCAGGCTTCTTCGCCGCAGGCTTCTTCGCCACAGGCTTCTTCGCCACAGGCTTCTTCGCCGCAGGCTTCTTCGCCGCAGGCTTCTTCGCCGCAGGCTTCTTCGCCGCAGGCTTCTTCGCCGCAGGCTTGGGGGCGACAGGCTTCTTGGCCGCAGGCTTCTTCACCGCAGGCTTCTTGGCTGCGGTTTTTTTAGCCGTGGGAGCGGCTGCCTTAGGGGCGGGAGATTTGGGCTTTTTAGTGGGCATTCTTTGGGTCCGTTGAAAAGGGGCGAATATGTATCCTTTGCAACAGATGAGTGCAAGGGGATTCTTGGATTCCTTTTTGGGAAGCCCTTTTGGTCTATTTCCCTAGGAGGATGATCGTGGAGCGATCTTTGACCAGAATCTCCCCGGGAGCATCGAGCGAAACTTCGCCTCCGAGCTCAAAAATATCGTCCGGGGACTCCCGGCCGGTGTCGGCAAACCGATGCCAGGTCATGCCTTTGGGCAACACCGGCGGAGCGAAGGTGAGCGGCTGATGATACATATTGAAAACGCAATAAATAAAATGGGGCAGCCCCCCCGCGGCGGCCCCATGGCGCCCGCATAGCATGAAGGCAATCGTGCGACTGGAGCCACCCCAGTCCGGCTTCCACGGCTGGGTCCCATGCCAGGAGATATCGGGATAGCCACTGCCCAGGCCATCCCGACCAGTGAGGAATTCCGGCTGACGCAGGGCGCGATTCGCCTGACGGAAAGCGATCAGACTCTTGGTGAACCGGAAGAGTCCGGAGTTTTCTTCCTGCAACGACCAGTCAAACCAGTTCCACGGTTCATCCTGGCAATAGGCATTATTGTTCCCCAACTGGGTGCGGCCGCATTCATCGCCCATCGACAACATTGGGACGCCCTGACTGACGAAGAGGAGGGTGAGAGCATTTTTTTGCTGACGGAGCCGGACGGCATTGATTTCCGGATCCTCGGTCTCGCCCTCGTGGCCCCAGTTCCAGCTTAGGTTATCGTTGGTTCCATCGGTATTGTTCTCCCCGTTGGCCAGGTTGTGCTTTTCGTTGTAGGAGACCAAATCCCGGAGCGTAAATCCATCATGGCAGGTGATAAAATTGATCGAGGCGGAGGGTTTGCGTCCCGTGGCAGCATAAAGATCGGGCGACCCCATGATGCGTTGGACCATTTTCCCAACGCCCTCCACATCGCCTTTGAGGAAATTCCGGGCATCGTCCCGGAATTTTCCATTCCACTCCATCCAGCGTCCATAAGAGGGGAAATTCCCGACCTGATAGAGTCCACCCGCGTCCCAGGCCTCGGCAATGAGGTCGCAATGGGCCAAAACCGGATCGTAGGCGAGGGATTCCAGAAGGGGAGGATTGGCGAGCGGGGCTCCGGACGAATCGCGGCCCAGGACCGAGGCGAGATCAAACCGAAATCCGTCGATGTGAAACTCGGACGCCCAATAGCGAAGACTGGCGATGACAAATCCACGGACGGCGGGATGATTGCAATTCACCGTATTACCACAACCGGTGTAATTGGCGTATTTGCCGTCCTCATCCAGCATGTAATACGTGCTGTTATCGATCCCCCGGAACGAGAGCGAGGGGCCATTGGCTCCACCCTCGGCGGTATGATTGAAGACCACATCGAGGACCACTTCGATCTCGGCTTCATGGAGCGCTTTGACCAATTCCTTGAGCTCTTGCACCTGGGTTTGATGTTGGCCGGTAGCGGCAAAGCCGGCTTTGGGCGCAAAAAATCCCAAGGTGCTATAGCCCCAATAGTTGCAAAGCGTTTCACCCGTCAGCGGATTGGTTCGGGAGTTTTCCAATTCGTTGAATTCGAAGATCGGCATCAGTTCCACGCAATTGACTCCAAGATCCTTGAGGTAGGGGATTTTTTCCCGGAGGGCGGCATAGGTCCCCGGATGCTTTACCTCGGAGGTTTCATGAGCGGTGAACCCCCGCAGGTGCATCTCGTAGATGACCATCTCGCTCTCGCAACGCTGGAGAGGGCGGGAATGAGCCCAGTCGAAATGCTCGAAAGGCAATCGACCCCGAAATGGATAAATCTCATTTTCGGCCGTCGGTTTTTTCCAGGTATCCCTCCCTCCGACCTCGCGGGCGTAGGGGTCGAGGAGGATGTTTTTGGCATTAAAGTGGAGACCTTCCCGCGGGTCATGGGGACCATCAAAACGGAACCCGTATTCGATTTGTTCGTAGTTGAGATCGAAGACGATGATGGCCCAAACATCGCCCAACCTGCATTCGGGAGGAAGGGGAATCTCGACGAAGGGTTCCGCCGCCCCCTGTTCGAAAAGCACCAGCGTGCAGGCGTTGGCGTGGGCGGAGAAAATGGAGAAATTGACCCCGCCTGGCACGTGACTGGCCCCGAAGGGAAGCGGATGACCATAGCGAAAGCGGTGTTCCCCATGCGTGTGAGTGTGGTTGAGAGGATCAGTCATAGGAGTGTCGAGCCGATTGGATCGGTGGATAAGAGGCTAACATTTCAGCGGGTGAGGAAGCAACTCTCTTGCCGCCTCACCCCAGGTCCGCGCCGCCCGGCAATCCTCCGCAAAAAGCAGGAAATCATCCACATAGATTTCAGGCCCACAGGGAAGCGCCGGGCAAACTCCGCCGCGCGGCGCACGGAGTTCCGGCTTGAGTCGGTCCGCACCCCGAGCCGCCTGAAGGCGGTACTCCAACATGGACTCATGGCAATTCCTCGGGATCAGAAGGTCTGTCATTGGACAAACGCTGGCCGAGCACATTCCCTGGGGCACTGTCGCTCCGCGTCGGATAAAGCCAATAATCATCCGCCAGCCCACTCCCGATCACCGCATACGTGGAGCTTCCGCTGCTCCCACTCCGCGCGATCCCCGCGATGGTCAAATCCGATCCCATGCTCGTATTGTACAGGCCGTTGATATCCGTCGCTGCCACCGCGTTCAGAAATTTTATCCCTTGAGTGAATCGATCTGAGCCGGGGGATTCGCTTGTGGACTATCGACCCGGCTCTGCCACTGATTGGGAAGAAGCCCGACCCTAGTCGGAGCGGGCGGATTGAGCATTGAAGAATCCGGTTCATGCCAGAACGGTTTCTTTTGACAACCTAAACGCGATGGTGTGTCCTTATGGTATGCTGACGATGATTCATCGCACGACGTTTGCCTTGGACGAGCCCACCGCGCAACGGCTCCGGCGTCTGGCCAAGCTCTGGAATGTCTCCCAGGCCGAGGTAGTGCGCCGCTCTGTGAAGAATGCTGAGAAAGTCACCGAGGACTCCAGACCCGATCCCATTGCGATGTTAAAGCAGCTTCACGCCGAAAACGGAGGAATTGAGAAGACGCGAGCCGACCAATGGATCAAGGAAATCCGCGAGGACCGGAAACATTGGCGGGCCTCGTCATGATTTGCCTCGATACCAACTACTTGATTCGATGCGTGGAATTTGGGTCCGATGAAGCGGAACAAATCAAAGCGTGGTTTCGCAGCGGAGAAACGCTGGTCACGCCCATGCCGGCCTGGTTCGAATTCATTTGCGGGCCTCTGACGAGAGCGCAAGAGGAAATCGCCCGGGCCTTTCTCTCGGAGATCCTTCCATTTTCCGAGCCCCAGGCCGTTGCCTCGGCACGAATTTTCAACGCCACCGGACGAAAACGCCGCCTCAGGGTGGATGCCATGATCGCCGGAACGGCCATTGTCGCCCAAGCCCAGCTTGCCACCGCCAACCACGACGATTTCACCCCATTCCTCGCTCACGGGCTTGAATTGATCTGAACAATGGCCTCTGGGAAGGGCGAAAGGGGTCAGCGCAACAAGTTTTGCGCAAAAATAAAATCTTCATCCGGCTCGGTCAGATGCGTGAGTCAGGCAGTGCGGGCCATTTTAATGCGATTGCCCTGCTGGAAGAGCCAGCAACCGCCGGGCTTCGGACGCCGCCCGGGACGGCTCAATCCCGGCATGCCATTTTTTCTTTTTCCCCTCCGGAGCGGCCAGAGGTTCCAGCCAGGATTGGGCGGCACTGCGGTTCCAGGGACCAAACATCCCCCGGTGGAGCCCGGAAAAGAGAATCAAGGTCCGTCGATCCAAGGCGGTGGAGAAATGCGCCGCGGCGGTATCCACGGTGAAAAGCATCTCAGACCCTGCAATGCAATCGACAAAGGCCACGAGATCGGCCGGAAAAAACACCTCCGCCCCCGCGCACCCGGAGGCCCGCAAGAGGCCCTGCAATTCCTCCAGAGAAGCCCGTTGGTCTTTGGATCCGACGAGAAGAATTTTCTTGGTGGCAGCTTCCGGCCGCAATTCCTCAAAGAGCTTCTGCCATTTCGCCGGGGGATAAAGCTTGGACGCCAGATTGGTAATGGGGGCACAAATCCAATATCCCTCGGCCGTCCCTGAGGGGGCCGGCGACGTAATGACTGGCAAAACTTCCGCCGCCGCGACCGATCGGCGCAAGGTTTGCTCGATGACGCGGCGGTGGGCTTCGATCTCCATCGGCAAATCGCCGGGATCTGGGTACGCGACCAATTCGGTGCCAAAAATTCGGTTCACCGAGTTCTCCACCGCCATGCGCACGCGGCGTTTTCCCCGCAAGAGAATGTTTTCATTGGCGATGTGGCGGCGGCTCCGGGCGGAAAGAAAGATTAGCGTCTCCAGATAGTTCCGCATACTGCGAAGGCAAATCGCCGTCGCGACCGGAGTCGTCCGCACCCGCCACCAAAGCGGCAAACACGCGAGCAGATTCCGCAAAAACAAATTCAAAACCCGCCGTTTGGCCGCCACCGGTAAATCAAGAACCGTGGCCTGCGGAAATTGCGAACGCGCCAGCGGGACGAGAAGCGACTTTACGCAGAGGATGAGATTTTCCTCACCGAATTCGCGGGACAGCAAGCGAATCGCTCCAGTTGCCAAAACAAAGTCGCCGATACCATCCGGCTTGAAAATAAAGACACGCACAATCCGGGCTTGCAAACGTTCCCTCCGGTCAAAAAACCGTGGGTTCCCCTTCGTGGAGGATGCGAATTTTTTCCAGGATCTGCAACTCGCGGGCCTTTTTCAAAAGTCGGCGGGGCGGAGCCATCACTGGCTCGTAGCTGAGGCGGAAGGTGCCAAAATGCATTGGCACCATCGTTTTGGCCTTCAGTTCTATAAAGGCCTGCAGGGCCTGCTCGGGATTCATGTGCACGTCCCGTTTGGTCGGGGCGTCATAGGCCCCGATCGGCAAGAGCGCGATTTCGACGTTGGCCTTTTCGCCGATTTCGCGGAAACCCTCAAAATACGAACTGTCCCCACAATGAAGAATCGACCGCCCCTGATACTCGATGAGGAACCCACCAAACCCCCGATGGTTGTCATGGAGAACGCGGGCCCCCCAATGTTTCGCTGGGGTCAGGGTGATCTTGAGGGAGCCGAGTTGAAAACTCTCCCAGGCCCGTAATTCCTGGACATGGTCAAAGCCCAGATCGTGCACCAGATTCCCCACGTGCTCGGGAACAATAATGGGTTGATCGCGGGCCACGGTGCGGAGGGACTTCCTGTCGAGATGGTCAAAATGCGCATGCGTCACCAAGACCAGATCAATCGCCGGAAGATCGTGAATCTCCATGCCCGGATGCTTGATCCGCTTGATCACCTTCAACCATTTGGCCCAATTCGGATCGATGAGAATGCTGTGTTCGGGGGTTTGGATCAGAAACGAAGCGTGACCCACCCAGGTGATGCAGACTTGATCCCCGACCAATTCCGGGAAGACCGGCTTGACCTTGCGGCCATAGCGTTTCGTGAAAAGCGATGGCACCACCACCTCGGCGAGAAAATTCCGCTTGTGCCAACCCTCGCCCAGACGCATATCCACGTGATTCTCCGGCTTCGCGTTCTTCCCTCCTCTGATCAATCGGCCTACCATATCGTGAGACCGACTTTTGAATGATTCTGAAAGAAAAGCAAATCCTGCGCACTGCCATGCGTGCGACTCTGGCAAAATTCTCCGAGCGGGAGTCGGCCTCCGCCGCCATCCGCCGGTGGCTTCAAACCACCACGGCCTGGACCCGCGCCTCGGTCGTCTATGGCTTTCATCCCCTGCGGTCGGAACCCGATTGGCTCGGCGTAGACGCGATCAGGGGCAAACAAATCGCCTTTCCTCGAACCGATGCGGACCTGATGACTTACTTCATCGCCGAAAAAATGGCCCCCGGAGCTAAAGGTCCCCTCGAACCCGAAGAGGGCATCCCCGCCCCACTGCCGGACCTCATCCTCGTACCAGGCCTCGCTTTCGCCCGCGACGGCCGCCGCCTCGGGCGCGGTGGCGGGTATTATGACCGTTGGCTGGCCACCCAGAGGGGAATTCCCACCTTCGGAATTTGTTTTTCCTGCCAACTCGTGGAGACCCTCCCGGTTGAACCCCACGATATCCACGTCGATGCCATTTTGACCGAATCGGGCCTGCGGGAAGTTGAGCTGTGACGCCCGATAGTTGCAAAAGAAACGCGTTCCGCGTTCCTCTACGACGTAGCGGAAAATGGAACATTTTTCGTCTGTCCTCCCCACGTGTTCTGTATTTTGCAACTTTCAGGCATGCGCCCCGCGCCCGTCGATTTCTTCAATCCTTGTTGACCACACCCGCATGAAATCCCTTTCATACCCGGGAATCCATTCCGGCATGCTCGCCTACTATATCCACGATCTCAGTCCCTTCCTCGTCCGTTTCAGTGAAAATTTTGGCCTGCGCTGGTATGGCCTTGCCTATGTGGCGGCTTTTCTTCTCGGCATCGTGGTGGTGCGCTCCCTCTCCCGGCGCGGACTCTGCGACATCCCGCCAGAGAAGGTCTCCGATTTTATTATCGGCGGAGCCATGTTTGGCGTCCTTCTGGGTGGACGCCTCGGCTACATGCTTTTTTATCGTCCCGAAGAGTTCCTCCACAACCCCTTGGTATTTTTCAAAGTCTGGGACGGTGGCATGTCCGCCCATGGCGGGATCCTTGGACTTTTTTTCTATACCCTCTGGTACGCTTGGCGGCACAAAATGTCCTGGCGCAACATCGGCGACAACATCGTGGTCGCCGCCCCCATCGGGCTCTTTCTCGGCCGAGTGGCCAACTTCATCAACGGCGAACTCTATGGCCGTGTGACCACGGTGCCCTGGGCGATGCAATTCCCCAAGGAACTTTTCGAATCAAGTACTCCGCCGGAAACCGTCCGCCGGGCCATCCTGGCGGCAGAACAAATTAACCCCGCCTGGGTAACTCCCCAAGCCGTGGTGGATAATGTCGGCCGGTCCCCCGAACTCCGGGCCCAACTCGGCGAAATTCTTTCGCCCCGCCATCCGTCCCAGCTTTACGAAGCCGCCTTGGAAGGAGCCGTGCTATTTTTGATTCTCTGGATCCTGCGGACCAAATTTCGACTCCGCAATGGCATCCTGACCGGAGTTTTCTTCATCGGCTACGCCGTGCTGCGTTCTTTCGGGGAGTTTTTCCGAGAACCGGATGCGGCTCTGACCGGCCCCTTCACCCGGGGTCAGTTTCTCTCGCTGTTTCTGATCGTCATCGGGCTGGCCTTTCTGCTCTCGGCCAAACTCTGGCCGACTTGGCCCCGCGCATCGCACGGTACATCGAGTGGTAAAAAGTTCTAATCGCCCAGAGGGGCCGGGACACGTGTCCCGAAAAAAGAGGAGGGGGGGGGAATGGCTGCGTCGATCCGGGAACCGAATCGACGCACCCAGTGAATAACTATTCCGATTTTTTGTCAGCGCCAGTCACTTCGTCAGCGACCTTCTTGACCGTGTCTTCCGTCGCAACGGCGGCACCTTTCACCGCGTTCCCGGTGGCATTGGCCGCGCCTTTGATGGCACCACCCGTTTTGTCCAAGGCACTTTCCGTATCCTTGTCCGCCGTTTGCACGTCTTTCTTGGTGGCCGCATCGGTGGCTTTCACGTCGGTCGTGACGGCTTTCTCGGTCTGACCAGTCACCTTCTTGACTGTGTCTTCCGTCTTGACGGCGTCACCCTTCACGGCGTCCCCGGTGGCATTGGACGCGTCTTTAATGGCCGTGCCCGTTTTGTCAGCGGCTTTGGTGACAGCATTTTCGGAGGATTTCGCCGCCTCGTCGGTGTCTTTTTCCGATTTTTTCAGAGTCGTTCCGGCAAAGGTTACCACAGAAGTTGCCAGAAGAATGGCGAATGAGGATGAGATGATTTTTTTCATACCCGAGCAGACTATCCCCCGGCTTCCGGGAAATCAATTTTGAAATCCTTCTTCCACCGAGATCAAGTATTCCCGCGAGGGATTCGCCTCAAATATAATCCGACATTTCGTAGAGTTGGGGGTCCCGGCTGGGCGCCGCTTTTCGCCGCCGTCCGCCCTGGGTCGCGCCCCCGTCGGCCGCCGGATCCCCAAAGGTCTCCTCCATATCCGTCATCGCCTCACCATATTCTTCTTCCAGCTTTTCAGGGTCCTCGCCTTTTTCCAATCGTCGGATCATTTCGTCCATATTTCCGGGCAGCGACTGGCCCGCCGCCTCGGTCATCTTGCGCATCAACCGCCCCAATTGTCGGGGATCGGGGTGATCGTCGCTCATGGAGGCCATTTCGCCTTCCATTTCGGCCATGGCCCGCTCCATCCGAGGATCCTGAGCCGCAAACTCCCCTCCCTCGCCAGGCGGTTTTTCCTCGGCCCGCCCGGTCACGGCGAAGCGGGAGAGCGCGCGCTCCATCCGGGCCTTGGCCTGGTCGGGGCACCGCGGCGTCGTCCGACCTTGCGCCAAACTTCGGGCAAAAAAAGTATAAATGCGGTTCGTATCTGGGGAGTAAAACTCGTAGATCGGCATGAGAACGGCAGCTTACAAGGTCCCTCGCCGCGACTCAATCCCATCTGCATGGTCGCGACCGCAAAAAAAGATCCTGCCGAGGACTCCGCCACAGGCTCGTTGCTATTTTACAAGCTTGTCACAATCCAAAGTTGGCCACATACCAAGACCCATGGTGTCTGATGGCATGGTGAAATTCATAGCCGCCCGCCGCGCCCGCCGGGGCTCTCCCTCAGGGCAGGTGAAAATTCCGTCGCTTCTTCTCGCCGCCACTCTTGCCTTTCTGGCTGGGTGTTCGCCCTCGGGAGACGAGGTGGCCGATGTGACCATTCTCCATTCCGGTCGGATGCGTGGAAATGTCTATCCGCTCTCCCTCCAGTCCATCGCTCCTCTCCAACACTATCCCTACCTCGCCGGTTACGTGCGCCAAGTGCGAGAAGAAGCGGCCAAAAATGGCACCAAAGTTTTCCTCCTCGACCTCGGCGATAGTCTCGACGGCTCCTTTGCCGCCCATGTCACCCAATCGGAGAACATGGTGACCTTCTTCAATGAAACCGGCTATGACGCCATCGTCCTCAGCAATCTCGATCATGCGGTCCAGCCCGAGGTCCTCGCCAGACTAAAAGCCAAAGTCCTCAACCCCTTTCAAAACTCCGCGGGCCAGCCTGCGACCGAAGGAAGCGTTTTTGCCACCCGGCTTGCCGTGGACGATCTGCCACTCTTTCTCATCGCAAATTTCTATGGCGACACGACCAGCCGCGATTTTCCCGACCGATTTCCGACTTGTTTCGGCACCACCCTTTCCGAAGTCACCCCGGTCCGCGATTACGAAAAGGTGCTCGCCTCCCTCGACCGTCAACCCGGCGAGGGGATCGCCGTCCTCAGCTGGATGAAGTTTGAATCCCCCAAGGATCAGCCCAAGTCGTTTCTGAAAAAACTCCGTCACCTTGGCATTGATGCGATCCTCGCCCACCGCATCTACGGCCACAACGAGAAGGCGGTTTGGGCCACCGAAGGCACCGAACACTGGAAGCCACCCGCATCCCTCAATATCCTACGCAATAATGGCGGCTTCGCCCTGGCCCGCCTCGATCTCAAGCGCGATGGCAAGAAATGGCGGGTCCTCCGACAGGAATTGGTGCCCATGACCGCAAATTCCGCTCCCTCCGATCCCTCCATCGTCGAAGCCGTCGCCCGGTTTGCCCCGGCCATCGCTCGCGCCGACACCCAATTGGCTGATCTTCCCGCCGCCATTTCGCCTGCCAATGTGCTCACGATCTCCATGACGGCTTTGACGGCAGAACCCGGAACCCAGGCCGTCCTCTACTCCGATCAATCGATCCGCTCGGGCTGGACCGCCGGCCCCCTGCGGGCCAGCCAAGTGTTTAATGCTCTGCCCTGGACCACTCCCATCGTTCAACTCAGCCTCACGCCGGAACAAATTCGTGCCGCCCGGGAGAAACTCAACCTCACTCTTTGGCAAGCCGACTCGGCCACCTCCCCTTCCCTCACGGTGACCACCTCCTGGTATTTTGGTGATCTTATTGCCAGCCGCCTCGAACTCCCTCCCGAGTCGCTTCGAACCACTCCCCAGAAATCGGAATTCGACGCCCTCGTCACCTATTTGAAAGCTCATCCCGAGGCGGTGGGCGCAACCGCTCCGCCTCCCGGCTGGACGGAAAGTGCCAATCCATAAATCATGGGAAGTCGGCGCCACCATTCCACCGCGAACAAGGGGATCTCCGGCCGGGAGGTCATCACCGGCCTCTCCATTCTCGTCGTCCTCGGCGCCGTCCTTCTGGCTATTTTTCTCAAGCAACAGGCCGGAGCCATTCGTCTTGCCAGTTCACGAAACCTCCAACAATGGGGCATCGCGCTCAACCTGCATCTGATCGACAACGAAAATCAACTCCCCGAAGTTGGCGAGGATCCGGTCACGCCCGAGCAAACCTCCGCTTGGTTCAACGCCCTGCCGCCCTATATTTCACAGCCTCCCTTGGCCTCCCTTCCCCCGGGTCAACGTCCCCGGCCCGGTGTGCCCTCGCTCTGGATCGATCCGGCCTCCCAACCGGTCAAGGCGTGGGACCCCGGTGTTTTCTACTTCAACTACGGGATGAATAAATTTCTCCAGCCGCTGGCGGACACCCGCAGTTTCCGCATCTACGAAATCACTCACCCCGGGCATATCATTTTTCTGGCGGAAGTGGCCGGCTACACTCCGGGCATTGGCCCCGATGAGGTCATCTTTGATGTCGGAGGCCGCCGCTCAAATAGACCCGCCGCGCAAACCCATGTCCTCTTCTGCGATGGCCACGTCGAACTCGTCACCCGGCAAAACCTCGTCCTCGATCCAGTCGCCCGAACGGCCGCTGCGGCCGAAACCGGGATCTCCTGGTTCGAGAAATAGTCTGACCTCCGCAGAAAAACCGATTCTCCAACCTCCATTCCACCCGTCATTCTTTCCGATCAACGTGACGACCGCATCATTAAACGGAAAGAATCGAGACTGAGACGGATGTTGAAATTTCGATCTTCCGGGCAAATTTCCGATGAAAATTTGCTTCCGCGTTCTTCGGGAAAACCCCGCGCTTTACACGCCGACGCGAGCTTTGACTTCGGCCACGGCGGCTTGAAATCCGCTCTCCGCTACGATCGTAAGATCCAGCCCGCGAGCCAGCGAGCCCCCTTTGGCCTCTTGCTCCAGCTCCGCGGCGGGATGGCTGACGCCAATAAAACCGAAATTGGCCGAACTGCCCTTGATTTGATGCGCCAACCGGGCGGCCATGGGAGCATCTTCCGCCAGGACAGCCTGTCGCAAGTTGCCCAGATGACCAGGCATCTCCGCCAGATATTCCCGGTAGATTTCAACAAAATCCGGAACAAATCCGTCAGCAATCATATCAAGTTGCTCCCAGTCGATCGGGGTGGATGCCATGCCTATGTTTAGCCGATCCCTCTCGGGCCGTCAAAGCCTCAGAGTCAATTTTGTCCAGATTTGCCCCACCGGGCCGAGTGCGCCAACGCCGCCCTCAACCGAACCAAATATTCCTCGCGCGAAATCGCGCGGGCGCCAAATTTTTCCAAATGCGGGGTGGTCCATTGGATATCGAGCAGAACAAACCGATCCTGACGCAGCCGATCCACCAAGGAGAACAAGGCCACCTTGGAGGCTCCCGCCTCGCGACTGAACATGGACTCGCCAAAAAAGACGGCCCCCAATTCCACCCCGTAAAGACCTCCAACCAAATGGCCTTCCCTCCAGGTCTCGACCGAATGTGCCCGCCCTTCCCGGTGGAGGGCGAGGTAACTTTGCACGATGGTTTCATCGATCCAGGTCTCGTCCCGCGAGGCGCAGGCTCGGATGACGTCCTCAAATCCGGTATCGAAACGAACCTCCCATCCCGGATCCCGAAGGACCTTTCTCGACCCATGCGGGATATGAAAGCCCTCCAAAGGGAGAATCCCCCGGGGGTCGGGAGAGAAGCATCGAATCGAACCATCCTCCATCGCCATGGGAAAATACCCCCTCGCGTAGAGGTCGAGCAGGTCTTTGCTTGGAATGAGAGTTGCCATGCGTAAGCTTTTTTTTATGATGCTCGCGTGCGATACGTGACACTTATTTTCAGTTTGTTTGCCGCCGTGATTTGGACGGGCTGTTCCGTGACAGATCAAGATGGCACTAACGTGCAGGAGCAACTCAAACGAGGAGCTCAGGGTCAAGGGCGCATCGTCCCCAATGACCCCACCGTTGATTCGTTCGGATCGGAATACCGCTGATCCTCTGCTTCCTTCTGCCATGTCCAAAGCCTCCTCACCTGGAGACAAAATCATCATTCTTGATTTTGGCTCCCAATACACCCAGGTCATCGCCCGTCGGATCCGCGAATGCCGGGTCTATTCCGAAATTCTCCCCTACCGCACCAAAGCCGCCAAGATCCGCGCCGCCAAGCCCAAGGGGATCATTCTTTCTGGGGGACCGGCCAGCGTCTATGCGGGCAAAGCTCCCAAGGTCGATCCAGCCATCTTTGAGTTGGGCATCCCCATCCTGGGGATTTGCTATGGGATGCAACTCATCGCCCACAATCTCGGTGGGGTCGTCGAACGGTCCAGCCGCCGCGAATACGGACCCGGCAAACTCACCGTGGACCGCAAGGCCAAGCTCTTCGCCAAATTGCCCGCCGTCCTCGATGTCTGGAATAGCCACGGCGACAAAATCACTAAATTGCCCAAGGGGTTTCGTGCCCTCGGCCAGACCGAGAATTCTCCCCACGCCGTCATTGGCGATACCAAGCGGGACATTTATGGGCTCCAATTCCACCCCGAGGTGGCCCACACGCCCCGCGGCAAAGCCATTTTGGAAAACTTTGTCCACCGCATTTGCGGATGCAAGTCGCTCTGGACCATGGGCTCATTTATCGACCAGACCTGCGACCAAATCCGGGCCCAAGTCGGGGACGGCCGGGTCATCCTCGGCCTCAGTGGCGGAGTCGATTCCTCGGTGGCCGCCGCCTTGATCCATCAGGCCATCGGCGATCAATTGACCTGCATTTTTGTCGATAATGGACTCATCCGCACTCGGGAACGGGATGCGGTGGAAAAACTCTTCCGCGACCATTTTCATATTCGCCTCATCACCATTGATGCGGCCAAACGCTTTCTGACCAAGCTGCGCGGAGTCACCGATCCGGAGAAGAAGCGCAAGATCATCGGCAATGAATTCATCAAGGTCTTTGAGGCCGCCGCCCGCGATCTGAAAAAAACTTCCCCGGGGGAACATCGTTTCCTCGCCCAGGGAACCCTCTACCCCGACGTGATCGAGAGTGTCTCGATTTCCGGAAATCCCGCCGCTCTGATCAAGAGTCACCACAATGTGGGCGGTCTGCCGGAGCGAATGAAATTCGAACTCGTCGAACCCCTCCGCCAACTCTTCAAGGACGAGGTCCGCGAGGTCGGCACGGAACTCGGCCTCCCCAAGGAAGTCGTCCAGCGCCAGCCTTTTCCGGGTCCCGGTCTGGCTGTGCGGATTCTCGGCGAGATCACTCCGGAACGCCTCCGCCGCGTGCGCGAGGCCGACACCATTGTGATCGAGGAAATGAAGGCCTCGGGCTGGTATTACAAAGTCTGGCAATCCTTCGCCGTCCTCCTGCCGGTTCAATCCGTCGGGGTGATGGGAGACGAACGGACCTACGAAAACACCATCGCTCTGCGCATTGTGGAAAGCCTCGACGGGATGACCGCTGATTGGGTCCGCATGCCCGCCGAGATCCTCGCCCGGATTTCTTCCCGAATCATCAACGAAGTCGATGGCGTCAATCGAGTTTGCTACGATATCTCAAGCAAGCCGCCCGCCACCATCGAATGGGAGTGAGGCGAGGCTGGAATTCCGAAAATCATTTCTCTCGGAGTTGATCCCTGTTCAATGGCCACTCTTCCCAAGCCAAAGCCTCCCCGCTGGGACTTCACGGCACAAACTGCAGTGATCAGTGCCGGGGCCCGGGGGATTGGGAGTGAAATTGTTCGAAGCCTTGCCGAAGCCGGCGCCAACGTGGTTTTTGGGGACATCGATCGAGCGAGCGGTCGGAATCTGGAAACTCTCTTACAGAAAGCCAAGGGACAGGTGCGTTTTGTTGAGGCTGATTTCGCGATGACCAATGCTTGGGAAAAATTGCGAAAGAGATGTGAGAAAGAGGGTTGGCAGGCGACGATCGGAGTCGCCAATGCAGGAATCGCCCGGGAATGCCCCGTCGAGAGCATCACGCCGAAGGAGTACGCACGCATCGAAGCGATCAATCAGCGCTCCAGTCTCTGGATGGCTAAAACCTTAACCCCGGCACTTCGTGAAAATTCGGGCGGCGCATTCATCTTCATCGGATCGGTGATGAGCGAATTTGGATTCCCCAACTATTCGCTCTACGGCATGACCAAAAATGCTGTGGTCGGCCTGACACGGTCGCTGGCGATCGAGTTGGCCCCGGCGGGGATTCGGGTCAATTGCGTACAACCCGGATACACCCTGACCGATTTACCGGCAGAACTGCGGAGCATCGTTCCCGCCGAACTCCAAGACCGATGCCGAGCGTACTTTGACGAACAGTTGCAAGCCCACTTCGCAAAGCTTCAGCCGCTTCCGACAACCGTAACCTCCCACGATGTGGCTCAAACCGTTTGCTTTCTGGCTTCTGCGGCCGGCCGGAACATAACCGGCTCCGTGCTGAAAGTTGATGGTGGACTGGCCGTTCGTTTTCCTTCCATCGCGACGGAAATATTTCCTCCGGATTTTCTCCACGAAGTACGGAATTGGGTTCAAAAGCAGGCACGAACAGGCCGCCGTGCCCAGAAGGCCATCCCTCAATGAACCTCTCAAAACTTCAATTTGAACGCTTTCGCGTTTGGCAGGTGGTTGTGCCGGCCAGTCGGGAGACAATTTTTCCTCATGCTGCCCCGGCCGCGGATCACATTCCCTGGGACCATTCTCACATCACATTGGTCGAGGGAGTCACCACCGATGGCATCATTGCCTGCGGGGAATCGGACCGCGGAGATTCCAAGGAAGCCGTTGAACAGACCCTCCGTCATCTTCTGACTCTCGATTTGAGGCAAGCTCATCCCGTGGGACCATGGGGCGGTGCCTGGCCCCCGTCCCCCCTGCCGGACAGTTATGAACCTGTCGCCTGGTCAAGCCCCCAACCGTTTCTTCAAGGCCTCTATGAGACCCTCTGGCTGGATACGGTGGGAAAGTCTTCAGGACTTCCCGCCCATGCCCTCCTTGGGGGAAAGGTACGCGATTTGGTCAAGGTGGATGTTTGGGCCAATCGGCCGGATGAAAATCTATTGAGAACCCTTGTCGTCCGCGCCCTTGAGAATGGGTATCGCGGCATAAAACTCAAATGTGACGCGTTCGGAGACACGGTAGCGGCGATCTGGAACATTCACCGAGATCTTCCCGACGATTTTCATTTCACCATTGATCCGATGTGTGCCTGGAAAACCTACCGGGAGTGCCGACCACTTCTGGAAACGCTCGAGAAAATCCCGCAGTCCATCTATCTGGAAGACCCCTATCCCCATCAAGCGATCGGAGAATGGGAAAGAACCCGCGATTCCTATCGCATTCCACTGATCTGGCACGCCCGCGACCAAGAGATCCTGCGTCTTGGCCTCACTCATAACGTCAGTGATGCCTATAACCTTGTGGGACGCCCGGCTTTTGAATTTCTCTCCTCATCCGCCATGTTGATAGCCGGTCTGAGCCATTGTTGGCATGGATCCTCGCTTGAACTTGGTGTCCAACAACACGCCCGCCTTCATGCCTGCGCGGCATCCCGGGCCTGCACCATGCCGAGCGACCTATCAAGCCAATGGGTCAGGGAGCATACCTTGGTGGAGCCAGTCATGAGGGTTGAAAAAGGCTCCGCGGTGGTTCCTGCTCTCCCCGGGTTGGGAGTCAGCTTGGACCACTCGGCGATCCCTCGATACAGCATCAATCACTGGGAAATCAAATAGCTCTCTCCGTTGGATGTTTAGACCGGTCAAGCCACACCGAGGACGGAAAGAGCGTCACGATGGATCAACTCTTCAATCCTTTCTGAGGGTAGGGCAAAACGATCAATGCGCACATCGCAGAGTGAACGCAAACCCGCGACAGATTCGTTCACGGTAGTGAACGGAAAATCCGTTCCGAAAAGCAACTTATCCCAAACATTGTACTCCTCCACGAGCATCAGACTGTGAAAAAGCTGCCAGGGCCGGTAGTGCAAGGCACTGATGTCAGAATAGACATTGGGATGTTTACGAATCACAGCGATCGCCTCTGATTCATACGGATGGCCAAGGTGCGCCATCCAGATTTTTGCGTTGGGAAAACGGATGGCGATGTCGTCGATCAGAATAGGCAGCGTACAAGCCAACGGGGCCTGACGAATAAAAGTCGTTCCCGTATGCAGTACAACCGGCAATTGATGCTGACTCACGTACTGCCAAAAGTCGTCAAACTGGGCATGATTCGGAAAGAATCCCGCATACATAGGCATCAGCTTGACCCCACGAAGACCGTAATCTTGATGTCCAGTCCGCAGCTCATCCTTCCAGTTCGAGGCCGTAAGATCGAGCGAGAGGAACCCTATCAGTCGATCTGGATACCTTCCGACAAGCTCCCGGACATCTATGTCCTCAACCCAAAGTCCGCTTCGTTTTGCTTTGCCACCAAAGACAATCGTGCGGATGTCCGCGGGTGCGTATTTCCAGTATTCATGATAGTCGGTAACGAGTTCGACGGCAGAGCCCCTTGCCCGACTGGCTTGCATCGAAAAATCAGCCGAGAAACATTCGTTTCTGGGAAAACAATGGGAGTGAACATCAATAATAGACATTTCATTGCTCCGCCGCCACATCGGTCTCCACCACCACGAGCAAATATCCCACAATTCTTGGCAATTCGACCCGGATATAGTCTCCGACTTGTTTGAACGGTAATGGCGTTCGTGACGGGGCTGAGTAGACAGCAGTCGCAGCCCGGGTTCTCAGAAAAACAACCGCCTCCGAAACCTCATTGTGCTCTTCAATAATGTTATATTTCCCTCGCAATTCGGGATAGGTCACCTTGACATGGATTGAGAAAGTATTTTGTTTCTTGGAGACAGTGAGCCGCGCGGTTGAAGGTAATCCCTCCACTTTGGCAATCGGGTCTTTGACCAGCTCGGTCAAACAGGATCCAAGGAGATGACGATGTTCCGGCATTGCATATTGCCGATAGTCGGCGAACACCTTAAATGAAAACTGAAAAATGTTTCCCGAACGCGCCAGCGCCGGGCGACCATTTGGCTTTTCCGGCGGGGTATAAAAATAACCATGAAAACCGTCCCATTTTCGGTCAAAATAAGGTTGATAGTAGTCCGCAATTGTCTCCGTCTGGCTATTTGCGCCCAACTGGATCCCGGGCTTATAAATGGCACAAATGCGACTATCTGGTTGGCTGTCATCATGCATCCTGAAATACCCCATATTTGAGGCATCCAATCCGTCATAGGTCATTTTCCAATCCGGCAGTGAAAACCCAGTCATGGTTTCGTCCAAGCCGGACACCCCTGAGCTTATAATGCCCCTTCCGCTTTTGAGAAAACTGGCCAGCTTTTCACGCAGTTCACCATCAATGAGGATATAGTCCGGGAGAATGAGGCACTTGTATTTTGAAAAATCGCCAGTGGGCAGGACAATATCAAATGTATATTTGAGTTCTCCCAACATCCGTGCGGCCGCATACAAGACTTCCTGTCCATCCTGAAAGCGCACCGTATTGGCACCAAAATCACTCAAGGGTGGCATCACGACTCCGATGTCGGAGATATTAGTGAAGCCGTCTGCCCAAGGGTCCAAGAGTTCGATCGCCCGATTCACTTCCTTGACCCGTTCATAAGTAGCCGTTTCGAGACCGTCTCTTGGATGCAAATGATCCCCGACAGAAAATGCGACCCCATTGCTGACGGCATCCCAAGCGTCATATTCGAGGGAAGCCTTTTGCTTTAGCCCGCCAAAATCCCCCCAACTGGCGTGAAACCGCCCGGTCATATAAACTGCCGGGATGGCGAGGGTTCTCGCGAAGGCGGCATGCGCCGAAAAATAGTCATATCCCCACTCACCCGGGAGACATTCGATCTCCGTATGCGAGGCCATTCCGACTCGTTCGGTATGTGAAAGCCCATTGGGAACAAAAAGCATATCGTCATCGAGCAGGCCTTTAACCTCCCAGCAGAAATCGATCAGCGTCTGCCTTGCGCATTGGCCAACACTTGGATCATCGAGCGGGTCCCCTTCATTCTGGACAATGAGTTCAGCGCATTCGTCGCCGTAGCAGGGTTCCGCAACAAGACAATCGAGAAAGACACCATCAACCGGGTATTTCTTCACGACTTCGCCAATCATTGAGAGCATGTATTCCCGATAACCCGAGTTAAGGCACATGACCCTGAAAAAATTTGCAGTGCGATCTCCGAATATCACCTGACCCTCCTTATTCAAAACGCACCAGTCTCTGCGCTTTCTGGCCATCTCGTGATCAAGTCCAATATTGAAATAGGCCGAAACGCCAATTCCCTCCTTGTGACATTCATCGAGCACCTGCCCAAAAAGATCGAACGAGAGTCCGGGGTAGACAATTCCGACATCAGTTGGAAAATAGGCGTAACCAATATTGCATTTGGCAAACATATTGATGTAGTCGATATGCGATGCTTTGAGTCGTTTGGCAAAGTCGGCGGCATTGAAGTTGTCGCCGAAATCATAAATCCCGGGAAGGGTATGAAAATCGAGATGAACCGCGCGTTTTATTGTTCTCATGAGATGTGCTGCTGTTAAGGGATGGCCGGAGGTCTTTTTTTCGATTTTGGAGTGACGGAAATCAGCTGAAAGTCTTTCGGTGGGATATTCACGGAAACCTTCCCATTCTGGTGTGGAATCGGCGTCTTCGAAGCAGCATCGTATATTTCCAGTTCTTCCGCGGTCCCACAGATTTTTCCGAAATTGATCTCAGTGATCTTGTCGTCACTCGAGAGATTGGAAACCACGACAAGAAATTGATTCTCATTCTTGTAGTAACTCAAGAGGCGATCAGTTCCGGAGCTTACCGCTTCTCTATTGGGGGACTCCCAATACGGAACAAATTCTGTTTTGGGATTTCCCGTGTTAAATCTGGCCAATATTTCGTTGGCAGCGTCGACTTCGGCACGGTTGCAGTACAATGGCCAGACTTGGGTGGAATGCACGAGGGTGAGCGCCAGCAACTCCCGGGTTGGTCCGGGAACTTTGTCGATATTCGGAAATGGCTCTTCTCGTCTAAAGCTTGCACTGGCCAACGTAGGTAAAAAGAAGGGCACAAAGCCGAATTGTTGTGACATGACTTGAGCGCGGAAATAGTCAACCGGGATCATCTCCACGTACGAGGGCAGGCCCGGTGCATCCCATTTGTAGGTGGGAAGCGCGAAGTGCTCGCCATCGATTGCGATATCGGTAAAAGAAAGATACGGCACAGCAATTGTCATTGAGGTGTGTGCCATGATGGCGGGCAGACCCTTTCCATATTCCTGGAAGAGCCAGGCCAGACGCTTGTAGTAGTCTCGCATCGCGAAGAGCGACCATGTCGGTCGACGTTTTCCGCTGGAGTCCAAGAATCCCGCACCGTGAGCAGCTGATGTGTCAGCATAAGGAAACGATTCATCGGTGTAGATTCCGTTCAATCCCTGCTTCAAGATCATGTTTTTAACTCCCCAGAGGGAAAAGTCGGCCCATCCGGATGCAGGCGACACTCGTTCTGCGTCCGGATACCACGAAGCCGTATCGAAATCCGCGCCCGGTTCCTCCGGAATGTTAATCCAATCTTTTCCGAATGCCTTCCATTCAGGGCTTTCAAAGATGAAGCCTTCACCATTGGATTCGTGGATTTGTGATTTGGTGCTAATGAGGGTAACATCGAGATAGGCGTAGACCCGTTCCGCTCCCTTTTCATCGTATTCCTTAAGAAGCTTCTTGAATTTTTCGGGCTCGCGCGGAACGGGAGAGAATTCAGAAAGCGACCAGATGTTGTACCATGAAACGAGGTGAAGTTTTTCGGGTGGAGCTGGAAATTTGGGCTGTGCGTCCCAATCCCACTCCACCCTCCAGTTTTGCCAACCTTCCGGCAGAGGCTTTACCGGGGTGGCCATCAGACCATAGGATAGCCGAAGCGAGCCGGGAAGCGTGGTCGGTTTGTCCACATAGGCAATTCTCAGTTCAACCACACCGGGACGGCGCACAATTCGAATAACGCGATCATTCCGATACGGGCGCACCCACTCATCGGATTCGGAATACCAGGCGAGCCCGACGCCCTTTTCGCTCCCAATCCAGAAATAGGGCATAAATTCGTCGGAATAGACCTCTCCGATTCCTTCTGGAATGCTTCCCGATTCGTTTTCTTTATCTCGTTTCAGCTTACGGCGAGCGAAGGTACCATGGAAAAGGGTTGCGAATTCTTCTTTCAGAGGAATCACAAGCTCGAGTCGGCTCACCGTGAAGGGCTTTGCGGTCTCGATTTCGGTGTCAAATCGGGTAAACCCATCAAATTCGTAAACGGCTTTGGTTTCCAGTTTTGCCGCGTCAGTCGCCGACTTGCCCAAATAGGTAGCTCTTCCCGGCTTAGCTTCGAGCAAGTCCGTGAGGCCATCAACCTGGGATTGGGGCCAACCATTGACGACGACCTCAAGGCGAACTGGGCCGGCCAGCAGCTCTTTTCCGGATGAAAGAATGGACTTCGGGAGGCCACCATTCCCAACTTCATATTCTCGATTCCATACCTTTACGGAATCGGATGTCGCTTGGACTGGAATCCATGGGGCGAGAACAGTTTCCGCCTTCAAGGCCTCCATAGCCACTGGGTTGGCCATCCACTCGGGCTCTTCACCTGTTTGATAGGGCGGGTGTTTGCGTTCGATTCGTTCCCTAAGAGATTCAACACCAGATTCCGAAGAAGCTTCGCCCGCCCGACAGAACGAAATCGAGGCGATGGTAAACACGGAAATCCCCATCAGAATGGAGACGAAAACATTCCGCTCCACGAAGAATTTCGAGGACGATCGATAGGAATAAGATGGCATCGAATAGATTTGGAGCTCTAGAGCTACTGAAGAGATTCGGAGACGTCAATACAATTGGCGGAAAAGAAGCGGGGCGTAGGACACAAATCTTCAAGGATTTAAAAGGGGGCGATTCTAAGATCTTCCGTTAGCCGGTTTTCCCCCACGGGCATGTGCGTCAAGTTAAGCTGAAGCCTCCCATATTTAACTTCCCTGCGGCATTGGCCGAGACGGCACAGGTCGAAAGGGGCTAGGGCTTGAAATGGCTCGTCGAGGACAGAAACACATTCGTTCTGCGACGGCTGAAACCCAAAAAACTCGACCTTGAAAGACCGCTCCCCACTAACTTGACGCGCATGCTCCCTAGGGTTAAACAAATCAGAGTCCGTCCTATAGCCATGCCGACGCCCATTCATTCACCTTCTGCTCGTCCCCATCTTCGGCTTTTCCTCCTGTCCATCCTCATTGCGCCCATTGCTTTCGCCGCAGAACTCCCCCTCCTATATCTCAAGGAATCAGGAGATGGCCCGAAATCAAACGTCTGGCAGGGAGCTGTGAAATACCTTCCCGGCTCAGACGAGCAGACCCCCGAAACTTATGAGCTGGATACGAAGGTCCAAATCACGCGCCGTGAACTCATCCCCATTAACCGGAACAAAACCTATCGCCTGAGCGGCGCATTTCGCTCGGCCTCCCAGAATCCCCCGGCCAGTGCTTACTTTGGCGTCATCATGTACGATGCCGACAAAAAGATGATTACCATGCAGCAAGTTGGTGTATTTCCGGAAACCGACCTCACCCTCCCCAAGAATGTGCACGAGAGAGATACCAGAATTCTCCTCCCCCTCTCTCAGAAATGGCTCGATACACCATATAAAGCCATCGCCTTCCATGCAAAAAGTGACCTTTCCGATCTGCCAAATTTTCGTATTTCACCGAGAGTTATCGCCCTGGAAGCCATGGATGAAAATTTTATGGAGGCCGTCCTTCAAAAGCCACTGGACGCCGCCTACCCTGCGGGCACCAACCTTCGATTGCATATTCCCTGGGCCACTCCACTTTACTGGATTGCCGACGAATGGGTGCCCACCGAGTGGAAAACCTACAGCCAGAACATCTCTGGCGAAGCCCCCAGCGGAACTCCAACCGACCAATTCTGGAAGGGAACCCGCTACGTTCGCGTCCTCGTCCAACTGGGAAATTGGAATCGTGTCCCAGAAGAGGGCGCCCGACTCCTATTCAAAGACATCTCTTTTTCGGAAATTTCGCCATAAGAGGCCCCAACGAGATAGAACGAGTCATGAACTTTAGCGAAAGAAGGAATATTCGCCTACGGGAGGAGAAGCCGGCAATCTTCATCAGGAACACTTGGAAGTTGCAGAAGAAGAGCCTTCTGTTCTAGCTTCAACCATCTTGCCCGCTGCCATTCGTCAAAAAAGTATTCGAACCACTCCTCGCTATGTGGCTCTTGCGGAAGCAATTCAGGCGCGCATTCTGAGCGGCGAATTTCCGGAAGGAAGTCAACTTCCTCCCGAGCGTGAATTAGCCAAAGAAAACGGGGTTGCCTATCATACAGCCAGGCAAGCCATCGGTTTGCTGGTGCATAGAGGAATCGTGATGCGCAAACACGGGTTTGGGACTTTTGCCGCAACCTCATTCTCGCCGAAGCCACTCATTGCTCTGCTGTGCGGACCCGACCTCAGTCAGGAACAAACCCATTTTTATCGGTCCTTGGTGCGGCTTTTGATCGAAGGAGCGAAACAGTCGGGACTTGCGACTAGAACATACGACGGAATCTTTCCCGAGCAGCAAGGGAAGCGCTCTCTAAAAAAAAGTGAAGTTTGGAAACAATTCCACGAAGACGAAAGAAACTACGAGTTTGCCGGCGCCATCAGCATTTCACTTGGTTTGCCGGTATCCGAGGCGTACCAAAATATTTCCGACCTGCCAGTCGCCACCTTTGCCGACAACTCCAGCGATGTCGATATTGAGTTTGACGCCTTCTTTAAATCAAGCGCCCGCTTTCTAAAGAATTGCGGATGCCGAAATCCGCTGGTCATTGCAACCGATCCCAAGCCGTTGAAGTGCACCTCTAGAGAACTCATAGGTTCGGGATATTCGGCCGATCCCGCCAAATTGTTTCCGGTGGTTGCCACGGTCAAGCTCCCCGCCCATCCTCCAGTCGGGTGCCTCGAACGCGCATTTTTTGACCGGACTATTGTTTTGACACAAAAGTGGCGAAAAGGGGATTCTCCTGCGCCTGACGGACTTGTGGTGACCGATGATATCGGAATGCGCGGCGTCGCAATGGCCCTCTTAAAGGCAGGAATCAATGTTCCCGAGGACATGCAAGTCGTTTCCGTGGCCTGCGAAGGTATTTCCCATCACTACGGATTTCCCGTTTCCCGATATGAGATCAAAATTGGCTCGATTGCGGATCATTTGCTCTCTTGCTTGAAATCGCGCATGACCGGCGTGAAAATCGTTAAGCCAACATTGATCACGGGACGCCTTCGACCAAACGTGGTCTAGCCTGCGGGACTAAGCTTCGCCAGAACTCACCCCGGCTAATTCGGAATGAAGCCCGGAGGTCCATTGGTCCACCATTCACTGCGGGGGCTCGGTCGGGCCAGTTCCTCTTCGGGGATAAATTCCACGTGACCGTCACAAGCCACCGCTTGAATGAATCCTGGACGAATACGATCGGCTTGAATTGCACCATTGGTCGCGACAACCGTCCAATAGTCAGATAAATACCAGGCCATTTCCGCATCCTTGGTCCGACCGGCAGTGGCCGTGTAGAGAACTACTTTCGAGGGCCTATCAATTTGCGCCCATTTGTAGCAACTATTGTACCAGAAACGCTCATCTCTTTTTCCCCAAGCCTCCGGGTCCTGGCCATTGATTGGGTACTCGAGTAAGGCTGGACAAAGATTCATGTTCATACCGTATCCGAAAAGACGCAGCGAAGGAGCCGAGGGATCGACTTTGACCTTCTTGGCTCCGTACTCATCAAGTATTCCGGTATAACCCATGCCATTATATTTTTCCGGAAATAGCCCCGTGATGGGCGGCAAGAAGTCATTGTTATCGAGCGAAAAGTTTCTCGCCACCAGGAACAACTGCCGAAGATTGTTGGAGCTTTTGGCTGAGTTTGCGCCATTCACAACCTTCGAGGATGCCATCACTAGGAGCGACGCCAAGACCGCGACGATCGACATCGCGATCAGGAGCTCAACAAGAGTGAAACCCTCTCCGGGCCGTTGTTTCACAGCTGTATTGCCCGGTCGATGCCCTCTCTCCGCCGGACGCGGAGCAGGACGACGAACGCCAACCCACCAATAAGCAAACCAGCCACTGAAGGCTCCGGCACAACTTGAAGCACCCCGGTTGCCTCTGTGAATTGATAGTTCCCGGAAGTCCATACTCCCGCAACCCCTGCAAAGCCCTGAACGCTAAAAGTTCCGCCATAGGTGGTATTCGCGAGTGATGCACCGTCAATGATATCCCAGCTTGCTCCGAAGACCGTACTGGCACCCGAAAGGTCAAAAATAAATTTGCCATCCAGATCCAAGGTTCCTGCCCCCGACAGTTGATTATTCACCCCAGTTGCGGTGGCATAAAATGTCAGCGCGCCTGTCGATGCGAGATCAAACTGCCCGGCATTGACGACCGTATCCCCGGTATAGGTATTGGTTCCCCCGAGGGTGAAGACGGCGGCCCCATTTTTTACGATGTCGATAGCGCCCGTAATGCTCCCGGTCAATGCGGAGTCCCCGCCAGTTCCACCAATGGTCAAAGTGGCCTGGGTGCTACTTGTAATCAGTGTCGTGTTGAGAATCCCTGCCACCTCATAAATTCTGGCAACCTCCTGGTTATTACCTTTAAGGTCCAGTTTTGCCGTGGCCGTGGAATTGAAGACGGTTTCGCCACCCATTCGCAAGACGCTCGAAGAAGCCAAGGCCCCGGCAACGTCCGTTAATACGGAACCCTGCCGGATCCGCATCTCACGCACGACATTTCCTGCCGCCGCGAAGATGACTTGACCAACGCCCTCGTGATCGGTCACTTTTCCTACGCCTTGGGTAAAGACCCCGTTAAAACGAATAATTCCATCCGTAACGACCGGACTTAAAATGACATAGGCATCAGCGGTCACCGATCCGTTCAAATTCAAGGTCGTCGATCCCAACTGGAATTTTGACGCGTCCGCATTGATAGAGACATCACCGGTAATGGTACTCGTCCCACTGCCCATAAATATTCGGGCCGAAACGGCATCAAATGCGATATTTTTTGCGATTGTGACGTTCGAGAGCTGCAAGGTTCCCCCACTTCCGATCGAGACGCCACTTGCACCCGTTCCCAGGCCGGAATTATTGCTAACGACCACTCGTCCACCCTGAATACTTGTCGATCCGGTGAAAGTATTGGCGCCTGAGAGCGTCAGATTTCCCGCTCCCGTTTTGAGGATGCCTCCAGTGCCGGAGATTATTGAAGAAATCGTCATGGCAGAAGGCAAGCTGAATGGGGTGGCAGCGCCTGACAAGCTCAGCGTACCCCCTGAAAGCGTATAGCCGGCAACGTCGTTACCTAGGCCACCAATGGCCCTGGTCCCGCTCACCGTGACAGCTCCTGCCGTGCCGGTGAAGAACGCATCTGATCCGTCACTCCAGGCCGCGCTCGCGCCATCATACCAATTTGATGTGACTCCGTCCCAAGTACCAGCACCACCCAGACCGGTGGGGCCCCAGGTGAGAGTTGCGGCTGAGGCGGATCCCGCCGCAGCAATTAGTATCGCTAGTATGCTAGCCCACTGACGTGTTTTTATTTTCATGGCGTATTTTTCCTTATTTTTCTATTATTCTTTTTCTATCGAAAGTGATCAGTTTCTCCCCGCCCTTCAGCTGGGTTTATACTGCAAAACGAGATTCTCTCCGTTTTGCTGAATTTCGAACCTTGCTCGCGGTCGTTTCCTCTTGAGCTCCTCGCCTTCGGAGTCCGCCCAGGCCGCCTGGTCCAGCTTCAAGTTCGTGCAACTTGGCATTCCTTCCTTTGCACGACAAACACCCAGAGTTTGAGGCGCATCCCAAAACGAGTTGCTCCACGAAACCTCGCTGAACGAAAGAACGATTTTCGTATTTGGTGCGAAATGAATCTTCGCTGCGCTCACAGCGGTTTGCTCGGGAGTTGCCTTCCCAGCGATCTGGTCCTTGTTTGGCTTGAAAATCAGAGTTGAGCCCGATTCGTAGGTGAGGGTTTTTAGAAAGGTTTGCTCGGTTGGGGCATGGGTGCCGCCAATGACGACATCCCCGCCAATATTCCCCCGGCCACCCAGCTCACCATTTGTCATGACCTGACACTTGGGGGTCTGAGAAAGATCGGCGTCAGACAAGAAGAGAACCCCGCCTTCAACCGTAGTTTCTCCTGTATAGGGGTGGAGTCCGGCAAGCGTCAGCGTTGCTCCACCTTTCTTCAGAAGGCTAATCGCTCCCGAGATCGGACCGCCAAGTGATGAGTCTTCATCCTCTCCGACAACGGCCAATTCCGCCGGATCCGAACTGGTGATTGATGTTCTGTTCATCAACTTCGGCGTTTCGAAAATCCGAGCCACCGTCTGATCACAGCCATTGAGGTCGAAGACCGCATCCGCATTGGCGTTGAATTCACTATCTCCCCCCAAGCGTAAAACAATTGATGGCTCGAAGGCCCGGGCCACATCGGTACGGAGATGGCCCTGCCGAATACGATATTCTCTCAGAATATTTTCCGGGGAAGCCAGCGTGACGGTGCCGACATTCTCTTGATCGATGTAGCCATTTCCATTGTCGATCTGGCTTGTGAAGGTAATCAGGCTGGTTTCGGCTGCCGGGTTCAACACCAGATAGACATTTCCGTGGATCGGGTTTTGAAAAATCAATTCCGAGTTGGCATCGACCCGAATCCGAACAAGCTCGCCTTGCAATTCCACGTCGGCCTCGATTTCATTGAGACCTTGGGTCACTCTCAGCGCATCCGTCTGAGAATCCGCTTTCCCACTCAAGACAAGCGGCTCATCAACAATCCCACCCGCAAGAATCAATGTTTCCTGCGCCAAACATGACCTTGTTGCGCAAGTCATGCTCCCAAGCAGGGTCAGAAAAATCGCTGATAAATGTGTAATCGTTTTCACGGGGGCCTAATAGCTCTGGAGCTATAGAGAGCTAGATTAGCGGTTACGTCGTTACTGTCAACAATTTGTTTTCGCTAAAGCCAGGCCGGGCAGACTCCGGCTTCCTACCGGCGCGAATCGCCTCTTAAAAAGTCCGAGTTGGACCTTTTACGTCATCGTGCTGTCGGTCTTTCGTCCCGCAAAACAACGGTCGCCTCGTCCTTCTAACCCTCATGGCGAGCATTTTTGCAACCCCTCCCTTGCGCGCAGGTCCTGGGGCCGCTAAAGGTTGGGACATCATGCCGCAACGCCGCGCCAAACGCCGCGCCATATACCCCGGAAGCTTCGACCCGGTCACCATCGGCCATATCGACATCATCCTGCGGGCCGCGCCAGATTAACGGTTCACGACAGCACCGCGCACGATGGATTGCTCACAACGGGACGATCTCCAGGTCGGGAGCCACATGCCGGAAATGGCTTGGGTTCAGGGTGTGAATCCGGGGGCAGCCAAGCTTGCGGGCGACCTTGGCATGAAGGGCATCGTAGAAGGAGCCCCCACGAATTCCCCGCGAAGGTGCACTGCGAATCAATTCGAGAACTTCATCGTGGTCGAGATCGCCCAGTTCGAGATTTTCCGCGCAGTCCGCGACCATTTGCGCTGCGTCGTAGGGATCGATCTTCAACCGTCTGTCTCCGGAGAGGGTGGCATAGGCTTCGGCGAGCGCATGACTCGAAGTGCTCCCACCCGATGCGATCAGGGCATCTGCCTCCTTGAATTTTCCGCTCAGGGAAAGACAGCCTTCCACGAGTACCGACGCATCCAGAAACTCGCTCATCGTCGAAGCCTCTGATCCCGCATGTGCGCGACCGCATTTCCGCTGTCCCACCCTTCGGGCAAAGGCGCGTTCGAAACGGTACGCCCGCTCTTTCGATGTACGGAAGAGGTGTCCTCGCTCGCGAGTGATATCTCCGCCCTGCCGCCGAAGACCTCTAGATGGATGCGCGAGCGGCCTGCAATTCCCAGAGATTCCCGAACGGATTTCGGCAGGACAACCCGTCCAACGTCGTCCACGGCAAGTGTCATTCTCATGCCAATACTTTACCATTTACCAATATAATGTCAATCTATTGAGAATGGTGTGGGCGAGTTGTCGCTCCGGTTGCCAATGTTGCCATTCTCGCTCCCGCGAGTAATGCCTTTCGGACTGCCTTTCGGCGGGCTACCTCGAGGGCTCCCGCCCTCCGATGTTCCCAGGCGGCGCATTTTTGTAACCCCTCCCTTGCGTGCAGGCTTTGAGACCGCTAAAGGTTGAGGCATCATGCCGCAACGCCGCGCCATTTATCCCGGGAGCTTTGATCCCGTCACCGTGGGACACCTCGACATCATCCATCGGGCGGCCCGGTTGTTTGATACCCTCATCGTGGCGGTGGCGCATAATGACACCAAAAACCCACTCTTCGACGTCAAAACCCGTCTCGCCATGTTGCAGTCCGCCATCGGCGACGTCCCCGGCGTGATCGTCAGGGACCTCGAGGGGCTCCTGGTTGATTTTGCCCGCAAAGAAGAAGCCTTTGTGGTCATTCGGGGCCTGCGGGCGGTGTCAGATTTCGAATTTGAGTTCCAGATGGCCCTGATGAACCGGCGGCTGGAAGGCCGACTGGAAACCGTTTTCCTCGCCCCACGGGAAGATTGCACCTTCCTCAGTTCGCGCATTGTTAAAGAAATTGCCCGTTTCGGCGGCGACGTTTCTTCGTTCGTCCCGGAGGAAGTCGCCCGCCGCCTGAAAGAAAAATTCTCTCAATCATGAAAATCTCACTCCATCAAATCCCCGAAGGGAGCACCCTCATTTTCGAAGGTGAAGAAGACGCCTCCTTCCTGGATTTAAAAGAAATCGAAGCCCGCGCCCTCTCTCCGGTCCGGTATGTTCTCGACGTTGGTCTCTCGGATGGCGGCATTTTTGCTACCGGATCCCTCCAGGTCCGCGTCCTCCTCACATGCGTCGCCTGCCTCGAGCCCTTCGAATACGACCTCGAGATTGCCCCCTTTGCCCTTCAAAAAGAACTTGAAGGCGCAGAGATGGTTGACTTAACCTCGGAGATACGAGAAGATATCCAGCTAGCCCTTCCCTCGTATCCGCGATGTGATGCCGAGGGGGGAAAGACCTGTCCAGCCCACTTTCCCAAGGCTTCCACCGAGAAAGTGAAACCGACTGCGGGTCCAACCGCATGGGAGGCGCTGGACAAACTGAAAAACAAAGACTGATATTATGGGAGTTCCGAAACGCAAAACCTCAAAAATGCGCCTGCGTACCCGCAAGGCGGCCAACCGCTGGCATGCCCCTAAACTGGGAAAATGTTCACAATGCGGGTCCAGCCTGCTGGGCCACACCGCCTGCCAAGCCTGCGGATACTACAAAGGTCGTCAGGTACTGACAGTAGACGCCGGTTGATTTCCTAATGAGAATCGCCGTGGACGCCATGGGCGGTGATTTCGCCCCGGCTCATCCGGTGGGAGGAGCCGTTCTCGCTCTGCGAGAATATCCAGATTTTTCCGTCATCCTCGTCGGTGACGAAACGAAGGTCCGTGCCGAGGTCTCCCGACACGACACGCGCGGACTCGATGGCCGTTTGGCGTACTTCCACGCCTCCCAAGTCGTGGACATGAAGGATAGCGGCCTCGACAGCGTCCGGCGAAAAAAAGATTCTTCCATCAGCCGAGCGGTCGATCTGGTCAAACAAGGCCAGGCCGACGCGGTTGTCTCAGCCGGGCATACCGGAGCACTGGTGGCAGCTGCCACGATCAAATTGCGTACCCTTCCGGGTATTCATCGTTCCGGACTCGCCGTCGTCATGCCCACCCCGACCCGCGAATTTTTGCTCCTCGACGCCGGGGCCAATATCGACGCTGCCCCCGAACATGTCGTCGGCTATGCCGTTATGGGCAGCATTTATGCCAGGGAAATTCTTGGCCGCTCCAACCCGAAAGTGGGATTGATGTCGATCGGAACCGAAGCCGGCAAAGGCAATGAGTTCACCCGAGAGTGTTATACCCTCCTGGAAAAAGCTCCGATCAATTTTGTCGGCAACACCGAGGGACACGCTCTTTTCAATCAGCCTCTCGACGTCGTCGTCTGCGACGGCTTCATCGGCAACATCGTTCTCAAAACCATCGAAGGACTTGCTGGCGCCATGGGGACCTGGCTCAAAGGAGAACTCAAAAGCTCTCCCGTTCGCATGCTCGGGGCCTGGCTCGCCCGAGGTGCTTTTCTTTCGATCAAAAAACAGATCAGCACCGATGAATACGGAGGCAGTCCCCTGCTCGGCGTCAATGGCATTTGCATTAAAGCGCACGGCAATTCCTCGCCAACTGCGGTAAAAAATGCCATTCGTGTAGCCCGTGAATTCATTGCTCAAAAGATCAATGAGCGCATCGTGGAAGCCATTCCGCAGAACCATGAAAAAATCGCCACGAACTAAGCCCCCCCAACCGACCCGGACCGTTTCGATCATTGGAACCGGCAGCTACGTCCCGGAACGAATTCTCACCAATGCCGATCTGGAAAAAATCGTCGAAACCAACGACGAGTGGATCACCAGCCGCACCGGGATCAAAGAACGCCGGATCGCCGCCGAGGGCGAGCACACCAGCCACATGGCCACCAAGGCGGCGCAAAACGCCATGGAACAAGCCGGCATCGACGCCAGCGAAATCGATCTCATCATCGTTGCCACCGTCACTCCAGACACCTTTTTCCCCTCCACCGCCTGCCATGTCCAGCGCATGCTCGGGGCCAGCAAAGCGGCCTGCTTCGACATTTCCGCCGCTTGCTCAGGATTCCTCTATGGCATCGAGGTGGCCCAGCAATTCATCAGCAACCACACCTACAATACCATTTTGGTCGTGGGGGCCGACAAACTCAGTTCGATCGTAAACTGGACCGACCGCAACACCGCCGTGCTCTTTGGTGACGGGGCCGGAGCGGCCATCCTCCGCTATCGCGCCGGGTCCCATGGGGTCATCACCACTTTTATGGGCAGCGACGGCAACCATGGGCAAATCCTCCACATGCCCGGGGGAGGCTGCGCCCTGCCGGTGACGAAGGAAAACATCGATCAGCGCCTCAACACCCTCCACATGAGTGGGCGGGAAACTTTCAAGCAAGCTGTGGTTTCGATGCTGGCCGCAGCCAACAAAGCCTTGGAGCAAAGCGGCCTCACGGTCAACGACCTGACCTGTATTATTCCGCACCAGGCCAACTTGCGCATCATCGAAGCCCTGGCCGAACGCCTCGGGCTTCCTCTCTCCAAATTTCAGATCAACCTTGACCGGTATGGCAACACGTCCGCTGGCGCCGTCGCCATTGCTCTCGACGAAGCCAACCGCACCGGTCGCTTTGAAGTCGGCGACTATATCCTCATGGTCGTTTTCGGCGGAGGTCTCACCTACGCCAGCTCGGTCGTGCAGTGGTAGAAGGAAAGTTTTAAGGCCCACACACCTCCTTCATCATTCATCATTCATAATTTTCTTCCCGTGCTCATCGACACCCACGCCCATCTTGATTATCCGGATTTTGCCGGGGATTTCGACGCGATCTTGGCTCGCGCCACCGAGGCAGGCGTCACCCGCATCATCACCATCGGGACCGGTATTGCCAGCAGTCGCCGGGCGGTGGAACTCGCGGAAAAATACGCCCAGGTTTTTGCCGTCGTCGGCGTCCATCCCACCAATGTTCAGGACGAGCCAGACGATTTTTTATCCGCGCTTCGGGAACTCGCCCAACACCCCAAGGTGGCCGCGATCGGCGAAACCGGTCTCGACTACCATCGCCTCCCCAGCGAAGCCAAAGCGCAAAGCTCCCCGGCCATGTTGGCCCTCCAAGCCGAGGTAGTCGAAGACATTGAAGCCGCGGTCATGGATGGCGCTTATCGCAATGCCCAGGGAGATGCTTTCCGGATGCAACTCGATCTCGCCGCTGAACTGGGACTCAATATCGTCATTCACCAACGGGACGCCTGGGACGACACCCTCGCGATTCTCAAAGACTACACCGGACGCCTTCGGGGAGTTTACCACTGCTTCGGAAATCAGCCCGATCAAGCCGCCGAGATCCTCGCCTTAAACCACTTGGTGTCCTTCACCGGCCTCGTCACGTTTAAAAACGCCGCCCTCGCCCGGCAAACCGCGACCAAGATCCCCGCCGGCACCTTTATGGTCGAAACCGACTGTCCCTACCTGGCTCCCGAGCCCTTCCGCGGAAAACGCTGCGAACCGGCCCATACCCGCCTGGTGGCGGAAAAAGTCGCCGCCCTGCGCGGAATCACCCTGGAAGCGCTCGCGGCCGAAACCACCGCAACCGCCGAATCCTTCTTCCGCCTGAGCGGCTCCGCCGCTTAACGCGAGCGGGACGGAGCCCGGTGTCGTCGATTGGGACGGTCGGGACGAAAACGTCTTTCCCCGGACATCCCCGGCTCCTGCTTCCGGTCGAAGCTCGGTCCCTGCCGCACGGTGGCGGAAAAGCCTTCGAGCTTAAGAGTGGGGATCGATTGACCAATAAACCGTTCGATCGCGGCGAGTTTTTTTCCCTCATCCGGCATCACAAAAGTGAAAGCGTCGCCCGTGGCCGCAGCCCGGCCGGTGCGCCCGATCCGGTGGACATAATCTTCCGGATGTTGCGGCAAATCGTAGTTGATGACATGGCTGACGCCGGCCACATCGATGCCCCGGGCAGCAATGTCGGTCGCCACCATCACTTCGTATTTCCCGGATTTAAAACCCGCCAGGGCTTCAATCCGCTGATTCTGGCTCCGATTGGCATGCAATACCGCGACCGAATGATTAGTGACACGCAATTTCTTGGCGATCTTATCCGCCCCATGCTTGGTCCGCGAAAAGATGATCGCACTTTGAAAATCGACCTTCTTCAACACCGCGACCAGCAAATCAAATTTGCGTTCCGCCGCCACGTGATAAACGCCATGAGTGACGGTCTCGACCACGGAGTGTGAGGCCCCGATCTCGATCCGTTCGGGATCCTTCAGCGCCCAATCCGCCAAAGCGGCAATCTCAGGGGGAAGAGTGGCGGAGAAAAACAAGGTCTGCCGAACCTTGGGACACTTGGCGATGATCCGCTTGACCGCCGGCATGAATCCGACATCGAGCATCCGGTCCACTTCATCCAGAACGAGGATCTCAATATCATTCAGCCGCACTTCCCGGCTCTGGAGGTAGTCCTCCAATCGGCCGGGCGTTGCCACCAAAATATCGACGCCCCCCTTGAGGGCGGTGCGCTGCGGGCCATAACCCACCCCGCCAAACACCGCCAGCATCTTCATGTCCGTGTACCGGGCCAGATCCCGAAAAGACGTCTCCACCTGCATGGCCAATTCCCGCGTCGGCTCCAGGATCAGGCATCGGCAGGCCCCGTGTCGCTCCAGTCGCTGCAGGACCGGCAGCGCAAAAGCGGCGGTCTTACCGGTACCGGTTTGGGCGGATGCGATCACGTCGCGCCCGGCCAGAGCAGGCGGGATGGCTCGCAGTTGGATCGGGCTCGGATCGACGTACCCCATGGATTGGACTCCGTCGAGAAGGGGCTTGGTCAGCCCTAATTTTGAAAATGGCATATACAGTCAGGTTGGCCGGGCACCCTCAGGCCCAATCCTCTTCCTGTCAACGTATTCCCCAGCCTCAAAAAAGGAATGATTTGCTTTTTTCGCATCTTAGCGTATTCTCTGCGGTTCGCTCAAGACGAGCGTTTGGACCGGACGTCGAGGAAATTTTTCGCGATGTGTTCAATGGAAAGAGGTTTCTCCTTCCATGACACCCCCGGTTGCATCCATCACCCTACGGAGGGGATCAGAGTTCGTCTTCGGGCCGAAACCCATCCATGAAGAAAGATAAAAAGTCCATCGAAATTGAAGGCCGAATCACCAACGTGCTTCCCGGCACGATGTTTCACGTCGAACTGGCCAATAATCACACTGTCCTCGCCCATATCTCGGGTAAAATGCGCAAGCGCTTCATCCGCCTGCTCAATGGAGATCGGGTCAAACTGGAAATGTCTCCCTACGATTTGAGCAAGGCTCGGATCGTCTATCGACTCGGCTGATCCCTCCGCAAGACCAATCATGAAGTTTGGAATTCTGGGAGCGATGCCCCAGGAAGTGGCCCTGATGGTCCGTGCTATGACCGTGCACCGGATCACCGAGGCCGGGATGCGAACCTTTTATGAAGGCACCTGGGGCGGCCAGGAAATTGTCGTCGCCCTCTCTCGCGTTGGAAAAGTCTCCGCCGCGGTCACAACCCTCCTTCTCCTCGAGCGGTTTGAGGTGACTGAGATCATTTGCAACGGGGTGGCCGGCGCAGTGGATCCCCGGCTGCGTGTTGGCGACATTGTCATCGCCGATCGGCTGATCCAGCACGACATGGACGCCCGACCACTTTTCCCCCAATACGAGATTCCCCTCCTCGGCCGGACCGAATTCCCGGCCCCACTCAGTGACTCCGCCTTTGTCGCCGCCTTAAGCTACACGGTCGAAGGCTTCCCCCATGATGTCCCGGAGGAACGACGAGCCGCCTTTGGCATCACCAAACCCGAAGTGCATCGGGGGCTCATCATCAGTGGCGACCAGTTTATTGCCGATTCGGACCGGACCGCCGCCCTCCGAGAGGCCCTACCCGAAGCCCTTTGCACCGAGATGGAAGGTGCGGCGGTGGCCCAGGTTTGTCACGAGATGGGAAATACCCCCTTTGCTGTCATCCGGGTGATTTCCGATCGGGCCGACCACGCCGCCGCTGAGGATTTCCAGCGTTTCATCGACGAAGTGGCTGAGCATGTCACCGGAGGGATTGTCCACAACTTGCTGGAGTCTTTCGGTCCTGCTCCCCAATAGGCCAGTCCCCATGATAGCCGGGCATGCCTCCCGGCGCTGCAACGGATGCGAAGCAACGGCCAGGCTTTCAAACATTTTATAACCTTACCAGGATGCGCTTCCGCGCAGGGTATTGTCCGGGGACCGCACCCGGCCCGGGTGCATGGTCCGGCGGCTCGCCGGGCCAATTTTCCTCGGCGAGCCGCCGAGGAACCACACTCGGGCCGAGTGTGCTCCCCGAGAACCACCCGATTAACGCGTTTGCCCTGATACCCGAGCTGGCCAAGACGAAAAAAACCGTCATACTCCTTCCATGAGCAGCTCACAAGGATCGGTCGGCAACGTCATTGCCGCCCTCGCCAGTTTCTTCATCCCGGGATTGGGACAACTTATTCAGGGGCGCATTCTCGCCGCGGTCTTATTTTTTGTCTTCACCGGAGCGGGATATTTTTTCTGGGTCCTGATTATTCCCGCCATCCTTGGAGGCTTGATTCACCTCTGGTCAATCATCGACGCGGCGGTCTGGAAGCCGCGGAGGTGATTTTAGGGACCGCCCTCCCATCCCCCCCACCGCAGAGGCTCTTGCTTTTCCTCACTTCTTGATTGCGCCAATCTGAAATGCTGGCCAAGGTTCTCGTCTGAGTGATGGGATCACATCTCCCACATTCGCAATCCTATGAAACTGCTCGGAATTGACATTGGTGGAACCGGAATTAAAGGCGCTCCCGTTGACACAGAAACCGGAGACCTCGCGGCAGAGCGTTTCCGCATTCCCACACCTCATCCGGCCCTTCCGGAAGACGTCGCCCAAGTGGTGAAGGAGGTGGCCAATCATTTCCAATACGAGGGCCCCATTGGCATCACCTTCCCTGCCGTCGTCCGGGGCGGGATCATCAAAACTGCCGCTAATGTGGACGATTCTTGGATTGGGCTCGAAGCGGATGATTTTTTTTCCAAACACCTCAACGGACCAGTCACGGTCATCAATGACGCAGACGCGGCCGGCATTGCCGAAATGCGCTTTGGGGCCGGCAAAGCCCGCCAAGGCGTCGTCATCATGCTCACCCTCGGCACCGGGATTGGTTCCGCCATCTTTAGCGATGGGAAACTTTTGCCCAACACCGAATTTGGACACTTAAAGATCCGCGGCCAGGACGCAGAAAAGCGAGCCTCCGAGAAGGTCCGGGAGGACAAGGATCTTTCCTGGAAAAAATGGGCCAAGCCCTTCAGCGAGTACCTCAACGAATTGGAAAAACTTTTTTCGCCCGATCTCATCATCATCGGCGGAGGCGCAAGCAAGAAGGCAGACAAATTCCTCCCCCATCTCAAGCTCAAAACCGATGTCAAAGTCGTCCCCGCCGAAATGCGCAATGAGGCCGGCATTATCGGCGCGGCTTGTCTCGTGCGGACAGATTAGATTCCGTGCCATTCGGGAACTTAGAGATTTTAATAAAATATCTGCAAAAAAGTTTCCCATCAATGAGTTATGCTAGGCAGATACGGCCACGATTCGGTCGCAGACCAAACCATCCAAATGACAACCGCCTGTCCTTTTAAAGGTTTTCCCCCTGCAAAATTACAGAATGTAAAACTTTGTCATTCCGGCGAAAATTTCAAAGAATCATAGGATCATGAAACCCGTTGCTCGCCTCAAAACTGCTCCGCATGGCTTCAGCTTGGTTGAACTCCTCGTCGTCATCGCGGTCATTGCCATTATCGCAGCCATCGCAGTTCCCAACATCGCCAACATCACGTCCCAAACCAACAGTGCCAAAGACATGCGCAACGCCCAAACGATCGCATCAATGGCCGCCGCCGCCAAGGCGGCGGGAGTGACGGCCGATTTGCATCTGAAAAGCACCGTCATCGGCCAACTTGAGGGAGGCAATTTGGAGAATGCCTCCGGGATGAAATTTGGGATCTCCCCATTGACTCTAGCCGAACAAGAAGGAGCCTTGGCATATTTGGAAGACGGGGATGACTCCAACAGTGCGGTCCTTTATTCGCCCGAACCGGTGGCTTCGGCGACGCCAACCCCCGCGCCGACGCCATAGAGGACGGCGGCGGTTCGGGAATATATTCCGCTCGTGGCGACAGAGCACCCCTATGCCCGATCTCGCTGAGGCCGACCGCTCCCGGCCGCTTGCACTCGCGAGCAGCAGTGGGCCTACGAAGCCCTACCTGCCTCGGTGACTTCCGACACTTCGACCAGTTGGCCAGTTTTGCAATCGTAGATGTAGCCGTAAAGGGGAATATCTTTCGGGACCATGGAGTTATTACGGATCCGTTCGACGTCGGCCAGGACGCTCGCATTTTGATCGGTGATCGTTAGCCACTCGACGAATTTTCCGTCGGTCGTGCCGCCTCCAGCCTTGGAGTCTTTCCATCCGGAGGCATCAATCGTTGCCGGCTTGAGACTGCCGGCCAGAAGATCCCCCATAATCTCGTTGGTAAAAGTCAGCATCCCGCAATCGGTGTGGTGAATGACAAACCATTCCCGTGTTCCCAGGAGTTTGTAGGAAATAACCAGTGAGCGAATCGCATCATCGGTGGCCCGACCTCCGGCATTACGAATGACATGGGCATCGCCTTCGCTCAAACCGGCATAATGGGCTGGATCCAGACGGGCATCCATACAGGTGAGGATGGCAAATTTGCGTCCTGGAGGCATCGGAAGGTCTCCCTTGGCTCCAAAATTTTCAGCGTATTGGGCGTTAGCCGCCCGGACTTCATCAACAATTTTACTCATAAGTTGTTCCTTGGAAAAGCCGCAGATTGGGTGGGGAAGCTTCCGCTGCAGCTGGAACGAAAACCTCCCAAGAGAAGGCGATCATAATGATTTCTCCTGCAGAGGGGAGAGGAATTTGGTGGCTTCCTTGATCAGTTCAAAGCCGATCAGTTTTCCGCCAATTGTGCCCGCAGTTTGGCAAATTGGGCGGCAACATCATCTTCTTCCATCGGACGACTCATGATCTCTTCGTAGTTTTCCATTTCCACGTCCTCACCTTCGAGTTCCTCCAGAAACGGACTCGGACGGCAATGCATGGCGCTACCGAATTTCATCCGACCCCGACACCAGGTGATCACCAGGGTCTTCATCGCCCGGGTGATTCCGACATAAAACAACCGCCGTTCCTCATCCACGGTGCCTTCGGTTTTTGACCGCTCGTGAGGCAGGAGGCCATCCTCCGCTCCGACTAGAAAGACATGGGGAAACTCCAGCCCTTTGGCCGCATGCATGGTGATGAGAGTGACCCCGCGATTGTCTTCGTCCTTATCTTCTTCGCGCTCCCGGTCGAGAGTGACCGCATCGAGATAAGATTGCAGCGGGTCCTTCGCATTTCCTCCCCGGCGGCTATGTTCACCCAGCCCCTTCAACATTTCTCTCACATTGCCTTCGCGGTTGAGCGCTTCTTCCGGAGTCTTGCAAGACCGCTTGAGATCTTCCAAATAGCCGCACTCGGTCAGTAACTCCGAAACCACCGCTTCGACATCGGTTCCCGGGGTGCCCACCCGAATGCGGGCGGCTCCAATCTCATCGACAAAGGCAGCAATCGCTCCGGAGGCCCGACGGGTGCAGGTCTCCAGATAGTCGGGATACCTGAGCGCCTCGAAGAGGCTGATGCTCCGATCAATACTGAAAGACAAAGCCAATTCCACCGTCGTGGCCCCAATCCCGCGAGGGGGCGTGTTGATGATGCGAAGCAAAGCCTGGTCGTCGTCCGGATTGAGCAAAACCGTCATGTACGCGGTGACATCCTTGATTTCCCTCCGCTCAAAAAAACTTTTCCCGCCCACCAACCGGTAGGGAATTTTGTGTTCACGCAAATTGCCCTCCAACAACCGGGATTGGGCATTCATGCGATAAATGACCGCAAAATGTTCCCACGGGATCCGGTCCGAATCGCGATGAGCGGCGATTTCTTGGACAACGAATTCCGCTTCCTTGCGGTCGTCAGGCACCCCGATGACCCGGACCGGTTCGCCGCCTTCCTGAGGGCTCCAAAGGTTTTTTCCCCGCCGGCGGGGATTGTTTTTAATCAGCCGGTTGGCCGCGCCGAGAATGGCATTGGTGCTCCGATAATTTTGCTCTAGGCGGATAATTTTGGGATCGGGGAAATGTTTTTCAAATTCCAGAATGTTCGAGACCTCCGCCCCCCGCCAACCGTAGATGCTCTGGTCATCGTCCCCCACCACGCAGACATTGGGCCGACTTTCACCAACCAATTGGCTGACCAAGTCGAGTTGCAAGGCATTGGTATCCTGAAATTCATCCACCATGAGATATTTCACCCGCTCGCGCCATTTGTCCCGGACCTCATGATGTTCGCTCAGGAGCATAACCGCCTTGCCCAGCAAGTCATCGAAATCCATCGCATTGAGCGCCCGCAACTCTTGGTTGTAGCGGTGATAGACCTCGCCGATGAGCGATTCGTCCCCACTCGGCATCGGCAGGCGTTCGTTCTTCGCCTTGCTGATCATGTTTTTGGCCAGAGTGGGATCGAGCTTCTCATCTTTGGCCGAAACCCGGGTGATGATCTTTTTGATCAGACCCATTTGGTCGCCTTCGTCGAAAATGGAAAAATTCGCCTTATACCCCAGCTTGGTCGCATCCGCCCTGAGGATCCGCAAACAGAGGGCGTGAAAGGTCGAAGCCGTCACGGCCTTCGCTTCATGGGCTTCGACCATGCCGGCGATGCGTTCCTTCATTTCCCGGGCCGCCTTGTTCGTAAACGTCACCGCCATGATTTTGGCGGGATCCTCGCCCTGGGAGATCAACCAGGCGATGCGGGCCGTGACCGTCCGGGTCTTACCGGTCCCCGCCCCAGCCAGGATCAACATGGGACCCGTCTCGTGGTGGACGGCCTCAAGTTGCTCGGGATTTAGATCAAAAATGCGGAAGCTGGCCATTATAAAGAGGTCGGAAGTGGGAGGCCGGAAGTTGGAAGTTTGAGAGCCTGGCGAGGGTCGGCGGGATGAGAGATCAAGGCGGCGAGCACCGCAGGGTACAAAGTATGCTCCGCCACCTGGATGCGGGCGTGGAGAGATTCGGCGGTGTCGTCGGAACGAACTTCAACCTCGGCCTGAGCAATGACCGCTCCCGTGTCCATGCCGGCATCGACATAGTGGACAGTGCAGCCGGCGGTTTTTTCCCCGGCCTCCAAGGCCTGCTTCCATCCCTCCAATCCGGAAAATTTCGGCAAGAGCGAGGGATGGATATTGATGATTCGTCCGGGAAACGCCTCCAACAACGGCGTCTTAATCATGCGCATATATCCGGCCAGCACCACGAGATCGACCTTCGCCTCCCGCAACCCCGAGACCAATTGGTCCTCAACCTCCGGGGAAAGTCGGGTCTGGTAACGGGGTTCGTTGAGCGTGACGGTAGGAATTCCGGCCTCCTCCGCCCTCTGCAAAATCCCCGCACCTTCCTGATCTGCGATGACCACGGCAATTTCGGCCTCCAGACGACCCTCCTGAATCGCCGCCAAAATGGCCTGAAAATTCGAGCCCTTGCCCGATCCCAAAACACCCAATCGAAGTTTCTCCATCCCCAGAATGATGCCCGGGCCGATCAAACAGTAAACCTAAAAACGGGAGCGAAACCCCCAACGGGCCATCTGGGCGAACATTTATCCGTCTTTCTCTCAATTCAGGGCCCTCAGGGGACAATTTGAACTTCGAGATTCTTAGGATTTCGATTTAGATAACCAGGTATGAAGCTTGCCACCTACTTGAAACGCCAGGGAAAAGCCGTAGAGGCCGCCCTGAGCCGATTCCTCCCGCCGGCCAAGACCAAGCCGGCCACCCTCCATCGAGCCATGCGGTACAGCATTTTCGCCGGAGGGAAACGCCTCCGCCCCATCCTCGCCCTTGCGGCGGCGGAATCTTGCGGCGGCTCCACCCGTCTTGCCCTTCCGGTCGCCTGCGCCGTCGAATGCATCCATACTTATTCGCTCATCCATGATGATCTCCCCTGCATGGACGACGACGATCTCCGCCGGGGTCGCCCCACCTCGCACAAGGTCTTTGGCGAAGGCATTGCTGTGCTGACGGGAGACGCCCTCCTCACCGAGACGTTTGCCATCCTCGCGACCGCTCCCGAAACACCTCGATATCAGATCCGCCACCTTCTCCAGGAACTCACCCTCGCCGCCGGTAGCCGGGCCCTCATCGCCGGACAGGTCGCCGACCTCGAAGCGGAAGGCAAAAAGTCCGCCCGGGCCGAACTCCGTTTCATCCACAAAGGCAAAACCGCCGCGATGATCGTAGCCAGCCTGCGACTCGGGGCCATGAGCGCCAATGCCTCCAAAAAGCAACTTCAGGCCTTGACCACCTTTGGAGAAAACCTTGGCCTCGCCTTTCAAGTCATTGACGACATCCTCGACATCACCCAAACCAGCAGCAAGCTGGGCAAAAGCGCCGGCAAGGACGTCGCCGCTCAAAAGACCACCTACCCGGCCCTCCTGGGACTCGAAGCCGCCCGCAAGGAGGCCCGGCGTCTCACCCAAGCCGCTCAAAAAGCTCTCCTCCCTCTCGGAGCGGACGCCGATCGTCTCCGCGAGATCGCCGATCACCTGCTCGATCGCGAATACTGACCCGTTTCAGGTCTTCTTGTTCGCCAGTTTCGCCGGGATGAGTTTTAGCCCGGCAAGGGCCGCGCATTTGCGTTGCCTATCATCGAACGAGGCAAAAAACGTGCAACCGGCTTTCAAAGCTGCCGCCACGTGCCAAATATCGGCAGAACGTGCCAAGGTCGCCACCGCGTACTTTGCGGAAATCGCTTCTGCCTGCCGGAAAACTTCCTCCAGATCGTATTCAGGCCGGGCCAGAACGCCCGCCGCGATGTCGCTTTCCAATGAGCGCAACGCTCCGCGCATTTCCGCCTCCGTGATCTCCCCCCGCCCATGCTTTAAGCGGATGGCCGTACGCAATTCGATTTCCAAAAGGTGCGAGAGGGGAAACGGAGCTTCATTCTCCCGGAGGATCGCCAAGGCTTCCGCCGTGCCCGGCTCTTGAATGTAGCTTTTCAGCAAAAGGGACGTGTCGAAATAGGCTTTCACTAGGCGGGGTCAGTATTTGCCGCGCATCTCGTCAACAATTTCCTCTGCCGTCGCTCCCCGATGAGGTCTCTCTCCGAAAATACGCTGCAACCGGGATTCGTAATCCGGCAAAGCGATCGCTATTTTCTTCCGCGGCTCCGCCGGAGCGAGGATCGCAAACACCTTGCCGCGCTTTTTGATGGTGACACTTTCTCCCTCGTAAATCCACCGGGAAACGGTGGCGAATCGGTTTCGCAAGTCGGCAACGGAAGCGGTTTTCATTATGATATTTAAAGTATCACAAATAAGGACACGCTCAAGAGATTTTCTGTAAAACTCTACGATTGCGCGAATCGCGAAGCGGGATAAACTCCGAACGCGCACGATCCCTAGCATCAAAGCCGGAAAACCCCCAATTCCCCGCGTTGACCTAGGTAAAATCAGCAAGCCCGGTTGGCGAAATTGGCAGACGCGCCAGATTTAGGATCTGTTTTTTATGGTTTTAATGGCGTTTTATCACGTCTCACGAATCACGCGCAAAAGCTTATAAATAAATATCATACGACTTTCAATCCTGATTTTATCAGCCGCGCCAGAGCACCCCACGAAGTCGCACAAAAAGTCGCACAGAGGCGCACCAGACTACAGGTCTGGTTCTGGATGTCGCCTTTCATGGTTTCAGATTACCCCCACGCCCGCCCAACCGACCAGTCAGGAAAAGAGATCTCCTTCTGGCTCAGGGATTGGATCAATCAGGCCGGGGTCATTGTTCCTGACGCTCCCAACCCTGCGGTCAACTGGCCAGGTCTTCAAGGTCCCGTCCGGTGAAGGTGCTAAAAGAGATTCCCGCTCCTCCATGGTCAGTGGTTCTGGATCAAGGAACCGCTGGAAGTTCACCTCCTCAAGAATCACCGGCATTCGATCATGAATGGCCACCGCCTCCCTGTTTGGTGCCGTGGTGATAGTGGCTACGGTTTCTCCATCCCAGAGCCCGGCGAAGGCCAGGGGGCACCCGTCCACCCTCTCAAAGTAGAAA
>Ga0105050_10000426_pt1 | contig 64610 bp, 67 predicted proteins | sample FRY01_FD_78088 | JGI IMG/M metagenome (GOLD analysis project Ga0105050, IMG submission 78088) | Freshwater microbial communities from Lake Fryxell liftoff mats and glacier meltwater in Antarctica - FRY-01 | ecosystem: Environmental > Aquatic > Freshwater > Ice > Glacier meltwater ...
GCGGTGCGTCGTGCCAGCACTCGAAACGACATTCTCCTCGAGCATCACCGATCCGAGATCGTCCGCACCAAAATGCAAGGCGACCTGGCCGATCTTCATCCCCTGCGTCACCCACGACGACTGGATATGCGGAATGTTGTCGAGGTAGAGACGCGAGATGGCCTGCACCAATAGGTACTCGAACGATGTTGGCGTCTCGTTGACGGTCTTGCCAAGTACCGTGTTGTCGGTCTGAAACGTCCACGAGATAAAGGCCCGGAAGCCCGGCACCTCGTCCTGCAGATCGCGCAGGCGGCGCATGTGCTCGACACGTTCCGCGAGCGTCTCGACGTGCCCATACATCATCGTTGCTGATGTCGACATGCCTTGACGATGCGCCTGGCGCATGACCTCGAGCCACTCATCGCTCTTGGTCTTCTTGGGCGAGACGATCTTGCGGACGCGGTCAACGAGGATCTCACCACCACCGCCTGGCAGCGTGTCGAGGCCCGCATCCCGCAGGCGCGAGAGGACAGTAGCGATCGGCAGGCTAGAGCGACGCGAGATGTATGCAATCTCGGGTGGCGACAACGCGTGCAAGTGAAACGCGGGGTAGCGCTCCTTAATCGACGAGAAGATGTCCTCGTACCACTCGATGTCGAGCTCGGGGTTATGCCCACCCTGCATCAAGGCGCCCGTGCCACCAACCGCGATTGTCTCTCTGACCTTGCCGAAAATAATCGGCTTCGGCAGCGTGTAGCCCTCGCGCGTGTCGCCCGGCTTCCGGTAAAACGCGCAGAAATGGCAATCCGTCACGCAGATATTCGTGTAGTTGATATTGCGATCGACGATGAAGGTAATCTCGCCAGGATTCACCTTGCGGTTGCGGATCTCATTGGCTGCAGCGCCGATCGAGACGAGATCCTTCGACTGCATCAACGTCAGCGCGTCTGCATCGCAGAGCCGCTCCCCATCCAGCACACGAGCCAGGATTTCGGTGACGGTGCGAGTCGAATCGATGACGGCCATTAGCCCTGCACTCCTTGCGTGGCTCCCGCAAATACCAACTCGGGTGCCGAATCGATGATGCCAGCCGCTGCGGCCAACTCGAAGTATCGCCGCAATCCCGCGCGCTCGTGTTCACCAAACGGGTAGCGCAGCTTCTCGAAGTAGCGGGCGAGGAATCCGGCCGGGAAGCCATAGCGCTCCGCGGCGGCCTGCGCGATCAGCGCGGCATGCTCGGAGGCATCTGCCACAGCGGATGCAAAGGCATGGTCGAGCGCGACCAGGCGCGCAGGATCGATCGTGCGCTGAGCAGCCCAGACGGCGAACACCATCGGTAGTCCCGTGCGCTCGAACCAGAGCTCGCCGAGATCATGATGAGGCGTTGCGTCGTTGATCACCGAATGCAATGCGTCGTCGCCGATCAACAGCTTCGCGTCGGCCGGTATGCCTTCGGCCCGGATCTCGGCGGAGGGAAAGAGCACGCGCACGAGCGCCACGGAAGCTGCGCTTTGGCTAGTGACAGAGATCGACCGCATGGCCGGCAGTGGCACATCCGTGACGAGCTGAACCGAATCCACAGCACCCTGCGAAGCGATGCAGACCGATGGCAATAGGACGTACTGCTCGGGCTGGAGCGCATAGGCAATGCTCGAGATGTTGGCGACATCGAGTGCACCCTCCGCGAGCAGGGCATTGAGTTTTGTCGGCACAGCCAGCGTCTCGCTAAGCGCGCCTGTTTCAAGGCGTTGTTCGAGCGTCCACGCCAACGGAAATGTGTTGATGAAGTCAACGCGACCAACGCGGAGGGGATTCACGCGTCCCACCGTCGCAACTCGTTGTAGAACGTGTCGCGCTGGACGGGAATCTTGCCGGCCTGTTCGATGACGCGCACGAGATCCGCAACCTTCTCCTCGGTCGGAGTGACGGCGCCGGCAGCATGCGCGATCTTCTCTTCGACCACGGTGCCCTGAATATCGTTGGCTCCGAAGGAGAGGGCGACTTGAGCGATTGGTGTCGAAATCATGATCCAGTACGCCTTGACGTGTTCGATGTTGTCGAGCATGAGCCGCGAGACGGCGATCATCTTGAGATCGTCCTGGCCGGTCGAGAACTTCCAGCCACGCCGCTCGAAGACAGTGTTTTGAGGATGAAATGGCAACGGGATGAAGGCCATGAAGCCCCCCGTATCGTCCTGCAGTTCGCGCAGCGCCAACAGATGCTCGATGCGCTCCTCGTAGGTCTCGACGTGGTTATAGAGCATCGTGCAGTGCGTCTTGAGTCCGAGCCGGTGAGCGATGCGGTGCGTCTCAAGCCACTGCGCTCCCGGCTCTTTGCCCGGCGCGATGATCTTGCGGACGCGCGGCGAGAACACTTCGGCGCCACCACCGGGCAGCGTGTCGAGACCAGCGTCAATTAGGGCCCGCAGCACCTCCTCGTGGTTGAGACCCGAGAGACGCGTCATGTGGTGGATCTCCGACGCGGTAAAGAGCTTGAGGTCGACACCCGGCAGCCCTTCTTTGAGTGCCTTCGTGATGTCGATGTAGTACTGGAAGTCGAGGTGTGGGTTTTCGCCACCAACCATGTGGATCTCGGTAAAGTCCTGCGTTTTCTGCACTTCCTGCGCGTGGGCAACGAGCTCGGCGATATCCCACATCACCGCTTCGGCCTGCTTCGAGGTGTGGGCAAAGGCACAGAACTTGCACTTGACGCGACAGATCGTCGTGTGGTTGAGGTACAGATTGTTGACGAAGTAGACCTCGTCGCTCCCGCCCCGCTGCCGACGTGCCAAGTCTGCAAGCACGCCAAGCTCGAGGACGTCATGCGACTCGAGCAGCGTGATGCCGTCGTCGAGGCCGAGACGCTCGCCCGCGACGATCTTCTCGCGGATCGCGTCCAAATCGGTGTTGCACATGATAGTGGCCATGCTCAGAGTCCTGTCTTACGTATCGCGGTCGACGACGCTTCGGACGACCATTCGGAGCGGCGTGGTATCGAGGTCACCGTGGATTCGATCGAGGGCATCCTCTGCTGCCCGCACGAGTTCGTTTGCCGCCTCGCGCGCCTCGTCGAGTGCTCCCGTGCCGATGATGCGTGCGAGTAGTGGGGCGACCTCAGCGGGCATGGGTGCGTGACGCAGTGCCTCGGCCACCATGGCATCGTCGCGCGCGGCAAAGAGCAACGGAAGTGTGGCTGTGCCGCCAAGCAGATCGGTGCCGAGCATCTTGCCCGTGGCATCTGTCGAGCCCTCACAGTCGAGCATGTCATCGGCAACTTGGAAGGCCAGCCCGAGCAAACGTCCATAGTCGGCCAGCGCGTCCGTGTCGGCATCACCAAGACCACCGAACCGTCCGCCGAGAGCGCAGGCGACAGCAAAGAGGCGACCCGTTTTGAGGGTGCAGCGCTCGAAATACTGTGCGGGCGTCGTCGCTGGCTCCCGCGTCTGCAGCATCTGTAACGCCTCGCCTTCGGACAGAGCAAGTGTCGCTTGTGCCAGCAATGCGAGGCTCTCGATATCATTGGCTTCGGCTAGAACGGCAAAGGCGCGCGCAAACAAGACGTCCCCGGTAGCACCGGCAATGCGTTCGCCGTGCTGGGCCCAAACGGTCGGCCGCCCACGACGTGAGGAGGCGCGGTCGATTATATCGTCGTGTACGAGCGTCGCCATGTGGACGAGTTCGACTGCGCTGCCGACACGCACCAGGTTCGTCCGTAGCTGGCCCGCAGTGGGGGACGACAACAGCACGAGCAAGGGCCGCAGGCGCTTGCCACCCGCCGAAAGAGTCTCGGCAGCAGTCGCTGACGTCGAACCACCCACCCAGGCAACATCGTCGGCCAGGCGTGCTTCGACGCGATCAAGGTAATCGCGAATGCCGGGCAGGAGGAGGAGATCGGCATAGCTGATCGTGCTCATGCGTCAGCTCGAGCCACTGTGCCGACGTGGAGCGCGACAATGCCACCACCGAGTTTGCGGAAACGCACATCGCTGAGCCCGTTCTCGTACATCGCATGCGCCAGCGTTGTCGGTCCAGGAAAGCGTCGAACGGAGGCGGGCAGATACACGTAGGCCGAATCCTGCTTATCCACGAGCCGACCAATACTAGGCACGAGACGGTCGAACCAGAGGTGATGAAACTTCGCTGCAACCCCGGACTCAGGTGTCGTGATCTCCAGACAAACGACCTTGCCGCCTGGGCGGACGACGCGTGCCAACTCGCGGATTCCAAGCCCAAGGTCAGCCAGATTGCGGATGCCAAAGGCCACGGTTGCCGCGGCGAAGCGATCGTCCTCAAACGGTAGATCGAGGGCGTCGCCATGCAGAAGTGTGGCCTGGTCTGCGCCCTTCTTAGCAATCTTGACGCGCCCACGATCAAGCATGCGCTCGGCAAAGTCGAGGCCGATCACCTCGCCGCTCGGGCCGACGCGCTTGGCGAGCTCGAGCGTGAGATCTGCCGTTCCGCAGCAACAGTCGAGGACGCTCGCGCCCGCACCAACTCCTGTGGCATCGGCCGCCAGCCTGCGCCAGCGGACGTCGAGGCCCACCGTCATAACACGATTCATCGCGTCGTACGGGCGCGCTATACGATCGAACATGGCCTGGACCCGCTCGGGCGACAACGTGCCTTCTTCGACGCCGTACGGTACTGGGAGGTTGTCAGTGCTCACGATTGTGTCCCCCAGCGTGACAGCAGCTCGTTGTCAACGCCGCACAGGTCGAGCACGCGACCCGCAACAAAATCGGTCATATCGTCGAGCTGATTCGGGTGGGTATAGAATGCGGGCATCGCGGGGGCAATCACCGCACCGGCCTCCGCCAGCGTCGTCAGCGTACGCAGGTGCAGCAGCGATAAGGGTGACTCGCGCGGCACGAGGATCAGCTTGCGGCGCTCCTTCAACGCAACACCTGCTGCGCGGTGGATCAGATTGGCTTGGCTCGTCGAGGCGATCGTCCCACAGGTCGCCATCGAGCAGGGGCAGATGACGTAGGCATCGACCTTCGCGGACCCCGAGGCATAGGGTGAGAACCAGTCGCGTTCTTCGTAGAGCGTCGTGGTGTCGCCGCCAAACTCATTAACGAATCGCTGGATCGCGTCGGGCCCGGCCAGCGACCGATCGCGGTAGACCTCCCAAGCGATCACCTCACCCGCAGCAGACGAAGCGCAGACACCGACTTCAGCGCCTGCAGCAACGAGCCCTGCAAGCACGCGGGCTGCGTACGGTGCGCCCGAGGCGCCGGTGATTCCGAGGAAAACTCGCATGTTGTCAGGGGTTACGCTCGCTGCAGGATACGGCATAGAGCAGGATCAACCTACCAACCTTTCGATGCACAAACGATAACGGCCGGGGAAAACCCGACCGTTATCACAAATACGTTATGCCGTGGGTAGCGCTTTAGGGCCCAGCTGCCGCCGCTGCATCTCCGGCATACAAGCCGCCAGCCTTCTTACACGATGCTGGATACGTGTCTTTTGCAGAATCCGCGCCCGAACCCGGCGTCGTGCCCGTGGCACCTGACCACGTTGCGACGTAGCCGGCTAGGCACGAAATCTCGTCTTCCGTATAGGTGCCCTTGAAGGCCGGCATTCCCCCCTTGCCGACGGTAATGAGCGTCAGCGCCGTGGCATAGTCGGGCTTGACGTCATCGAGCACGGGACCCACGTTGCCGACCGTACCCGCATTCGCCAACGTGTGACAGGTCGCGCAGGAAGCGGCCGCGAACGCTGCCGCTCCGGGTTCTGTCGACACCGACCCAGCGACGCCCGGCGCCTTCGAGCCATAGAACGTCAACGCCAAGAGCACAATCGGCACCGTCACACCCAGCGCAAGCGCGATCGGGCGGCGCGAGAGTCGCCGATCAGGATTGCGATCAATAAACGGCCAGCCGATCAGCAGCACCATCCAGATCGTCGGGATGATGACCGAGCCGACGATCAGGAGTGCTGGTGTCTTGAAGATACGCAACAACTCGAAGAGGAAGAAGAAGTACCAGTCGGGCCGCGGGTCGTAGCCGAGCACGCCCGGATCGGCCTTGGCTTCGTAGGCGGGTCCGAGAATGCCACCCAGCCGCTCGGCTGTGGCCTCGGCAGGGACCGGAGCAAACTGTGCATACCAGAGAATCGTCATGCCGATAATCACGCCCACGACGATCAGGCTGACGACCGTGTCGTGGAAAATGGCGTTCGGGAAGAACGACTTACCGTGTCGCTGCTGGAAGGAATACTCGCGCTGATACGCATCACGGCGTTCACGTGCGGTAAAGCGTGGCATTAGATATCACTCTCCGTCGACTGCATGCGGGACCACGGGGGCGACGTTACGCCAAGCTTGATCACGAGCCAGAGGTGCAGCGCGATCAGGCCGCCGACGGCGCTCGGCAAGACGAGCATATGGAGCGAGTAGAAGCGCGACAGTGTGTGCGTTCCAATCTCGGGACCCACCATCAGGATGTAGGACAGGTACGGTCCGAGGATCGGCGCCGTCCCGTTGATGTTGACGCCGACGATCGTGGCCCAATAGGCGCGCTCGTCGAAGACCAGCAGGTAGCCGGTAAACGACATTGCCATCACGAGGATGAAGATGATCGCGCCGGTAATCCACGTCATCTCGCGGGGATACTTGTAGGCGCCGAACAAGAACGTGCGTCCCATGTGCAGGAACAGCAGGACGACCATCACGGACGAGCCCCACTTGTGCATACCACGCACGAGCCAGCCCAGCGTGGCGTCATCGGTAATCCACTTGATCGTGTTCCACGCCGTATCCGGATCGGGCTGGTAGTACATCGCCAGCAGGATGCCCGTCACCGCCTGCACCATGAAGACCGTGATGAGTGCCGAACCGAGCGTCTGCAACCACGAGATGTCCTTGGGGACATTGCGGAACAGCATAAACTTGCCAAACGAGATCAGGCCCGAACGCTCTTCGATCCAATCGACGGGGATCTTGGCGATCTCTCCAGCAGGAGGCATCAGTGTAGGCATCGGGTTCTCCTGCCTCAGCCGGGTGTGGGGTAGAGCCAACCGAGGAGCCCACCAACGGGCTGACCAGGTAGCTTGAAGGTATCGGTCATGACGACTTTGCCGTCGACGTCTTCTGTCGCAAAGGGGCGTCCAACGAGCAGGTTTCCGCCTTCGACTTTGTACTCAAAACGGTTTAGGGGGCGCACAGGTGGGCCCGCGGTAACGAGGCCTTCCGTGTCGTACTGACCACCATGGCACGGGCAGGCAAAGTTCGTGGTCATGAATTGCACAGGGCAGCCGAGATGCATGCACACGTTTGAGATGATCGTGAACTCCTCGGTGCCGTCACGGCGCACGTACGCCACGCGACGATCCAACTCGCCGAGCTTGCCACGCTCAAAAATAACGGGCTCGTACGTACCCTCTTTGAAGTTCTTATTATCGACCGGCCCGAAACTCGTCCAGTACCAGTCCTCCCCAAAGAATGAGGGGCCGAGCGCGAAGCCGACGACCGGAACGGCAATCGCAACACCGATCAGACCACCGAGACCGACGGTCGCGCCCGTCAGAAACTTGCTGCGACTAATCACAGTTCGGGGATCATTGACGTCGCTATACGACGAGGCGCCCGCGCGCTCAGAACCTTGATCAGCCACGTGCTTTCGCTCCAGTCACCGACATATCTTGTGGGCGCTCCCCGCCTGCTGTCAAAGTCGCCACGAATGGCACAATCTTTAGTGCCGTCATTCTATCGCCTCCTCAGCGAGCGCGAGGGAGCACGAGTTGATGCAGTAGCGCTGCCCTGTCGGACCCGGACCATCAGGAAAGATGTGCCCGAGGTGACCACTACAGCTCGCGCAGACAACCTCGTTGCGCTGCATCCCGTGCGAGTTATCAGCACGTGCACCGACCATGTCCTCGCCAATCGGTTGCGTAAAACTCGGCCAGCCCGTTCCCGAGTCGAACTTGTCGCCCGACCGGAATAGTGCACTGCCACAGCCTGCACAGAGATAGACACCCGGCCTATGCTCGTCCCAATACGCACCCGTAAACGGCGGCTCTGTTCCCTGCTGGCGCAGTACGGCGTACTGCTCCGGTGTCAGGAGCGCGCGCCACTCATCGTCTGTTCTCTCGATGCCCATTTGCATTACCCCGGCTGCCCTTTCGCACCACGCAACTTCGCCAGCATACCCTCGCCACTACCGGACGCTGCCGCCCCACTACGACGAAACGCGCCACTAAACCCGGGCAACGGTATGCCGAGTTCGGCCCAGCGCGCGTCGACCTGCGCCTTGACATCGTCGGGGATCCGGTTGACCTCGGGCCACGGCCCGCGGGTATAACCCTCACCCTCGAGTTTGGCGGTCGCATCGAAGCCGATCTTGCCCCCGAGCGCCTTGAGGCGGGCTGCGTGGTCGAGCTGATCGAGTGGCCCGTAGGAGAGCAGAATGTCGTGGCCCGGATCGATGTTGGCACCCATCTGCCAGACGACCTCGTTGTAGTCGTGCACATTTACCCACTCATCAACGATGATTACCGCCTTCGTCAACGACAACAATCCTGTCCCCCAGATTGCGTGCATGACCTTCTGTGCGTGGCCCGGGAAGCGCTTCTTGATCGAAAAAATCGCGCAATTATGAAAGGTACCCGCGAATGGCAGGTCGTAGTCGACGACCTCGGGGAGCGTGACGCGCACGGCCGGCAAGAAGATGCGCTCCGTTGCTTTTGCGAGCCAGAGGTCCTCGCACGGCGGGGGGCCGACAACGATCGACGGATAGATCGGATTGCGTCGCGATGTCATTGCCGTGATGTGCATGACGGGAAAATCGTCAACCGGCGTGTAGTACCCGGTATGGTCGCCGAAGGGGCCCTCGGGCTTCGTCTCGCCGCGGATGCAATAGCCCTCGATGATGATTTCGGCGTTAGCGGGGACCTGCAAATCAACGGTTTTGCACTGGACGAGTTCGATCGGCTCGTCGCGCAACCACCCCGCGACCATGTACTCGTCAATGTGCTTGGGGAGTGGCATCGATCCGGAATAGGTCGTAATCGGATCGGTACCAAGTGCCAGCGCGACTTCCATCCGCCCTTCGCCATCACGCGCATCGGCCGCCGCATCCTTGTGCATCTGCCAGTGCAGTCCGAGCTCGTTCTTGGCGTGCTTCTGGAGTCGATACATGCCAACGTTGCGACCACCCGTGACTGGGTCTTTGGTAATCACGTTGGCGAGCGTAATAAAGGGCCCACCATCGTCGGGCCACTGATATTGGATCGGCAGCAGGTCGAGGTTGGGCTCGGGCCAGACGACCTCTTGACAGACAGCCTTCTTGACGATTTTTGGCCGCGCATCCGCAACCGACTTGAGTCGTCCAAGCGCCTGAAGCTTGTCTTTCAGCCCATCCGGCGGCCGCAGTTCGAGGAGCTCTCCGATCTGCGCACCAATCGCATCGAGCGAGTCGACACCGAGCGCCATCAGCATGCGTCGTTCCGTGCCGAACTGGTTGATCAAGAGAGCCTGCTGAGAGCCTTTTACATTGCTGAAGAGCAGCGCCGGCCCACCGCCCTTGAGGGTACGGTCGGCGATCTCCGTAATCTCGAGGTACGGATCGACCTCGCTGCGAATCTCAACGAGCTCACCCGCACTGCGTAGTTGCGCAATCCAGTCGCGCAGATCCTTCGGCCCGTTCACGCCGGATCCCCCATCAGTCGCCGATGCTCAGCGAGTGGAGCGACAGCCTCACTGTCCTTAACGAGCGCGAGCAACGGTATCGAATCGCCGCGACGCAGCGCCTCGCGGGCGACCAGCAAACTGTCGTCACGCGGCCCGGCCAGATAGCGCGCAGTGGCGAGCCAGAGTGCGCCATCTTCGACGGAGCACCCTTCGGCGCGCAGATGCGCAGCGAGCGAGACCAGATCCGCAAGTGCGGCAATGGCATCCACGTCACCCGCACGGCACACATTGACGAGTCCCGTGGCATAGAGGTAGTCGCCAAGGAGCAGTCCCTGTTTCCGATCGGGTGCGACAAACACGCGACCACGGGGAGCGTGATGCACGAGGTAACCCTCGTAGATCGTCTCGACACCCTCGGCGTAGGGAGCACCCGCGAGCGCACCAAACAGTGCATCACCAGTGCGCCTGCTCGAGGCGACCACCGCTTGGGCCCAGACGCTACTGCTCTCGGCAGCCTGATCCGCAATCCGATCTACAAGCGTGACGGTGCCTACGCCAGCCATCGAGCGACATCCACAGCGCCGTAGGTGATGGTCGCACGGGCTCCCGCACGACGAATCGATATGAGCGACTCCAGCAATGCATCTTGGAAGGCGAAGGACCCTGCATCGGCAGCGTGACGCAACATGGCGTACTCACCCGAGACTTGGTAAGCGAGGACCGGTAGCTCGCTCTCCGCCGAAAGGTCGGCGATCACGTCGAGCGAGGTTAGGGCAGGCTTTACCATCAGCATGTCTGCCCCCTCTGCTTCGTCGATGAGGCCCTCGCGGACGGCCTCGCGACGATTGGCTGGGTCGAGCTGATGCGAGCGGCGATCGCCCTGCGACGGCGTCGAGTGCGCAGCATCGCGGAACGGCCCATAGAACGCCGATGCAAACTTTGATGAGTACGCGAGAATACCAGTCGTTTCGGCAAAGCCCTCCTCGTCGAGCGCATCACGAATGACACCCACACGCCCGTCGAACATGTCTGACGGTGCGACAAGATCGGCGCCAGCACGCGCATGTGCGACGGCGGCGCGCGCCAGCACGGGCAGGCTCAGATCATTGAGGATTTCGCCATTCGGACCGAGCAGCCCGCAGTGACCATGGCTCGTGTACTGGCAGAGGCAGACGTCGGTGGCGATTACGAGACCGGGCGCGGCCGAACGAATTGCGCGCACCGCATCCGGCACCGGCCCAGCCGGATCCCACGCCGACGAGCCCTGCTCATCCTTATCCTCTGGCAGGCCAAATAGCAGCACGCCACCAACCCCAACCGCGGCGGCCTCTGCTGCCCGCTCGGCGGCGAGGTCGGAAGACAATCGATCGACGCCCGGTAACGCATTGATCGGCTCGCGGCGTCCCTCACCCGGCAGCACGAAGAGTGGCAGGATCAACTGGCTCGGCGTCAGTGCGGTCTCGCGCACCAGTGCACGCAAGGCAGGCGTGCGGCGATTACGGCGTGGACGGCTTTCCGGGAACATGTCAACAGGGTAGGCGAGACGCGTAGCCCTGTCACCCAATCGGCTGACCCAGCGAACGGCGACCTGTCGCGGTGGTGGCGGTGGCGGATCGCCCTAGCCCGAAATCGTCGTCACACCCGTCGTGTCAATCGTCTCCGGTACCGTCATCGGCGTATCCGTAAAGACCTCAAACGAATCGACCGGCAAGATATCGGTCGGCACGATCATCGAGTCCGTCACGACACCCGGCAGAGGCAACTCGTCGCCCCCTGTCACCGTCAGCGTCAAGGAATCGGGCTCTGGCAAGGTAAACGTGGGAACATCAAGCGAGGCTGCCGAATCCCCGTCATCAAAGAAATCGCTGCCATTGACCGCAGCAATTGCCAACACGATCGCCAGCAGCGCGATAGCACCGACGATCGCGGCGAGCGCAGCATCCGAGATACCACGGCGCGGCATCATCGGCAGCGGTGGCTGCTTCAACGGTGCCGGTACCAACGTCGCCGGCAAATCAACACCCGCCATCGCACGCAGACGCTCTGCGACCAGGACGGCCGGCGGCGGCCGCCGAGCATCATCAGAGAGCAACGCCAAAATCAGCCCATTCAGGGCCGGTGCCACCTCGGGGGCCAGGCTGGCGGGCGAGGCGGGCGGGCGGGCCGGCTCGTGACCCGTCACCAAGCGGTAGAGAATCGCGCCAAGCGCGCGCATGTCATCGGACACTGTCGGCGTCGGCAAACCGCTGACCAGCGCATGCGCCACACCGAGCCCCACACCCATCACCACTGGGCGACCCGAAGCATCCAACACAACCGCGCTGGTAACAAGACCACCATGCGTCTGGCCCGACGCGTGCAACACCCCGAGGGCGTCGGCGATATCGGCCACGACCAGCAGCACGCTGGCCTGCGGCATCATCACCGCACTGTCGAGCAGTGGACCATCCGCCTGCGCCTCGACCTGGAAGACCGTGCCATCGCCGAGCGAGACGACATCGAGCACGGGCGCAAGGCTCGCATGGCGCAGCGCCTGGAACGTCCGCAACAACAACTCGACCGCGCCAACCTTGTCGCCAGCCGCAAGACACGCCACGGCAACGCGATGATCGGCAACCTCATCCACAGCAAGCTCTCGCTGCACGCCACCAAGCGTGGGCAGTGGGGCAACAGGGCGATAGCGTCCGGCGATACGTTCAGTCATGATCGATTTCTAAGCGGGTATTCAGACACGAACACTATGGCTATATATCATGACCGGTGAACGCCGCCCGTGACCTTCACCGAACGATGACCATCGACCTCCCGCACAAACGCGTACCAATCGACGAGGCACGAGCGCTTGTGATCGGCGCTGTGCGGCTCCTAGAAACAGAATCTGTTCCACTCAGCGAACTTGCTGGGCGAACCCTTGGGGCAACAATCACCGCTCCACACGACCTCCCCGCGCACGCCAACTCGGCGATGGATGGTTATGCGGTCGCTGCACGATCGACGGGTCCGTGGACGACTAGCGCCCAGATCCTGGCGGGCGATAACCCTGCGCCGTTGGCACCCGCAACAGCTGCCGCGATCGCCACAGGTGGTGTTTTGCCGGATGGTGCGGATGCCGTGATCCCGATCGAACAGGTCGTCGAAGCCGACGGAACCGTCACTGCCACGGGCGTCGTCAGGACGGGCGATCACGTTCGCCCACGCGGAGCCGACGTGCAGAAAGGCGATCGCGTGTTGCTGCCCGGCACGCGACTATCACCGCTTGCCGTCTCGGCGATTGCGGGGCTCGGACTGACCGAGGCCGTCTGTATCCGGCGACCACGCGTCGCCGTCCTCTCCACGGGCGATGAGCTCGTGCCCCCGGGTATGACACTGCAGCGCGGCCAGATCCACGAGTCGAACTCGGTCCTCGTCGCGGCGACACTGATTGCGCTGGGCTGCGAAATCGTCACGATCGGCAGCGTGGCGGACACCGCTGACGCGACCCACGATGCGTTTGCGGCAGCAATCGGTAGCGCCGACCTCGTCGTCTCGACGGGGGGAGTCTCGGTCGGGCCACGCGACTACGTCAAGCCCGCACTGCACGCGCTCAATGTGACCGAACTGTTCTGGCGCATCGCCACGCAACCCGGCCAGCCCGTCTGGTGTGGTTCGGCTCCCGACGGCACGCTGGTAGCCGGCCTGCCTGGCAACCCGCTGTCGTGCCTCGTCGGCCTCCACCTCCTGCTTGCACCCGCCGTGCGGGCGATGACCGGCGACACGCCCGAGCCCGTCACGATCCGTGCGAGCCTCGCGGCATCAATCACCCAACTACCCTCCCGGCTGCGAGCAATTCCGATGCTGCTACGCGACGGCCAACTCGAACAACTCGGAGCTGGCTCATCGCACCAGCTGTCGCGCGCAGCCCGCGCCAACGCGCTCGCGCTGATCCCCATGGGCGACGGCGAGCTGCTTGCCGGCACACTCGTCGACGCCGTACCGCTGGTCTAAACGGTCGGCCACAAGGCCCACCCGGCGACTGCTGCCGCCCACCAAAGTCACGATGGGGTCAGGCTCGATTTCGTGATGGGGGGCGGATGCCACAACCGCGCGGATGGGCGGACCCCACAACCGCGGGGGTGTGATGTCCGCCCCCTAAAACCGTCTGTCGAGCGTGGTTGAGTGTGGGGGGGGGGACATCACAACCCCGCGGTTGTGGCATCCGCCCCCCATCACGAAATCCGCACATCGCGCTACGGTGCCAATGCTCACCCCAGACGACAAAGGCAGGCCATGACGGAGTATCGAATCGAGACGGACAGTATGGGTGAGGTCAAGGTCCCCGCTGACCGCTATTGGGGAGCGCAGACCGAACGCTCGATCGAAAACTTCCCGATCGGCGTCGGGCAGTACCAATGGGATCGCCCCGTGATCCGCGCGCTTGGCGTGCTCAAGAAGTCCGCTGCCCGCGCCAATCGCGACCTCGGCCAGATCCCCGACGACGTCGCCGACCTGATCATCAAGGCCGCTGACGAAGTCATTAGCGGCCAATGGGATGACGAGTTTCCGCTCGTCATTTTCCAGACCGGTTCCGGCACGCAGTCGAACATGAACGTCAACGAAGTGATTTCGAACCGCGCAATCGAGATGGCTGGCGGCGTGCTCGGCTCGAAGGCGCCCGTCCACCCGAACGACCATGTCAACCGCGGCCAGTCCTCGAACGACACCTTTCCGACAGCGATGCACATCGCCGCAGTCGAAGTCCTCGACAAGATACTCGTGCCCGCCATCACCGAACTGCGCGACTGTCTCGACCAGAAGGCAAAGGCCTACGCCGACGTCATCAAGATCGGACGCACGCACCTTCAGGACGCGACACCGATCACGCTCGGGCAGGAGATCTCCGCTTGGGTTGCGCAGATCGACGCCGCCCTCGCCAACGTCAAACACTCGATCGAAGGCATGCTCGAGCTCGCGATCGGCGGCACCGCCGTCGGCACCGGCCTCAACGCGCACCCAAAGTTTGGTGACCTCGCCGCCAAGTACATGGCCGAGGAAACGGGTTACGCGTTCGTCTCGGCCGAGAACAAGTTCGCCGCACTCTCAGCACACGACGCGCTCGTTAATGCCAGCGCCGCACTGCGCACCCTCGCAGGCGCGCTGATGAAGATGGCGAACGATGTCCGTCGCCTGGCCTCGGGCCCCCGCGCCGGCATCGGCGAGATCTCGATCCCCGAGAACGAGCCGGGCTCGTCGATTATGCCGGGCAAGGTCAACCCGACGCAGTGTGAGGCGCTGACCATGGTCTGCGTCCAAGTCTTCGGCTTCGACGCGGCCGTCGCCTTCGCCGGCACCCAAGGTGACTATCAGCTGAACGTCTACAAGCCGATCATGGTGCACAACGTGATCGAATCAGCCGAACTGATGGCCGAGGCGTCGCGCTCCTTCACCGAGCGCTGCGCGATCGGCATCGAGCCGAACATGGAGACGATCACGCGTAATCTCGAGGCGTCGTTGATGCTGGTTACGGCACTCAACACGCACATTGGCTATGAGAACTCCGCGAAGATCGCCAAAAAAGCGCATCAGGACGGCACCACGCTAATCGAAGCAGCCACCGCACTCGAACTGGTGACACCCGAGCAGTACGCGGAGTGGGTCGTCCCCGCCGACATGACGCACCCACTGGCGGACTAGCTCGATTTCGTGATGGGGGCGGACGCCACATCCGCGGGGTAGGGCGGACGCCACAACCGCGCACCACGTGGCATCCGCCCCCATCACGAAACCTAACGCTCGCTCGTTTCGGCAAACACCCCAACCACACCCGCACCCACCAGTACAGAACTACCAACAACGAGTGCTGCAGGAAGCGCGCCCGTACCGACCGCGCCAATCAACGAAGCGAGGTCTGCCCCGCGCAACAAAAAGATCAACAAGCCCATTGCGACAACGGGTCCAAAACTCCAAGCGATGCGCGACACTACCTGCTCGGGGCGTGGCATCAGCGTCCAAAGCCAGAGCGCCGGAACGGCGATCAGGACCGCTGCTGCGCTACCTGCCAACAACAGCACCGCTCCGGTCAACCCAATCAGCAGCGATGCGACCAGCGGCATCGGTGCCTGCAGCCGACGAATCACCAGGTACCCCGCCACCAACACCGCCAGCGAAGCAGCAGCCAGGACGAGCACCACCGCCAGCGTGCCAGCACGCGGCCACTCCGACCCAGGCGGCGTACCGATAGCACCCGCCAGCTGCGTCGCGCGAGCGATCAGCACCGTCGCAATGCCGGGAAATGTGCCAACAGCAGCCATCAGTAGCGCTGCAGCCCAACCAGCACGGGATGGACGCCCAACCATCAGGCGCCGCGCCGCGACGAACAGCGGACCAACCAGCAGCGCAATCGCCAGCAGCGCAATCGCCTGACCCGGGATCACCCGTCCCGAGACCGCGACATAGGTGCCGCTCGGTGGTGATGGTCGCGGCTCGGCATCAAGTCGTACCAGTAGCGTGCCGATCGAAGCACCCACTGCGCCCAAACGCCGCTCGTCAATCGCCGCAACACCGACACCGCCATCACCATCACCAAGCTGGATCGCCGCGACACCCGCATCGAGAAACGGCACCTGCGCTCCTGCTGGCGTAACGGGTGCAATCAGATCGAGAATCTGCAACACGGGACTCTCGGGTGCTGCAAAGCCCGCTCCTGGCTGGCCTGCAAACGCTTCTTCAAGACCCTTCAACAACAACGCGGGCGTGCGCCTGCCACCCGTCCCAGCAAAACGAATCGGAAGCGTCTGATCGGCTGCTCCAATCGCATTCAGCGACACCACAGCAACTGGACGAATCCCCTGATTGCGGAGATCACGCAGCAGTTGGATGTTGCCCGCCTGACCAACCGTGCCCCCATCCGTCGAAGCAATCACCAGCGAGCGCGAGCGCTCCACGCCCGCCAGATCCTTGGCGAGCTCCACCAGCGCAGCCGTTCCCGTGCCGTTGTCGTTGAGGCCAGGACCCGGCGACACATCGTCACGATTTGCCACCACGACAATTGCCTCACTCGACGCTCCCTGCTCCACCACCCAGAGATTCTCCATCGTCACATCGCTACCCGCAGCACCCGGCGCGGTGAACTGCGCGCGCTGCACCGTCTCGCCACTCGCCTCGCCCAGCGAACCAGCCACGTGATCCGCAGCCTGCTTCGCCGTCAGCGTGCCCGGCGAACGATCCGGCGAGAGCTCGGCGAGTCGGCGCGCATACGCCGCGGCGCGCGGACCATCAAAACTCGGAGCAACGGTCAGCGCCGCGGACGGTCCAACCGGCGTCCGCACACTGACCAGCAAGACAACCAAAGCCAACAACGGCGGCACAATAAACGCAATACGCAATGCTCGCCCGGCACGACCACGGGCACCTCGAACCGCATGCACAGTGCCAAGCTGGTCAACCACAGACCTCCTGACGGTAGCATTCGACTGTGTCGAACCCACCAGTCGTATTGATTATCGATGACGAGGAGTCGCTACAGGAGTTGCTGACGCACGCACTGGAACGCGACGGCTACCGCACGATTGTGGCGGGAACCGCCGCTGCCGGACTCGCCGCCTTCGCCGATCAGCAGCCGGACGCGATCCTGCTCGACGTGATGCTCCCCGACCAGTCGGGCCACGAGGTCTGCAAAATAATCCGTGCCACCTCGACCGTCCCGATCATCATGCTGACGGCGCTCGATGACGAAGTCGACAAAGTCGTGGGGCTCGAACTCGGAGCCGACGACTACATCACGAAGCCGTTCGGAATGCGTGAGTTGCGCTCACGCGTCCGGGCGATTCTGCGCCGCGCCGCCATGACAACTCCCGGCCCTGACAGCGAAACAGCAGAGGAGCGCCTCGAACTCGCCGGCGTGGTCCTCGACCGAACGCGTCACAGCGTCACCGTCGACGATGCCGCCGTCGACCTGACCTACGTCGAATTCGGGATCCTAGCCACGCTCATGCAGAGCCCGGGCCGCGTCTACAGTCGCGGCCAACTGCTCGACGCTGTCTGGGGATCATCCGACTTCCGCGAACCCCGCACGGTCGACGTCCACGTGCGCCACCTACGCGAAAAAATCGAGCGCGATCCGGCCGAGCCGACTCGGATCCATACCGTGCGCGGTGTCGGCTACCGCTTCGAAGGCTAGACGCCAGCATGGACTGGCTCGTCGATCGCGTCTTCCCATTTCGGCGCCTCACAATCTGGCTCGCCGTGCTGGTGTTCGCCGTCAGTGCGATCTCCCTGACGCTCTCCTTTCTACTCGTCCTGCCATCGCTCGATGAGAGTCTCGTCAGCAATCGCGTCAGCATCCAAGCCCAGGCTGCCAAGACATCGGCTCCAACCTTCGCATCCAACTTCGCCAGCGCCCTCAGCGGCAGAGCGGAGAGTGCAGACACAAACGCCGTGACGGCGGCCTACGGCACGCTGACAAACACCCAAGCCGCCGTCTACCAAGCAATCACGCGCAATCAACTCGTGCCCGTCACCACACCCGCACCCACCACCGTTAGCCCCGTGGCACTGCAGGCCGCCACCGAGCAAGGCGTCCAGAGTGGCGTGGGCACGATCAGCAATCGGCGCGTCGCCGAAGCCGCATACAGCATGCGCATTGACAATACGCACTACGTCGTCCTGCTGCAATCGAACCTCGATGACATCGACTCGACGGTTGCACTGACGAGCCGACGCAGCCTGCTGGGTGCGCTGATCGCACTACCATTAGCCGTCCTCGTCGGCGCGCTGGCAGCAGCGCTGCTGACGCGTCGCGTTCGCCGTCTCGAACGATCGTCGAGTCTGATTGCCGCCGGCAACCTCTCGACCCCGATCCGCGATCGTGGCCGAGACGAGATTGGCGAACTGGCAGTTGCACTTGATCGCATGCGTAACGAGCTCGCTGCCACAGACGCCGCCCGTCGTGCCTTCGTCGCGAATGCCTCACACGAACTTCGCACACCCGTCTTCGCCCTGTCGGGTTTTCTCGAACTCCTGATCGACGAAGAAGACGAGGCGACACGCCTCCAGTTTCTCGCCACCATGCAAGATCAGGCAAACCGACTGACACGACTCGCAACCGACCTGCTCGACCTCTCACGGCTCGATGCCGGCAAGGTCGCTGTCGAGCAAGAACCCGTCGAATTGGCAACGGTCGCCGAACGCACGAGCATCGAGTTGACACCGATTGCAGCGCGCCGAGGGACGATCATCACCACCCACGCCAAGCCTGCCATGGCAATCGGTGACGAGACTCGGATCGGCCAAATCATTCGCGTCTTGATCGACAACGCCGTGCGCCATAACCCACCCGGCGTGCAGATTGACGTGCGCACTGCCCTCCACGAAAACAGCGCAGCAGTGATCGTTGAAGACACGGGTCCACAGATCCCTGACAGCGAGGCTCGTGTGATCTTTACCCGCTTCGCGCGCGGCATGGGTGCCGGCGAAGGCTCGGGGCTCGGACTCGCAATCGCGTCCGAACTCGCAGAGCGGATGGGTGGTCAGCTCGTGCTCGATCAGAGCGGGCCGAACAAATCGTTTCGACTCGAACTACCCGCCGACAGGCCGGTGGTCTGATCGCACACTGCCAGCGCCCACTAGGCTCGCCCCATGTCTAAGGACCGTACGCATCGTCTGACGATCGTCTCGAACCGTGGCCCGATTGCCTACGTGCGAGTTGACAGCAAGCGCATCGCGCGCCGTTCTGGCGGTGGCCTCGTGTCGGCGCTGCAGGGCCTGATTCGCTCGTACGACGTGACCTGGATCGCCTGCGCCGTCACCGATGAGGACCGTGTGGTCGCGCGCGAGCAGCGTGGCCTCGCCGTGCCCGAGCAGGATGATGCCGGCAATCCCTTCCGCCTACATCTTGCCGAGCCGGACCCAGCAGATTTCTTCCGCGCCTACCACGAGCTCGCCAACCCGTTGCTGTGGTTCATTCAACACGGGTTGTACGACACCGGCGAGTCGCCAATCGTTAGCGAAACGGTGCGCGAGGCCTGGGCTGCATTTCGGCGCTACAACGCGGCGATCGCAGCCGAGGCGGCGACGGAGTACGACGCGGATGCCCTAATGGTGCACGATTACCAGCTCTACCTCGTGCCGGCGATGCTACGCGAGGCTGGAGTGACGACGCCAATCTTGCACTTCACGCACATTCCCTGGCCGGCTCCAGAGCAGTGGCGTCTGCTCCCGGTTGACCTCCGTACCGAGTTGTTCCATGGGCTGCTCGGCGCGGATATCGTCGCCTTTCAGACACGGCGCGACGTGCGCAATTTCCTCGCGACGTGCGAGGAATACCTTGCAGAAGACAGCGTCGTCAACCACACAAAACAGACCGTGCGTGTCACGCGCGATCACAGCGAACGGGACGTACTGATTCGGCACTACCCCATCTCGATCGATCCGAGCGCGTTACGCGAACAGCGCAACACCCCCGAGGTGCTCGCCGCCGCGGCAACGCTGACACAGACGCGCGCGCGCCGCCTGATCCTCCGCGCCGATCGCGCCGACCCGTCCAAGAACATCGTGCGTGGCATGCTCGCTTTCGATCGCCTACTGACGCGCCGCCCCGACCTGCGCGGCGACGTTGTCATGCTTGCCTTGCTCGTCCCGTCACGCCTCACGATACCCGTCTACAAGACGTACCTCGAATCGATCAAAGCAACGGTACTCGAGATCAATCAGCGACACTTCCGCGACGGTTGGCTCCCCATCGACCTCCGTGTTGGCGATAACTTCCACCTTGTCATCGCTGCCTACCAGCAGTACGACGTCCTCCTCGTGAATGCGATTGCAGACGGTATGAACCTCGTTGCCAAAGAAGGCCCCGTGCTGAACACCACTGATGGTGTCGTCATCCTGTCCGAGCAGGCGGGCGCCTACGAGGAACTCGCGCCATTCGTACTCGGCATCGACCCTCTTGACGTCGAGCAGACGGCGGCACAACTCGAGCGGGCACTCGAGCTCGCGCCTGCAGATCGTGCGGCTCGCTCTGCAGGCATCAAGTCGTTTCTGCAAGAGCACGACGTGGCGCGGTGGATCGACCTTCAGCTGCACGATCTCGAAGCCTTGTTGGAGTCGCGTCAATGAGCGAGCCACTGCTGATCGTCGCCGCTCTCAACGGCACGCGGACACGCGAGTCGTGCCCCAAAGTCCCGTTGACGCCCGAGGAAATCGCGATCGAAGCGAAACGCGCCGTCGACGCCGGTGCGGGCATCGTGCATGTGCACGCCCGCAAGAGTGATGGTTCGTCCACGTTCGATTTTGTGATTGACGACATCGTTGCCGCGATCCGCAGTAGCGTCGACGTGCCGATTTCGATCTCGACGCAGCGGACTCGACAGACGTCGCTCGGAACCGTCACGGCACTCTTTGGCGTTCTGCGCGACCTGCCCGACCTCGCCGCCGTCCACGTACGCGCCCCCGAACCCGACCTGCCTGCACACCGCGAGGAGGCTCGTCAGATCCTCGATGCACTCGACGCAGCCGACGTACGACCAGCGCCCGTCGCCGGCAGTCTCGACGCCCTCGGCGACCTCGAGGTGCTCAATACGGATGCGCTGCTCGGGCGCGCACCCTTCTTGTTATTGACGCTCGGGGCGACCGTCTCCAACTCGTCCGACCTCGCTGCCGGCACGCCACAAAACGTGCTGCGCCTGATCGATGCCGCCGCCGCGGTGCTCAAGCAGTTGCCGATTGTGGCGAGTGGCCAGAACGAGTCGAGCCCGATCGTGCAGGCTGTCGCCGCCGCAACGGGCGCGCACGTGCGCGTTGGCTTCGAGGACACACCACTGCTGCCCGACGGCACGCCAGCCTCGTCGAATGCGCAACTCGTCGAGCACGCCGTACGGCTCGGTGCCGCGCTCGGTCGCGCACCGATGTCGCCAGCCGAGGCGCGTCGGCTACTACGCTGAGGCACGTCTAACAACGCAGCAAACTGCGATACCGTTGAGTACATGTCGCGCCGGGCAATGATTATCGTGATCGCACTCGTACTCCTGGCCAGCGTCACCTTTGTGATCGGGCTGCGCGGCATGACCAGCGCGAGCGCGCCCGCAGCGGCGCCAACCGAGTCGAGTCTAATCGCACCGTTCTCGCCAATCAAGGCCCCAGCAATCACCGGCACGACGTTGACGGGCAAGCCGTTCGCTTTGTCCGATTATGCGGGCACGCCGATGGTCCTCAACTTTTGGGCCTCGTGGTGTGGTCCGTGTCGACGCGAGATTCCTGCGTTCGCAGCTTTCGCGAAGGCACACCCGGAGGTCCAAGTGATCGGCATTAACTACCAAGACACCATCGACGATGCCAAAGCGTTTGCCCGGCAGACGGGAGCGACGTGGCCGAGCGTGATCGACGATGGTGCAATCGGCAAGGCCTATCAGGTGCCTGGCCTACCCGCCACCTACCTGATTGATGCGCAGGGACAGATCGTCGGGCGCATCCTCGGCGAGACCACCGAAGCGGTCCTCACTGCACATGTCGAGCAGTTGTTGCAGCCGTGATTGATGTAATCTCGCTCTCGGGTGCCGGGCTCGCAATGGCGTTTGCGGCGGGGCTGGTCTCGTTTCTCTCGCCGTGTGTCTGGCCGCTGATCCCGGTCTACTTGTCGTACGTGTCCGGCGTGCCGTACGAAGAGCTGGGGACGAATCGGCGGCGCGTCGTCGTGACAACACTAGCCTTCATCGGCGGCTTCACAATCGTGTTTGCGTTGTATGGCGTCAGCGTCGGCTACCTGGGAGCACTGTTCGCCGATTACCGTCGCCCAATCGAAATCGTCGGTGGCGTGCTCGTGATTCTGATGGGGCTCGTGCTGCTTGGTTTCGCTCCGCGGCTCGTGGGTCGTGAGGCGCGCATCGGCCTGCCGGCTCGGCCCGCCTCGGTGCTGGGTGCGGGTATCGCAGGCGTGGTCTTCGCTGTTGGTTGGACGCCCTGCATCACCCCGGTGATGACGGCAATCTTGCTGTATGCGGCAACGCAGGGCAGTGCGGGTGGATCGGCACTCTTGTTCGTGTACGGCCTCGGTCTCGGCGTGCCATTTCTACTCAGCGGCCTATTCGCCTCGTGGGTGCTCGAACGGACCGGCGCGTACCGCAAGTACGGCGCTTGGATCAATCGCGTCGCGGGCGTCGTCATGATCATCGTCGGCCTGCTCTTAGCCAGTGGAGAACTGACCCGGATTACGCAGCAACTGAGTGGTTACGGCGTCATCATCCTCTAGGCGTGCCTCGATTTCGTGATGGGGGCGGACGCCACATCCGCGGGGTTGTGAGGTCCGCCCCAAAGGCACCACCGATGCAACGGTTGTGGCCTCCGTGGGGGCGGACCTCACAACCCCGCGGATGTGGCGTCCGCCCCCATCACGAAATCGAGACCCCGAAGACTTACCGGAGGCCCTCGAATCAGTAGCCCGCAAAGGCCAACACGAGCGCAGCCGACGACGTCAGGGGCGCCGGAGGAGCCACCGCCGGGAACACCCCGAGGCCGATCAGCTCGGGCAGCATCAACTGGAATGGCCCATCCGAGCGCAGCCGAAAGACGCCCGCCATCTCTGTCTCGCCCTCAAGTTCGGTGATGATCGTGCCGAGCTGCTCCGGCGCCGCACCGCAATAGCCGAGCTCCTCGCCCAGCTCGCGCACCGCCGCCTCCAAATACGTCTCCTCGCCGTCAACGTGCCCCGAGCAAGCAACATCCCAGAAGCCCGGTGATGAGTCCTTGCGCAGCGAACGACGCTGGAACAAAAGGCCCTCTGAGGTCTCCACGATGATGCTGACCGAACGGTGAATCAGCGATGGATCCGCATGACACTCGGCCCGCGTTCGATACTCCAGCACGCGGTCGTCACGATCGACGACGCAGAAGATTTCATCAGGGCGCTGCACGGGGGCGGGTTCCACGACGCCTATCGTACGACGCGATGGCCAAGATCGTATCCGTCGTGGGCAATCGCCCCCAATACGTCAAAGCCGCCCCACTCTGTGTGGCGCTCGCCGCGCATGCCACCGTCGTGGGTGTCGACACGGGCCAGCACTACGATCCAGAGCTCTCGCAGGTCTTCTACGACGAGCTCGCGATCGCGCCCCCCACCCACCGGCTCGCCGTAGGCTCGGGCTCGCACGCCGAAATGACCGCGCGCATTCTCGAACGCATCGAGCCAGTCCTGCTCGCCGAGCAGCCCGACTGGTGCGTCGTCTACGGCGACACGAACTCGACAATCGCTGCCGCGCTCGCTGCCGCGAAGCTCGGCATCCCGATCGCGCACGTCGAAGCCGGCCTGCGCTCATTCGATCGCACCATGCCCGAAGAAATCAATCGGGTACTCGTCGATCACGTCAGCGACGCGCTGTTCTGCCCGTCGGAGGTGAGCCTCGACAATCTGGCCGCCGAAGGCATCGTGGCCGGTGCGTCAATCGTCGGCGACGTGATGGCCGATGCGGCACGCCTATTCGGGCCAATCGCCGAGCGTTCCTCCGCCATCAGCGACCGTGGTCTAACCGTTGGCGCGTACGTGCTCGCAACGATCCACCGCGATGCCAACACGCGCCCACCAGCACTCGGCAACCTTGTGACGGCGCTCTCGAAGCTCGACTGTGACGTCGTACTCCCACTCCATCCACGCACGGCCGCGGCACTCGAGCGTGCCGGACTTTCCTTTGGGGGGCGTGTCCGTGTGATCTCACCGGTCGGCTATCTCGAATTTACCGCTCTACTACGCGGGTCACGCGTGCTGCTGACCGATTCGGGCGGCGCACAGAAAGAGGCGTACTTCCACGAGGTACCGTGCGTGACGCTCCGCGATCGGACAGAATGGGTCGAGACCGTCACAGCCGGCGCAAACGTGCTCGTCGGCGACGATGCCACAGCGATCGCCGCTGCCGTGATGCAGCCACCAAACCCCGCCAGTTGGCCCGCACTGTATGGCGATGGGCATGCTGCCGAGCGCATCGCCACCGCCCTCCTCAGCGCGTAGCGCAGCCGCCCAGGCAGCCCGGCGGTACCATCTTGCCCGTGCAGCGCGATGTCGCAGTCGTGGGAGCCGGCTATGTCGGCCTCCCTCTCGCAGTCCGTCTCGCAGAAGCGGGGCGCACCGTGGTGTGCCTTGATCCCGACGCGACCAAGATGACGCGCCTCAATGCGGGCGATTCGTACATTGAGGACGTCTCCTCGGAGGAACTCGCGCGCCTCGTCAGCGCAGGCCAACTATCGGGCACGACGGACGAAACCGAGCTGCGCGATGCTGACGCGATCCTGATCTGCGTGCCGACCCCACTCGCTGAGCACCGCGAACCCGACCTCGGCGCCGTGCGCTCCGCGACCGCCGCCGTCGCCCGCAACCTGCGCAAAAACCACGTTGTCATACTCGAGTCGACGACCTATCCGGGCACGACCCGCGAAGTGCTCCAGCCGATGCTCGAGGAGAACGGGCTGCGCGCCGGCACGGACTTCTTCCTGGCAATGTCGCCCGAACGGATCGACCCGGGCCGCACCGACTTCACCGTCCGCACCACACCCAAGGTGCTCGGTGGCATCACGCCGGCCTGCGCCGAGCGTGCCGCCGCCGTCTACACGGGCGCCGTCGACACCATCGTGCGCGTGTCCTCACCCGAGGCTGCCGAACTCGCAAAGCTGCTTGAGAACATCTTCCGCACCGTCAACATTGCGCTCGTCAACGAACTCGCGATGCTCTGCGACCGCATGGGACTCGACGTCTGGGAGATCGTCGATGCCGCCGCCACCAAGCCATTTGGCTTTATGCGCTTCGAGCCCGGTCCCGGTCTCGGCGGCCACTGCCTCCCCATTGACCCCTTCTATCTGGCATGGAAGGCGCGTGAGTACGAGTTCTCGACCGAATTTATCGAGCTGGCCGGCAAGGTCAACGAAAACATGCCTCTCTATTGCGTCGATCGTATTGCCCGCGTCCTCAACGATGCCTCGAAGAGCGTGCGCGGCGCGAACCTACTCGTACTCGGCGTCGCCTATAAGAACGATGTCGGAGACATGCGCGAGTCGCCCGCTCTGCCGATCATCGAGCTGCTCCGCGAGCGTGGTGCCGCACTCAGCTATCACGATCCGCACGTTGCATCGATGCCCGAGCTCGGGCTCGACTCGATCGCGCTCGACATCGCCGCAGTCCGAGCAGCCGACTGCGTCGTGATCATGACGGGACACAGCGACGTCGACTACGCGATGGTCGTAGCCGAGGCCCAGAACGTGCTCGACCTGCGCAACGCAACGGGCCGTCGTGGGCTCGAGGGCGACAATGTCTGCCGACTCTGAACCCCCGATCCGCGTCGGCATCATCGGCCTGGGCTACTGGGGCCCGAACCTCGCCCGCGCCCTCGCTAGCACCCCTGGCTGCGAGCTGGCGTATGCCTGCGACCTCGATGAGGACAATCGAGCGCGCCTCACAGGCCGCTACCCCGGCGCCGTCATTACGGACCGCTTCGAAGATCTCCTCGAAGACGACACACTCGACGCAATCGTCGTCGCAACAGGAGCACCGAGCCACCACACAATCGGCTGCCAAGTGCTCAAGGCCGGCAAGCACGCGCTAATCGAGAAACCCCTCGCCCTCACCGTCGCCGACGCGCGCGAACTCGTCGAGCTCGCCGTCCAGCAGGATCGCGTGCTGATGGTCGGACACCTGCTGCGCTTCCACCCCGTCTTCGAGCACCTCCACGACCTCGTCAACAGTGGGCAACTTGGCCGCGTGCTCTACCTCTATACGAATCGCCTCAACTTCGGCAAGGTTCGCGCCGACGAGAACGCGCTCTGGAGTCTCGCGCCCCACGATATCTCGCTCGCGTTGGCGCTTGCCGGCGAGCGCCCGGAAGAGGTCTCAGCGCGCGGTGAGGCATTCCTGCGCCCCGGCGTCGAAGACGTCGTCTTCGGCTACCTGCACTTCCCCAGCGGCCTCGTCGCGCACCTCCACGTCTCGTGGCTCGACCCACACAAGCGGCGCATGCTGACGGTCGTCGGCTCCGAAGGCATGGCCGTCTTCGACGACACCGAGGCCGACCGCAAGCTGACGGTCTACGAGAAGGCCTCCTCGCCGTCACGCTTCGATACCTGGGGCGAATTTCAGACACTACGGTCCGGCAATGTCTTAATCCCGCAGGTCTCGAACTCCGAGCCGCTGATCCAAGAGACGAAGGCGTTCGTGGATGCGATTCGTCGCGGCTCCGCCACCGTCGCCTCGGGCGATGAGGGGCTCGCAGTTGTCGAAGTTCTCACCGCTCTGCAGACCTCACTCGAACAACACGGGTCGCCCGTACGGTTGGCAACGCCGTGACCCCCCCGGCAATCCACCCGAGTGCGATCGTCGAAGAGGGCGTGACACTCGGCAGTGGCATCGAGATCGGCCCCGGCGCGATCATTCGGAGCGGCACCGTGCTCGGCGACGACGTCACGGTTGGCGAGTATGCGGTGCTCGGCAAGCGGCCCAAGCTCGGGCCGAAATCGGTTGCGACAGCAGGCGACCTGCCCGGCCTCGTGGTCGGTGCTGGCTCGACAATCTCGACACACGCAATCGTCTACGCCGGCACAACGCTCGGCGAGCGCGTGATCATCGGCGACCAGGCATTTGTGCGCGAGCGCTGCTCGATTGGGACACAGACCGTGATCGGTCGTGGCGTTACTGTCGAGAACGACACACGTATCGGCGCAGGCTGCCGCATCCAGTCGCAGTCGTACATCACCGCCAAGAGCACGCTCGAAGACGACGTCTTTATCGCCCCATGCGTCGTCACGACAAACGACAACTTGATGGGTCGTACAGAGCGGCGACACGCACTCCTACAGGGTCCAACGATTCGCCGTGGTGCCCGCATCGGTGGCGCCGTCTGCCTGCTCCCCGGGATCGAAGTTGGCGAGGAAGCCTTCATCGGTGCCGGCGCGATCGTCACAAAGGACGTCCCCGCGCGCACCGTCGTCGTCGGTGTGCCGTCGCGCATCTTGCGCGAAGTACCAGCCGACGAGTTGCGCGAAAACGGCGGTTAAGCGGCTCGACAATGCGGGCGTGGTACTACGCACCGCCCTCGCGGGATAGCGACTACCGTGTGGCGCATGTTCGAACTCGAAGCACTCCCCAACGGCGCCCGCATCCTGACTGCACCGATGCGTGACGCCGCCAGCGTCGCCGTCGTCATCTCCGTCGCGTCTGGCTCGCGCTGCGAGAAACCCGAAGCTGCTGGCATCGCGCACTTCGCAGAGCACATGCTGTTCAAGGGCACCGAGCGGCGCCCAACGGCCCGCGACATCTCGACCGAGATCGACACATTCGGTGGCGAGTTCAATGCCGGTACCGGCAAGGAAATGACTACGTACTACGTGACTTGTGCAAAGAAAGACGCGCCGACTGCGCTCGACGTGCTCTGCGACATGTTCCTCCACTCGCGCTTCGATGCCGAGGAGCTCGAGCGCGAAAAGGGCGTGATCGTCGAGGAGATCAACATGTACGCCGACACGCCGCAGCGCATGGTCGGCCAGGTCTACGACACGGCGCGGTACGGCGAGAGTCCGATCGGGCGGCCGATCATCGGCACGAAAGAGACCGTGCGTGCGGCGACACGTGAGACTTTCATCGACTACCTCGACACGTGGTACCAGCCAGAACGCATCGCCGTCGGCCTCGGTGGCGGCGTTTCCGAGGACCTCATCAATGAGGTGCGTGAGCGCTTTAGCAGCATCGCTGCCAAGGCCACGCCGAATCTGCCCGAGACGATCCTGCCAACCCGCACCGAGCCCGTCGTGGCAATCGAGACGCGCGAGGGCGACCAGGCCCACCTCGTGCTCGGCGTCGACGGCTACCCCGCCGTGCATGACGACCGCTACGCGATTACGGTCTGGCAGGACGTGATTAGCGGGGGCATGTCGTCGCGGCTGTTTACCGAGGTGCGCGAGCGCCGCGGCCTCGCCTACTACGTGTTCGGCCAGCACGGCAGCTATGTCGACACGGGTTCGTTTGCCGTGCAGGCCGGCGTCGACGTCCAACGCGCCGCACTCGCCGTCGAGGTAATCGCCAACGAGTTGCGCCGCATGGCGACCGAGGCCGTCCCTGCCGACGAGTTGGCCAAGGCCAAGGGGTACCGCATCGGTCACCTCTCGCGCGGCCTCGAAGACCCCAGCAGCCGCATCCTGTTTGGGCTCCGTCGCGAACAGCTTGGTGGCGGCTGGGTCGACCTCGACACCATCATCAAGGGCATCGAGGCCGTCACTGCCGAGGATCTATTGCGTGTCGGCGAGGAGATCGTCCGTCTCGATCGCGCCGTGCTAGCGGGCGTCGGACCATTCGAGGATGTCGACGCGCTGCGTGCGGCACTCGGAGCCTGATGCTCCGCCCCCGGTAGACTGCCCGCTGTGGATCTTGCCGACGATGTAGCCCGCGCATTCGCGCGGATGGACGCGCTGATCGACGATCTCGCGGGCACGGCGCCGCGCATCGACGCGCACACGCATCTTGGGCTGGACGAGGACGGGATGGGGCAGACGCTCGACGAGCTGCTCGGCCACATGGATGCGCACCGCATCGAGCGCTCCGTCACCTTCCCGCTGCACGATCCAGATCGTGGCGAGAACTACACGGTGCCAAACGATCGCGTACTCGACTGGTCTGCGCAGAGCAATGGCCGCATCGTGCCCTTCTGCCGTCTCAATCTGACCGGTGATCCGTTGGCGGAGGCGCAGCGAGCAATCGCGCTCGGCGCGCGCGGCATCAAGCTCCACCCACGCGCCCAAGCCTTTAGCGTCGACGACAAGCGTCTCGACCCGGTCTTTAAGGTCGCCGCCGAGCATCGCATTCCGGTCCTGATCCACGCGGGTCGCGGCATGCCTCCGATTGGCGAACAGCTCGCGACGGCCGCCGAGCGTAATCCAGACTCGATCCTAATCCTCGCGCATGCCGCGATCGTCGACCAGGACCGCATCACCTCGCTGGTCGCGGGACGGCCAAACGTTGTCTTTGACGCCTCTGTCTGGAGCCCGGTCGATTTGCACGGCTTGTTGACGCGCGTGCCACCCGAACAGTTGGTGTGGGCGTCCGACCTGCCCTACGGCACGATCCGTGAGAGCCTGCTCGCGACGCTCGCGGTGCTGCTCGAAGTGGGTGCCGATCGTTCCACGACGACTGCGATCGTCGGTGGCACGATGGAGCGCCTGCTGCGCGGCGAGCACGCCGTGCTCTCTGCCGCGCCAATCGCGCCGCGCGAACGCGTCGTCAACCTTGCACGCCAGCGTGTTGGCGGTTACCTCGTCGCGCTCTTGCCTTCGATCTGGGCTCGCCTCCCCGATGCTGTCGGTCACTTTGGTCTCGCCGCGGCCGTCTGCCGTGATGACGAGGGTGAGCTTGGCTCGGTCGCCGAGCTAATCCTGCTCGCCGAGCAGACCTGGGACGCTGCGCTCGCACGCGCTGGCGACCGCAACCGCCCTACACTTGACGATGCCCGGGAGACGTTCCAGCTTTTGCTCGCCGCCTGGGTTTTCGCCTACTCGCCCGTAACGCAGCGCCGCTGGGAGGCCCTCGCATGATCGCCACTATCGTACTCGCCGCTGGACGTTCGGAACGCTTCGGCTCGCCCAAACTGCTCGCTGAATGGTGGGGTCGCCCCCTTGTCGAGCGCGCGCTCGAGATCGCGCCGCCTGGCCCGAAGGTCGCCGTCATCAGCACGCCAACCGCGAAGTTGCTGCCGCTGTTTCAGGCGCATGGGTTTCAGTGCGTGCGGAACCCAAAGCCCGCGCAAGGCCAGTCGTCGTCGCTCCGGCTTGCACTCAATGTGATGCCCGCTGAAGTTGAAGCCGTGCTGGTACTTCTGGGCGATGTACCGGCGGTGCCACCCGCCGTCATCGATCGTGTGCTGAGGGCCTATCGTCGCGTCAATCGAGCGGTCACGGCTGCCTACGACGACCGTACGGCACCCCCGGTCGTGATTCCCCGTTCTGATTGGGATCGCATCGCCGCCACCGGCGACAAGCCCGGCGAAGCCCTCGATCCGACGCCGATCGATATGAGTGACCTGCTCAGCGGCGGCGAGGATGTCGACACGCCCGAGGATCTCTTCCGTCTCGCAGCGCATCGCGCCGGCGTGGAGCTACTCGAACCGATGGACATTGGCGCGCTGGACTCGCGGCTCGACGACCCCGAACCGTTCGCTGTGCGTCTGCGCCGTCGCGCCTCCGCCACTGCCGAGCGCCCGTCCGTCACTCCGCTCGCCCTCGAGAAGCTCGCGATCGAGCACTTCCGTGGCTCCGAGGTGATCGCTAGGGTCGGCGACGAGTACGTCGGTCTGCTCGGCTAGCTCGATCGGGAAACCAGGACCGGTTGTTTTTGGCTCGGATGGGGTCGAGATTTTGTGATGGGGGCGGACGCCACATCCGCGGGGTTGTGAGGTCCGCCCCCAAGGCACTACCGATGTAACGGTTGTGGCGCCCGTGGGGGGCGGACCTCACAACCCCGCGGATGTGGCGTCCGCCCCCATCACAAAATCGAGCTACCGCACGGGGTCGGCGTGATGCGTCTCGAGGACCTTGAGGAGCTCGACGAGGAACGCGTCACGCTGGCGCTGCAGGTCCTGGATCGAGCGACCCGCTGCTTCGTCCTCGCAGCCCTGCACCATCGCGTCGCGCAGCTCGGGCGTCAGCAGCGGTGCCTCGAGGCGCGTCCACGGCTCCAACAGAGAGTCACCGAAGTGATCGAGCATGTGGCCCATCCCGCCCTCGCCACCGGCGAGGTGAAACGTCAGGCCGGCTCCCATTTGCGCCCAGCGCACGCCCGGCCCATAGACAAGCGCGGTGTCGCATTCCTCGACCGTCGCCTCGCCGTTGGCGACCATGTGCAACATCTCACGCCAGACGGCGTCTTGCAGGCGATTGGCGACGAAACCGGGGAGTTCATTAGAACAGCGCAATGCCTTCTTACCCGCGCACGTGTAGAAGTCGAGCGCCCAGTCGACTACGGCCGGGTCGGTCTGCCTGCCACCTACGACCTCGACAAGCGGGACGAGATACGGCGGGTTGAACGGATGCCCGACGACCAGACGCTCGGGGTGAGCACAACCGACCTGCATATCCGTCATCGCGTACCCCGACGTACTCGACAAGATCGGCACACCCACGGGAGCAGCGGCATCGATCGCGGCGAGCGTATCGATCTTCAACTGCAGGATTTCTGGGCAGTTCTCTTGGATGACATCCGCTGCCTGCGCGACCTCTTCGAGCGTCTCGACCAGGCGCAACCGCTCGCGTGACGCGCCGACCGCCAGCCCGAGCTGTTCGAGCGATGGCCAGGCGATATCGAGTAGGCGCTGCAGTTTCTCAGCGCTGTCCGGTGCGGGATCCCAAGCGACAACGTCGTACCCCTGCGCGAGAAACTTCGCTACCCAACCGCCGCCGATCACGCCTGCGCCGACAATGCCGACGGTTGTCACGGCATCGGGCCTCGCCTGCGCGGTCCACGTCATCGGAAGCCATCCCGTGACTTCGTGATGGGGGCATGACTGAACAAAGGGGTCAGACGAGATTTCGTGATGGGGGGCGGATCCCACAACCGCGCGGATGGGCGGACCCCACAACCGCGGGGTTTTGATGTCCGCCCCCCACATTCAACCACGCTCGACAGACGGTTTTAGGGGGCGGACATCACAACCCCGCGGTTGTGGGGTCCGCCCATCCGCGCGGTTGTGGGATCCGCCCCCCATCACGAAATCTCGTCACAGTCACAGTCGTCGCAGATGCGCCGCAACTGAGCACGAAGCGCGTCGGGACACGGCTCGTCGCAGGCCTGACGTACGACGTTACGCACCCCGGCTTCGAACCTGTAGCACTTCGCGCAGGTCGGGCAAACCGCGAGGTGCCGCTCGACGACCTCGACCTCGTCGACCGAGAGCACGCGATCGACATAGGACTGCATGGAGCGCTCCGCATGCGCGCACGGCGCGGGCCGCGCCTGCGTGCTCACGCCGCCCCCTCCGCAGTGTGGTCGGCCAGCGCCTTCTTGAGCACACGGCGCCCACGATGCAGACGACTCATGACCGTACCGACAGGGATATCGAGAACGTTCGCGGCCTCCTGGTAGGAGAGGTCACCGAGATCGACGAGCACAACAACCTCGCGAAACGGCAGAGCCAAATTGCCCAGAGCGTCAAGCACAGGACCGGGTGAGAGCCGCTCGACCAGCAGATCCACATCCGCAACTGGATCACCACCAAGCCGCTCGTAGAGATAGTAGTCGTCGGCCTCGAGCCCGAGCTGCTCGGGCGCACGCTGCTTCTTGCGCGCATTATCGATCGCGAGGTTATGCAGAATCCGCAACAACCATGCCCGCAGATTCGTGCCCTGCTCGTACGAGCGCCACGAGCGAAAAGCGCGGGCATACGCCTCCTGCACAAGGTCCTCAGCCGCTTGGTAGTCGCGTGTCAACCGTCGAGCGACGCGCCAGACATCGTCGGCGAGCGCGAGCGCCTGCTCGTCGAAGACGAGCCGAGCCGGATCGATCGGTGCGTCGACGCCATCATCAGCCACCTGCCGAGGGTACCACCCGGCCGCAGCCGGCCTCGTCGTGGCTTTTGTTGCAACTGGGCAGGGCATGCCTAAAAGAACGTCGATAGGCGTAAGCCCATTCCGTAACTTTCCGCGATACTTTGGGTGTGCGGCATTTCTTCTCACGCCTGACGAGTCCCACCGCGTTTCGGAAACTCGTTCTGATCTCGCTGATAGCCCTCTACGTCATCGTCGTCGCGGGCGCGCTCGTACGTGTCACGAACTCGGGACTCGGCTGCCCTGACTGGCCGCTCTGCAACGGCAAGCCGATACCGCCCTTCCGGTTCCACGGCCTAATCGAATTCACCAATCGCGCGCTGGGACTGATCGTCATCGTCATCGCAATTCTGCTCGCCGTCGCCGCCTGGCGCAGCGTGCGTCACTCCTCGCCATGGCTGTTTCGTGGGGCGCTCTCAATCGGGGTCCTGACGTTCCTTCAAGGACCACTCGGTGGCCTGACTGTGCTCCTCGACCTCCACCCGATCGTAGTGATGAGCCACTTCGTACTCGCACTGATCGTGCTGCTAATCGCAGTGGTGCTCGCCCTCGAGACCTTTGGTGTAGCACACCAATGGGAACGACCACCGCCCGCGTGGGTTGGGCGCGGCGGTATCGTGATTAGTGTCTGGGCTTGGCTCGTCGTCATCTCTGGCGCTGTCGTCACGATGTCTGGCCCACACCCGGGCAGCGATAACGTGCCACGCCTCTGGAATCTGCTCGATGCGACCTATCTCCACGTGCGCATCGCTGCCTCATTTGTTTTTGCGCTCGCACTATTCCTGCTACTGCTGGCACGCGTCGTCCACCCCCCCCGTCCCGTCCGGCGTCTTGCCTGGATGCTGGTAATCGTCGTGACTCTGCAGATTGTGATTGGCGAATGGCAGTGGCGCACACAGCTGCCGTGGTGGCTCGTGCTGATCCACGTCGCCCTCGGCACTCTGACACTCGCTACAGCTGGCGCCTTCGGCTGGACGCTTGCTACCGCTCGCCGTCTGCGATCATTAGCGCCGAGTGGATGAGTTCCTAATTCCAGTAGCGGGCGTTATCGCGGCTGTCGGCGTCGCAATCCTGCTCGTGACCGGCCTACCGCCACTGCGCATTGTTGGGGCCGTGCTCGTTGCCGCAGGGGGTATCCCACTCATCCTGACACGCACCTCGCTGACGAATCAACTGCTGGATCGTCCCGCGCTGCTCGGCATTGCCCTCGTCGGTGGTGTCGTCGCGCTCGCCGTCCTGACGCTGATCTTCGAGCGCTTCCCGTGGCTCGTGCCGGTAATCGCACTCGTGATCGGTCTGCGTATTCCCTTGCGCACTCCACCGATCCCAACGGACCACTTGCTGCCGCTCTACCTCGTGCTCGCTGCTGGTGTGATCGCGCTGGTGCTGCGTTCTGTGCGTGGGACGCCGCCTCCGAATCGGCTGGGGTATGTCGGTTGGGCAATGGCCGCGTACACGATCGTCGCCGCGAGCAGTCTGTTTTGGACGGCGGACCATGAGGCAACGGCCTACGCCGTGGCGGCTTTTACGCTGCCGCTGGCACTGCTCGCAGCACTGACCGGCACGCTTGAGCCAATCCCCCCGTTGACGCGCGTCCTGCCATGGCTGTTGATCGTCGTCGCCGTCGTGCTGGCGGTGGTCGCGCTCTGGCAGGTGCAGTATCACGAGGTCTTCTGGAATGAGAAGCTGATGCGTACGAATGCGTATGGCGGATTCTTCCGCGCCAACTCGTTGCTCTTCGACCCGAGCCTGTTTGGGCGCGTCGAGGCGCTCGCGCTCGTCACGATCGTAGGCTTGCTGGCACTCTCACCGCCCCGCAAACTGCTGCTGCTGGCCGCCGCTGCGAGTATCCCAATCTTCGCGGGGTTAGCCGTCTCATACTCGCAGTCTTCGCTCGTGGCACTCGGCGTCGGCATCTTGGTGATCGCTTGTGTGGTCTGGCGTTGGAAGGCCGTGATCGGCATCGTCGCGATCATCGCGATCGTCGCGATCGGCGCACTGGCGACCCCGCAGGGCCGGAACCTGCTCAACGAGCCAGCCCAGAAGGCATCGAGCGCACGACTCGGGTTGTTTCAACGCTCCGTCAATCTCTTTGAGGCCCACCCAATCCAGGGCAGCGGCCTCAGCGCGTTTGCGACCGCCACCGACAAGAAGAAGGCCGCACCCCACAATGTTGTTTCGGGCGCAGCCGCGGAACTCGGCATTGTTGGTGCGCTGGCGTTGCTCGCATTCCTCCTGACGGTGCTCTGGGCGATTCGCCATCGTCGCCCAGAGGCGAGTCGTCCAACGCACATCATTCTCGCGGCGCTGTTTGCGACGATTCTGGTGCACGCGCTCTTTTATGACAACTTCTTCTCCGATCCCGCGATGTGGGTGACAGCCGCGCTGCTCGCGACGGGCGCCGGTCTGCTGCCAGTAGTTGTGGATGGTGCCGACCCAGTCGTCCTGCCCGGCGGCGAACAATGAGAGACGTGCGCGGAATCTCCCTGCTGAGCGTGCTGATTGCTCTGGTGCTGGTCACAGTGCCCTGGCTCGGTGTTGATGCTTGGGCGTTTGTCGTTTCCGACGCAACCAGCGGGGGCGTATTCGGCCCGCTCGTGCGCGCTGCGAATGGGCAGTGGGATCTCGGTATCGTGCGCGCGCCAGCGCTGCTCGCCGGCGTACTCGTCGCCGTGCTCGCGATCGTGCTGCCGCGTCGCGAACCGCTGCGCCGCATCCTGCTGATCGTTGCCACCATCGGTGTCGTGCTGGCGCTGCTGGCGCCTGCCACGTTGCTGCAGGTCGGCCTGCGCGACGGTACGGCGCCGTGGTTCCACACCAATGATGCCGCGTACCAGGTCGAGCTTGCTGGTCAGCGCATCTTGGATGGACAGAACCCGTACGGCAACTCGTACTCCGGCACGGGGCTTGAGCGTTTCTACTCGCTCGACGGCACGCCCGTCACGGACGGTCGCGTCGAGACGGTCGCACTCGAACACCTAGCGTACTTCCCTGGCCTGCCACTGCTCGGTGCCGTCAGCGCCGCTCTGCCCGGTCCACTCGGCGATATCCGACTGCTGATGCTGCTGTTCGCGTTGGCGCTGATTCCCGCGGCGCTGCTGTTGCCTGGCGCACTCGAGTTACGGCTCGCGGCGGGCGCACTGCTCGCGGCGAACCCGCTGATGGTGCGCAGTACGTGGTTCGGGATTCTCGATGCGCCCGTCATCCTCGCGCTCGTGCTGGCCTTCGCACTATCGCTCCGCGGGCGTTGGGGTTGGGCGGGCGCGCTGGTCGGGCTCGCGCTGATCGAAAAGCAGTACGCCTTCGTGGCGATTCCTTTTCTTGCCGTGGCGGCTTGGCAGGCCGGCGGTGGCTTGGCACTCAAACGCGCATCGATTGCCCTTGCAGCGGTCGCCGTGGCAGTGCTCCTGCCATTTCTTGCCTGGGGTCCGACGGGCTTTGTCAACGACACGCTCGTCTTCGGCACGAGTGCGTATCGCATCGTCGGCTACGGCCTCAGCGGCATCCTTGTCGACCTCGACGTGGTGGTGCGCGACGGGTCGTACCCCTTCGTCCTGATCGCCTTGGTGACATGGCTGCCCTTAACCCTGCTGCTGCTGCGACGCCAGTGGCGCGAGCCGGCGCCGTGGCGCGCCGCGCTCGGCTTCGCACTCTCATTTCTGATCCTCGCGTGGGTTGCGCGCTACTTCCAGACATCGGGTTTTGTGTATCCACTGAGCGGGCTGATTCTGGCCGGTTCGATCATTTGTGCGCCATTATTACGACGACTCGATGGAGAGGACTAGATGGAGACGCACCTGTTACTTGCTCGCCATGGGCACGCCACGAGCGGGCCCGATCATCAGTGGGATGCGAGCGACCCCCTAACTGAGACGGGGCAGGCACAGGCGTGCGAGCTCGGTGCTGCCCTCGCTGCACGCCCCGATCGCCCCGATCGCATCGTCGCGAGCCCGGCGCTCCGGGCACAACAGACCGCGCAGGCCTGTGCTGAGGCGCTCGGTCTGGAGATCGTGACCGACGAGCGGCTGATCGAGTTTGGCAGCGGCGGGCTGAGTCCCTTTACACTCGCCGAAATGATCGAGTTGGCGCCGTACGACGACATCTGGCACCCCGACGATTCGGCCTGGGATGGCGAGACGATCGGCGCCTTCTGGCAACGTACGGGCGAGGCCGCCGAGACAATCTGGCAGGACGGCGGGCGACCGCTCGTGGTCTCGCATGCCGGCACGATTCAGGGCCTGCTGCGCTGGACGATGGCGATTCCTCCCGCTGCCCCCGACTCGTTCTCGCTGTTCGTGCGCAATGCGAGCCTGTCCGAGGTGATCGTTCGCGTCGATCGGCACGGTCGTCGCCGTGCCGAACTGCACCATCTTGGCACGACCGATTATCTGACGACGGTCACCGCAGTCTGACCAGATGGTCCCTGTCTGGTAGCGTCGGCCTGACAATGACAAGCGACGAAACCCCTCCGATCCTGGACGACCCGGGTGGTATCTTCGCGCCCGTGCGCACCGCCAACGCCTTCGAGCAGACCGTCGAGCGCCTCGGTCGCGCGATCCGGATGGGTCTCTTGGCACCCGGCGAGAAGTTGCCGAGCGAACGCGATCTCGCGCTGCATCTCGCACTGTCGCGCTCGACGGTGCGCGAGGCACTGCGGGTGCTGCAAGAGGCGGGCTACCTCGAGGCGCGCCGCGGGCGCGGCGGTGGCACGTTCGTCTGCGCAGACCTTCCCGCCGACGATGCACGCCCACCCGAGGATGGCGTCCGCAACTTGCGGGGCGAGGAACTTGCATCGCTGCTGCGCTACCGCCGCGTGCTCGAGCTCGGTGCCGCCGAACTCGCCGCCGAACGATCAACGCCAGGCGAGCGCGAGCGCCTAGCCGAACTCCTCGACAACATGACGGGCTATCACCTGTCGGATTACGGCACGTACAGGGCGATCGACTCGCGCTTCCACATCGCTCTGGCCAGCATCGCCAACTCACCCGAGCTCGTCACGGCCATCACGGATAACCAGGCCGCCCTCTCGGACGTCCTCAACTCGGTACCTCGCTCCGAGGAGTCGATGATCAACTCCCAAGCCCAGCACCGTCGAATCCTCGCCGCGCTCGAGGCACACGACCGCGATGCCGCGCGTGTCGCCATGCGTGAGCACCTCGAAGGCATCGAGCGCCTCCTCGCGGTGCTCCTACCAAAGGGCAGCGGCTGACACCAAAGCCCGCTGCAGCCCTGTACTGTGGTGCACATGGAGGTCAAGGGTCTCGTCCTATCCGGTGGTGCAGGCACGCGTTTGCGGCCGATCACACACACACGCGCGAAGCAGCTCGTGCCTGTGGCGGGCAAGCCGGTGCTGTTCTACGGGCTCGAGGCGATGGCGGCTGCCGGTATTCGCGAGGTTGGCATCATCGTTGGCGACACGGGCGACGAGATTCGCGCGGCCGTTGGCGACGGCTCCCAGTTTGGCCTGGCGGTGACGTTTATCCCCCAGACCGCTCCCCTCGGTCTCGCCCATGCCGTCCTCACGGCCGAGGAATTTATCGGCAACAGCCCCTTCTGCATGTATCTCGGCGACAACCTGTTGCGCGATGGCATCCAGGAGTTCGTGCAGCACTTCCGCGACGGCTCGGCCGACGCGATGATCCTGCTCCAGCACGTGCCAAACCCGTCCGAGTACGGCGTCGCCGAACTCAACGACGATGGCACCGTCAAGCAGCTCGTCGAGAAGCCGAAGGAGCCAAAGAGCGATCTCGCACTCGTCGGCGTGTACCTCTTCACCCACAAGATCTTCGACGCTGCTAAGGCGCTCGAGCCGTCATGGCGTGGCGAGCTCGAAATTACTGACGCCATCCAGGGCCTGGTCGACGCTGGCCTCCGTGTCGAGCCGCACATCGTGACGGGCTGGTGGAAGGACACCGGCCAGCTGTCCGACATGCTCGAGGCCAACCGTCTCGTGCTCGACGCAATCGACACTGATATCCAGGGCACCGTGATCGACAGCAAGATCGAGGGCCGTGTGATCATCCAGGCCGGTGCGACCGTCGAGCGCTGCCACATTCGCGGGCCCGTCGTGATCTGCTCGGGTGCCACCGTCCGCGACGCCTACGTTGGCCCGTACAGTGCGATCTCCGAGGACGCGCACGTCGAGCGCGCCGAAATCGAGCACGCGATCCTGCTCGAACGCTCCAGCATTATCGGCATCGAGACGCGCATCGAAGACTCGCTGATCGGCGCCGACTGCACGATTACCCGGTCCGACGCCATCCGCTCTGCTAATCGCCTACTCGTTGGCGATGGCTCGCGCCTAGAGCTCTTGTGAGCCCGACCCCGCAGACAACGCCGATCGACGGCGCGCTCGTCGTCCCGCTTGCCAAGCACGCCGACTCGCGCGGCTGGTTTCTTGAGGCGCGGCGAGAGTCGTGGTTTCGCGAGCTGGGTGGCAAGCCGAGCATGCAGACCAACATCGTCTGGAGCCGCAAGGGTGTCGTGCGTGGCCTGCACTATCACGAGCTCGGCCAGGACGATCTGTTCTTCTGTGCGATCGGCATGGTTCGCGTGGTGCTGTTCGATCGCCGCGCAGGATCGCCCACCGAAGGGGTGGCCTGGAGCATCGACATCGGCGAGGACAATCCGGCTGCGGTCTACGTGCCGGGCCGTACTGCGCATGGCTACGAGTCGCTGACGGATTGTCTCTTCTGCTACCACGTCACGCACGAGTACAACCCCGACGACGAAAACACGTTCGCGTGGAATGATCAGCGCGTCCAGCACCTGTGGTCGTCGGACTCGCCGATCCTCTCTGAGCGGGACGTGCTGGACGGATGACGGTGCTCGTGACGGGCGCGGGTGGCCAGATTGGCCGCGCCGCCCTGCGTGCGCTCGGCGTTGACGGAGTGGGGTTGCGCCGCGCCGACCTCGATGTGACCGACGCCAAGGCGGTGCTCGCAGTCGTCCAAGCACACGAGCCGTCGCTGATTCTCCACGCCGCCGCCTGGACCGATGTGGACGGTGCCGAGTCGGCGCGCGCCGAGGTCTGGCGCGTCAATGTCGATGCCAATCGTTATGTCGCGGAGGCCGCGCGTGCTGTCGACGCAAAACTAATCACCCTCTCGACCGACTTCGTTTTCGATGGGACGAAGACAACGCCCTACGTCGAGTCGGACGCAGCCGCACCAATCTCTGCGTACGGCGAGTCGAAGCTCGCGGGCGAGCACGCCGCCCTCGACGCCTACGCCGAGGGCACGTGGGTTGTGCGCACCGCCTGGGTCTACGACGAGCAGGGCACGAACTTTCCCCGCCTGATCATGCGCCTGTCCGACACGCGAGACGAACTACACGTCGTCGAAGACCAGACGGGCAGCCCTACCTACGCGGGGCACCTCGCACCGCTGCTCTTGACCCTCCCCGACGTCGTACCCGCGGGCATCCACCACATCGCTGGGAGTGGCACTGCCACGCGCCTCGAGTGGGCCAAGGCCGTGCTGGCCGGGGCAGGTCGCACGACGCGCATTATCGGCACCACGAGCGACAAGTTCCCCACACCCGCGCGACGCCCGGCCTATTCTGCGCTGACCTCCGAGCAGGCAGCGACCCCCGTCCTGCCACCATGGCGCGTAGGCGTGGAGACGTGTATGGCAGGCTACGTCGCATGAAGCGCGTTCTTGTCAGCGGTGGTTGCGGGTTTATCGGCTCGCACCTTGTGCGGCGGCTCCTCCGAGAGCATGCCGACCTGCACATCGTCAACATCGACCTGCTGACCTACGCCGGCCGACCCGAGAACGTCGCGGATCTCGCCGACGACCCGCGCTACACGTTTGTCCACGGCGATATCGCGAACGTGGATGACGTCGCGCGCGCCGCCGACGGCGTCGACGGCATCATCAATGTCGCTGCGGAGAGCCACGTCGACCGCTCAATCATGGGTGGCGACGAGTTTATCCTCACGAACGTGATGGGTACCAAGCGGCTGCTCGACCACGCCCGCACACACGATCTGCGCTATTTACAGGTCTCGACCGATGAGGTCTACGGCGACGTCGACGCACCGCACCGCTCCGTCGAGACCGATCCCCTGCACGGCTCGAGCCCGTACGCGGCGTCGAAGGCTGCAGGCGATCTGCTCGTTCAGTCGTATGCACGCACCTTCGGTCTCAACGCCTCGATCACGCGCGGCTCGAACACGTATGGTCCGTACCAGTTTCCCGAGAAGCTGATCCCGCTGTTCACGACCAACGCGTTCGACGGCAAGGACCTGCCGATGTACGGCGATGGCATGCAGGTGCGCGAAATGCTGTTCGTCGAGGATCACTGCTCGGCGATCGACTTGGTCTTCCACACGGGGACCGCCGGTGAGACCTACAACGTGGGTGCCGAGCACGAGGTGCCGAACATCGAGACCGCGCACAAGATCATCGAACTGACGGGCGCCGACCCGAATTCGCTCAAGCGTGTCGCCGACCGCCCCGGCCATGATCGCCGCTACGCACTCGACTGCTCGAAGCTGCGCAGCATCGGCTGGGAGCGCAAGACCGACTTCGACACGGGGCTCGCCCTGACCGTCGATTGGTTCCGCGAGAATCGCGCCTGGTGGGAGGCGATCAAAAGTGGCGAGGCCTTCGCCGACTACGCCGCCAAGAACTACGGCACGCGGTAGTCCCCGGTGCGCGTCCTCGTTGCCCGCTGCTCGATCGGCTATGCGGGACGATTGACCACGCGCCTCGCCTCGGGCGACCGTGTCCTGATCTTCAAAGACGATGGCTCCGTTTGCGTGCACGGCCCAAAGGGCTTCAAGCCGATCAACTACATGTCCGGACCGACAGTCGTCGAGGAGGCGGACGGGTTGATCACGATCCGCCGTCCCGAGACCGGGGAGTCGCTGCTGATCGAGGTCGAACACGTGATCTCTGATAGCGCGCACGCGCTCGAGGACAACGCCGTCTTGGAGCGCGAGGGTCGCGAGCTCGAACTGCACGCCCTGCTCGAACGCTCACCACACCTAATCGAGGAGGGCCTCGAAATTCTCGAGCGCGAACGCGCCACCGATGTCGGCCCCGTCGACTTTCTCGCGAAAGACCGGGATGGCCGAATCGTGCTGATCGAAGTCAAACGCGTCAAGGCCGTCGCGGCAGCCGTCGAGCAGGTCGTACGCTACCGCGAACACGTCGAAAAGAACACCACCTACGCGGACGCCCGCGCGATCGTGCTGGCACCCGAATTCGCACCCCAAGCACGCAAACTCGCCGAGCGCCGCCATGTCGAATGCATCACACTCGACGTGGCTGCACTTTACGCCGGAACAAAGGCCGACCCGCGCCTGTTCTAGCCTCGGCGCGGTACCGAGAAGTTACCGACGAGCCGACGACAACACGCGCTAGGCCCGTTTTGACCTGATGCGGTTTAGGGCATATGATCAGCCACATGCGGGCATCCGCAGACGGATCGGAGACTCAATGCGCTCCCTCGTGATTGCTTTAGTTTTGCTCGCTCTGCCACTTGCAGCGTGCGGGGGCTCCTCGACGACCACCACAGCGGCTGCAACCACCGCTACCGGCACTGCCCCGGCTGGCAACACTCTGACCGGCACCGTCGGGCCAGGTTTCACAATCTCGCTGCATCAGGATGGCGCGGATGTCACGACGCTCACCGCTGGCACCTACTCGTTTGTCGTCAGTGACCAGTCGGCGGCGCATAACTTCGCGCTCGTGTCGCCCGACGGCACCTCTACCGAGTTGACGACCGTGCCCGAGACGGGATCGGAGACCGTCACGATCGACCTCACGGCAGGCACGTGGACGTTCGATTGCCAGCCGCACTCCACGTCGATGACTGGCTCCTTCACCGTCAGCTAAGAGAACTCACGCAGGACGCGTCCTGCTCCGGCGTCACAAACCCATGGCGTGATACCCGGCGTCAACATAGGCAACGGTGCCGGTGACATTTTCGGCGTCAAGCAGATAGGCAGCTGCCTTGCCAACATTGTGCGCGGCCTTGGCGACGCCGATCACGTTATAGCCAGGCACCGCTCGCTCGCCACCGAGATCCGTGATCGTCGAGCCACCACCGCGCGCCTCCATCAGTGGCTCGGCCAGCCGCGCCATCGCCACCAATGAGTAACAGATCACATCGAGAGCAAGCCAGAAATCGTCACGCTTTGTCTCGATAAAACGCTGCTGCAGATCGTGCGCCTGTGCAAAGACGAGCGAATACACGAGCAGATCGAGGCCGCCAAGGCCATTAGCAACCGCGGCAAATGCCTGCCCCATTGAGGCGATCCGACGCCCACTCGACACGAACGAGGCGTACCTGTTCGGAGTAAGACACACCACGGGCACTCCCGGCTTGTCTACGTGACCTGCCCCCTAGGACCCATCGGCAATAAAACCGGGTGATTACCCGTAACAACTGTGCGTTTCTCTGCGCCAAGAATTCCCGGTACCTCGTGCCACTCATAGAGTAAAAGTGCTCTATCTTCACCGCAGAGCAGCATCGGGATCAGCCACGAACGCCGTCGCTGTCCCTGGTTGATCCAGTTGGACAACCCCAGCCGCAATGGGTCTCGCCGTTGTTGTTTAACCGGCCGCTCGCGGACCGGTAATCATGACCGCGGACACACCATCAATAAGTGCCTCCAGCCGGGAGTCAGCAAGACGAGTTCGTTATCACCTTTAGGCCAGTTTCTCGTCCACGTCAATACAGCACCAAGAAATGACACCCATCACAACCAAAAAATGACCACTGCTCGGGGATCACTGATATTCACGGCTCGAGGCGGGGTCCTCGATATCTGGATGTCGTCACCGCTATCGGCTAGGCGGCTAACAAATCCACAATCCGGTTAAAAACCCTGGGCAATGCCCGGGCCGCGGGAACGATCATGGGTCGCAACCCGCGACGCGAGGACGCCCACAGTAAACCGCCGGTCATCAGCCGATAGGACCTCGTGACTTTCTGCCACTCATGTTCATAGCGCTCAGGCTCGTCCGCTAGGACCGCATTTACTGCCGCTTCTGCTTCAGCAAAACCTAAACGCAAACCCTCGCCCGTCAGCGCATCTATATATCCGGAGGCATCACCCACCAAAAGCGTCCGGTCAGCAGATCGCGCACTCACTTGTTGAAGTAGCGGACCTGCCCCACGCAGTTCACTCACCCGCGGTACCGCATCAAGTCGTTCGGCCAACTCGGGTACACGGGCTATTGCCTCGTCGAGATTGAGCCCGGACCGACCAAGGACTGCGACACCGACGGTGTCGGAGCTGACCGGCGTGACATAAATCTCTGAGTCGTCGAGCCAGTACACCTCAACAAAATCACTCCACGGCGCAACACCAAAGTGCTGACGAATACCGAATCGTTGCGCACCGGATGCGACCTCACCGAGCTCCAAAATTCGCCGAACATTCGAGTGGAGACCGTCAGCGCCGACAAGGTAGCGAGCACGTACGTTGCCCGCCTCAATCCAACCGTCCCCCTGGGTAATCTTCTCAACTCGCCCGGTCACCATCGTGACACCGAGTTCCTTCGCCCGCTCATGCATCGCGGCATGCAGGGTCAGGCGCCGCACACCTCGACCCGGTCCCGAACGGAAACGCGCTTGGGCAATATTTCCTTTGGAGATGTAACGAATTCCATGAAAGTCCCGCCCAACGGGATCAACTCCGACAGCTTGCAATCGCAACAGTGCATCAGGCATCAAGCCCTCACCGCATGCTTTGTCGATCGGTCCAGGCCGTTGTTCGACAACGGTTACATCAAGACCAGAGAGTCGCGCTTGAATGGCGGTCATCAATCCGACCGGTCCACCACCGGCAACGATGACATCAATCATTTGGGAAGTGTCTCAAGGGCCGCGTTTTCAACGCGAAGTCGCACAGCGAGTAGTGGCAGGTTCAAGGCAGCAAATATCACAGCGGTCACCCATGCGAAGCCAACCATTGGTAGCGCGATTCCTTCAATAATAACAGCGCCATAGTTCGGGTGACTTAACCAGCGGTAGGGACCACCCGTAACGCGCGGCATGCCGGGAACAATCACGACAAGCGTATTCCACCGCTTACCCAACGAGGTGATGCACCACCAGCGAAGTGCCTGCGAGGCGAGAACCAGCCCAAACATGGTCCACGCAAAGCCGGGGTTGATCGGCTTTTGCCACACCCAGACTTCAACGAGTGAGCCAACGAGCAAAAACACGTGCAGAGCCACCATGAACGGGTAGTGGGACCTGCCGAACTCCACGCCACCGTGCTCTGCGCTCCAACGAAGGTTCCGTTTTGACACGACAAGTTCAACAACTCGCTCAACAGCAACGAGTGCAATCAGAATCGTGAATAAGACAATGCCAGTCACAAGGTCACCATTGCAGTAGAACCAATTCGGCGCAGAAACCTGGACCCATGGCCGTCAGCATTCCAGGAGTCTCTGGCTCGGGGAGCGCACCACCAGAACCGTTGATTGTGTCGCATAAAACATGAAGGACAGACGAAGACGAGAGGTTCCCAATCGCTGCAAGTGAGCGCCACGTAACGTCGAGTTGGCCTTCGTGCAGTTCGAGTGCAGACTCCATCGCTTCCAGCACTCGAGGTCCACCCGGATGACACACCCAACGCTTGATGTCGGCAATCTTGAGATCGTGATCACTGAGAAAGTCGCGTACGTCGTGCCCGAGGTAGAGGTTAATAATGTCGGCAACATCTGCGGAAAGCACGATGCGAAAACCGCTACCACCAATGTCCCAGCCCATGGTGCGCTCTGTGTCCGGGTAGAGCCGGCTACGAGATGCCACAACTCTGGGTCCGGTGATGCCCATGCGCTCCGCTCGGTTTTCCCCCACCATGACAACTGCTGCGGCGCCGTCACCGAACAGACCACTGGCAACAATGTTGGCCATCGAAACGTCATTACGTTGCAACGTCAGCGAACATAATTCGACCGACAGCAGAACTGCAGCGTCATCAGGGTGACCAACGAGATAATCGTGCAGCCGCGCAATACCCGCAGCGCCAGCAACGCAGCCGAGACCAAATAGTGGAACCCGCTTTACGTCTTCCCGCAGCCCGAGTCGCGGCACAAGTCTTGCTTCAAGGGATGGTGCGGCAATACCTGTAACCGATGTTGACATGATCATGTCAACGTCAGCTGCCTCCAAGTTCGCAGCGGACAGCGCTCCCGCAATGGCATCAACACCAAGATCGAGTCCTACCCGAATGAACTCGTCATTGGCTTCACCGAAGTCTGCAAGTTTGGCGTAGTCCTCCAGGGGAATCGCCAGATTACGGTACTTCACCCCGGTAGCAATGTGGATCCGTTCAATAACCTTTCGATGTGCCCCTTGCGGAGACACGATGGCTGTGACCGCCTCGATAATCTCTTCCTGCGGATACCCATGCGGGCCGACCACGGCGTGGACTGCAGCAATGTAGGACACGCGATTATAGTAGTTGCATAATGCCAATAGTGCCCCTGATATACGACGATCCACCCGTGAATAGACACGTGCGTCTCCTCATCGCAAGATCGCTAACGGGCGCAGATAACCTGACCCTCTGAGACTGATCCACTTCTTGTGAGAGCCGATAATGCCGGTCGCGCGCGCATGAAAGGACCCTCATGAAGAATCGGCGCGACACTCCCGAGCAGATCGTCAGGAAGTTGAGCGATGCCGATAGTTTCCTGGCTGAAGGAATGAGTATCTCGGAGGTGGCCAAGCATCTTGAGATCTCTGAGCAGAGCTTTCACTGTTGACGAAAAATTGTACGACGGCATGAAAGCCCATGACGCCAAGGAACGCAAAACGCTCCGTAAGGAGAACGTGCAGATCAAGCGGATCGTTGCCGATCGGCAGCTTGAGAACGTGGCGTTGAGGGAGATATCCCAAGGAAACTCCTAAGCCCGGCTCGGCAACGACTCGCGGTCGATCACCTGATCGATTGTCTCGATATTTCCGAGCATCAGCCTCGTCGAATTACCGGTCAGTCTCGTTCCATCCAGAGAAGGTTACTGGTCATGGCTGATCAAGAATAAAATCTCCGCCCATGACTCGCACTTTTTCGTCCCGAGCTAACGGAGATGGTTCAGCCTTTAGCCGGCGAGAGGGTAATCCACCGATGCGTATTTGTGGATCTGTCGATACCACTTGAATATGGCGTCGAGTTCTCGGCACTTCACAATATTTACGAACTATTCGGCGCCTCGTCCATCGCTCAGGTTGATCTTGGGCAACGAGCTCATCACCACTAACAGACACATGACCTGGCCTCTATCTCAGCCGAGACACAGCAGGTCGCTGATCGGCGGCATCTTGGGCTCGCTCGTTCTGAATTCCAGACCTTACGTGGCGAAATCGTCGCGGGAATTTCGCTCAGCTTGATGACCACAGATCGAACGCAGGGGCGCCGATTTGGTGGCACGGACGAACGGGCACCTATCGCATCGTTAGAAAATACGGCTGGTGGTACCGGAAACACGAAACCTCCGGCGTCACAACCCCATGGCGTGATACCCGGCGTCAACATAGGCAACGGTGCCGGTGACATTTTCGGCGTCAAGCAGATAGGCAGCTGCCTTGCCAACATCGTGCGCGTTGACGTTGCGCTTCAGCGGCGAGCGCTCGGCGACCATCTCCTCCATCACCGTGAAGCCCGGAATCGAACGACCCGCGAGCGTGCGCACCGGGCCAGCAGAGACGGCATTGACGCGAATATTCTTTGGCCCGAGGTCGGCAGCGAGGTACTTCATCGTCGCATCGAGCGCGGCTTTCGCGATACCCATGACGTTGTAGCCGGGCACCGCTCGCTCGCCGCCGAGATACGTCATCGTCACCATCGAGCCACCGCCGCGCGCCTCCATTAGTGGCTCGGCCAGCCGCGCCATCGCCACCAATGAATAGCAGGACACATCGAGAGCGAGCCAGAAATCGTCGCGCTTCGTCTCGATAAAGCGTTGCTGCAGATCGTGCGCCTGCGCAAAGGCGATCGAGTGCACGAGCAGATCGAGGCCGCCAAGACCCTTGGCAATCGCGGCGAATGCCTGCTCCATCGACGCGTCGTCGCGCGCATCCATCTCGACGACGATGTCAGAGCCCACCGACGCCGCCAGCTCGCGCACGTTCTTCTCAACCCGCTCTCCCTGATACGTAAAGGCGAGCTTTGCGCCCTGGGCGTGCAACTCCTCGGCGATACCCCACGCAATCGAGCGCTTGTTCGCAACACCGGCGATCAGGGCGAGCTTACCTTCGAGCATCTGAGGAGGCCTCCGAGACGGGGAACAGTCCACACAATCGTACGGTGGGTGCCAGCGGGAATACCCCGCCACCACCCAACCAACGACCTAGCGACTACGCGCAGCCTCGTAGGCCTGGCGTGCCAACACACCCACGAGGTGACGCTTATAGTCGGGCGACCCGTCAAGCCCATCCATGGGATCGAGACCGTCACCGGCAGCCGCCACGGCATCGTCGAGCAGGCCACCAGCGTTGATGACGCCCTCGAAGCCCGTCGCACGCATCGGTCGATCACCGACGCCCGTCACAGCCACCCGCGTCCCGTCGGCGCCAATACAGACGCCAACACCAACGATCGACCAGTCAATCGCGCGCCGGTGGAACTTGGCATACGCCGACACTGCAGCACTCTTCGGCAGGCGCACTTCCGTGATGAGCTCATCGTCTGCCAGCGACGTCGTCAGGTAACTCGTGATCAGATCCTCGGCGGCAATCCGACGCTCACCCGCAGCGCTCCGCACGATCACCGAACCACCCGCAGCCAGAACCGCGGCCGGCAAGTCGCCATGCGGATCCGCATGGCCCAACGAACCGCCAATCGTGCCGCAATTACGAATCACGAGGCTGCCCACACCACTCGCCGCTTGCGCGACAACAGGACAGTAAGCCAAGATCAGCGGATTGCCCGCAACCGCGCGGTGGGTCGTCATGGCGCCGACAGCGATTTCGTCGTCATCCTCACAGATGCCGACGAGCTCGGCAACGCCACCTAAGTCAACCACAGCGCCCGGTGCAGCCAGACGCAGCCGCATCATCGGAATCAACGATTGACCACCCGCCAGCGGGCGCGCACCTGTCGCCACCGCCGCAAGCGCCTCGTCAAGCGACGAGGCTTTCGTGTAGTCAAACACGGACGGAATCACAACGTTACCTCCTGCATGATGTTCCAAATTCGAGACGGCTGCATCGGCATCTCAATATGCCGCACGCCGATCACCGACAGTGCATCGACGGCTGCATTGACAATCGCCGCGGATGCGGCAATCGTGCCGGCCTCGCCAATCCCCTTGACGCCCATCGGGTTAGACGTCGATGGCGTCGTCGTCCGGTGCAACGTCATTGGCGGCACGTCCGCCGCGCTCGGCACGAGATACTCGACGAGCGTCGGTGTCAGCATCTGCCCGTCGTCGGAGTAGACCGTCTCCTCGAAGAGCGCCTGCCCAAGCCCTTGGATGATGCCGCCATGCACTTGTCCATCGACGATCATCGGATTGATCACGTTGCCGCAGTCATCGACGGCGGTGTAGTTGACGACCTCGACGCGACCTGTGGCCTGATCAATCTCGACCTCGCAGACGTGCGTGCCGAAGGGGAACGTAAAGTTCGGCGGGTCGTGGAACGTCGTCGCCTCGAGTACGGGCTCAATGCCCTCCGGCAGACTCGCTGATGTCCAGCCGGCGTAGGCGAGTTCTTGGATCGTCTTCGCGCGGTCGGGCGAGCCTTTGACCTGCCACGAAGATCCCGTCCACTCAAGATCATCCACCGAACACTCCAGCAGGTGTGCTGCCAGCTCGCGCGCCTTCTCGCGTACCTTGCCAAGCGAGCGATAGAGCGCGATCCCACCAACGGCCAGCGAGCGCGAACCATACGTGCCGAGGCCGTACGGCTGGAATGCCGTGTCGCCGTGGATCACCTCAACATCGTCGAACGGAATGCCAAGTTCGGTCTGGGCAATCTGCGACCAGCTCGTCGCGTGGCCCTGCCCGTGCGGCGACGTGCCGGTGATCACCGTCGCCTTGCCCGTCGGATGCAGCCGCACCGTCGAGTGCTCCCAGCCGGGAGCGCCGATACCAATCGCAGCCGTCACGGCACTCGGCGCGAGGCCACAGACTTCGACGTACGTCGAGAGACCAATGCCACGGTACTTGCCATGCTTGGCGCTTTCGGCGCGCCGCGCCTCGAAGCCGTCGTAGTCCGACAGCTTGAGTGCCTCCTCCATCGTCGATTGGTACTCACCCGAGTCGTATGCAAGGCCCGTGGCCGACGTGTACGGAAACTGGTCCGCCTTGATGAAGTTGCGACGTCGTACCTCGGCCGCATCGATGCCAAGATCGTCGGCTATCGCATCCATCAGCCGCTCGATGCCATGCGTCGCTTCAGGGCGACCGGCGCCGCGATAGGCGTCCGTTGGCGTCGTGTTGGTGAACGCCTGGCGGACCGTGATCGAAACGTCCTGAATGTCGTAACACCCCGGCACCATGAAGAGCGTGAGATGCGAGATGGACGGCGTCAGGAGTTGGTTGTAGGCACCGTTGTTCTGGACCGCATCGAGCTTCAGAGCCACGATGCGGCCATCGTCGTTGACGCCCGCCTCGTAGTACTGGACCTGATCGCGACCATGGGTCGTCGCCACGGCGTTCTCCGTGCGATCCTCGATCCATTTGACGGGGCGCCCGACCGCATGCGAGGCCGCGCAGACGGCGAATTCCTCGCGATACGTATTGAGCTTTGCACCGAAACCACCGCCAACATCGGGCGTAACGACACGGACCTTGGCCTCGGATGTACCGCAGACAATGCTGACGAACGTGCGCACGAAATGCGCGACCTGCGTCGACGTGTATAGCGTCACCTCGCCGGTCGAGTTGGACCAATCACCAATGCAACCGCGGGTCTCCATCGGCATCGGCGTCACACGCTGGTTGTGGACGCGCAACGTGACCCTCTTCGATGCCTTCGCCATGGCGGCATCGAAGCCGTCGGTGACGTGTGCGAGCGTCTTGACGAGGTTGCTGTCGTACTCGGCATGCACGAGCGGCGCACCAGCCGCGAGTGCCTTCTCGCCGTCGACGACAACCGGGAGGGGGTCGTAGTCGACGAGCACGGCATCAGCCGCGTCCCGAGCGATCGCGCGATTGTCAGCAATCACCATCGCAACCGGCTCGCCCACGTAGCGCACGCACTCGCTGGCAAGAATTGCCTGCTCTGGGTGTCGGACATCACCGCCCGGATTCGAGGCACTCAGCACGCCGGTTGCAACCGGCAACGCCGTCGCACCATTGCCTGCATGCGACTCGTGCACGAGCACGGCATGGACACCGTCGATCGCCAGTGCAGCCGATACATCGATCGTGCCCACCTTCGCGTGCCCAAAAGGCGAACGGACGAAGGCTGCGTGCGTCATCGCGGGGAGCTTGAGGTCATCGACGTAGCGGCCCTCTCCGGTCACGAACTTGCGGTCCTCCTTGCGCAGCACGGCATCGCCGACACCGCCACTGGTCAATCGCTCGGTCATTGCCATGATCAGCTCCTCGCCATCTCGTCGGCGGCGCTGCGGACAGCAGCCACGATGTTCTGGTACCCGGTACAGCGGCAAAGATTGCCCTCGAGCGCCTCGCGGATCTCGTCGTCCGACGCGCCCGGGTACTGCTCGATGACGCCAAGGGCGGCCATCATCATGCCCGGCGTGCAAAAGCCACACTGGAGGCCGTGGTTCTCGTAGAACGCCTTCTGGATCGGGTGCAACTCGCCGTTTTGCTGCAGTCCCTCAACGGTGCGCACGGCGCGACCGTCGGCCTGGATCGCCAGTGTCGAGCACGAGAGGACGGCTTCGCCGTCGAGGTGCACGGTGCAACAGCCGCACGTCGACGTATCGCAGCCGATATGCGTGCCGGTCAGGTTGAGCTGCTCGCGCAAGAAATGCACGAGTAACGTCCGCGGCTCAACATCCGCAGTGTGGGCCGTGCCATTGACGGTCACGGTGATGGACTGTCTCATCGAATCGCCTCCTCTCGTCTCCACTTTTGGAGCCATTCACGTGCGATCCTAGTACGTATTGGCGCAAAAGTCTTGCCCCGCGTCTGACGGAACCGTCTAGGCTTCGCCGCGATGCCCGTGACCCACGTATTCGTTGACGCCCCCGGGTCCTCGGCAAACCTCGGGCCAGGGTATGACTGCTTGGCAATTGCCTTACCGTTTCGCCTACGCGTATCCGTCGAACGACGATCCGGGCCACTCAGTGTCAGCGTCGTCGGCGAGGGCGCGGAGCTTTTGCCGCAGGATGCGTCGAACCTCGTGGCCGCCACACTACTCGCCGAGCTCGATGAGCATGGCGACGATCTCGCCATCACGATCGATAATGCGATCCCGCTGGGTGCCGGTTGCGGATCGTCTGCGGCCGCGATCGTGGCGGCGCTCGCTGCCGCTGATTTGTTGCAGGAACGCGAACTCAACACTGCGAGTCTGATCCTGCGCGCCTCCAGCATTGAGGAACACCCCGACAACGTGGCCGCCAGCGTGCTCGGAGGCATCACGATCGCGATTGGCAACCCGGCGATCGCTCGCCGCATCGAACCACCAGCCGCTTTGGGCCTCGTTGTCGTTGTGGCGGACGAACGCGTCCCAACGACCGACGCGCGCGCGGCCTTGGGTCTCGAGGTGCAGCGAAGCGATGCGGTGTGGAACATTCAACACAGTTCGCTGCTGGTACACGCGCTCCACACGGGCGTGCTCGCAGACATCTCTGTCGCACTGTCCGATCGTCTGCATCAGGACGCCCGCGAGCCACTGATGCCAACCTTCTCGACGCTTAAGAGTCGCTCAACCGAGCTCGGTGCGCTTGGCATCACACTGTCCGGCGCGGGACCATCGGTGCTGATCTGGTGCGCGGCCACTGCAATCGACGAGGTCGCCAGCGCGGCTCGCGCAATCGCACCGTCCGCTGTCGTACACGCCGTGCGCCCCGAGGCGACTGGGCTCTACTCGAGCTGAACTGCACAAAAGGACCCGGGTCCATTTTTGCAGTTTCCCATCGCACCCGAGGGCGGCAGCACGTGCTCCGCTAGTACGCCACCACGCGACTGCCGTCCTCCAAAGCGAGCCGCTGCTCCTCGGCGCGATAGGAGGAGCGCACGAGTGGACCCGAAAAGACGCTGCCGAAACCGATCTCCACGCCCGCCTCACGAAAACGCTTGAAGGACTCGAGCGGCACCCAACGATCGAGCGGCAAGTGCTTCTCCGACGGCTGCAGGTACTGGCCGATCGTGACGACGTCTACGTCGTACGCACGCAGATCCTGCATCGTCTCGACCACCTCGTCATCCGTCTCACCCATGCCGACGACAAGCCCGCTCTTCGTCAACAACGGGCCGCGCTCCGGATAGTGCTCGAGCCAAAGTTGCTTGGCACGCTGGAGTAGGTGCAGGGCGCGATCGTAATCGCCCTTGATCCGCACCTTCGGCTGGATTCGCCGGCAGGTCTCGATGTTGTGGTTGAAGACATGCGGCCCGGCGTCGAGCACCGTCATCAGCGCCGCCTCCTCTACCCCAAGAAAATCGGGCACCAGTACCTCAACCTTCAGGTCGGGATTGCGCCGACGAAGCGCTCGGATCGTCTGCGCCCAATGCGCAGCACCCTTGTCGGCAAGATCGTCGCGGTCGACGCTCGTCACGACGATATGCCGCAGCCCCATACGTGCAGCCGCCGCCGCGACCTTGGCAGGCTCCAGCGGATCGAGTGCCTCACCCTGCTTACCGCTCTTCACGTAGCAGTAGCGGCAGGCGCGCGTGCACGTATCGCCCATGATCTGGAAGGTCGCGGTGCCGCGCCCCCAGCACTCGCTGATATTCGGGCAGCCAGCCTCTTCGCAGACGGTGACGAGCCCCTTCTCGCGCACGATGCCAGACACTTCGTCAAAGCGAGAACCAGCACTGGACGTACGCACACGCATCCAATCGGGACGCGTCTTGGCTTCCGGCCCCCACGGCATATCAGGCTTCCCGAACCTCGAAGAGCACGCCATCCGGATCCGCGATACCGGTCACACGCTTGCCATCGGGCAACTCGCTGACGTCATCGAGAAATGGTGCATCGCGCGCTGTCAGATCCTCGAACGTAGCATCGAAGTCATCGACGACGATCGTGATGTAGAGCCCGGCCTCGGCCAGCCATTTCTTACCAAACTTTCGGCGATCCGCTCCGCCCTCGACGATCACGATCAACTGGTCGCGGGTGGCAGTAAAGCCAACCTCGTCCACGTCGGAGATCGTGCAGCCAAGCCGCGCCTCATAGAAGTCGCGCGAGCGCGTCAGATCACTCGCAAAAACAGTAAAGCGATAGCCAGTAATCATGCGGGTAACACCTCCCAAGTGTGGTTCAAGCGCTCACCGAGTCGGGCAACAAGAGCCTCGGACGCCTCGGCCCGATCGATTGGGCGGCCCGCCTCGAGCGAAGCATTCGTGTACCGCGTCTCCTGCAAGCCACAACCAACGAACAGGTCGAACGGCTCGAGATCGCAGTCAACATTAAGCGCGCACCCATGCGTTGTGATCCACGAAGCAACATGCACACCAATCGAAGCGATCTTACGATCCTCGACCCAGACGCCTGTGTGCTCTTCGCCCTCGCGCGCCTCGGCCGTCACGCCCAGATCGCCGAGCGCATCGATCATCGCGCCCTCGAGCAACTCGACGTAGCGCCGCAGATCGCGACCCATCGGCGCGAGATCGAGAATTGGATAACAGACGAGCTGCCCCGGACCGTGATACGTCGAGCGCCCACCGCGCGCCACCTCAACAATAGGAATACCGCGCTGCTCGAGCATCGCCGGATGCGGGATCTCACTCGCGACATCCGCGCGCGTACCGAGCGTCACGACCGGCTCATGCTCCAACAACATGACCGTGTCGGGCACCGCCTGCTGCGAACGCGCACCCGCCAAGTTCTCCATCATCTGGAGCGCCGCGGTGTACGGCGTCAGCCCCGGCAGTTCGATCAGATAGGCAGCCGTCGTCGCGGGTGCACTCACGCGCCGTAGGCCTCTTCGTCCCAGGTCTGGAGGTTCGTCCGGATCTGAGCCATGAATTGCGAGGCGTAGGCGCCGTCGACCAGACGATGGTCGTAGCTGATCGACAGGTACATCATGGGGCGGATCGCAATTGCCTCGGTCCCGTCGGGGCCCTCGACCACCATCGGGCGACGCACGATCGCACCCGTGTCGAGAATGCCAACCTGACCGACCGGCAGAATCGGCGTGCCATACAGCGAGCCAAAGACACCCGGATTCGTGATCGTAAACGTACCGCCCGTCAGATCATCGATATTCAACTTCTTCGTGCGCGCACGATCCGCAAGATCCTTTACAGCCCGTGCCAGACCAAGCAGGTTGAGCGACTCGGCATTCTTGATCGCCGGAACCAGGAGACCCTTGCCATCATCGACCGAGACCGCCATCCCGAGATTGACGTAGCGCTTGATGATCGCCTCGTTGCCGCGCACCTCGGCATTCATCCACGGCCACGCAGCCATCGCCTCGACCGTTGCGCGCATGATGAATGGTAGGAACGAGAGGTTGGCACCGTAATCGTTTTTGAATTTCGGCTTGAGACGCGTGCGAATATCAGTGACACGACCAAGGTCGACCTCCCAGACCTGCGTCACGTGGGCCGCAGTCTCGATCGATTCGCGCATGTGCTTGGCCGTCACTTGGCGCACGCGCGAGAAGCTGTAGATCTCCTCGCCTGCTGCTGCGGACGCGCCAGCGACCGCCGGTGCCGCGGGTGCGGTGGGCGCCGCGGGTACCGCGGGTGCCGCGGGTGCGGTAGGCGCAGCGGGCGCAGGTACAGCCGATCCGGGTGCCACAGCCACTGCCGGCGGCATCGCGTAACCACCGCCACTCGCACGGGCTGCGAGGTAGTTCTCGACATCTTTCTTCGTCACGCGACCGCCACGACCGGTACCGGCAAGCTGACTAATATTAAGGCTGTGTTCGGCCACCATCCGCGCCACAACCGGCGAAACGAATGCTCGATCAGCGATGTCGCCCGAGTGAATCTGGGTAACCGACGCGGGTTCGGCGGCAACAGCTGGCACGGCTGCGACGGCCGGTGCGGGCCGCGCAACCTCAACAGCTGCCGCAGTGTCGATAGGTGGTGCCGGAGCGGCAGCGACCGGCGTGGCAGCAGCAACTGGCGTAGCGGACAGATCGGTGGACAGAACCGCGATGCGCGTGCCCACGTCGACAGTCACGCCCTCAGCGACCAGTAGTTCCATGATGACGCCCGCAATAGGCGACGGCACTTCCGTATCGACCTTGTCCGTCGAGATCTCCACGATCGTCTCGTCGGCCTGCACCGTGTCACCGACCTGCTTCAGCCAGCGGCTAATCGTGCCTTCGGTCACACTCGAACCCATCTGGGGCATTACAACATCAAGATTGCTCGCGACCGCCATCGCAGGACCTCCTGAGGGTTGAAGCGGCTAAGACCTGAACCCTAGCGCGGACTGAAGATGCGTGATGCTCCGCAACGATGGTATAACGTGTATATGGTCGATTTGATCACTCTGACGGGTGTTACAAAGCGATTCGGTGATCACGTCGCACTGCAGGGAATCGATCTCTCCGTTGGGCCTGGCGAGATCCGAGGCTTCCTCGGACCGAACGGCGCGGGCAAGACCACGGCAATGCGCATTCTCGTGGGGCTGCTGCGCGCGGACGATGGTGCCGTGATGGTACTCGGTGGTAATCCGTGGAGCGACCACCGTGTGCGTGCCAACCTCGGCTACCTCCCCTCCGATCACGGTCTATACAGGCGCATGACAGGCGCCGAGCAGCTCGATCACTTCGCGGCGCTCTCCCGCTGCGAGCCGATCCTGCGAAAGACCGCCTGCGAGTTGCTCCGATTCTCGCAAGCCGATCTCTCGCGTCCGGTGCATACTTACTCGAAGGGCATGCGTCAAAAGCTTGGTGTCCTTCAAGCCATCCAGCACGATCCCGCGCTGCTGATCCTTGACGAGCCAGGTGAGGGCCTCGATCCGCTCGTCTTGAGCGGGCTCATCGAGTTGCTGCGCGATCGCCGCGATGCAGGACGCGCCATTCTCTTTTCGAGTCATGTGTTGGCTGAGGTGTCTGCCCTCTGTGACAGCGTCACAATGATCCGCGCCGGCGAAATCGTTGGCCAGGGCACGATTGCCGAGCTAGCGCAGAAGCGCGCTCGTACAATCGTGCTCGAATTGGTCGATGCCGAGGCCGACTTGACGCTGCCGGATTGCACGCTGGTCGACCGCGTCGGCGCGCGCGTCACGCTCACGCATCAAGGCGACGTACGGCCTCTCCTTGAGGCGCTCGCACTGCTGGCGCTCGCCGATGTTCGTATCGAAGAGGCCTCGCTCGACCAGGTCTTTATGGAGTACTACCGCGATCACGAGGCGCCGGTATGAACGCGCCGCTGATCAAGCGCCTCGTTCGCGAGCAGCGGGTGCGGCTGCCGCTCGAGATTCTGCTGATCGGCGCGTGGGGTTTCTTGCTGATTGCAGTCTTTGCGAAGAGCCCGACGTTTACGAACCTGCTCCAACAACAGGCCAGTCAGTTTGGTGGCCTGCTCAATGTGATCGGTCTCGACCCGCTTGCACAGTGGGCGACCGTTGGCCTGCGGCATCCAATCTTCTTGCTCGGCGGTGGACTTTTCGCGGTCGGGATCGGTGTACGCGCGATTGCGGGAGAGCTCGAAGCGGGCTCGCTTGCGCTGGCACTCTCGCGCCCACTGTCGCGCCGATCGTGGTTTATGTCACACATCGCGGTGTTGGTTCCCGGCTGCCTACTGATCGGCGTGGCCTACGCGGTCGGGTGTCTGGTGGCGGTTGCCGTCACGAGCCCGATGGGGAGCCTCGAACCGATCTGGATGCTGCTAGCTGGCGTACAGGCGGCATTACTGCTGATGGCCGTGGGGGGTATTGCCTTCGTCATCTCTGCGTTCTCATCGGAGCGTGGGCGGGCGCTATCATGGTCTGTTGGAGTCGTCGTGGTGATGTACGCCGCAAACTTTCTCTTGCCGCTGTGGAATCCGGCGACTAATCTCGCCAAACTGACGCCGTTCGGCTGGTTCGACCCGGCACCCCTGTTGCAGAACGGCACGGTTGTGTGGGGTGATTCGCTCGTGTTGGTGATCTATGCAGCGGTCCCGCTCAGCGTGGCTGCTTGGCAGTTCTCACGGCGGGACCTCGCGGGGGGCTGACCTCCGGGATCCGCACGGGTCCTCGATGCGGTCGGCCGGGGCCGGGACGCCACGGTCGCGGGTGCAGGCCACCGCCACCACCGCCACCGTCAGTTCCCTCGGCGTCATCCTCGCTTTTGTCCAGCATCATCCACGTCACGAAACCGAACACGCTCAGGCCGAGCACGAGGTGGATGGTGCCAAACGCGACATAGAGCCAGCTGTTCACGGGGTAAGCGTCGGTCTCCTCGGCAGCGAAGTCAAGTCGAAACTGCAAAAAGGACCCGGGTGCCGTTTCGGAGCAACGCTGGCTACAAGAGGCGTCCTGCGCACCGTGTTGCGCATCGGGACCCGATTCTCATTTTCGCAATCCCACCTACGGTGTAGCCATGGATAAGGACGACAAAGCTCTAGACATGGATTTCGACGATAAGCGTAGAATCCTCGGCGACGCGATCATCCTCTGCGGGCGCTGCGGCTTCGCCAAGCGTTACATGGAGATTGAAGGACCGCCCGACCAGCCGAATTGCCCGGATTGCGGTGATCCGATGATCCGCGATTGCCCCGCGTGCCACGCGCCGCTGCGATCGATCATGCAGGTCGAGTGCCGCGTCTGCGGCGAGCCATTGCGCGCGCCAGAGGCGTTTGGCGTGCCGATTCGTCGCAAGGCAGAGCCGTCCGACAAAGGCCCAGTTCGACTCGACTGAACAACGGGGTCAAGCCTCGATTTCGTGATGGGGGCAGGTTTCGTGGTGGGGGCAGGTTTCGTGGTGGGGGCAGGTTTCGTGGTGGGGGCGGATCTCACAACCGCGCGGTTCTGAGATCCGCCCCCCAACACGAAATCCCATCACAAAACAGCACTGCCCGGACATGACGGGCCCGGGCCCATCATGTCCACCAGTGTCCGCTGGGCTCCTCGGTTTCGTGATGGGGGGCGGACGCCACATCCGCGGGGTTGTGAGGTCCGCCCCAACGGCACCACCGAACCAACGGTTGTGACTTTCGTGGGGGGCGGACCTCACAACCCCGCGGATGTGGCGTCCGCCCCCCATCACGAAATCGAGCCTGACCCCTTTGTTCAGTCGGGCGTGACGTCGCCGCGGCCAATCCGACCGAGCGCCGACGAATCCTCTTCGCCATAACCGGCCTCAATCAGCGCGTCTTGCCAGGCCGCGACGAGGCGCGTTAGCCGCAACTCGAGACCCGCCGCCTCACCCTCCGCAATCGCAATGCCAAGATCCTTGCGGTGGAGCACCGTACGAAAGCCCGCCGGGTACTCGTGCGCGATGTACTTTGGCGCGCGGTTTTGGAGGATCCACGAGCCTGCCGCCCCACCCGCCAGCGCCTCGACGAGCGCCTCCATCGGCAATCCCGCCTTTTCCGCATAGGCCAGTCCCTCACCGACCGATGCGTAGGTGCCGCTGATGATGATCTGATTGACCGCCTTCGCCGCCTGGCCCGCACCCGTCGGACCAAGATGCGTGATCGTCTTACAGAACGCCTCAAGGATCGGTTTGGCCGTGGCAAACGCCGCCTCAGACCCCCCGACGAACGCGGTGCAGACACCATTCTTCGCGCCCTCCGCACCACCCGACAACGGCGCGTCGACGACCTCGACACCCTTCGTAGCCAGCGCAGCCGCGATCGTCGTCTCCGCACTTGGCGCGACCGTCGAGCAGTCCAGCACCACGGCGCCATCCGCAATCCCCTCGATCACGCCATCCGCGCCGAGCACGACCGCCTCCAAATCGGGCGAATCGGACACGCAGACAACAACGACCTCCGCCCCCACAGCCGCATCCGCCGGCGACGCTGCGCGCCGCGCACCCTGCGCAACCAGCTCGTCACTCTTGCTCGCCGTACGATTCCAGACCGCGACGGTATAGCCAGCGGCCAGCAGGTGGCCAGCGATCGGCCCGCCCATCGTGCCGAGCCCGACGCAACCAATACTGGCCATCAGCGGATCTCCGAAAAGTGAATAACCGTCACGGTGTCGCCCTCGCGGACCTCACGGTTGTACAGGCGCCGTAGAAACTCGATGAATTCGTCGAGCGTGCGCAACTGCGCATTCTCGTGCTGAATCTCGCGCGGCGACACGTCGCCAAGCGGCTTCACCTCGACCTTGTCGATGACAGCGTCGAAGGCGCGCTCGCGTGGTCCGAAACGCTGACCAATCAACACGGCCACGATCATGCCCTTCTGATACTTGTCGCTCTTATCGCCCAAACGGATCGTGACCGTCTTGCGGCGACTCTTGATCTGGTCGGTGACCAGCGGGGAATAGAACATCAGCGCGTGCACGTACGCCTCCAGACTCTCGTCCCGGCATCCTATCGGGCCGAGACGGCAGACGAGCAGGACGCCGTAGACTTTCTGCGTGCGCCGACTCTTTTTTGCCGTCTCCGCGACGATGTTCGTGGACTCGCTGCTGTACCTCGCGATCGTGCCACTGTTGCCGTGGTACGCCAACCGCTTCGACTTATCGACCTTCGAAGTCGCGTTCCTGCTCGCCGCGTACCCGCTCACCTTCCTCCTGGCCACCGTCCCCGCTGGCTGGATCGCCGGTCGTGTCGGCCCACGGCGCGTGGTCATTGCAGGCACGTCCTTCTTCGTATTTGCAACCGCACTGTTCGCCTGGGCGCCAAGCGGCGAAGTAATCATCATCGCCCGACTCCTGCAAGGCATCGGTGGTGGAGTCGGCTGGGCCGCGGCGATGGCGTGGCTCACGGGCAACACCGCGCCAGAACGCCGCTCGCGCACAATCGGCGCAATCTCAGGCGTGCTCTCCGCGGGTGCGGTCGCGGGGCCACTCCTCGGCGCCCTGGCCGGCGCCACTTCTCCCGTGCTGGCGTTCTCGATCGCGGGTGCGATCGGCGTGGTCGCGATCATCGCAACGCTGCTCTCACCCGTCGGCGTCGTGCTCCCGCGCGATCCGGCGCTGCACCACACGCTCTTGCGCCTTCTGCATCACCCGCTCGTACTCTGTTCACTCTGCTTAGCTCTCGCCGACGCGGCCAGTGTTGCCGCAATCGACTTACTCGCCCCACTCTGGCTAGGCGATCAGGGCGTTTCAACAACGGTGATCGGTATCGCGATCGCTGTGGGCGCAGTCCTCGGCATTGCCGCTGGCTGGGGCGCGGGGCGCGTTGGCGAGCGGGTCGGCTCTTTTCGTGTCGCGATGATTGGTGGTATCGGTCTCGCGTTGATGCCGTGGCTCCTGGTCGCGCCATTACCGACGTGGGGCGTGCTGGCCGTACTGATCGCGATCGGTCCATTCTTCCCAATTTTGATGACGGGCATCTTTCCCCTGATGTCGATGGCAGCCGATGATCTCGGCCTTTCGCACGGGACGGCCAACGCACTCGCCAATATGGTCTGGTCGGCGGGCTTTGCCGTATCGCCACTGCTGGTGGCTCCGATTGCCGTTCGTTTCGGCAACCAGACAGCCTACGCTGTGATCGGTGTAACCGTCACCGTGCTGCTGATAACCGCAGTATTGATGCGGTCTCGCGCACGAAACCTGTCACTCTCGCACTGAGAGTGCCGGTTCTGATTTGCGTTCACAGGCGACCTCTCCTACTCTCCAGTCTGGCACTCACCACCAGAGAGTGCCAACTGTTTCTACCCTTCTACCTACCGACCTGGAGGTCAGTATGAACCTCAAGCCGCTTGGCGATCGAATCATCGCCGAAGTGCTGGAGGAGGAGCAGACGACTGCCAGTGGCATCGTCCTCCCCGACACCGCTCAAGAGAAGCCCCAGCGCGCCCGCGTTGTGGCTGTTGGCTCCGGCCACTACGAACTTGGCCATCACATTCCGCTGGAAGTCCAGCTGGGTGACGAGGTCATCTTTTCGAAGTACGGCGGCACCGAGGTCAAGGATGGCCTGAAGGAATATCTAATCCTTCGCGAGTCCGACATCCTCGCCGTCGCTTCCAAGCCCGCTTCCGCTTCCAAGCCCGCCAAGGGCAAGAAGTAACTCCACCCTTCCACTGAACGAGGAACTAATTCCATGGCACATAAGGAAATTCGCTTCAATGAGGAAGCCCGCCGCTCGCTTCAGCGCGGCGTGGACACCCTCGCGGACGCCGTCAAGGTCACGCTCGGCCCCAAGGGTCGCTACGTCGTCCTCGACAAGAAGTTCGGCGCTCCCACCATCACCAATGACGGCGTCACGATTGCTCGCGAAATCGAGCTCGAGGATCCGTTCGAGAACCAGGGCGCACAGCTCGTCCGCGAAGTCGCCACGGCGACCAACGACGTTGCCGGTGACGGCACGACGACCGCGACCGTACTGGCACAGGCAATCGTCCGCGAGGGCCTGCGCAATGTGACCGCTGGTGCCAACCCGATGGGCCTCAAGCGCGGCATCGAAAAAGCCGTCGAGCAGGCAGTCGCAAGCATCAAGTCGCAGTCCAAGGCGGTCTCGGGCAAGGAAGATATCGCCCGCGTCGCCACGATTTCGGCTCGCGATCGCGAGATCGGTGACGTCATTGCTGACGCCATCGAGAAGGTCGGCAAGGACGGCGTTGTCAACGTCGAAGAGGGCCAGACCTTCGGTCTCGAGCTCGAGTTCACTGAGGGCATGCAGTTCGACAAGGGCTACATCTCCCCGTACATGATCACGGATAGCGATCGGATGGAGGCCGTCCTCGACGACCCGTACATCCTGATCGCCAACCAGAAGGTCTCGGCTGTCAAGGACATCCTGCCCGTACTCGAGCAGGTCATCCAGAGCGGTCGGCCCCTGCTGATCGTTGCCGAAGACCTCGAGGGCGAAGCTCTCGCGACAATCGTCGTCAACAAGCTCCGCGGCACCTTCACGGTTGTCGCAGTCAAGGCTCCAGGCTTTGGCGATCGGCGCAAGCGCATGCTCGAGGACATTGCGATCCTCACGGGCGGCGAGGTTATCACCGAAGAGATGGGTCTGAAGCTCGAGAACACCTCGATCGCTCAGCTCGGTCGCGCGCGTCGCATCGTCGTGTCTAAGGACCACACGACGATCATCGACGGTGCCGGCAAGGGTGACGACATCAAGGCTCGCATCAAGCAGATCAAGAGCGAGGTCGAGAACTCCGATTCGGATTTCGATCGCGAGAAGCTCCAGGAGCGCCTCGCGAAGTTGTCCGGCGGTGTCGCTGTCGTCAAGGTCGGCGCAGCTACCGAGACCGAGATGAAGGAAAAGAAGCATCGCGTCGAAGACGCGCTGCAGGCCACCCGCGCAGCCCTCGAGGAGGGCATCGTGCCGGGCGGTGGCGTCGCGCTGCTGAACGCAGCGGCGAAGCTGAAGTTCGACGACCTAACCGACGACGAGGCAACGGGTGCGCGCATCGTTAAGCGCGCCCTCGAAGAGCCGCTGCGTCAGTTGGCGTTCAACGCGGGCCTTGAGGGCGCCGTTGTCGTCAACGAGGTTCGCGCTGCAAAGGCGGGCTTCGGTCTGAACGTCGACTCCGGCGAGATGGTTGATCTGGTCAAGGCCGGCATCATTGATCCCGCCATGGTCACCCGCTCGGCGCTGCAGAACGCTGCGTCGATCGCCAAGAACATCCTCACGACGGAAGCAATCGTCGTTGAGGCACCCGAGAAGGCTGCCGGTGGCGGCATGGGTGACATGGGCGGCGGCATGGGCGGCATGGGCGGCATGATGTAAGAACGCGATTCGGGCTCTGCCCGGATTCCAGTTCGAGCTCGCTCGAACTGCCGCACGAACCAGAAGGGCCCCGGCTTCGGCCGGGGCCCTTCGTCGTTTCCGAAGCGATCCGCTGGTGGTGTGCAGTGAGGCGCGATCATGCCTGTCACACTCCTCGCATCACGACGAAGGAGGGTCTTTGATGGCCGATTGCACAATTCGCATCAAAAAGAACGGTTCCGCGATGATTAGCGGCTCATTCGTCGTTGAGGACGTCGACGGTAATCCGTACACGCTTGAGGGCGAGGCTTACCTCTGCCGCTGTGGAGCATCACAGACGAAACCGTTCTGCGACGGCTCGCACAAAACGGCCGGTTTCGAGTCGGCTCCACACGCCGGCGGCTAGGTCAGCACCTGCTCGGCGCGACCAGCGTCAACACAACGCGCGCTCGGCACGCCAAACCATGAACGGTAGGCGCTCGTCGAGAAGTCCAGCGAGCGCCCAATCTGCCTCATCACGCTGATCCGCCAGTGGGGCACTCCAACCGTGCGTCCGCAGCCACGCCGCCTGCGTCACGAGCTGCTGCGCCGCCAAATCCAGTTCCGCTGCCGCGGATGCGAGCACGCCGAAATCGACGTCAGC
>Ga0105050_10000427_pt1 | contig 64595 bp, 45 predicted proteins | sample FRY01_FD_78088 | JGI IMG/M metagenome (GOLD analysis project Ga0105050, IMG submission 78088) | Freshwater microbial communities from Lake Fryxell liftoff mats and glacier meltwater in Antarctica - FRY-01 | ecosystem: Environmental > Aquatic > Freshwater > Ice > Glacier meltwater ...
ATCACGCTCGGGGCGGCCAGCTTCGACGCCTTGTGGCGCGAGATCGGCGCTGTCGGCGAGGCCCTTGGTCTGGGGATGTTGGCCTCGGCCATCGTTTCCGGACTCCGCGGACGCCTCGATGATGTCGCGCGGTCCCTAAAGGCGGCCGAGGGGCAGCCGCGAGGGAAGGTGGTCATCACTGCGCCTGACCTAAGTGAGGTAGAGCTCGCGTGGCTAAGTACCGTCGCCGCTTGTGCTTATTGCGAGGTCATTCGGCCCGAGGACAAGGCGGGCGTTGGCGCGGCAGAGGCGGCCATCCTCGTCTCGGGGTCCGGGTCAAGACAGGCGCTCGCTGTCGCCACGACGGTGATCGATTTCGACCTCGCTCTTCGGGCGCCCGGCCCGCGCTCGGTTGAGCTCGTCGAGATGATCGCGGCGGCGGCCTGGCCTGAGCTGGTCCCGAGCCTTAGGCACCGGCATGCTTACAGGTTGCGGTGCTAGGGGTGAAGAACCAGCGCTGACGGAGTGTCAGGCTTCCGAGGCGCTCGGCAAGAAGGGACCGCTCCAGCGGGGATGCCGTGTTCGAACCTCCCCCTTGCGTGTCGTGTAGCGTTCCTTGTCGAGCCACGCGACTAGGGGCATCGTCCATTTGCGAGAGGCACCGGTCAGCTCCTTGAGGTCCCCGATCGTGAGCTCAGGTGTGCTCGCGAGGTGCCCATCGAGCAGGCGCAGGAGCTGTTCGATGGCGGACCGGTGGTAGATGAGGTCGGTCTCAACGCGGACAAATTCCCCAGAACGCAGACCATGTTGCACGTAGCGCTCGGCGCTCACGAGGGGCAGCCCCGCGGCGGCCGCGATCGCCTCCGCCAATGAATCGCGCCAGGGCGGCATGAGGCCGGCGTCGCGTAGGATGAGGCTGAGGGTCTCCTGCCGCGTCGCCTCCATCGCGGGCGTCACCAAGACAAAGTCGGGCCGCGCGATGTGCGCGTCACGGCGCGCGATCGCGCCCACGGCGAGGCTGTGTCCGATGAGCCGCGCGAAGCCCTCTGGGTTGGGGCAGGGGCCCTCGATGAGCGGCGCTACGCGTGCCTCAAGCTCGGCCGAGGGAAAACCAATCTCGCCCGGCCAATCGCGGTGGAACGTCTCGATGAAACCCACGAGGGTCGCGACAAAGGACGCGATGGCCGCCGGGGCATAGGCCCACCCATCCACCACGAGCACGTCGTCGAGGCTCTTATGGAGCTCCAAGGGTCGCGGCATGCTCGCGAGCACCGCTCGTAGAGCCTCCACCTCAAATCCAACGGGTCCGGCGTCTTTGAGCAGCGCCTCGACGACCGCGCCGGCCTCCGAGCGGACGAAGGCGCTGGCGTAGGCGGCTCGGTCAAGGTGAGCCCGTGAGGGCGCGGGGCGGTCCCGCCCGTCGGTGATGATGCCCCCGGCCACGGTCAGGCCGCGCCCAGGTAACCGCTCGAAGCCTCGAAGCACAAAGGGCATCCCGTTGATCGAAGGCAAGCCGCGATCCAGGCGTAGCTCGGCGGGGCCGGCCTCCCCAGGCGCGAAGGCGCTGCCGGACAGAGGGAAGACGCGGGCATCGGCCGTCGCGAGGCCCGCCTGAATGGTGAGAGTCTGCCCACGTTTAAGCGGATGGCTCAGGGTCGCGCCGGCGTGGAGCCACACCTCGAGGACGCGGGTCACCCGGACGGACCCGGGCGAGAAGGCCATGGCGCCCCGCGCGATAGTGTCTTTGGGGATATCGACGAGGTTGAGGGCCAGCCGCTCGGCGGGGCCACCCACCTCGACGTGCTCGCCCTGCCTCTCGACGTTGCGGACTCGGGTCGTGCCGTCGTCGCTCTGCCCCGGCGGCGCGATAATCACCGCGTCGCCGGGCCGGATCTCGCCCGCGAGGCTGGTGCCGGTCACGACGGTCCCGAAGCCCGGCAGTGAGAAGACCCGGTCGATAGGCATCGCGAAGGGGCGGGAGCGGCGTCGGCGCCGAGCGCCTTCATCGCCACGGCGGCTGAGGTCCGCGAGGGCCTGGCCGACGCGATCGATGTTGAGGCCCGTGACCGATGAACAGGGCACGATGATCGCGTCCGGCCAGGGCGACGTCTCCAAAAGTGATTGGACTTCCAATAGCATGAGCTCAAGCCACTCGGCCTCGACGAGATCGGCCCGGGTGAGGGCCACGACGAGGTTTGGGATACCCACAAAGGTACAGATATCGAGATGTTCGAGTGTCTGCGGCATGGGCCCGTCATCGGCGGCGATGACGAGCAGCGCCGCGTCCATCCCGGAGACGCCGCCGACCATCTGGCGGATAAATCGCTCGTGCCCCGGCACGTCGACGAAGGTCAACGACTCGCCGTCAATGGTCGCGTGGGCGAAGCCGCACTCGATCGAGATCTCTCGCGCCTTCTCCTCGGGGAGGCGGTCGGTGTCGATCCCTGTCAGAGACCGCACGAGGCTGGTTTTGCCGTGGTCGACGTGGCCGGCTGTGGCGATCAGCGTCGTCGTGCGGGACGTCTTAGGCTCGCTCATAGGGCGGCGAGGCGCTTGATCCAGGCGTCGATGGCGGCGCGGACGCGGCCGGCCTTATCACCGATGTCACCCTCGACGATTGACGCGAAGGCGAGCTCGCAGCCCTCGTTTCGCTTGAGGAAACCCGATAGGGACACCGCGTTATCGAGGGTGCCCGTCTTACCGACGAGGCGCCCCTTGAGCTCCTTCAGGCGGCGGCGCAGGGTCCCGGAGGCTCCGGCTTTGGCGAGGCTCGCGCGCAACGCGCTGGCCTTCCCGGAGTCCCCCGCGAAGTGTTTGAGCAGCTCGACCATCGCGGCCGGCGCGATGCGCGTCGCGTCGTAGAGCCCGGAGCCGTTCACGATAAGGAAGTCATAGGGCTTTAGACCGTAGCGCGTCGTGAGGCTCTCAGTCACAAAGGCAGCCGCGCCCGACCATGTGCGTCGGCCGGAATCATTTTCGATACCAAGTATTCGGAAGAGGGCCTCCGCCCAGTAGTTGTTGCTGTGAATATTGATCTCAGCGATCAGCTCAGCGAGCGTGGCACCGGTGATCGCGCCCAGCTCGGGGCCACGGGCCTTCAGGGGCTCTTTGGTGAGACGGACATTCCCCTCGACCTTTACACCTGCCTTCTTGAGAGCCGCTTCGAGGGCCTCAACCGCAAAGGCCGCCGGATCCGTCATGCGGCGCCAGACGGCCTGGCGCGGCGCCTTCTGGCCGAGTTTTCCGCTGATGATGACGCGCGTCGCGCCCCTCGGGCCGGCTGCGGTCCCGACATCGAGCTCGCGGATCCCCTTGCCGTCGACCGTCACTGAGGCGTTTTCGACGATAGTCGTCCGGCTGGAAGGTGACACGGAGATCGTCGTCGCCTCTCCGACGACCTTGGACGGGGTGACCGTGACGCGAAGGACACCGTCCTCAATGCCAAAGGCGGGGACGGCGGGGCGATAGGCGGCGTCGGTGTTCTTCTGTCCGTATGCGGGCGGTAGGTCCTCAGGCCCAAAGTCGCTGACGTCGACGACGACGTCTCCCACCACTCGCCGCACGCCGGCCTTCGCGATCGCCTTCGCGAGCTCGCTTATCGCCTTGCGCTGGACCGAGGGGTCGCCCGCCGGCTGGATGACGAGGTCACCGGCGACCACCCCCTCGGGGCCGGCGTCGCCAAAGAAGGCGGTCTTGAAGCGGTGGGTAGGTTCGAAGGCGGCGAGGGCGGCCGCCGAGGTGAGGAGCTTCGTGCCGCTGGCCGGGTTCATCGGTTTATTCGGGTTGTGGCCGACGACGGGGCTTCTGCCGTCCGCGCACCCGACCGCGAGTCCTACCGTCAGGCCCTGCAGATCCTTATGCGCGAACGTCGCCTCGATGGCCGCGGTCAACTCTTGGGTAAGGGCCGTGTTCGCAGGAGGCCGTTCGACGAGAAATCCCGCGAGAATTAGCCAGGTTGTGTAGAGCGCCATGATGATCGCCTGCTCGTGTGCCTCAGAGGGGGAAACAACGCTATCGTAACGGTCGAGGCGGGTCACGTCATCCCGGATGCATGCCCGCGCCATTTTTCGGCTAACCGTTCAGGTCCATCGTGCTTACTTCGACAGCAATGTCATTCCGCAAGCTCATAAACCGGATCCCGCTGTGGATACGCGAGGCCGTCATCATGGTGGCCCTCGGGGCCGTCATCCTGTGGGTCGCCGGGGTCATCCAGCGCGACGGCCAGCGCGGCGCTGGCGGAGATGGTGCTGGCGCCGAGGCCCCCGCCTTCGCGCTGGCCGACGTCCGCGACGGCCAGGTCTGGCAGCTCGAGAAGCTACGCGGAAAGCCCGTGATTCTAAGCTTCTGGGCGACGTGGTGCGGGGCCTGCCGCGCCGAGCTTCCCGAGCTCGAGGCCTTCTGGCGGCAGGTGGATTCGCGCTATTTCGTCGTCACGATTAGTGGCGAAAACCCTCAGAAGCTAAAAGAATTTAGTCGTCGGATGGGGCTCACCTTGCCGATCGCGAACGATCTCGGCGGGCAGGTCTCGGCGGCCTACGGCGTCACCGTACTGCCCACGACGGTGATTATTGACGCTGAGGGCCGCATCTCGCGGAGTTTTGCGGGCGCTCCGCACGTCGACATCCTCGAAGAGCACATGCGCCGGTTGGGCGCGCCGGCCCGGGCACCCTAGCCTCGGGGGTATGGTACTGAGATGGCGAGGGTCCATCGTTTTTGCGGGCTTGAGGTCTGGTTTTGCGCGCCCACCCCATCGCTAGGGCCAGGTCGGGCCTGCCCGCGCGAAGAACTCGGCTGCGCGGGACCCATTGCCATAGGCGAGTGTGACCATCGCGAGGTGCCACCACCGGATTCGCGCCTCCGCGTCTAGCTCGGCGGTCTTGAGGATGAGCGTCTCCAGCGCGATCGCCGCCGCGCCGAGGGTGCCATGGAGCGCCTGGACCTCTTCGAGCGAGCGGTCCACCTCGGCGACTGCGTCCTCGCTGAGCACGCGCGTCTCGGTTGAGGTCCGGGTTTGCGAATCCGCGACGGTGAGGCGATACCTCCGGCCGGGGCTCCACGGTGCCCGCAACTTCAATGACTCCGTCCTGATGCCGGTCCATCTCTCCTGCAATCTGATCGGTTCACCATTGCTATTCAACTCTTCGACCTCAATGTTGCAGGGCGAGGCGTCGGGGGAGTCACCGTGTCGCCAAGTGGCCACGGGGCAGCCATTTTGCTGAGGTGGGCGCAGCGCGCGGGTATTTGGCCACGTGATCTGCAGCTTGCCCGGTTCCTGGAGCGCTTGTTGCGCGGGGGTCTCATTCAGTAGACGCAGCGCGAGGGCGCCAGCGGTCCAGCGCGGCGATCCCACCACGGTCTCGAGGTCGGTCTGGCCGGGGCCAAGTCCCTCTGGAACCGCGACGCGGGTGACCCCGACGGTGGTGGCGCTCTGCCGCGCGAACCGGACAGACTGGGGTCCGGCAAAAATATTGAACTCAAACTTATTGGACATCAGGATGAGGCGGGCCCCGACATCAATCGATGCGACCAGCGACTCGCCTACAGACATGTCGGGGGGCATGAGGAGCGTCATGATAACCGGCGCGATGCGGTCGCGGTCATCGTCACGGCCCCGCGTCCAGGTAATCAGTGGTCCCTCCTCCCAGAGGATCACCGGGTCTTGAATTGACTCGACGCGGGCCTCCTCCGGGCCGTCCGTCGGGAGGGGCTGGCCGCTGATGAGCGAAAAGATGACGAGGCCGATCATGACGGCGACCTTAGCAGCATGGCGAAAAAGGAGAAGGGCGCACGCGCTTCGGCGCACGTCTGCACGCAATCGGTAGCGCGGGGTCGGGCCTAGGGCGCGGCGCTGACCCCATAGTCGCGGGGGATCGTCCCGTAACCCCAAGACCGCGGGTTGCTCACAACTCTGCAATGAAGTGTGCGCCACAGCTTGAAAGTCTGTCGTAGAGGGGGTATGCTTGCGCGATGGGGCGATTGGATGGCGAACCGCGTAGGTCCTGTCGGCGTCGGCAGGCGAAGATAGACCGCGGTTTGTGAGCACCGTATGGTGCCACGGCAGATCTGGGGTGAGGCAAATATGACGAGCTATCTCAATGCTGGTGACACCATCGGCGGGCGCTACAAGATAATCCGACCCATCTCGGCTGGCGGCATGGGCGCCGTCTATTTGGCCGAACAGACCTCGCTCGGACGAGAGGTCGCGATCAAGGTGATCCTCGAAGGGGTCAAAGACAAAGAGACCCTTGACCGCTTTGAGCTCGAGGCGCGGGCCGTATGCCTGCTGAAACATCCGAATATTATTACCTATCACGACTACGGCCGGGACGATAAGAACAACCCCTACATCGTGATGGAGTTCCTGCCGGGGCACCCCGCCTCGAAGCTCTTTGATGCGGACAATGGCGCCACGCTGGAGGTCCTCATCCACGTCACGTCGCAGATGTGTTCGGCCCTTGCCGAGGCCCACCGCGCTGGCATCGTCCACCGCGATCTTAAGTGGACCAACATCATGATCTGCCCGCAGGGGCACGACGCGCACTTCGCCAAGCTCATCGACTTCGGCATCGTCAAGATGCCGGCTGATCACGCAATGAAGAAGGGGATAACCCAGACGGGCATGTTGCTTGGTACACCACAGTACATGCCCCCCGAGGCGATCCAAGGAAAGCCCGTCGACGGGCGGGCGGATCAGTACTCGCTGGGCGTGATGCTCTGGGAGGGCATTGAGGGGCGGAAGCCTTTTGACGCGGACTCCATGTTCGAGGTCTTCCGGATGCACGTCCAAGATCCGCCGCCCGGGTTTACGAAGGGTAAGGCCCTCCTCGACCTCTATCCCGGCTTGGAAGAGGCGATCATGCGGGCCATGTCGAAAGAGCCGGCCCACCGTTTCGAGACGATCCTGCATTTCCAGCAAGCCATGCATCAGGCCATGGGGCTGTCCGGCGGACCAAGCTCCATCGAGCTCGCCCGGACCTCACTGCCGGCAGGGACTGGGCTCACACCCGCGTCGCGTCGCGGGCGGGGCGGCACCGGGCTTCAGGCGATGGATACGCGCCTGCGGACGGGGGCCGCGAAGCCAACTGGCGGGATCCCGAAGTGGGCCATGGGCGCGATCGGCCTAGGTGTCGCCCTAGCCGCGACGGCTGGTATTCTTGTGGCCACAGGCGGCGGTAAGGGCGGTCCCCCAGTCGAGGTGCCTATTGCGGGCGTTCAGGATGGGCTACCAACCCAAACACCCGAGGTGCCGATCGTGGCGGTCGTGCCCAACTCGGAGACGGTCGCGGTGGTTGCGGACACCGCCGACGTCACGGCGGAGGTCGATCATGCGGCTGACATCACGACCGCCGAGCCTGATACGGCGATCGCGGCGGTGGAGGGGCCGGAGGTCACCCAAGCTGGAGCCTCCATCGCGACCGATGTGGCTGAACCGATTGTCGCGGCCGTGGACCCAAGACAAGTCCCCGTCCAGTCCAAAGGGCCGGCGCATCTTCCGCGCGACACCACGCGCGTCACCCAGACAGCGAGGGTCGCACCATCGACTCGTCAATTGCTGGTGACCGTGAAGCCGTGGGGCAACGTGAGCATTAACGGCTCGGCTGAGATCCAAGCGCCCTACGCGGGCGACCTTACAACGGGCAGGACGTACAAGATCGTCGCGACCCACCCCAGCCTCGGCAGGGTCGAGAAGTACGTCACGCTCAAGCCCGATTCCGACGGCAAGCCTCTGCGAGTCAACCTCTCATTCGAGGAATGATAGTGCCCTTGGGGTTCATTGTACCGATCGTGATGACGGTGAACCCCTCCGTCGGACTTCATAGGCGAGGGTCGCGGCGATCCCGCGCGAGTCATGGCTCACGGCCGACGGTTTAAGGTGGAAGTTCGCGTCTCCGACCTCCAGCGCGAGGTTCGTGGCCTGACGAAATGTCAGGTCGGTGGCCGCTCCGAAGAGACGCTCTATCCATGCGAAGGCCTCGGCGAAGGCGGGGCCTTTGACGCCCTCGACGCGGGCGTCCTTGACCGTCACCGCGAGCTCTTCACCGTCGAGAGCGAGGTCGAGATTCGCGTCGAGATCCACGCGCCGGCACGACGAATCGAAGCGCCAGAGATAGGCGCCGAAGGGTCGGCGGCCGTCTTGCCAGACGGCGCGGACGTGCCACGGGCCCTCGGCGTCGATGGTGCCGTCGCTGGCGAAGCGCCCGGGTAGCTCGCCGCGATGCTGCGCTTTGGCCACGAGATGTACCGCGAGAGGCCCAGAGAGGGCGAGCTGAGGCGCCTCCGAGCGAGAGTCAAGCGGGCTGGCGCCTCGCGAGGCGGAGGCCGCTTCCTTGGAGAGGTTTGGCCACATGACGAGCTCGATGGCGCCGCTGTGCGTCCCAGTGGCCTGGGTCCCGTTGAGCTTCATGCGCGCGATGCCCCACTCGGGGGGGACCGCGAAGGCGAAGTCGATGAGGGGCTCGGTCCCGAGGACCTGGTCGCGGATGTCGGGCCAACCGTCGTTCGTCGCGACGTTCAGCAGCTCGGGCAGCAGGGCCTCGATGAGGGCCCTGTCGCCGATGAACTTTAGGGCGGGTGGCAGCTGGTCACCGAGCCACCTCGCGATGCGGTCCGGTCCTCCCACGCTGAGGGTCGGGACGACGCGCTCAATCTGGTCCGGCGCCAGCGTCCATCGGGCCCCGGTGACGAGCCCCTTTACTTTGTGTTCAAAGACTGTCTGCAGGCGGGTGTCGATGGCGAACGCGACGATCGACCCGGTCGCGTCGCGTAGCTCTAGCTCGACGTGAGCGCGGAGCTTGTCGTCTCCGCCGACGACCATCTGGACAGCGCTGAGCGCCCAAAAGAGGGGGGGCAGGGGTAGGCGGATGCCCCCAGGCAGGCTCATGGGGGGCAAGGCGACGGGATGGTTTAGGCGGTCGCGGATGAGCTCCGCGATGAGCGCGTTCGCGGCCTTGAGCGGGAATCGCAGCCGCGCGTCCGGCTCGCGGGCCTGGCTCGCGACAGGAGTCTCTAGGGATGCCTCGAATTGGTTGAAGTCTTTGATGATATCCGGGCAGGCCGTGCCGCAACCGAGGTTGGTGCTGATCGCGCAAAATGCGATCAGCGCGGCGAGGAGCGGGGTCGGGGATAGGTAGCGCAAGGGTCTCTCCGGGCGTCTGGTGGCACATGCGATGCGATGCAATTGATAAGGGGCTGTGCGACGATGGGACATGATTGAAACGATAGACGGCGAGCTCTCCCTACCCGGCATGGTGAACGCCCACTCGCACGCATTTCAGCGATATCTTCGCGGGCGTGTCCAGCGACGTTCGCCGGCGGTGGCCGATTCATTTTGGACCTGGCGTGAGGGTATGTACGCCCTCGCGAATCGATTGGAACTCAAAGATATCGAAGCCTCGGCGCGCCTCGTCTATGCCGAGTGCCTTGAGGCGGGTTACACCGCGGTGGGCGAGTTTCACTACCTACACCATCCGGGTGGCACCGCCGATAGCGGCCTCGGCTCGGCCAGCGCCATCATTCGGGCCGCGCGGCAGACTGGGATCCGGCTCCGGTTGCTCTTCACGGTCTATTCCCGCGGGGGTTTTGGCCAGCCTCTCCGTGATGAGCAGCGTCGGTTTGAGACCCCCTCCCTCGCCGACGTCGAGCGCGCCCTCGACGGCATCGCCAAGACGCTCCTACCTTCCGACGCCGGTCGTTTGGGGCTAGGCCTCGCGATTCATTCGGTCCGGGCCGTCGAGGACTCTTGGTTTGGACCCATCGCCGAGCTCGCACGTGAGCGCGAAATACCGTTGCACGTCCATGCATCTGAGCAACGGGTCGAGGTCGAGACATGCCGCGCCCACTTCGGCCTGAGCCCTATCGCTCTGCTCGACGAGCGCGGCGCGCTGGGCCCGGAGACGTCGCTCGTGCACGCGACCTGGTGCGATGACGAGGACCTCGACCGCATCGCGCGTAGCGGCGCGACAGTGGTCATCTGCCCGACCACGGAGGGCGATCTGGGCGACGGCGTCCCGCGCACAGCGGCCATGTGGGCTCGTCGCATCCCCATCGCCATCGGCAGCGACTCGCACGCCATCATCGACCCCTTCGCGGAGCTGCGGCGCCTCGAATACGACGCACGGGCCGCCAGTGAGTCGCGTTGTGTGCTCGTCGATGCCCGCGGCGAGGCCCTCGAATCCCTCATCGCGATCGGCTCGACGGCCGGGCGGCGCTCCCTCGGCTTTTCAGAGACAGACCACGGCGACCGAGTCCGCCTGCGCGCAGACGCCCGCTTCTTCGCGGGCATCGCGCCCGGGGATCGCGCGGTCGCCGCGCTCCTCGGCGCGCACCCCGGCCTCGTCGATGAGGTCCAGGTCGGCGGCGAGGTCCTCGTCGTCAACGGCCGCCACGCGCACGTCTGATCTTTGAGCGCGGCCGCGGGTGTCTCCTATTCGGGGATCACGAGATCGACCCCATGACCTAGGTCGGCGTTGCCTTGCGCCGAGACGACGGCCCAAGCGCCGAGATTGACGATGTCGTTCGCGTCCGCGTTCAGGGGCAGGACGTGCACGGGTCGCTGCATCCCGAGGAGGATAGGGCCGAAGACGCTCGCGCCACCGACCTGGTGCATTAGCTTGTAGGCGATATTTGCAGATGCAAGGTTCGGGAAGATAAAGACGTTCGCGGGCTCGGTGAGCTGGCTCCAAGGGAACATGTGCGCCCGCAAGTCCATATCCAGGGCCACGTCGACCTGGATCTCCCCCTCGATCATCAGCGTCGGGTCGGCCGCCCGAAGGAGGCGCGTGGCCTCAGACATCTTGCGATTGTCCGCGTGAGGCACCGCACCGAAGTTGGCGAAGCTCAACATCGCGACGCGTGGCACGATGTCGAAGCTGCGGACCTGCTTAATCACCTTGAGCGTCAGCTCGACGAGCTGCTCAGCGTTGGGGTTGATGTGGACCGTCGTGTCCGCGAAGAAGAGGGTCTTGCTGCGCGTCATGAGGATATACATGCCCGCGACGCGACCATCGCTGCCGATGATGTCCATCGGCGATCGCATGGCCTCGGCGTAAGGCTTGGAGGCCCCGGTGACGCAACAGTCCACATCGCCTTGTCGCAGCATCATCAAGGCGAAGCGACTGTGCGAGTGGATCTGATTGAACGCCTGAGGTCGGGTGAGCCCGCGGCGCTGCATCAGGTCCTCGAATGCGCGCGCATATTCCTGAAACTTGGGGTGATTCGGCGGGTCAATGATCTCGATGCCGCTGATGTCGACTCCGATGGCCGTCGCGTGGGCCGTGATGGACTCGCGCGAGCCCATCAGCACGGGCTGGGCGATGCCCTCGCGCGCCAGCAGGGTCGCGGCCTTCAGGACGCGTTCATCCTCGGAGTCCGTCAGGACGAGACGTTTCGGGTCGCTGCGGGCCTTGTCGATGATCTGGCGGACGAGCCCGCGCCCGGGATCCATCATCTGCTCCAGCTTGAGGCGATAGGCGTTGAAGTCTGGGATGCTCTTTCGCGCGACGCCGCTGTCCATGGCGGCCTTGGCGACCGCCGGCGCGACGTAGCCCAACACTCGGGGGTCAAAGGGCTTGGGGATGATGTAGTCGCGTCCGAAGGTGAAGGACTTGCCGCCATAGGCCCGCGCGACGCTAGGCGGGACCTGCTCACGCGCGAGGTCCGCGATCGCTCGGACCGCCGCGATCTTCATCGCCTCATTGATGGTGGTCGCGCGTACATCTAAGGCCCCCCGGAAGATAAAGGGGAAACCGAGGACGTTATTGACTTGATTCGGAAAATCAGTGCGGCCCGTGGCCACGATGGCGTCGTCCCGGACGGCGCGCACCTCCGCGGGGGTGATCTCGGGGGTCGGGTTGGCCAGCGCGAAGATGATCGGGCGCGGGGCCATCGTGGCGACCATTTCACCTGAAATGATCCCGCCCATCGAGAGGCAGACCAAGACGTCGGCCCCGACGATGGCCTCGGCCAAGGTGCGGCGGTCCGTCTTGCGGACGAAGGCCCGGCGCCAGCGATCGAGCTGGTCGGCGTTCTCCTCGCGAAGGACGCCGTCCTTATCGACCGTAAGGACGTTCTCGGCCTTCACGCCGAGGGAGATGAAGAGGTGCGCGCAGGCGAGGCCCGCGGCGCCCGCCCCGACGAGCACGAGCCGGATTGACCCGAGCTCTTTTTCTTGGATCGCGACGGCGTTGAGCAAGGCGGCCCCGGAGATAATCGCCGTGCCGTGCTGGTCGTCGTGAAAGACCGGAATAGACATCGTCGCGCGGAGGCGTTCTTCAATCTCGAAGGCCTCGGGGGCGCGAATGTCTTCGAGGTTGATGCCCCCGAAGGTCGGCTCTAAGGCTTTGACAACCTTGATAAAAGTCTCGGGGTCCCCGTCGACTTCTAGGTCGAAGACGTCGATGTCCGCGAAGCGTTTGAAGAGGACCGCCTTGCCCTCCATCACGGGCTTAGCGGCCGCCGGCCCGATATTGCCGAGGCCGAGCACGGCCGTGCCGTTCGTGATGACACCGACGAGGTTGCCGCGGATAGTGTATTCGAACGCGAGGTCGGGGTCGGCCGCGATGGCCAGACACGGCTCGGCGACGCCCGGCGAATAGGCGAGAGAGAGGTCCCGCTGCGTCTGCATCGGCTTGGTCGGCCGAATCTCGAGCTTGCCGGGTCGCGGGGGTCCGGAGTGATAGGAGAGCGCATCGTCTCGAATTGTCTTGGACATCTTGGGACCTTTGGTGACAGTGACGGCGGGCCGTGGGCGCGTCGTGGTCTATTTCTTTAGCGCGCCCCCGCCCAGCCGTCGACGTCGGAATTTAGGGGTCAAAGTGCGCGACAGACTAGCACCGTCGCGTCTAATATCCGACCCTATGACACTCGCACCCCAAGATGAGCCCCAACGAATCCCTCAGGGTGAGACGACAATGCGGCGAATGGGCCGCATCGCGCGCCGCGTCGTCTTCGGTGTCGTCGTGCCTCTCCTCTTTACTTTGTTGTGTCTGTGGCTCGTGAGTTACTTTCTTCTCAATGCTTCGTGGGCGCGCGACTACGTCCGCTCGAAGCTGCCTCCGGGCATGGAGATCGCGGCCCACCGTTTTGGACCCGATCCCTTTGATCTTCGGGTCAGTGGGCTGGTCTTTGGGGACAAAGATGTCGCCGTCACGGGCGGCTCCGTCGTGTTGAACACGACCATCCTGCCTTTTGGAATCGATAGCCTCCAGGCGAAGGTGGATGAGATCGTGGTGACCGGCGACGGGCCCAAAGATGGTCCCGCCAAGCCTGACAAAGAGCCGCTCACCTTCGCGCTGTCAGACCTCGATTCGAGCGCGTGGCCCGTCGTGGAAAAACTTCGCGGCGGGGTCGGGCGGCTCTGGGTCGACCTTCCGGACTTGCGCCTCTTCTTCGCGGATGTGGTGGCGCGCCAAGACGCCGCCGGTCGCCTCATCGTCGAGGCCTCGACGTGCGAGATTCGGGCCACGGGTCTGGATTTTGCGTGGGGTGCCAGCCACTGTGTCGTCGAGATGCACGGCACGCTACGCAGCGGCGGGCTGCATGCGTCCGTCATCCTTGAGGATCCCACGGGGACTCGGGTCGCCGTCTATGGGGGGCTCAAACCCGACGAGTCCCGACCTGACCAGGGTTTGCTCTCCGTGGGCTTGGACCTCGCGATCTCATCGACCGTGATGTCGGCGTGGACCGGGGGGAAGATTCAAGGGTGGACGGAGCTCCGCGGTCTTCGGGCCTCAGGGCTGCCCCTTGATGAGAGCCCCGAGAGAGCGGCCCTACAATGGGATGCCTTTCGGATCGAGGCGTTGGGTGGCCCAGATCTCGGGGGGACGGGGGTCGTGGGCGGCGCGGGTCAGATCCAGGTGTGGCCGGCTGGTATTCTGACTCGCGTTGACATCGAGCAGCTCGGCTTCGTGGCGGACACCATCCATTTCGCGGACCTAAGCGCATCCGCGGTCCGGTTGGGGCGCTTCTTTCTCTCCTTTGACAAACGCGCCGAGGGCACCCTCGAATCGCTGGCGATCGCGGATTGGACGGCCCCCAGCGGGGTAGCAGAGGGGATCGAGGCGAACGTTGACTTCACAGTGGGGCTCGTGGGCGGCACGTTCAACGGGCTCCTCACCTCCGATGTGGGTGTGATCGGCGGTCTCTTGTCGGTCAAGCGCAGCCCCTTTGGCGGCAAGGTCTCCGTCGGCGCCAAATTCGACGCCAATGAGGTCCAAGGAGCCCTGCGAGAGTCTCTCGCCGGGGACTGTCCGGGGCTCGACGCCGCACCGCTCACGATGCGGGGGGTGGACGTGCTCTTCGGGGTGGAGGGAGATCCGCCGGCCGTCGAGCTCCTCCGGGACGCCGCGACTATCGTCAGTGGGGGCAAGACCTTCGTGTGGGACGGATTCGACTGGGCCGCGCCGGACGCCGAGCCATGATCTCGCCCGCAGTGACTCCGCGGCGCTGGCTCCTTCGGGGCGGGCGAGGGCTGCTGCGTGTGACTGGGTGGGTTTTGCTGACCACTTACAGTCTGTTGGTGCGATTCGCGGTCGCGATCGCCGCCGTCTGGGGTCTGCTCTATTTCGTCATTGCATCTCAACCCTTTAAGCACTGGGTCGAGACGGCGGTCTCCCGCGCGATTCCGGGGGCGATCACCTGCGCGACTGTGCGCTGGGGACCCTCCCCGTGGCAGATCTCCGTGACCGAGGGCCGCATTCACGGCGCGCATGGTGAGACCATCATCGCCGTGAGGGGGGTGCGGACCCGAATCGACATGGCGCGGACTCTCCTAGGCCTCGTGGCATTTATTGACGATCCGTCGAAGAATCCCTTTCCGCTGTACGCGGATTTCGCGGAGGTCCTCGGTGGGACCGCGCACATTCGTCTCGATGAGGCGGGGAACATTGGGATACTCGACGCCTTCCAGCCACCGGTCGATCCGGGGGCGCCCGTGGATAAGACCGATACCCCGCTCTCTTTCGCGATTCACGCCGCGGATGCGGCCGTGTTCGATTCCGGGGGCACCATCGAGGTCCCCGGCTTTCATTTGGAGGCGAGCGGACTTAGGGCGCGGACGGACTTTCATCTCACGGGTCCGGGCATTATCGCGTTCTCGCCGTCGATCGTCAGTGTTGACAATGTGTCGACTTACTACCCGACGTTTGCGCACATTCCGGGTGATCTGCGCCTCGACGCACACGACGTCCGCGTTCACGGGTTCCGTTGGCGGGGACTTGCCTTCGAATGGGCGCGAGTCGTGGCCGGCCTCGGGTCTGATCGCGCGCGGTCCGAGGGGACGCTGAGTAGTTCGGGTGGGATGGACGTGGCGCCTATTGAGCCGACCTTTTTTGGCTCGGCCACGTTGCGTGTCGCGGACCACTCGCCGATCGGGGCCTGGGTGACTCACGGGGCGGTCGAGGGAGGGTTTCGAGCCTCGATTGAGGCGCGCGGCGATCTCCAGCGGGTCGACGCCTCGTTCTTAGTCTACAGCCGGGCCCTTCGGATCGCCGGTGTTGACCTCGGCGATGTCGCGGTCGCAGGCGCGTTTGAGCCACGTCCAGAGGGGCAGATAGAGGACGTGCATGCGGTCAGGATCGACTCGCTCCAAGCGGAGGTCGCGTCTGGGCAGCTGTCGATCCACGACCTCCATTGGGAGCCCGCCGGGCCTGGCCCATACGGCGGGCGCCGGGTCTCGCTTGAGCTTGAGCTGAGTGGGGCGAGCCTCGACGGCCTCCTCGCGCTTCCGTGGCTTCGGGAATGGGGCAAGACCCTGCCTATCTCCAGTGGCCGGGTGAACGCTCGGATCGGCCTTGATCTAGATCCGGCGCCAGAGGCCTTCCGTGAGACCATGGAGGTCCGGGTCGATGCGCTCTCCGTCGATGGGGTCGCCTCTCTCGTCCCTGGGCTCGCGGGCGATTGGGCGTTTAGCATGGGCATTCGGCGCGAGACGGGGCCGTCCGCGGTCAGGGATTCGACGCTCCGACCGATGGACACAGTCGCCGTCCGCGAGCTGCTGCTCGACCACGGGGAGGTTCGAGTTCGGCTGGCCGGTTTGATCGACTTGGGCCGAGAGACCCTGTCCCTCGAGCCCTACCTGCGCCTCGGCGAGATACGAGAGCTCGCACGCACGATGGGGGCCGGCGATCTGCACGGTCGCGTCGTGTTGAAGGCGATGTCTCTGTCGGGTCCGATCCGGTCGCCGATCCTTCGCGGGGTGCTCAACTGGACTGAGGCTCGCCTCGACGGCCAGGCCCTCGGGCGCGTCAAAGCCGGGATCGAGTTCAAGGATGGTTGGTTGCACGTCAAACAACTGGCCAGCGACAACGCCATCGGCTCTTTGCAGTTGGATGGACGAATAGGCCTTCTCCTAGACGGCGCACCTTCTCAACGCCTGCCCTTCTTTATCGATCGCCTCCGCGCAGAGCGACTGAACCTCGAGCGGTTTACAGACCGTCTTGGGGTTGGCGCCCGCCTAGACATTCAGGCATCGCGGATCGAGGGAGAGGCGTCGAGACCCCTTGAGACGATCCGTGGCGACGCAAAGGTCCGGATGGATAGCGCCTCGATTGGCGGCGAGCGACTGCGAACCTTGGCCACCGTGCTGTCCGTGACCCCAGGAGTCGTCCAGGCGTCTCAAATTCGCGCCGAGTTTGCCTCCGGGCCGGTGTGGGAGGGCCGAGTCGAGCTCGATCGCAAGACGCGGGCGATTCGAGGCGCTGTGACCATCACGCCGACCTCCCTGGCGAGCCTGGCGATGATCGAGCGTGAGCTGCCCAGCCTGAGCGGGCTCATTGAGGGCGAGCTCAATATCGGCGGACACCTCGACGCGCCCACGCTTATAGGCTCGCTCGGCGTGGTCGATCTGGCCTGGGATGAGATCCTAATCGGCAGCGCCTTCCTCAACGTGCAGAGCCTCGGGCGCGGGCAGATCGACGTCTCGGCTCTGGATCAGGGCTTCTTCCGCGGGTTGACCCTTCGCCGGGCTACGATCGAGCACGAGGGCTTCGTGCCGACCCGCGTCATCGCCGACATCGAGACGGATCGCCTCGCACCGAGCGACTTTCTTGAGGCCCTGAGGTCCGAGCAGTACCGGCTGGCGATCACATCGACATTGAACCTCGACCTTGATCTTCGGCGCCGAACGATGGCCTTCGCGCTCGACGCCCCGATTGGAGGGGTGCGACTCAGCGCGCCGTCGCGGAACCTGGCGTGGGAGAACCGTTCGCCCCTGTCGGTCAAGAGTGATGGCAGACAGGTCGCGCTGGCCCCTGTCTCAGTGGGGATGCGGGGGCGCGAGGGCACGCCGCTGCAGCTCTGTGGCTCCATTGACGCCCGCGGGGACCTTGACGTGCGGGTCGCGGGTTGGATCAGCCTCGGCCTCTTGCCCTGGCTCGATGAGGCGTTCTCGCTCAGCGAAGGCTCGTTGGTCGTGGCCTCGCTTGCCTCCGATAAGCCTGCGACGCCAGACTCCTGCTTTGAGGGGGGCACGCCCGAGCTCGTCTTAGGCGGCACCCTCGACAAGCCCCGCCTCGAGGGAGCCTTTGTCACGCGTGGGATCGCGCTGATGCCGCGTGGCTCGGGGCGCGGCATTCGTATCGCCGATGGCGCCCGTGTCGAGCTGCGGCCCGGCTCGGCGCGCGGGGATCTCGACGTGGTATTGCCGGCGACGAAGCCGCTGCGCGCCGACCTCGATGATGGCTGGGCGACCCTGCACGGGCGCCTCGAGTTTCGTGCCTTTCGACCCCACGCGGCGCACTTCTCGCTGGTCGGTACCGACCTCTTCATTCAGTCCTCAGGCGAGTTCACGGCGACCGTCTCCCCCAAAATCACGATCGACGCAACCCACCTTGGTGGCGTGCCCGACCTCGCTCTCGCCGGTGAGATTGTCGTGAGTGAGGGGCGCTTCTTTAAGAGTTTTGACGTCTTATCGCAGGCCCTCGGTGGCGCCTTCACCGGTCGCGGCGACGTCTACTCGCGGTCGGTGTTTGAGATGTTTCCCTGGTTCGAGTCCACGCGCCTCAACCTCAACGTCAGGGCGGACGATTTCCAGATTCAGACCGCGCTGCCCCTCGCGCGGACCGATCTCCCTGCGCGTTTCGACCTCGGGATCACCGGTACCATCGCAAAGCCAAACGTCTTTCGGCGCGTCGATCTGCTCGCAGGTGGCAAGCTCACCTACTTCGTGTTCGAGCGCGCCTTCCGCGTGCGCCAGGGCGCCTTGGACTTCGATGGCCCTCCCGAGGCACCGATCATCGACGTCACGGCGCAGACGACCATCGCGTACCTCGTGCGGGCGTCGACCGATGCGCTCGACGAGGATGAGCGAGAGGTCACGGTCACTCTTCGGGTCTTTGGCCGGGTACCAGACCTAAAGATCGAGCTCTCCGCCGATGACGCGACCCTCGACCAGGCCGATATTCAGTCCCTCCTCCTCACCGGAAAGCCGCGCGGCGACCTCGATCGGGCTCAAGAGAGCCGGGTCGTCTCGGCGGACCTCGCCGCGGTCATCAACGGTGTCCTCTCCGCCCCATTCGTGAAGACCGCGTCGGTCGGCGTGGGCCAAAAAGGCGCGATGGAGTATCGAGTGGGTACCTGTTTCGCGGCGAACCTGTGTTTTGATACGACGACCGTCGCCGCTGACGCCGAGACCACACTCCGCGCGCGGTTCTCCCTCTTGCTTGGCGACAACCTCGTCTGCGAGGGCACCCTGCGCCGCAGCGACGCCGCCACGACCACCAACCAACAGACCTATCAAGCCCGTTGCCGATACCGAATCCCACTACGATAGGGCGCGCCATCCCCCTGATGGTACTCGCGCTCGCTTTGCTCGCCCGCACCTCGCGGTCCGCGGACAATGACGACCCGTGCGCGGCGATCGTCGTGGACTCGGTCGCGATCGAAGGTTGCGGGTCAAATGATTGCGATGCTCACGCGCCGCTGATGCGCCTCTTGCGGTCAGCCCTTGGCCAAGGCGCCCCCGGCCAAGTGCTTCGTCGTGAGGCCGCGCGCATGATCGCGACCGGCCTGGTCGTCGACGCGGCGCTGGTTTGTGATCCCGAGGCGCGTCGAGTCGTCGCGACCGTCGTGCCGACCCGCTTCATTCGCCGGGTCGGCATCGAAGGGCAGGATATTTTTCGGAAGAGGGATATCATCAAGCGCGTGTTCCTGCGGTCAGGCACGCCTCTCGCGGTTGAGCCCGATTCCAGTGATGAGGCCATCGAGGCTGACCCAGATATCGCCCGCCAGATTGACTCGCTGTTGCGCCTTTACCGCCAGCGCGGCCTAGACGACGTGCGAATCACGGTGCGCCTGACCGCTGTGTCGCTGACGCGGGTGGATGTGGACTTCGTCATTCACGAGGGGGCCGCGCGTCGTATAGACTCGCTAGAGGTCCGCCATGAACAACGCGGTGGGCCCATTCGCCTCTGTCCCACGATCGCCCCAAGCAAGCTTGAGCGTCTGGTGGGGCTTGGGGCGGGCGATCTAGTCACCAGCACGACCGAGCGCCAGATTCAGACCCGCCTTAAGAAGATCTTTCAGGCTCAGGGCTTCGAGAGGCCCGATGTGGAGATCCAGTTTCCGGACGCCCCTCCGGACGAGCCGCAGATCCTCGAGGTGCGGGTCGTCACGACGAAGTGCTGGCTCGTACGGGTCTGGCAGAGGGCCCTGCCCGGTGAGGTGGAGGCCGATCAGCTCGCCTTTCGTTGGCTCGATCCTCTCGCTGTGGACGAGCTGTCAAGTCTCGACCGCGGCGTCGCGGGCTACACTCTTGACCCGGTGGGTGCCTGGGAGGCGACCTTGCCCTTCGGCGAGTCCGGCTCCTTCGACCGCAGCGAGGCGTCGAGGGCTCTTGACGCGATGACGCGGGAGATGAGAGCGCGCGGCTTTCCCTTTGCAGAGATCCGCCTCGTGTTTCGGGACCGCCCGAGCGACGGTGATGACGACGTCCGTGGTCGCATCGACTACCTCATCACGACGAACCTCCAGCGACGCATCGAGGAGGTCGAGCTACGCGGCGTGAAGGCCTTCCCGGTCGAGGTCGTGCGCGCCTTGATGAAGACCCAACCCTACGGATTCTTCTCTGGCTCAGGGGTCTTTGATGAGGCTCGGGTCCTCGCGGACCTCGGGGCTATCGCCGAGTACTATCGGGATGAAGGCTATTTTCAATTGCGCTTCGCCGACGCGGTGGATGACGGCCTCGAGCGTTTCTCGCGCCAAACGCTCAAACGCACCCCCTCCGGAGCACCGATCGTTTGGCGCTACGCGGTCGGCCATCGCGGCTATCAGGTAGAGAAGCCCGTCGGCCAGCGCGACTTAAAGGTTGTGATCAATATTGTTGAGGGTCCCCAATCCAAAGTGAGCGCCGTCGAGATTCAGGGCTTCGACGTGCTCGATGCCGCCGAGGCCGCCAAGCTCATTGGGGTAGTTGTCGGCGGGCCCATGCGGCCTCGGGGCGTCGACGACGCTGTGGCGCGGCTCGAACGGACCTACCGCAAGCGGGGGCATTATCGATTTCAGCTCAATGTATCGTGTCGTCAGGAGGGGGCGCCGCTTGAGGAAGGGGACGACTGCCGCGCCGCGAGTCTCGCCGCCTCGGAACGCGTTGTCGTCCGTTTTGAGGCCGTCGAGGGGCCTCCGATGCGAATCGGCGCGGTGGTCTGGCGTGGACAGTCGAGCACCGACCCCCATGTGCTGACGCGCGATCTCCCAAAGGCCGGCGATCTGCTCGATGTCGACCGCGTCAATCAGGGACTCCGTCTCATGCGGGGGCTACCGATCTTTAACGCCGTGCGCGTGGATGTTGTCGGCGTGGGCACCCGCGGCGATGACCCAGCCCGAGTCCTCCCGGAATATGCTGAGCCCGAGACCGCCGACCTTGTGGTGGCCGTCGAGGAGAGCCAGACGCGCTTTCTTGATGTGGCGGCCGGACTTCGCAGTATTCAGCGGGCCAACATCGGTCGCATCCCCCGGTGGGCGGCGAACGGTACGGGGCTCCTCGTCGATCAGGTCGACCGCCTACAGGGCGGTTTTGGGCGTCCCTTTGCGCTCGATCTTCCCGACATCCTACTGACCCTCGAGCTAGAATACATGGACCTCAACGCAGGTGGGCGGGGCGAGCAGCTCCGCGTGCCCTTCATCGCGGGCTTCTCGCTCTCGGAGTTCCTCCGGCTCGCGAGCTTCAACCCCAGCTATAGCTGGCGCCGTTTCCTAGATACGCGGATGACCCTCACCGTCCGCGCGATCGCGGAGCTCGACCGGGTCACCGATCCCCTCGATCGGCTGGAGCTAGGCGCGGAGGCCGATCTCCTCCTGCCCATCGGTACGGGGATGCTGGCCGGTTTCTCCGCCCGGGGTGGCGTGATTCGCCTCACCGTCCCGGGGGCCCCTTGCGTGAACTGCCTCACCGCGCCAGCCTTTGGTTACGGCACGGCCTTGCCGCAGACGGTCTCCGAGTTGACCACCGATGAGGCGCTCTGCCCCGGAGGGATCGACGACCCGGCCTGCGCGGCGACGAATTTTAGGCCCCAGTTCTCGGTCAGCGCCCGCTGGCGCTACAGCACCCTCGACACGCCCCTTCACCCCACGCGCGGCTTCATGCTGACGGCGGCCACGAGCTTCATCCTCGATCGTGACCGGTTCGCGCTGGAGCCCCGTTTCAACCAGTTCGTGAAGTGGGAGGCCTCGGCGCGCGGCGCGATCTCGATCGGCGATATCGTCGTCGCCGCGTTCATTCGCTATGGCGGTAGCCTGACGTTCTCACAGGACTTTCTGCCCGCCGATGAGCGATTTACCCTCGGCGGATTTAACGGCCTCCGTGGATTCTCGGACAATGGGATCTGCCGCTACGATGCCGCAGGCAAGCTCGAGGCCAGCTGCCCCGGAGAGTTCGGCGGAAACGTGATCATCAATGGATCCACGGAGATTCGCGCGCCCATCCTCAAAGAGCTCGGCATCTGGTTTGGCGCCTTCATCGATTTCGGCGCCCTCGCCCGGAGTCACGAGACCTTGTACCTCAACAGTTTTCGGATGTCGGGTGGGGTCGGGCTCCGGTGGCTCCTCGGCGGTATTATCCCGGTGCGGCTCGACGTCGGCGTCCCGTTCCTTGGGCGTCGTTGCATCTCCTACACCGAGGACGGCGAGTGTGTCCTCGAGGCCCCAAGCAACGTACACGTCGACCTGCTCTATCCCTTTTAGGGGCTCGTCTCGGCCATCCGTGCGAGCGCCAACGGTAGGATCACGTCGATTGACGGCGGCTGAGTCGTGTCACCATCCGGAAGCCGAAGCTCCTCGGTGAGCTGCTCTAAAAGCTCGCCGAGCCAAGGGCCGGCTGGGCGACCGCTCGCGGCGAGGATGGCGTCGGCCAGGCCCTGCGGGAGAATGGCGCGCGCGTTGTCCGCCGCGGCGGTCGTCTCGAGCCGATGGGCTAGGCGGTCAAGGCCCGCGTGAATCGCCTGGACGCGGCCAAGGCGACGGGTACTCCAGTCGGCTCGTGAGAAAGCTAACATATCGTCAAGAAATGGCCCCGACTCGCGGCGCAGGCGCCTCACAGCCTTGTCGGACCAGCTGTCCTCATATTGGTTTGTCCGGGCGTGGTGCTCGATGACAAAGGCGATCCGCGCGATGCGCTCGGGTGGCATCGCGAGGCGGGCGCCGATGCCCCGAAATAGCCAGGCCCCGACCCCCTCATGGCGCCAAAACGAGACGCCTTCGGGTCCAAACGCGCGTGTCGCCGGCTTGCCGATGTCGTGGCAGAGGGCGACCCAACGGAGGTCGGCCTCCGCGGGGGCCTGCTCCACGACCTGGAGGGTGTGAGCCCAGAGATCCTTGTGTTGCCGCTCGGCGCCCTCGTGCAGCTTGTCCATGGCGGCGACCTCCGGCAACCACAGACGTATGAGCCCCCACGCGTGGAGCTGGGCGAGCGCGGTCGTCGCCTGTGGGTGGGTCAACGCCTCATCGAGCGCCGCGAGAAGATCCTCGCCCGGGCCATGGGCATGCTTGCCAAGCTCTCGCTGGAACGTACGCAGGTCGACTGGGTTGGGGGCGGTCGTCGCGCCGCCACCCACCTGGATGGCGAAAGACACCAATTCTTTTGGGCTTTCGAAGTTCAATCGGGTTCCATCGAGGTTTGGGGCGGTCAACTTCGCGGGAGGTCTTTGACGCGAGGAGACGGGCCGATAGCATCCCCTCCCACTGCATCGCAAACACAACCTGCATCGGTGTCTATCGCGCGCGCGCGAGGACGTGCTACAGTTCTTCTCCTATGCCTGAATTCGAAATTACAGCGGACTACCGAGACGGTCGCAAACAGGTTCAAGTGGTCGTGGCGACGACCTGGATCGACGCGTGGCGCGAGGTCGGGATCAGCGGTCCCGAGGATGAGACGGCAAGAATTTCAGTTCGATCGCTCGGCAATGACGTCGACGTCGAGATCGTCACCAGCGCATGCCGCTACCGCCTGCGGTCGAAGTCGATGGCCGGACCTGGCAGCGAAGAGATCGCCGTCCACCTCGACGGGCCCCTCTCTGAGGCGACCACCGACCGGATTCGGATGGGGAAGAGTGGCACCGACCCGGCGGCCGAGACCGCCCATGGCGGCGATGGCGGGCTGGGCTTGCCCGCGTCGCGGCCCAGCCCGTGGGCCGCGACGCGGGACTACGACCGCGCAAGCTTTGGTGTCGGGGTCCCTGGTTCCGAAAGAAAGAGGCGCGTGCAGTTGACGACTCAAGACAACCCGGTCGCCGCTGAGGCCGTCACCGAGCGCATCAGCATCCTCGGAGCGGGCCGCAAGGCGAACGCCACGAATCAAGAGACACGCGCGACGTCTCCCGCGACGGATCCTCGCGATCTTCCACAACTCTTTACTCCGATGGCGGAATTTGGCGCAGGCCCATCCCTCAGCGCCGGGGCCGGTCGTGACCGCGGGGCGATCGTGAGCTGGGCGGTAGAGACCGTCTGGCGGCAAGTCCCGTCGCGACTCGTCCTGGGTCTGATGATTCTTGGCCGCGACGTGACCGTGACGCACGCGCGAGGCGAAGGGGCCCGCTGCCTCCAAGGGGCCCGCGGCCAGCTCGACGAGTGGCCCGCCGCGGTCGTACTACGCGCGCCATCGCGAATGCGTTTTGGCAGTGATTCTATAACCTTATGGTTTCGGAACGCGGACGGAACGCGGCAATCAGTCGAGGTCCAGTCCGCGATCTGGGCGCCCCTCGACGCCGAGAAAGACGCCGGTCGCGACGGCGCGAGCCCGATGCGCACGGTCGTGATGGCTATTGACGCGCCCCGCGCGACGGGCTTTACCGAAGGCGAGATGAGCGCCTTCGGGTATCTGGCCCAGATAGTCGCGGCAAGGTTGACCTGAACTTCAGTGGCGCGCTCGTCTCGAGTGTCCGCACCCACCCTTCCGGCACTTCGGGGGATGTATGAAAATCCGCAAGACCTCTGCCCAGGGCCTCTTTCAGGCCACCGGGTGGAAGCTCAAGGGCGCCGAGATCGCCCACAAGAACGCGCGCTGTGTGGTCGCGGCGGCCCCGCACACCAGCAACTGGGATATGCTCTTTAGCCTCGCGGCCTTTGAGCTTCTTGGGTTGCCGGTGCGGTTCACGATCAAGAAGGAATGGATGCGTTGGCCCTTCAACCTCGGGCTCGAGCCTCTAGGCGCGCTCGCGGTCGACCGCAGCCCACAGCCCGTCGAGGGGGGCCAGGCACGCCGCCCGAGCATGGTCGAGGCGATGGTCCGGCTCTTCGCCGACGATCCCGGCGAGCTGGCGATTATGGTCACCCCCGAGGGAAGCCGCAGCGCCCGCGATGAATGGAAGACGGGGTTTTGGCATGTGGCGCGACAGGCGGGCGTACCGATCCTGCTTGGGTACTTGGACTACAAAAAGAAAGAGGCCGGCGTCGGCGGGATTATTCACCCCGGCGACTTCGAGACGGATATGCGCACGATGATGACCTTCTACCGCGATGTCACGGCGTGCCACCCTGAGCTCTTCAAGCTAGACCACCGTTATCTGCCCGCCGGGGACGGAGCGTAGTCTCTGACGTTTTGTCAGTAAACGCGTGAACCTCGCGTGTCTCCTCCGTTTTGGTTTCGACTCCGGCGCACATCATGGCAGCACGAAAAAAAAGCACGCGTAAGGGCGCGCCTCCGAAGCGCCCGAAGCGAGCGCGAGGGGCGGTGCCGGGCGAGACTTCCGCGTCTGAGGTGTCGGCGATCGGTGCGTCGCGCGACGAGGGCGGCCAAGCTGAGCCTCCTCTTGCCCAGCGGACGGAGGACGCCGAAGCGGTGCCTCCCCAAGTAGTCCACGCGCCGGCCTCCGGCTTGGCCGCTCCGGGGTTCGGACAGGCCCCCTCGCCCGCCCGCCCGCAAGGCGCACCTGATGCCGCTCGGAGCACCCCGTACCCGACGCCAATCGACGCGCCTCCCGCGGGGACAACGCCCACAGCTCCGGCGTTGGGGCTCTTCAGGCTCATCGCCTTGGGAGCCCTCGTGGGTGCCCTCTGGTACGTCGCGCTCTTCGGGCTCGATATCTGGCTCCACCAGTCGGCCGAGTACATGGGGGTCGCAGCCGAGGACGTCACGAGCCGCCTGACCGAGCTCTTCGCGGCCGAGATCCGCGCGCAACAGCTCGGGATCTTGGCGATGGTCATCCCCCTCGGCGCCTCCCTCGGGATCGTCGCTGGGCTCTTCGTCCACTCGGTAGCGGCCCACCATCGGCGGCTCTTGTCGCGGCGCGCTCGGCTTGTGTGCGTCGCCTTGGTGGTCCTATGGCTACATCAGTGGCTGCTCGTCACCAGCATCGCCCACTATCCCGCCGTTTACGCGCCCGGCGGGGCTCAGAGCACCTGGATGGCGATCTCGATCGCCCTCGCGGTAGACATCGTGCCCCTACCGCTCGCACAGGCATTTCTGTGGGCTCCCCTCTGTCTCGTAGGCGGCTACTGGGCGAATATTGGCCTCCGTCGCCTGTGGGCGCGGGTTGGGCGGCTCCAGCCGCAGCGGCAGACCCCTGTGGCGGCCCTCAGCGGGATCACCCTCGGTCTCCTCGTGGGTCTCTTCGCGCTCATCTTTAGTGGCCCGTCCTCGGGTCTCAAGGCCTTCCCGGGGCGCGCGCCGAACGTCTTGATTATCGGGGTGGACTCCCTCAGGGCCGACGCGCTGGACCTCGCGGCGCCCCGCGACATCGCGCCCAATATCCGTGCCTTCGCTGCCAATGCCACGCACTTCACCCGCGCCATCCCGACGGTGCCCCGGACCTATCCGTCCTGGGCCTCAATGCTGACGGGGATGTATCCCCATGCCCACAAAATCCGGCACATGTTTCCGGCGCCCCCAGCTGGAAAACATATTGAGGTGAAGCATTCTTTGCCGGCGATCCTCGGGGCGAGGGGCTACCGCACGGGCGTCTTTTCTGATTTCGCCGGCGATGTCTTTACCCGCGCCGACTTTGGGTTTCAGACGGTCGTCGCGCCCGAGTTTACCTTGCCGTCGAATGTGGCGCTCGGCGGATTAAAGTTGCACCTGCACTTTATGCCTTGGTTCATCGACATGTCTGGGGGACGCCTCTATCCCGAGATCCTCGCGTTCGAACGTCTCGCCGAGCCCGCCTTCGTGCGTGACAATTTCTATCGCTGGCTCGCTGACGGGCAGGGGCAGCCGTTTATGGCGGTCGTGTTCCTGTCGGCCGGCCACTTCCCCTTCGCCGCGCCCGAGCCCCACAGCTCGCGCTTTGTCACTGGCGACTACGACGGGCCCTCGCGTTTTCTGAAGAGTCACTTCAACGCGGACCTAAACGACGCGGCCGCGCTCGGCGAGGCGACCCACCTGCGGGCCCTCCACGAGGGGGCTATCCACGCGTCCGACGCCGCGATCGGAGACATGCTGCGCGACCTCAGCGAGGCCGGACTCCTTGAGAATACGATCGTGATCGTCACCGCCGATCATGGCGAGGGCCTCTACGAACACGGCCTCGGCACCGGACACGGGGACCACCTCTATGGGCGGGCCACGATGGAGGTCCCTCTAATCATTGATTATCCGGACAACCCGAGGCGTGGCGAGCGCTTCGACACGCCCGTGTCCCTCGCGGATCTCGCCCCGACCGTCCTAGGGCGCCTCAGCGTGCTCTCGACGGCGCCTCCCGACCTGATTGGAGGCCTCGACCTCATCGCGACCCCAAGCGCGGCCCTTCAGGCTCGGCCCGTCTTCTCGGAGATCGATCTGTGGTTCTTCCCACCCGAGACCCATCGCCTTGATGGCAAGAGGATCGTCACCACCGAAGGCTTCGATGGCTTCGACTACGATCCCGACACGGGTCAGATCTTCCTCGGTGCGGTCTGGGAGGACGCGGCCATCGCGGCGAAACATCGCGTCGTCTATGCCGAGGGCCGCAAGCTCATCTACATCCCCACGCGCGAGGGGGTCCGCCTTGAGCTCTACGATCCCCTCGCAGATCCCGGCGATCTCAATAATTTGGCGACATCTGAGCCCGAAGGCTTCCAACGCCTCACGGACACTCTCTATCGTTGGATGCTCCTTGACCCCGCTGTGGAGGCGGTCCACGGTTGGGTCCTGCCGCGCGAGCCCGTTGCAGATCGCGCCCCCCCAAGGTAGTTAGGGTCGCGCGCGTTGCACCTCCCTGCGGCGCGAATTTCCCTTGTTCTTGCGTCATTGCGCTTGTCCGGAGTCTTGCACCTTGGCCTTCCTTTTCGGTGAAGCCCATACGCCGCGTCGCCCGCAGTCATGCGTAGCGTCCACGCGGCTCGCGTCATGGGTCTTCAGGGCGACGCTGGCGACGTTGTGCTTGGCGGCGGGGGCTGCCCGTACCGAGCCCTCTCCCGCCGCGCTGCGCCGGACCTCGCTGTCCCTCATCGCCGCATTCGATGCCGCCACCTTTGACCCGCCCCTACCGTCGAGGCCCGCCCTCAGTCGTTGCACGAGCAAACAACTTCACGCGTCGTGGCAGAACCCATTTTCGACGTTATCTCAAGAGATTAGTCCGCGTCACATGCGGCTCACCCAGGTGATCGGGCCATCACGGGTCTCCTACCGCGATAGCTTCCTGATGGAGTCCGGGCACACGGTCTCATTCGATGTCATCCCAGAGGATCGTCCCCAACTCGAGTTCGGTTGGCGCATCCTTCCATGCAGCGACCGAGGCGTCACGCTGTCCGTCGAGGTGACGGTCTCCGATCGGCACGGCAGCGTGACCCGCATCGAGCCCCTCGTCGCGGCGCCGCTCACGCCCGCCGAAAATGGCAGAACCTATCGAGACTTCAATGAGTTCGTGCTGCCACTGGCGTTGTCTCCCGGCGAGGCGGCGCGCGTCTCCATGCGGTTCGTCGCCACCGGGTCCTCGGGTCGGGACAACCCAAGCGCGATGGTCGCCCTCGCCCAGCCGGCGCTGACTGGGATCGCGCTGCCGATAGCCGACGATGTCACGGCGGCGCCCTTGAGGCCGGCCATCCCGCCCGGCAAGGATGTCAACCTGCTCTGGATCGTGATCGACGCCGTCCGGCACGACGCCGTCGGGCCCGGGCGGACCTTCGACGCGCCCGGCATCACGCCGACTCTGGACGGTCTCTTTCGGGATGGGACGTCCTTTCGGCAGGCCTACTCTCTCGCCAATCAGACGCGGACCTCTACCGTCGGGATGCTCTGCTCGGCGGTGCCTTCGATAGGTGGTTTTCATAGCAATACCTGGGCGTTGGCGGGTCGGGGTCTCAAGAGATTCTACCAATCAGATCCGCCGCTTGTGCCTCGGATCTTAGAGAAGGCCGGGTGGCGCGTGGCGCACTACGGCCACAACTTCTTCTTGTTCGCGGGCGAAGAGGTCGGGGTTGACCACGGATTTCCCTATGCCGTTGATTTTACTGGTATTCCGTCTGACGCGATCGACGCTAGCCGCCAGGCCATACGCTTCTTTGAAGACAACAGAGACCGCCGCTGGGCGCTGCTCTTGAACTACACCGCGCCTCACACGCCTTATAAGCCGCCCGAGGACTTCATCGAGAAGGCGGCGGCGATCCCTGGCCCGGATCGGCTCGGGGGTATTTTGCCCCGCAACTATATTGGCGAGCTGATGTGGGTGGACCACAACCTATCTTCAGTGATGGCGCGGCTGGAGGACCTCGGGCTAGCCGACAATACCCTCGTCATCGTGACGGCCGATCACGGCGAGGTCATGAGCGCGGCCCATGAATGCTTCTCGGCGATCGTGGGGCAACCGTGCGGCTTTAACCACAGTCTGACGCTCTATAACGATGAGCTGCATGTACCTCTCGCGATACGACTACCCGGCCAGATTGAGCCAGGTCGAGTCGTCGACGCCCCCGTGTCCCACGCCGATCTGGGTCCCACCATTTTGGATCTCCTTGGGCTGCCCCCCGAACCGCGCCACGGCGGTCGGAGCCAGCGCGCCGCGTTGCAAGGGGGCGAGGTCGTGCCATCACCGATCCTGGCTGACGGGCGCATGGCCAGCGCGCTCATCCACGAGGGCTGGAAGCTGATCGTCCACGCCGCCGAGGACGACATCGCGCCGCGGGCACGGAGCCTCGGACCCGACCAGCCGCTCGCGCGCAAAGAGCTCTTTAATCTCGCGGACGATCCAGGTGAGACGGTGAATCTCGCGGGCCGCGAGAGAGACCGCCTCGACGTAATGCTGAGCGCGCTCAAGGGGTTTCGCGCTGAGCTCAGCGCGGTCTTCACCAGCGGAAGGGCGATCGCTGAGACCTGGTCAAATACGGCGGCGGTTCGGACGGGCGCGGCCGTGGGGGCAGCTCTTGGCGAGCCCGTGACCCTCACGCTGCGCCTTGAGCATAAAGGCGAGCTGACCTTTCGCACGGAAATCGTCGGACGCGCCGGACAAACAGCCGTGGGGACCTCGCTGCTTGATTGTGCGGTGGTTGGGGAGGCCTGCGCCCCGGAACCCGGCGGGGGCGTGGCTGGACTCTTGAGGGTCGCTGAGGGCGGCGCCACCACCACCGCGATCTCAATGGACCCCGCGGCCTTTAGGGACGGGCGAACTCTGCGTTGGTCCTTCGTCCTTGATGGCATCCCCTTCGCCCCGGATCGTCTGCGTCTCGGGCGCTTTGGCCTCGCGTTCTTTGCCGGCAAGCCGGCTCCGACCGTGACTGAGCTATTCGCGGTCGCCGCGACGCGCGTCAAGCCCTTCGTCCAGCCCCGCGAGCAAGGTCTCTACCTGACGATGGTCGGCGACCAGCCAGGTCCAGTGGCGGGCGCTACGGGCGCAGTCGCGGCGACTCCGGCCCTCCCGGCAGGCGAGGGACCGATCGCGCCCGAGGACGCGGTCTACGATGGGGGAGCCGACAGGCGCCTTGGGCGTGACATGCGCCGTGTCCTCCGCGACCTCGGGTATTCACGCTGATCTGTGAGGGCGGTCGGTCATGCTGACATAATGTCAGGTCACGCTGGACACCGCCCGACGGGCATCTCACGTTCCAACGAGGGGCGCTAAGGCCGCTTGGCTGAGGTCTCGGCGTCCGTTTTGCTGTCGAGCGTGAACGCGTCGATGACCTCGCCGTCGATGCTCCGGGCCTCCCAGGTCAGCGTGCGGCCGTCGACGTCGAGGATCGCGTAGTGGTGTCCGACCCAATCGACGGTCATCGGCCAGCTGGCGCTGGGGTACTTGTCGAGGCGCCCACCGCCGCCGCCTACGACGACATAGCGGACGCCGAGAAAGTCACGGCGCTGGTAGCAGTGCGCGTGTCCGGCGACGACGAGATCGACGTCGTTGTGGTGAAAGAGGGGGACGAAGTTCTCACGGACGGAGCGCTCGCCGTCGTAGCGGGACTTGGGCGAGTCCCAACGGTTCGCGTACGGGGGCTTGTGCATGACGGCGATGCGGAACGTCGCGTCGCGGCTCTCGGGACTCTGGAGCTCGCGTTTGAGCCACTCGACCTGTTGGTAGACCTTGTCGGGTTCGGCCTCGGTGTTGAGGAAGATGAACCGCACCCCGGCGCGTGTGTATGCGAACCAGGCGCCGTTTCCCGGCAGATCCGTGTAGGCGTAGCTGAGCGCGTGCTCGCCATCGTGGTTGCCGCGCGCGAACTGGATGGGGACGCTCTGGCCGAACTCCTCGGTCGCCAGCGGCGTGTACCACTCGGTCTGCCATTCGCGGCGCTCGTCGCCGTTCTGCACGATGTCGCCGGCCAAGATCATGAGCTCGGGTTCGTGCTTCGCGATGATCGGCAAGAGACGCGTAAAGGTCTCCCAGCCGTACTGGTTGTCGGCCATCCACGCGACCCGGAGCTTCGGCGTCGCGTCGCGGGCGGTCGGCTCCGGCGCAGGTGCGCGGAAGTGGTAGGGACCGAGCCGCGTCGCACCGAGGGAGACGGTGTAGGTGTGGACCGCGCCCGGTGTCAGCGGGGTGAGCGTCGCGCGCCAGATCTGGTGGGTGTCATTGACCGTCGTGGCGGTCAGAATAGCGGTCTGGGAGGGCTCATCGCCCGGGCCCCAACGCACAATCGGTCTGAGCGCCGCGCCGACCGTCTCAAAGACGACGGAGTGTCGGGTGCTGTCCTCGGTCGCGTGGACGATCGGCCTCTTGCGGAGCCCGAGAGCCCCAACCGCGACGTTCGGCACGAGGCGCGCTGAGATGTTGTCGACCCGGATGCTGTTGACGCCACCGCGGCGGTGGTCGGCGTGGACCGCGAGTCGAATCCTCACCGCTCCCTCTGGAAGGGGGGCATGCGCCTCGCGCCGGGCCCAGCCCTGGCTCTCGACGTGGAGGGTCCGGAGGGACCCAAGGACGGCGCCATCGCGGTCCTCGAAGGTCGCCTCGATCCAACCACGGTCGTCGAAGCGGCCAGCGCGCTGCTCGCGGCGCATGTCGGCCCCAATCAAGAGGTTCGTGGCCCCGGCGAGCTGTCCAAGGGTCGAGACAGTGTCGGGGAGCTCAAGGACCTGCTCTGCGCGCCAAGGGCCGGCGCCGCCTGCGAGGTGAAAGCCCTGCCCAATGCGGGCGAGGCGAGCCTCGCCCGCGACCAGCCAGTGTTCCGGGAGGCCACCCTTGCGGGCGATGGTGGCGCCGGGTCCACGAGGCTCGCCCTCGAAGCCGCCATTCGCCACGAGCTCGAAACCCTCCGGCGAGATGTCTGACATTTTGTCAGGTTTAGGTATGGGTGAATGGGACCTCTGGCTGGTCGCCGCGATCGCTACGTCGAGGCGGTAGGTGTCCGCTCGAATAGTTGGAATACGAACGATCGCGCTGCCGGTCGCCGTCGCCGCGTAGCCGAGCACCAGCGGCTCAGCATCGCGGGCGCTATCAATCGGGATGGCTCGGATGGACACTTTGCCGGCGGGGCTCCCGCTCTGCCATTGGGCGATCAACGCCGCGCGGGACTCTAGCGTCGCGCCCTTCGCGATGGGAGCGCCGTCGAGGGCGGTGACGTGCCACGATGTCAACGAGGGCGCCCCGGCTAGCGCGTGAAAGGATGCGCTCTCGGCGGTCCCGAGAGCCGCCACCGCGTCGGGGCCGAGGGCCTCTGCGCGCACGTGCACTCCAGCGAGATCGACCTCTGGGCACTTGAGGGACCGGTCCGCGAGGAGCAAGAGGTCGGGCTCAAGCGTGTAGTGAGAGTCGCCGATGGGGCGGTTGACGGACGTCACGAGGTCCCCGTCCACGTATACGGACGCCGTATTGGCGTGGCGGTCGGCGACGAAGACGAGGCGATGCCAGACGGCGCGCGTCAGCCCGTCGTAGTAGCGTCGCTCGAAGCCGACGCCCCGATGGGAGTGGGCGTAGATCTCGGCAGCGTCGTCGTTGTCACGGTCCGTCTGCAAGACCCCGCACGCGAAGCCTGTGGTCTTTTCGCCGATGCGCATGTCGACGACCAAGGTCCACGCGCCAATAAACCCTTGGCCGAGGGGTCTTAGGCCGGTGGGCACCAAGACCTGAGCGCCCTTTGAGAGTCGCAAGACGACACGGGTCTCACCCCCGTCGAGGGTCACCGTCTCGAAGCGGGCCGCGCGCGGCGGGGTGACCTCGAGCGGCGCCCCACCGACCGCGCTGTTGAGGTCCGTTTCGAGCGTCCAATGCGCAAAAGGCGCGCGGACCTCAGCCGGTAGGGCGGAGATCCAGAACGAGAGCGCGACGAGGAGGGAGATCATCGCTCACTTAGACGACCGCCGCCGCGCCTTGTCCAGATTCCCAACGTCCACCCGCGTACATTTTAGGGCGATTCTTGGACCGCGCGCTCGGCGTGAAGGCGACCCGCGCGGGTCGCCAACTGGGAAAAGACGATCAGCTGGAGCTGATGGAAGATGATGATCGGCAAGGCTAGGGTGCCGGCGGCGGGCGAGTCGCCGTAGAGGACGCGCAGCATCGGCATGCCGCTCGCCAGGCTCTTCTTCGAGCCGCAATAGGACAGGACGATCGCGTCCTCGCGCGGGAGCTTGAGCGCCTTCGCGACGAGTCGGGACAGGGTCACGACGAGGGCCAAGAGGACCAAAGAGAAGCCCCCGACACCAAGGAGAGGCAAGACGCCGAGGGTGTCCCAGACCCCGCCGAGGACGCTCTGGGCGACGGCCTGATAGACGAGGGCTGCGATGACCACACGGTCGACGTTCCCGATGCTGCCGCGGTGCTGCATGAGGAAAGGTCGGAGAAATCGACCGGAGAGCTGACCGATCGCGAAGGGTAAGAGGATGATGAGGCCAATCTTGGCGACCGCGTCGAGCATCCCCTTGTCCGATGCGGCGTCCGGCATGTGCAGGGTCAAGGTGAGGATGACCGGTGTCAGGACGACGCCGACGAGGTTCGACAGCGACGCGGCGGCGACGGCGGCCGCGACGTGGCCCCCAGCGATCGCGACGAAGGACACCGAGCTCTGGACGGTCGACGGCAGCGCGGCGAGAAAGATAAACCCGCGCGCGAGGTCGGGCCCAAGGGTGAGGTTGATGAGGGGGTAGAGCGCGAGGCCGAGGAGGGGAAAGGCGAGATAGGTGAGGGCGGCGGTGGCGACGTGCAGACGCGGCTGCTTGAGTCCCTTGGCCACGTCTGTCGGGGACAGGCGCGCGCCATGCAGGAAGAAGACGAGGGCCACACCGATGGAGGTCAAAGGTTTCAGGGCCTCGGCGACCTCGCGCGACGGGGGCGCGACCCCGGCGAGGATCGCGGCGGCGACGATGACCAGCGTGAACGGATCGATGAAGCGAAAGACCTGCATAAGGCGGCAGCCATAGCGGAAGGGCGGGGTTTCAGCCAACCACGAAAGGGTGGATCTGCCCGGCGGGCGTGCCAACCGTGTCTCAACGCGTTTGGAGCGTTTTTTCTGAAGCCGAAGGCTGGTAAGGATGGGTCATGGATACAAATCTCCGTCGACCTCGATTGCAATCACTCGCCGTTGTCGCCTGCGGCGCCCTGCTCGTTGGCGCCTGCGCGTCGACGCCCCCAGCGCCGCCAGCCGTGTCGCCGCCCGCGACGTCGGCCGCGACCTCGCAAAAGAACGCTATCGGACGCTGGCACGAGGCGGACTTCGACGCCTTGCTAGGGACGATTGAGCCCGGTCAGACCGTCGTCGTGGAGGTTGGGGCCGACTGGTGCGGGCCCTGTAACCAGCTGGCGTGGGAGGTCCTCGAGACACCGCGCGGCGGAGCGATGCTGACCAACAGCGCCGGGCTGCGGGTCGACTTCGAGACCCCCGAGGGGCAGCAGCTCGCGGGGCGCTTCAGCGTCATCAGCCTGCCCACGACCCTTGTCATCAATCACGCCGGCAGAGAGCTCGGGCGCGTCGAGGGCTACACGACGGCGGATGAGTATGTGGAGGCGGTCCGCGACGCGCAGCGGCCGATCGATAACCTCAAGAATCTCGAGACAGCCCTCGCGGGTGATCCCCACAACCCGACGCTGCGGCTGGACCTCGCGCGGGCGAAGTTATTTGCAGGTCAACGCGATGAGGCGACCTCCGCTCTTGAAGAGCTCGCCCGTACGGACGGCGTCCCGATCGAGATCGCCGCAGAGGCCACCCGAATTCAGGGGCGATGGCTCTTGCGCGTGCGCCACGACGCCGCGGCCGCGCGCCCCTTCTTCGCCTTGGCGGCCGCGCGCTTCCAGAAGGAGCCCAAGCATTTTGCGCACTTCACCTATTGGACGGCGACCGCGACCGTCGCCGCCGGGCGCCGAGATGAGGCCGCGGAGGTCATGCACGCGTGGTTGAAGGCCTCTCCCGGAGACGTCCGCGCGCTGTCCTATTCGCTCGAGTTCTTTGTGCACAACAAGTATCCATCCGCGCTCAGCGGCGAGCTGCTCTCACAGCTCGTCGCGCTCGATGGGTGGGACGCGGACCGTCGTTACACGCAGGCCCGAATTCTCTATGCGGGCGGTGATCTTCAGGGCGCGATCGAGGCCTCGCGGGCGGCTGAGACGCTGGAACCCGAAAATGCATTGTATCGAAACTATGCCGCGCGCCTGGCGGCCCCTTGAAGAGCTCCGTTGTTGGGATCTTCGTGTGGGCCGCGGCGTCGCTGGTCTATCCGCGACTAGGGCGGGCCGAGGCGCCCACGCCCACCGCGGAGGCGCCGCCTCCCGCCGTTGAGGCACCGAAGATCGCCGCCGAGCCAGCGCGCCAGCCCACGAAGCGGGTCTACGACGAGACCCCGCCCGATAACGCCATCACCCTTGAGCCCCTGGCGGTCGTCTTCGCGCGGGCCTTCGCGCTCGAGTACGAGCGCCACGTCGCATACGGGTGGTCCGTCTTTGCCCAGCCAAGCGTGGTCTTTGGCGCATCGCGTCTCACCGCGACCACCGATGAAGAGGTCGGACGGGGGTTTTCCGGGTACGGGGTTGGCCTCACGCTCGGGGCGCGGTTTTTTCCATTCGACCGCGGGCTTGAGGGCTTCTTCGCCAGCGCCTTCGTCTCTGTCGCGTGGGCGACGGCGACGACGAATGACAACGTCAATCTCCAAAGCGTCGGGGTTGGAGTGGGCCTCATGGCCGGATATACTTTCATCCTTGGTGGTGTTTTTGATTTGTCGCTTGGCGCCGGCGCGTCGTACTTTGAGGTCCACTTTGACTCCGGTCAGGGTGTGGAGCGCGGCGTTCAGCCGGCCATTCGCGCCGCGATGGGGGCAGCATTTTAAGAGCCGCCGACCGGGCGGCCTCGGGCCAGTTTAGGGGTGAATGATGTGGCGTAAATTTTTGAAGGACCCCGGTGGCGTGCTGCTCGATGAGGGTCTGCGCGGGATCGCGCGACTGACAGCGATGCACCCGGCCGCGAAACCCAGCCGCTATGGCGTCACCGTGACGCAGAACGTCGCCTTTGGGGCCGAGCCGTGGCAACGCCTCGATATCTACGCGCCGAAGCAGGCTCGGGGCATTCCGCTGCTCTATCTGCATGGCGGTGGCTTTCGCATCCTGTCTAAGGAGACGCATTGGGCGATGGCGCTCTCGTTCGCGCGCCGAGGCTATACGGTCTTCGTGTCGAGCTATCGCTTGGCCCCAAAGCACCCATTTCCGGCGGGCCTGGAGGACGCGGCCGAGGCGCTCCTGTGGCTACATGCGCACGCCAAAGACTACGGCCTGGACGCCAACGAGCTCGTCGTCGCGGGGGAGTCTGCTGGCGCCAACCTGACCGTGGCCCTCGCGATCGCGACCTGCTGGTCGCGGCCGGAGCCCTATTGCCAAGCCATCTTTCAGCGTGGGATCGCGCTACGAGCGATTCTGCCGGCCTGCGGGATGTTGCAGGTCTCCGACCCCGATCACCGCGGCACCCCGCGTGGGTTCCTGCGGGACCGCATCGTCGTCATCGAGCGGGATTACCTGCCGCCGGGGCGTGGGCCCGAGATCACCACCTCGCAGGCGGCGCTGGCCGACGTCGTGTCCTACCTCGAGTCCGCGCCCCAACCGGCGCGGCCGCTGCCGCCATCGCTGGCCATTTATGGCGGTAAGGACCCGATTCGCAAGGACTCTGAGCGGCTTACCCCGGCCTGGACCCGCCTCGGAGGCCACGCCGAGCATGAGCTCTATCCCGGCCAAGGGCACGCCTTCCACGCCTTCGTGTGGACAAAGAGCGCCCGGGCGGCGTGGCGCAGACAGCACGACTTCCTCGACTCGGTCTTCGGATCGGCAATGAAGGTTGTCGCCGCGGAGGCCTAGGCTTCACGGGTGAGGTAAATTTCTGACGTTCTGTCAGTTTATGCGCGTCACAGATCGACGGCGAAGACGGGCGCGACCTCTTCACCGAAGAAGAGGCTCCCCACGCGACCGAAGCGCTCGGGGGCGTCCGTGCAGAAGAAGCTGCGGCGACCCTCTCGAATGGGCGCCACGAGGTTATTCGCCTTCAGCACCGCGACGAGCTCGTCAGTCACGGTCTCGGCCGAGTCGACGAGGGTCAAGGGATAGCCGCCAAAGCTGGTCTTCAGCACATCCTGAATCGTCTCGCGGAAGACGGGATAGTGCGTACAACCCAGCACCAGCGTATCGACCGACGCGGCGACGAACTCGGCGAGGTAGGTCTCAAGGGCGAGGCGGGTCACGGGGTGATCCACCCAGCCCTCCTCAGCGAGGGGCACCATCAGCGGCCAAGGGCGCGCCAGCACGAAGCGGGAATCATCGCCGGATGCCTCGGCGAGGGCCTTCTGGTAGGCCCCCGAGCGGATCGTCGCTTCGGTCCCCACAACACCAATGCGGCCCGTGCGGGTCGCAGCCAGCGACGCGCGAGCCCCGGGCGCGATGACGCCGAGGACGGGCAGCTCGGTGGAGGCACGGAGGGGCTCAAGGGCGTGCGCGGTGGCCGTGTTGCAGGCGATGACGACGGTCTTGATGGGGTAGCGCATGAGGAGCTCGACCGCGCGCTGGGCGTAGCGGACCACGGTGGCCGCGCTCTTCGTGCCGTAGGGCAAGCGGGCGGTGTCCCCGAGGTAGATGATGTCCTCATGCGGCATCCGCGCGGCGATGGCGCGGGCGACCGTCAAGCCGCCGATACCCGAGTCGAAGACACCGATCGCGGCGCGCTCCATCATGGTGTGGCCTTCGTCGGCGTCTCCAACAACTTCTTGACGTCGTCGTGCGACAGCGGGCCCTGGAGCTGCTTGCCGTTGAGATAAATGGTTGGAGTTCCACGAATTCCGGCGCCGATCCCAAGCTTCACGTCAGCCACGACGGCCTCAAGGGAGGTCGGGTCGGCGAGGCAGGTGTCGAGGGCCGCCGAATCGAGGCCGAGGCCCTTCACCGCCGTGAGCACACCGGCGTCGTCGGTCAGTCGCTGTTGCTGATAGATAACCCTGGCCGCATCCACGAAGCGATCTTGGCGCCACGCGCATTCGGCGACGCGCGCGAGGTGGCAGGCGCGGTCGTGAAAGGACGAGTCGATCATCGAGTTGCAGGCCTGATCGAGAGGGAAGTTCAAAAAGGTCACCCGAATATCGTTCGGGAAGGTCTCCGCGAGCTCGGTCAGGTGTGTAAAGGCGCTCTGGCAGTGGGGGCACTGAAAGTCCGCGAATTCGATGATCTGAACACGGGCCGCGGCTGGGCCGATGGCGGCGCGTGTGGCGATTAACTCAGCGGCGGGCGCGACGGCGCCGGCGCCGGCCAGCTCGGCAGCCCGGGCGTCAGCGGCGCTGAAGAGGGCGCCGCGGTACACGATATAGCCGACGGCGTTGACGGTGACGAAGACGAGCGCCATGACGATCGTGACCGGTAGACGCACGGACCGACCGAGCGATGAAAAGAAGGATCCGCTCTTGTCTGAGTCCCGGCGCGCGGCAAGGACGTTGAGCGTGAAGAGCCCCGCGTTGACCGCATAGAGGATGCTGCAGAACTTACAGAGGGAGCCCTTCGAGAGGGACCACGATCCGAGCAGCAGCGAGTACGCGAGCGCGCCGCCTGTGAGGAGGAGGCCTAAGCTGACAAGCGAGCGCGCCTTGGGCCGTCGGCCCTCATCGTCCGCACATCGGGCGAATGCCGCGGTGATCAGGAGGTAGGCCGCATAGAATGCGAAGCCGATAAGCGAGATAGGCAGGCCCGGGTTGTCGCCCGGCATCGGCACCTCGGACAGCGATGACGTACGCGCTAGCTCGCATCCGCCCTCAACGCCGCATAGGCCGCCGGCGTAGTCGGCGACCGCGTAGTGGGCGAAGTGATCGTAGGTCAGATACGCCGAGTCGGCGAGGCCCACCACACACAGGAGGACCGCGAGGACCAGGTGCGTTCTGGTCTTCATCAATACCCCCCGCGGCTTGGTTCGTCGGGTGTTGTCGGCTGAACACCGGGCTGCGGCGCGGTCCCCTCGCGCACGAGGTCGCGGATCCGCGCAAGAATGTCCCGAAGTTCTTGATCCGTAAATGTAAACGCGGGCATCAGGGCGCCGCGTCCGGCTCGGACCGTCGCGACGATGCCCGAGTCGCGCATGGAGGCCTGCCACGCGGGGCTGCTCATATCGATGCGGCGCGCGTCGGCGAGTCCGATTCCGGCCTCGCCGTGGCAACGCGTGCAATTGGCCGTGAAGATGGCTGCGCCAGCTGCAGGGTCGCCGAGGGAGGCCTGGATACCCGTCTCGAGGATATTGTCCGGGCAGGCCCCTTCGGGCACACAGCGCGAGACGGGCGTGTCACCGACCTCGTTCCCGCCGCAGCCGGTCCACAAAAAGGCCGCCGCGATGACGGCGGCAAGAGGGCCCAAGGGGCGAGCAGGCAAGGCGATTGTATGATGCATGGCCATGGTGCGGTAACACAGGACCTCCCGTGGGGCAAGGGGGACGGGCGCCGGCATCTCGGGTCAGCCGTCCTTGAGGCGGGCGTGGCGGGATGCCGGGGATCTCCCGCGCATCGGTGGCGCGTCAGGCTGGCCTTCCGGTCCCCGAGAGGGTAGGAGGAGCCGTGGTTCACTCGCTATCAACCCTCGCGTCGGCCGAGATTCGCGTCCGGGACACAACCTTCGTGGCCCTCGATCTGGAGGCCACGGGCGTCGCTTTTGGCCACGATCGCATCATTGAGATCGGCGCCGTAAAATTCCGCGTCGCCAGCGACGGGCGGGTGATCCCCGGCGAGCGCTTTCACACCCTCGTCAATCCGGGCATCCCCTTGCCGCCACCCATCGCGCGCCTGACCGGGCTCAGCCAAGCGGGGCTAAACGATGCGCCCCCCCTAGAGGCCGTCTGGGGCGAGCTGGAAGGGTTTGTGCAGGGTGTGGTCGTCGTGGCCCACCAGGTCCAGTCGGACCTCGCCTGGCTCGCCTCGGAGGCTCTTCGCATCGGGCGCTCGCCCATCGACCAGGCCTTCTATTGTACGCTTCAGATCTCGCGTCGCTGCGTACCGAAGGCCCCCAAACACGCCCTCGCGGCGCTCGTCGAGCACCTCGGGCTCAGCCCAGGCGAACACCATCGCGCCCTCGCCGACGCGCTGCACACGCGCAACCTCTTCGCGCACTGCGTGGCCCTCATCGGCGCCCAGGATCTCGGCGCTCTCGGGCTGCGGCGCTCCGAGTTGTGGCCGACGCGCGACCGGTTTGTCGTCGACTTGCCGGCTCACCTCGAGCCCATGCGGGGCCATCTCGCGGCTCAAACAGCCGTCGTGATGCGCTACCGGGGCGGCAGCCAAGGCACGGCGCCCCGCCCGGTGACCCCACTTGGGTTCTTCGCGGCGAGCGGCGTGCCCTATCTTCGCGCGTGGTGCCATATCGCGGACGACGCGCGGTCCTTTCGATGCGACCGTATTCGCGCTTGGCATCCTCTTTTAATAGATGAGGACGTGCTTTCGCTCTAGCGCGAGAGCGAATAGACCCTTGGTCAAATCGATCGCTCACGACTCCCACGGCGGCTACAATCTGACTGCCTTCCGCCAACCGGGCCTCCGGCCTCTTGTTTCAACCACCATCTCTGCGAGTTCCAATCATGAAAATGTCTCTACTTTTTGTTGCGTCGACCTTCCTCATCGCAGCCTGCGGCGGTCGCGCCCTGCAGCACACGGTAAATGATAAAGAGCTCCTCGGCATTACGGGCGACACCGCGCTTAAGCTCGACGCCAGCCGCGGCGAGGTGGCGCGTGCTGAGGATGATCTCCGGTCCTTTGACGTCAAGCTAATCGACTCCGGCAAGCAGCTCGACTCCATCGAGCGTCAACAGGACGCCGCCCAGGACGCCCTCGACGCAGCCGAGTCGCGCATCGACTCGACGCGGGATTCCGAGTCTCAGGCCGTCAAGAAGGCCGCCACGGCGCGCGATGAGAAGATCGCCGCGATCAAGAAGGTCTACGAGGAGGAGGCCCGCGACATCCGCGCGCGCTTCGCGTCTGAGCAGGCCGGCAATCGCGACAACCTAGCCGACGCGAAGGGCACCAAGGCCCTCGCCGACTTGGAAAAGAAGCACCTGGACGCGCAGCTCGCCAAGAACGAGGTCGAAAAAGAGATTCGTGCTCAAATGGTTTGGGTGAAGAAGGCCGAGCTCGAGCAGACGAAGTTCCAAGCGTTCAAGGGCCTCAAGGCCGTCCAGACGGAGACAGATGCTAAGCGCAGTGTCGCGTTTGAAAAGCAGGTCTTGGCCGAAAAGCAGACCCTGACGAAGATCCAGGAGAGGCTCCTCGCCAAGGAAAAGAACGTCGAGGCCGCGCGTAGCCGCCTCGATCAGGAGCGCGTCCGTTTCGGCGGTACGCCCACCCCCCCCGCCGCGCCTAAGGCTCCGGCCCCTTCCGAGGAATGACCCCGTCGCGGCCTGAGCCCTTGTATGGGCTCGGGCCGCGCTGTCGTTGGCGTCCAATGTCGCTTCGCGTTAGGATAACGGGCCGCTCAGTCCTTCTTCCGGACTGAGGCTCGGAGCCCACACGGCCGGTCGACGACGCCCGGGCGTCATTATCCTCGCGCACACAGGTCTCCCGATGCCACAATCCGAACGACCGTTGATGTCTGCCAACCGCTTAGGTGTTGGGGCGTTGAGTTTTGGTGCGATCCTCGTGGCTCTTCTCGGCGTCGCCTGCGGGTCGGACGCGCGCACCTCGCTGCAGCAGCGCCTTGATGTGATCGCGTCGCCGGATCTTGGGGCGGCTCCAGCGGACGCTACGACCGGAACCGACCTAGACGGTGGGGACACCGAGACGCCGCCTGACCGCGACGACGGTGCCCTCTGTGACCTCGACGACCAATGCCTCTCGGGGCGTTGCTGGTGGCGAAGCGATGGTCGCCGTTGTGCCCCCGCGTGTGACGCTGTGACCTGTTCCGACGGCCTCTCGTGCGTGGACGGTGGCCCAGAGGGCGGCCGCTTCTGCGCGGATCGCTGGGTGGTCCAGTGCGCCCCCTGCGACCACGAAGACGCGTGTCAGCTTGGGGCCGCCGCGGGTCATGGCCCAGATTTCGCGCAGGCGCGCTGTCACCCGCTTGGCCCCACGGCCGGCGGTGTCTGCGTGGTCGCCTGTGAAGAGTCCGCCGATGGGACGCCGTGTCCCGACGGGGCGACGTGTTCACAGGGCTTCTGCGTGCCAGATGGCGCCGTCGCTTGCACCTGCTCGGCCTTCGCGGTCGGCAAGGGGGCGAGGACCATGTGCACGCGTCCGCTGGAGGCCGGGGTCTGTGCGGGTTCGCGCAGCTGTGCGGAGGTGGGCGCGGAGGCGACCGCTTGCGATGCGGCTCAGCCTCAGTCCGAGACGTGTAACGGGCGTGATGATGACTGTGATGGCGACGCGGACGAGGCCCCCGCGACGGAGGTCTGTCGGCCCTATGGCTGTGGCGGCCTTGATGGGTGCCTCGCCAGCTGCGGCGAGACCGGCACCTGCGCACCAGGCTATGCCTGCGACGGGACGTCAGGGGTGTGCGCGCCGGACGGTAGCACCGGGTCGGTCTGCGATGGCGACGATAGCTGCAATAGCGATGTATGCAGCAACGGGCATTGTTGTCCGGGGCCTGCACCAGAAGGGGACGAGCGCCTCTGCTGTGCCGAGGACGCCGACTGTGGGGCGTTGGAGGTGGAGGCGACGTGTACGGACGCGGACGCCGCGGGCTGTGTTGGCACGCGCGGGGCAGGGCGCTGCGTCGATGCCGTGTGCGTGACCGTGACCGTCGCCGACCCCCAAGGGTGTGAGGGCCAGATCTGCGGGGCTGCGGCTTGCGTCGAGCCTGCCTCGCTTCGAAGCGCAGCGACCTGCCAGCCAAATGGGGCCTGCGCCGGCGGGTCGACCAGCCGATGCGTTGACGGCAACCCATGTACGTCGGATCTATGCACGGCGGGCGCTTGCGCGTTCTCACCGCGCGACGGTGACACCGAGACAGCTTGCTATTCCTATGATGCCGGGACGCGCGGACGGGGGACCTGCCGTGACGGGGCCCTCGCGTGCGTCGGGGGCGATATTGGCCCCTGCGTCGGGGATGTCGGTCCCGAGGTTGATTTGTGTAACGGGCTCGACGATGACTGCGACGGGTTGACGGACTTCGGCGTCGAAGCTGAGTGCTATCCCTATCAATGCGCGGGCCTCACCGGCTGCGCGTCGGCCTGCCAGGTCGGCGGCGACTGCGCGGCCGGGACCTTCTGTGACGCCTCGGGTGCCTGTGTCCCGACGGGCGCGGATGGGTCGACGTGTCACGACGACGGCCAGTGCGCGAGCGGCCACTGCGGTAGCGGCGTGTGCTGTGAGAGTGGTTTATGTTGCAATGATGTTTCGGATTGCGGCGCCCTGACATTAGGAAGCTGCGAGGATCATACGGCCGAGGGCTGCCTCGGTTTCAGGGCGACCGGGCGTTGCGGCGCCGACTCTCGCTGCACCGCCGACGTCGTGCCAGCGCCCGCATCCTGCCTCGGGTTCACGTGCCGCGACGGGCCCGCCTGCCTCGTCGACGGCAAGCTCGGTGAGGCCTGGGCCTGCTCGGCGACGGGCGCCTGCGAGCCCGGAACGATTCGAGATTGCTCGCCTTATCGCTGCCGTGGGGCCGCCTGCCCGCTGACGTGCCAGGGCAATGAAGACTGCATGGTCGGAAGCACGTGCCGAAACGGCGCCTGCGCGCTGCTGGTCGATGGCTCCAGCTGCTCGGCGGACCCCCAATGCGTCAGTGGCCACTGCGGCCAGGGCGTGTGCTGCCGCGGCGACCTCTGCTGCAAGGCGGACGCGGATTGCGCGGCTCTCAACGGGCAGCCGGCTTGCGCGGAGGTCGGGACCTGCACGGGCCGCGTCGCTCGTGGCTTCTGCCGGGCCGATTTCCGCTGTGAGACCAGCGTCGTGGCGTCCCCCGAGGCCTGCCTAGGGCGTAGCTGTGCGGTGGCTTCTTGCGTAAACCTCTCGGGGGGCTCGACCATCCGGGAAGGTGTCAATCGCCCGGTGTGCTCGGCTGCAGGGGCCTGCGGGGACGCGGTGCGGGACTGCCGTCAATACGAGACCGGCGCCTACTGTGATCGCTCCGACCGCACCATCTACAGTAGCTGCAGCAATTGTTCCCCTGACCGGTGGACCTGTGTGGTCGCGGGGTTTGGCTGTCGCTGCGAATAAAACAATGGGTCTCAGGTGTTGGCACGTAGCGGCCTAAGCCGCGAACTGATCTGTCACGCCGGAGTTGTTTGATGCGCCACGCCCTGATCTGCCTCGCTGTCATTGGATGTCTCGCGGCCCCACAGGCGCCCACGGCGCGCGCCGATAGCTATGAGGTCCAACAAAAGTCTTTCCCCCGCGTCCGAGACGCCTTCCGTGATCAAGAGGCAGACTGGCGCGCGCGCTTTCGCGACAGCCTGGCCGCGTGGCCTCCACGCGAGGTCTACCTTCGGGCGTACAAAGCCGAGGGTGAGCTCGAGCTGTGGGCCGCGTCAGACAAGGGCGACGAGATGCCCCTCGTGCGCGTGCACACCTTCCCGATCTGCGCGGCCAGCGGCGACCTTGGCCTGAAGCGCCGGAGCGGCGACGGGCAGGTGCCCGAGGGTTTCTATCGCATCAACCGTTTCAACCCGCATTCAAGCTACTTGCTCTCCCTAGGGCTCGACTATCCCAACGCGTGGGACAAAGCGCGAGCCTCGCAGGACAAGCTCTCGGCCGGCGGAGACATCTTTATTCACGGGATCTGCGTCACGATCGGGTGTCTTCCCCTTGGGGACGCGGCGATCCAGGGGCTCTACTTAGTCGCGGTCAAGGCCAAGTCCGCGGGCCAGCGGACGATTCACATCGCGGTCTCTCCCTGCCGCTTCGGAGAGGCCGCCTGTGAAGCGCGCCTCAAGGACCTCAAGGCCGACCCAGACACGAAGCACGTCCATCAAGCCCTCCGGGTGGCGGAGATCGCGTTCGGCGTGTCGCGGCGCCGCCCCGAGGTCAACGTCACGCGCAAGGGTTACAACTTGCGGATCGGCGGACGATAGAGGCGTCCGGGCGCATCGCCTTGACGCGCCCGTTGGGAAAGGCGCATCTATGAGACCTGCGCGGCCGCCCCTCGTTCGCCCGTGCAATATCGGGTCCCGAGCCAAGCTCGTGGACGCCTCGTCTCAAATTAGGAGTCTCTTCGCCATGTTCAAACTGCTTCGCGTTGTCCTTGGTGCCTTCATGGGCGCTGCCCTCGTCGTCGGCTGTAGCTCTGCCCCGAGCATGGAACAGAACGCCGCCATCCCCACAGACGCGGACGCGATCTGCGCCGTCCGCCATCCCTGCGCGCAGGTCCCCGCCCCCACACCAGACGAGACCGAGCTCTGCACCGCGATCTTCCACGATCTGGCGGCTGAATGCCGGTCGGAGAACACAGAGCTCTTCATCTGCAGCATGCGCGCGGCACGCTGCGACGAGACCGGTGACATTGACGACGAGGCGACGATGTCCGCCCTCATGGCGAATTGCGACACGGCGCGCCTCAAGCTTGAGCGCTGCTGTGAGACGTCCGGCAGCGGCGACGACGTTCACTGCGGCCTGTTTCGTGATGACGGCCGCGAGCCGGAGGGCGGCGACGACGACGCCGTCGACGACGCTGGCGCGAACGACGCGGGTGGCGACAGCGTCGCGCCGGCCGAAGACGACGAGTGAATTGAGGCCCTAGGGTCCCGGTCGGTGCGTCGCGCCGCCGACCCGACATCGATATAAGGGGGACTCGTGGGTGCAGATCCAGGTGGAGGCGGGCACGACGCGGGCCTCGGTTACCATGCCTCGATGGTGTCCGATCCGCACCGCATGGCCGCCTTCGCCCATGCGTTGCGGCTGGCCATCAGACCAGGGATGCGTGTCCTCGACGTCGGCACGGGGACGGGGGTTCTCGCGGTCATGGCGGCCCAACTGGGTGCTCGCGAGGTCGTCGCTGTGGAGTCTGCCCGGGTTGGGGCGGTGGCAGCGCGGGTCATCGCCCGAAACGGCGTGGCCGATCGCGTCACCCTCGTCCGGGGCGATGTCCGCGCGATGGTGGCGCCAACCACCGAGGCCGAGAGATTCGATGTGATAGTAAGCGACTGTCTCGGGCGCTTTGTCGTCGACGACTTCATGCTGGACCCAATCGCCCACGTGCGCCCTTGGCTCCGGGCCGATGGCGTCTTCATTCCCGAGAGCGTGGCCTTGTGGGCGGCCCCCGTCTCGGCGAGCTACTTGCAGACCCTTGATGTATGGCGAACGCCGCTCCTGGGGGTTGACCTCGGGCCCGTCGCGGACGAGGCCCTTGACCATCCGATTGGCGCGGTCTTTGGCGCTCCGGCGGTGATGGCGGCCCCTGAGCTCCTCGCGGTGTGGCGCCCCGGCGAGAGGAGCCTCGACCTCTCAGCTGAGCCCCGGACCTTTCGCATCTCGACCGCTGGCATCCTCCGCGGGTTCGCTGGTTGGTTCGTCGCCGAGCTCGGGCACGGCGTACGCCTCGCGACAGCGCCGGGCCACGAGACGCATTGGGCGCAGCTCCTCTTTCCCATGGCGCCGACATCCCTCGCGCCCGGCGCGGAGCTCGCCTTCTCGCTCAGCCTCGTCGGCCTCGCGCGCGAGCCCATCTGGCGCTGGGAGGTCGCCGTCGGTCGCGCGGCGACGCGCGTCTATGGCGGCCGAGAGCCCTTTGATGGCAAGGCTGTTTCGTCTCACGGGTCGGGAGTAGATCCCACGGACCCACGGACAACTGCGGCCATCCAGGCTGACGCCACGATAGCGCTCGAGAGCGGCGCGTCCGCCGATGCCGCCGCCGGCTTCGTCGCGACCATGCAGAGCGCTCTCCGCGACGGACCACTCACCGCGAACGAGCGGCAGCGACTCCTGTCGGACGCGGGGTTGGCCCTCGCGTTGGCCGATAGCCCCTCGCCCGCGCTGACCTATCTCTTAGCGGCGATGGATGATTTCGTGTTTCGGGGCCTCGCGCCCACCTCCCCCCAGAGTCGGGATGACCTAGAGCAGGTGCTGCGCTTCGCAGTGGATACCTGTTTTCGACTGGGGCGAGCCTCCGACGGTCAGCGACTCCTCGCGCTCTATGAGGTCCATTTTGGGCCCCATCCTGCCGGTTGGCGGCCTGCAGGGCCGTCGTGACGCGTGTCGCGCTGGCTGTCCTGCGGGTAAAAAAAGGCGCGTGTATTCGGCAACTCGCTGATTTTACGTAATTGCCAAAGCGACCCCATGCTTGCCTCGCAGAAAGAAACGGATATGGTCCGACCCCCCGACGCCGGTCAGGTTTCTTAGGTGTCTCGAAACCCCCAGCCTCAAGCGCATTGGAGTCTCCCATGGCTACAGCTCATGCCCGTGCCCAGACACTCGGCTTTCCTTGTTCGATTCAGGGCGTCCAGCTCCAGGCGGGCACCCAAATCTTCTTGGGCCTCTCAAACGAGCTCGTGCTCTGCGTGCTTCCGGAGCCTCAGCGCATCCAGGGCGTACCGTGCGCCACCGGTCTTGTGCATTTTCACCCCGACGCGACGCTCGCTCAGGCGACCCTCGGCAAGGATCACGTCGAGCGCGGCATCCCCTTCGCGTCCGGGACCCTGCTCTCGTGGAACGAAGACGGGACCCTCGGCGCGGCCCTCAACTCGGCGCAGGTGTTCGTCGGTATCGCCATGCCAGAGCAGGCGACCGTCCGCTTTGATGAACAGGGCATGCTGGTCAGCTGGTCCGTCTACGTCATCGACGAGGGTGTCGTGATTGGCGGCTTCCCCTGTGAGGCGGTCAGTATCGTGACCCGCTATGCGACGGGTCAGGTCGAGAGGCTGACCCTCAGCGACAACGTCGACGTGGGCCCAGTGACGGCCATGGCCTCGACCGATCTCGAGCTGCACATCAACGGCAACGTCGCGGTCGTGACCCTTGGTGCCAAGTGGGTTCATGAGGACATCGAGTTCGACGTCGGCACCAACCTTACGTTCTGTCCCGACGGCACGCTGTCCGTGGCGATTCTCAGCGGCGAGCACTCGCACGGTGACGTGACATGGCCGGACGCAGCCCAGCTCTATTTTGATGAGGCCGGCAAGCTGACTGGTTTTGCCGCGTCGACTTGGGAAGTTACGCGCCCCGCGTTGTCATAGGCGCGCGATTCGGGTCATGACCTGACATTCTGTCAATGAGAGGGCGCACCCGCATGGCTGCGCCCTCTTCCGATCGAGGTGTCGCGCAGCAAATGCGCTACGACTCGCTGAGGCGCTGCGCCTGTTTTAGAGCCGCGCGTTGCCGCCGTTGCCTGGCCCGGGCCGCCTTTTTGACGGTCTTCATGGGACCGAACCACTCCCGCCAGAAGATCTTGTTCGGGATCTCGATTGGGAAGACTCGCTCGGTGACCGAGGGTCGGGGAAAACTGCTCTCGCCGTCAGGGTCGCCGGAGCTATTGGCCTCAACGATCCGGCCTTCGTGACCGACGACCCCGAGGGCCCGCGCGATCGCCGGCACGAGCCCGTGGTCCAGCGCGCCAAGCCAGCGGTCGGGCCGAAACCACAGGCTGTTGGGGACCTTTCCAAAGAGGACACGCGGTGTCGGGCTCTCGACCCACACCGCGGACCGCCCCGACGCCACGAACCACTCGATGTTGGCGCGAGTGTCATCGACCAAGATGCGCGTCCCGGCGATCTCGGGCTTGCCGGCCACGGCCGCTAGCTCGGGGATCTTAAAGCCGCCGTGCCCCGGGTTCTCTCGCATCTGCGCGGCGACCAGGGGCCTGATCGACGCGGGGATCTTGGCCATGATGGCCTGCTCTTGGTCGTCGTCGAGGAGGGCTAGAATGATGTTGATGAGATCGCCACGCGCCATGACCCTTGGGTGGCTTCGAAGGGACTCGGGTGTGAGCGTGCCGCCGTCGTCGAGGCCGGGCCCGATCAGCGCCATAAACTCGGGAATTTCCTGGAAAATACGCCAGAGACGCCACGGATAGCCGGCGGTCCAGATGCGCATCCATGGATCGCGGCCGCCCGCGACCGCGCCGTCGTGGAGGCCGGCCAACAGACCGATCATCCCCGGACGAATCGCGATCCACTCGCGGTGGCCGTAGCGGCGCACGAGCACCTTCGGCGCGACCGACAGCATCCGGCCGAATGGCATCGCCCAGTCCCAAAGGATTTCGTCGGCATCCCAGAGGATGTCTGCCGGGCCAGGGCCCCCTGTCGCGACGAGGTTAAAACCGACCGCGTGCATCGCCGCGTCGGCCGGTCTCGTGGCGAGGTTGAAGGTGTCGTAAAGGCTTGTCACAGTGCGCTATTCGTACCCGACACGGACCCGTGTTGCCAACGAAACAATCTCCCGAGGGTCAGTCCGTACCGGTCGCCTCGAACATCGGCAGCGCCTCGACGGGTCCGCGCCCACGCCGCCGGGGCCTCTTGCTGGTCGCCTCGCCCGGTGCGAGCACGGTCGTCGGAAAGAGCTGGGGGAGCACCGTGGGGCGCGCCATCAATATGGTCTCCTGCAGAATCCCCGGGACGACCGACGCCGCGCGCACCCCCGTTCCGTCCAACGCGTCAGCGAGGACGTCGGGCTCCGTTGTGTCGCCGCGGGTGGCTGGACGCGCGTTCCCGAGCCAGCTGGTCCCCATAGCAAACGCCGCCTTGGCAAAGGCGCTATCCCGCGCGTCGAGCTCCACAAGCCAACCTCCGTCGTCTTCGTCGCTGGCGTCAGGCGAACGATCAAAGATCGCGGTGAGCACGGCGCGCCACGCGTCCACTGGATCATCATCTTCGTCACGCGCGATCACTGGCAGCATTGGGCCCTTCCCCCCGCGTCGGCGCAGAGGCAAGAGCCACCGCGGGCCATCCCCCGTGTGCCACAGGCACGGCGGATCGGCGTCAAATCCCGAGCGGGTCCCGAGGGCCGCGAGGGGTAAAAGATCCGGCCGGGCGCACAACACCAAGGCGACACCGTCGGGCTCAAGCGCTCGCCGCACTTCAAAGAGCAAGGGCCCCAGACGCGCGACCGGCTCGCCATAGTCGGCGTGCGCGACGACGATCTTGACCGCGGCGTTGGCCAGCCGCGCGCCCAGGACCTTGCCGGCGCCATTGACTAGACAGTATCGAACGCTGTGTGCCGTGTCTTTCATACGCTTGATCGTAAATGCGAGCTGAACATTTGTACAGTCTTGACTGCGCGACTTTGGAAAAAAGTCCAGCGAGCACGGCATGCAAAGGGGCTAAATGCGCTTTCCCTTGGGCCGGGGACGTGTTTAGTTTCCCGAGTCCCCGCGCCCCGTGAAACAGGTGCGTCGTCGCGGGGCGCTGAACCGCGGTGCCTTCGAAGCTGCGGGCACCACCTCAAGGAGGATAACTTCCATGCGTCTATTCATGCGTTCTGCGCTGCGTCGCGGTCTGACAGCGACCGCCCTTACGGCGGTGGTCCTTTCCACCGGCGCTTGCGACAAAAAAGAGACCCCGCCCCCCGCGGCCGGACAGGATCCCGCCGCTGCCGCCGCTGCCGTCGCCGCCGCCGCCAATGACGGGGTCGAGAAGGCCAAAGAGATGGCAGCGAATGCCGGCGATAAGGTCGCCGCAGCTGGTGCCAAGGTCGTCGAAGCGGGCCAGAACGCCGCGGGCGCCGTGGCGGACAACGTGAACGATGTCGCGGCTAAGGTCGCCGGCGCTGGTGAAGCCTTGGCGGTCGCCGTCGGGGCAAACCCTGCAAACCCTTCAGAGGTCAAGATGACAACCGATACCCCGGCCGACGTGGCCGCTCCCCCAGCCGACGCTCAGAAGACCGCGTCGGGTCTCGCCTACAAGCTGATCGGCAAGGTCGACGGCTCGAAGAAACCCAAAGAGTGGGACACCGTCTCGGTGCACTACGTGGGCTGGACGACGGACGGCAAGAAGTTCGACAGCTCCCTTGATCGCGGCCAGCCGACCAGCTTTCCGCTCAATCGCGTGATCGCGGGCTGGACCGAGGGCGTTCAGCTCATCGGCATCGGCGAGCACGCGCGCTTCTGGATCCCGGAGAACCTCGCTTATCAGGGTCAGCCGGGCGCGCCGGCCGGTATGCTCGTGTTCGACGTCGAGCTGCTCAGCATCACGGATGGCCAGGCGCCCGTGTCCGCACCTGCCGACGTGGCAGCGGCCCCGGCCGACGCCAAGAAGACCGCCAGCGGTCTCGCCTGGAAGGTCATCAAGGCCGCCCCGGCCGGCGAGAAGCCCAAAGAGACCAGCACGGTTGAGGTCCACTACACGGGCTGGACCACCGACGGCAAGATGTTCGACAGCTCCGTTCAGCGAGGCCAGACCGCCAAGTTCCCACTTAACCGCGTGATCGCGGGGTGGACGGAAGGTCTGCAGTTGATGGACGTCGGCCAGACGGCGCGCTTCTGGATCCCCGAGGCCCTGGCCTACAAGGGCCAGCCGGGCCGTCCCGCCGGTATGCTCGTGTTCGACGTCGAGCTCATCAGCGTCAACAACTAACGGCTCTCTGGCCTCTGGGCCCTCCGCGTGAGGGCCCAGAGGCCTGTCGAGCTAGTCTGAAGAGGTCGTGAAACGATATGTTTCACGGCCTCTTTCTGTTTGAGTCATTTTGATTCAACGCCTTGGGGCGACGCGCTCAGCCGGTCCGATCTGAGTCCGGCTCTTGTCCGTAATAACCTGATATTTTGATGTTCTCGCTCATTCGCGCGGCGCTGGTACGGTCCATGCAAAGCCCTGTGCGAAGAACGAGACCCGCGAAGGGCCCGTCAGGAGTTTGTCATGATCGCACTCGCAGTCGCGCTGGCCCTCGTCGTCGGGGTCACCCTGGGTCTCCTCGGGGGCGGCGGGTCCATCTTGACCCTGCCTATCCTTCGCTACGCCCTCGGTATCGACGCGCATGTGGCCATCGCGGCGTCTCTCTTCGTGGTCGGCGCGACTAGCCTCGCGGCCGTCGTCACCCACGCGCGGGCCGGACGGGTCGAGTGGGGTACCGGCGCCCTCTTCGGGGCCGCGGGCATGGTGGGCGCGTTCTTCGCCGGCAAGGTCTCACCCTATATCCCCGCGGTCGTCCTGCTCGTGGCCTTCGCGATCATGATGTTCGTGACGGCATGGGCCATGCTCCGAGGGCGCAAGCCCCACCCCGAGGCCGTCTCGGGTGGGTCAAAACGCACCCGCTTCGGCCCGGTCATCGCTCAGGGGCTCGCGGTCGGCGTGATGGCCGGCCTCGTCGGAGCCGGCGGCGGCTTCCTGGTCGTGCCGGCGCTGGTGCTCTTTGGCGGTCTGAAGATGGACGTCGCCATCGGGACCTCCCTCGTCGTCATCAGCATGAATTCTTTGGCGGGTTTCGTCGGCTTGGCGAGCGAGTTCGAGATCCCGTGGGACATTGTCTTGCCCATGAGCGGCGCGGCTATCGTCGGCAGCGTCGTCGGGGGACGCCTGACGGCCAAGATCCACCCTGACCGACTCCGCCGTGGATTCGCGTGGTTCGTCGTCGGCATGGGCATCCTCGTGTTGGGTATGGAGGTCCCGAAGGCCCTCGACATCACAATAGAGTTCGGCTGGGTCGCCCTCGCGGCGGTGGGCGGCACGGGGCTCCTCTTCGGGATCGCTCGTCTACGCAAGGCGGGGCCCGATGGTCCCGGCGACGGCGGCCCTGGTCCGAAAACGACGCGGGCGGGGGACACCGACGCCGTGCCTTCGAGCTAGAGGCAGCCCAGCGGCCATATCTGTGATGTCCTCCGGAACGTGCGTCGTCTCAGCTCCGTATAGGACGCCTCCAGCGACGGGTTGCGCGGCGCCTTCGCGCTTTTGGCTTCCCAACGCCCCGTCCGCCGCGGTAGCTGAACCTATGTGCCCTGCGCGCCACGCCCTCAAGATCATCGCCTCAATGCCCCAATCCAGCCCCGAACGCCTGTCGTCGCGTGGCGGCGAGGTCAGCGGCATCGCCTTGCGGGATTGGGCTGGGCTTCTTACGCGTCGCTTCGGGGCCCAGGCCGTCGATGTAGTCCGCCAGACCGCGGAGCTGGGCCCCGAAGCGCTCCCTGAATGTCCTGCGAAGGCGGCGTGGTTTCCCGTGGCGACTCAACTCCGGCTGACCAGCGCCACGCTACAGCTATTTCTAGGGAACGATCTCACGGCGTTGGCAGCCTTGCTCGAGGCAGAGACCCTCGGGACCGTGGATCGAGCCAAGCGCCGACTTCTGCAGCTGACGGTCCGTCCGACGTTGGCCTTTAAGGCGACACCCAAGATATACGCCAGCCTCTATCGACCCGGAGCGGCCAATGCCAGCGTGAAGGGCCGCTGGGCCGAGGTCTCGTGGACCGGGGCGGATTTTCAGTGCGAGCCGATTTGGCAGGCCCTCCAGGTCGTCGCCCTTGGCGCAATGTTTAAGACCCTCGGCTACCCGAGGGCAGAGATTGAGGTCGTCGCGCCTGTGGCCGAAGGGTTCGCCGTTCAGGCGCGTTGGTAGGGAAGATCCTTGCAGGCCTTATTGTTGACCTAAACTGTCAACAACGTCATCAATCGCTGATGGACCTCCGATGCCACCGGCACGTGCACGTGCACCCCGCCCCTGCACCAAAGTATTTCGTCGTTTGAAACGATTTGATGCGATTGCACCAGGGATGGTCGCAGGCCTTGGCTGCACCTCACGGGAGTTCAGGGTCACGGGATCGTCACAACTGTCTGTGTTTATGTCACTTCTTGCTGAGTGGCGCGACGCCGCCGCCAGCGTGGCACGGAGCCTGCAAATAGCGCCGTGCTGGCCCTAGGCACCGCGCGTTGAGGCGCTCGTGCCGGCCGCCCCTGTCTCCATCGGAGGATCTGAGTTTTGAACGATATTATCTTGGCGCTCATCGGCGGTGGCCTCATCGGTCTGGCCGCCACGCTACTCCTTGTCACACATGGGCGGGTCGCGGGTATCAGCGGCATTGTCGGCACCTTCATTCGCAACCCGGCCGCGGACGGCGGTCTGCGCGGTTGGTTCCTCTTGGGCCTCGTGCTCGCCGGGCTAATCGGCATGTTCGCCGCCCCCGAGCGCATCACTGAGACCGGGCTAGAGACCCCAACGATCGCGGTGGCGGGCCTCCTCGTGGGCTTCGGCACGCGTCTTGGCAACGGTTGCACGAGCGGACACGGCATCTGCGGGATGTCGCGTCTGTCCCCTCGCTCATTGGCCGCGGTCTTCACCTTCATCGCGGCCGGGGCCATCGTCGTCTTCGTCTCTCGCCACGTCCTCGGAGGTGCCCTGTGAGCCAAGTCCACACTATCCCGTCCCCTTCGGCGCGGCCTGACGGCTCCAACGAACGCGCGCGCCCCCGCGCGATTCCCGCGCTCTTGGCGATCCTGTCCGGACTCCTCTTCGGCGCAGGCCTCATCATCGGCGGGATGACCGACCCATCAAAGGTCATGGGTTTTCTCGACTTTACAGGCGTATGGCAGCCCGCGCTGGCTTTTGTCATGGCCGGTGGCGTCGGGGTTCACTTCCTGCTCATGCAGTTCGTGCTTCGACGCAAGTCGCCTCTGTTCGACACGGCCTTTCATCTGCCGACGCGTCGCGACCTTGATCGGCCTCTCATCATTGGGGCGGCCCTCTTTGGCGCCGGATGGGGTCTCGCCGGCTACTGCCCCGGCCCGGGGATCGTGGCGGCCGCTGCGGGCGGGCACGGAGCGATCGTCTTCGCGGCCACCCTCATCGTCGGTATGGTCATCCAGCATGGGGTCTCGGACCCCCGACCTCAGAGAACCACCACACCTTGTTAGGGTGAAGGGGGTCTGAATCCCCAAAGGGCTTGACTGAAACATTATGTTTCAGTCAAGCCCTTTTTATATTCGCGGCTTATGAGGCGGCGAGACCCTTTGGTTCACGGCCGGGCCTTCAAGGTGGCGGAGCCGTCCCGTCTTGGCTATCCTCGGGGCATGACGACGACGCACGAAGACGTTCCTTTTGCAGACGCCGAGTACTTTCAGGGGATGTGGACCCGCTCCCCGGCCTTGAAACGCGTCTTCCGGATTATCGAGAGGGTCGCCAGCGAGGACGTGACGGTCCTCGTCCGTGGTGAGACCGGGACCGGTAAAGAGCTCGTCGCCCACGCGATGCACACCCTCTCGCATCGGGCGGGGGGGCCGTTTCGGGCCATCAACTGCGCGGCTCTGCCCCCAGCGCTGCTCGAGAGCGAGCTCTTTGGGCACGTCCGCGGGGCCTTCACGGGGGCCCTGCGCGACACCCCGGGGCACTTCCAGTTGGCCCACCGCGGGACGTTGTTCCTCGATGAGATCGCCGAGCTCCCCCTCGACCTACAGGCGAAGATCTTGCGGGTGCTCGAGACGCATACCGTGCTCCCGGTGGGCGCCCGCGAGCCCATCCCTATCGATGTCCGGATCGTCTCCGCGACGCACAGGGCGCTCCGGCGCGAGGTCGAGGAGGGGCGCTTTCGCGCGGACCTCATGTACCGCTTGCGGGTCATCCCGGTGTACTTACCGCCGCTTAGGGATCGCCTCGAGGATATCCCTTTGCTCGTGGACCGCTTCATTCAGGAGCTCAATGAGGGTGGCCGCAGCCGTTCACGCCGCCGGGCCGTCACGGCCGTCGACCCAGCCACTCTCGCGTGTCTCGGGCGCCATGACTGGCCCGGCAACATCCGTGAGCTCCGCAACGTCCTGTCCTACGCTTTCATTATGGGCGATGGCGCGGTGCTGGGCCCCGAGGAGCTCCCGCCCGAGATCATCTGTGGCGAGCTGGGGGCCCCCGCGCCGACCTCCGATGACGGGGGCGGGGTAGCCAATGCGCTCTCGGCCGAGGCCATCGCCGAGATCGCGCGCATCAAGACCGCGCTCGGCGATCACGGCGGCCACCTTGGCCGCGCGGCGACCTTTCTCGGGATCAGTCGCACGACCTTGTGGCGCCGGATGAAGGCCCTGTCGATCGGATGAGACGTTTTCCCGCGGCTTGAATCAAAATGATTCACGGGATCGCATGGGACAGGTGATGGTCTCGGCCGGGTCGGAAGAATCCCGCAATAAATTAGATAATTAGGCCCGTTCGTCGCGGTGGCCGGATGCGATGGCATTGTTTGTGCACTGGACTCGAACGACACGCCAATCCGCCGCCCCGACTGGGGCCGCCGAAACTCTGCGAGGACCCGATGCTGTTCCGACAACTCTTCGATCAAGTCTCAAGCACCTGGACCTACCTGCTGGCCGATCCAATCACGGGCGAGGCCTTGCTCATCGATCCGGTCCGCGAGCTGTTGGACCGCGACCTCCAACTGCTCGTCGAGCTCGACCTAAAACTGGTCGCGGTCCTCGACACGCACGTCCACGCGGACCATGTCACCGCGGCGGGCTCGCTGCGAGAGCAGACGGGCGCCATGACCGCAGCTTCGGCCATCGGCGCCCCCTGCGTGGACAGGCAGCTGCGAGATGATGATGAGATCGCCTTCGGCCCCTATCGCCTCGTGGCTATCGAGACCCCCGGTCACACCGACGACAGCCTCAGCTTCTACTTCGCCGGGGCCCCGGGCTTCCCAGCGGCGGTCTTTACTGGGGACACGCTCCTTGTCAGGGGCTGCGGCCGCACGGACTTCCAGAACGGCGATGCTGGGGCCCTCTACGACTCGGTTCACGCCAAGCTCTTCACCCTGCCCGAGGACACGCGGGTCTATCCGGGCCACGACTACAAGGGCTTCACGATGTCCACAATCGGCGAAGAGAGGCGTCATAATCGTCGGCTGGTTGACCGGGAACGAGACGCCTTTATCGCGCTCATGGCTGGGCTCAATCTGCCCCGGCCCCGCCTCATTGACGAGGCCGTCCTGGCCAACCGCGCGTGTGGACGCGCTGAACCCGTGCCACAATCGGCGTAGGAGAGAGCTTCATCACAATCGCTAAAACTGTATACAACCGCGTCAGCGCCGCTCTCGCAGCGACCTTGACCACCGCGTTCCTCGCGACGGGCTGCCAGACGCAGCCAGAGCCTCAACCCGGGGCGGCGACTGCCGCCGCGCCGCCAGCAGCCAAGGGAAATGATATGACTTCCAACCTCTCATACAGCGACATCTCGGTGCGTGACATCGAGTCCTACCGCGGCAAAGCCCGCTTCATCGATGTGCGCGAGCCCCACGAATTCACGGGTGAACTTGGCCACATCGCCGGCACCGAGTTGGTCCCTCTCGCGACCGTCAGCGGCACCGCGTCGGGCTGGAATCTAGACGAGCCCCTCGTCATCATCTGCCGCAGCGGCGGTCGTTCAGGGCGGGCGGCGGCGGCCCTCGTGGAGGCGGGCTTCAAGAACGTCATGAACATGGCCGGCGGCATGCTGGCCTATGAGGCCGCGAGTCTACCCACCGAGCGCTGACAGATCTTACGGGAGGCCGGGTCGAACAGCGCTCGTCCCGGCCTCTCGTTCAAAAGCCGCGTGAGCCGATTCCGCGCGGCAGGCCGATGAGCGTCAGGAGCTCCATGCGGGCCGCCGAGTCGTCAATGAAGGCGCCGAGCAGACGCGACGTCGTCGTCCACGAGCCGACCTTCCTTACGCCGCGATAGCACATGCAGAAGTGCTGGCATTGGATGATCACGGCCACGCCTTGTGGCTGAAGGTGGACTTGCAGCGCGTTGGCGATCTGCGAGGTGAGTTTCTCTTGGACCTGCAAGCGTTTCGCGTAGACGTCGACCACTCGGGCGATCTTGGACAGGCCCACGACCCTGCCGTTCGGGATATAGGCCACATGGGCCTTGCCGACGAAGGGCACCATGTGGTGCTCGCAGTGGCTCATCACCTCGATGTCGCTGACGAGGACGAGATCGTCGTAGCCCTCGACCTCCTCGAAGATCTTCTGGAGGTACTCCTCGGGCGTCTGCTCGTAGCCCGCGAAGTGCTCGCGCATCGCGCGGATCACGCGGTCTGGCGTCTCGATCAGCCCCTCGCGGGTTGGATCTTCGCCGATATAGGCCAAGAGAGCGCGGACGTGCTCGCGCGCCTCGGCGTCGGTCGGGATGTGTTGGGCGGCAACGGCCTTGTCGGCGGCGTCGGTCATACGTCCTCCATCAATAATATCGTTCGAGCACAAACCATCCGAACGCGCGCAGCATCAGCTTCACGATGCTGGGTTCGATGATGGGATCGAGTTTCTGCCAGGCGGCCTCGACCATCGCACGGGCATCCGCCTCGGAGGACGCGAGCGCGTCGACGCTGTCGAGGAGCGCGATCAGGGCGTCGATCTCGACCTGGTCCTCATGCCGCGCCTGGATCCCCTCCCAGAGGGCCTGGCGATCGGCGTGATCGAGGCGTCCCAGCCCCTTCACGACAGGCAGGGTCACCTTGCCGTGGGCGAGGTCCTCACCGCGGAGCTTGAGATCTCCGGCGAACCCCTTGAGATTTAAGATATCATCCATCATCTGGAAGGCGAGCCCGACCGACTCAAAGTAGCGTCCAAGTCCCTCGATCTGAGCCTCGGTGCCACCGCCCACGAGGGCGCCCATACGGGCGAGGGCGCCGGCGGGGGCCGCGGTCTTCAACCGGTGAATCGCGAGCAGGCGCGACTCGATGATTGTGATGTCACCAGTCGCGACGGCGTCCGGCATGTAGTCGTCGAGCCCCTCGATATCGGCGGCCTGGCCGGCGTGGCCCGCGCGGAGGGCCTCGAAGTAGAGGTCGTAGAGGCGCAGCTTGGCCGAGGGGGAGACGTTTGAGCTGTGGAGCAGGCGCTGACCCATGAAATAGCACGAGGTGCCGGCGTTGATGGCGAGGGCGTTGCCGTACACCACGTGGCAGGCGGGTCCGCCGCGGCGAACGGAGCTGTTGTCTTGGACATCATCGACGATCAGCGAGCCGACGTGCATCAGCTCAGGCATGGCCAGCCAATGGACGAACTCGCGTGAGTCGCCGCCGACGACGTCGCAGCACGCGAGCGCCGCGTAACTACGCCAGCCCTTGCCCCCGCGGTCCGTGATCGCCCGGACGGGCACGACGCCGGTCTTAACGAACTTCGCGAGGTCGACGCCTTCCATATAATGTTCGCGGTCTTTGGACGCGATGAGGTCACGGACCTTCTCGAAGGTCGGCTCGAAGGGCAGCATGTCGGCCACGCTCTTGCGGACCTGCTTACCGACGGCCTTAAAGAAGCCGTCGAGGTTGTCCACGGCGAGGTAGCCGCTGCGCTCGACATAGCCGACGCCAGAGATGGGTTCGCCATTGCGTAGGCCCTTTAGAGAGACCCGTCCCTCCCAAAACGCTGGTTTCGAGATGAGGGTCACGAGCTCTTGGTCGTCGAAGGCGGCCTCAATCTCAAGCGTGAGCTCGAGACCCGGGACCTTCAGGGACCATCGCGTCGGGTAATCATTGAAGGTCCGCGTGCTGGTCCAGGTGTTTTGAGGTGCAAAATCGACCGCCTCGAACTCGTGCCTCTTGCCGGCCGCGTCGAGATAGATCACGCGCTGCCCGAGGCTGGCCCCGGTCTTGAGATCCAGCATGTTGTAGGCCGACAGCCGCGTGCCGTCGTCGAGCTGGCCCGCGAGCCAGTTCCACGCGACGTCCTCGTTCATCGCCTGACCTTCCTGGTGGTGCCCGCCGAACTCGTGGTCATACCAGCCGAGTCCGGTGACGGGCTGAGTCACCCCGCGCACAGTCACGGTGCCCGCCGTCGTGAGGCTCGGCAGGAAGTAATAGAACATGTCCCCGCCGTCGGGGCCGCGCACCACGCCGTCGTCACCATGCCGGATCGCTTCGGCACCCTCGGGCACCGTAAAGACGAGGTCGACACCGACGTCGGCCCGATCGTGCCAGAGTGATAGAGCGTACGTGCCGTCGTCGCGCTTTTCAAAGCGCCGGTGATCGAAATCTAGCTCAAGGCGGCGCTCGCCGATGAAGGGTTCACCCTCAAAGACGTGATCGGGGTAGGGGACCTGGCCTTTTTCGAACATCTCGCGCAACGCGCGCCGCACCCGCGGGTCTTTGTTGGCCGCGCCGCCGCTCTGTTCGGATTGTTTGATGCGCTCTAGAGCGATGGCCGGTGAGGCCTTGTCGACGATCGTGTCGCTGTAATAGCGGCTGCCATCGACGTCGGACAGAGCCCACGTCAGGGAATGCGCGTAGATGGGGGCGCCCGTCTCCTCGTTGCGTCCCCTGATGATGCGGAAAAACGCCGCAAATACACTGAACTTGTGCCCATCGAGGGTGGTCAAGTGTGCGTTCGTGTACCACCACTCGGTCACAGACGAGCCGTGGGGCAGGTCGTGGCGCGCGAGATCGATCGGGCCCGGCTGTGGCCAGTCGCGAGGGCGCAGCGCGGCCTCGGTCGGCAGTGGAGAGCGCGATTCGGAGGCGATAGGGGTCGAGTCTTTCACGGGCGCACTTCAACGCTCAACGGCCAAGAGGTCAAGCGCCTTGAGCACGCGCCGTCAACTCTTTGTCATCTCGATTCGCGATGAAGCCGGCCTCTATGGCCCTCTCGGTCCACTAAAGCCCCGCCGAAGTGCTCATCGTTATCCCGGCGCGGCGCGGGGATATATGCCCAGCGCTGGACCTGCTTGAGGACGCCTCTCGCGGCGTGTACTGTCCGCCGCATGGAACGCGTTGTACTCGTCGATGGAAGCAATCTCGTCTACCGGGCCTTTTACGGGCTGCCCTCCACCTTGCGCTCGGCCTCGGGAGAGCCGACGAACGCGATCTTTGGCTTCGCGAACATGTTTCGAAAGCTCTTCGCGGGCAAGACACCGGCCTTTGGCGCCGTGGTGTTCGACGCGCCTGGGGGCAACTTCCGCGAAGATATGTATGCGGATTACAAAGGAAATCGCGAGTCGATGCCCCGCGACCTAGCCTCGCAGCTGGACGGCGTCTTCGAGGTCTGTAAGGCCCACGGATTTAAGGTGATTCGCCAATCAGGGGTCGAGGCCGATGACGTCATCGGGACCTTGGCACGTCAGGCGCGAGACGCCGGCAACGAGGTCTTTATCGTCAGCAGCGACAAGGACTTCGGCCAGCTCGTCGACGAACGCGTCAAGATGCTCGACACAATGAAGGACGTGGTCTTCGATGCCGATCTCGTCGCGATCAAGTGGGGCGTCCGCCCCGAACAGATGATCGACTACCTCGCGCTGGTCGGCGATAAATCGGATAATGTTCCGGGGGTTGCCGGGATCGGCGACAAGAGCGCCGTCCAACTCTTGGCCGACTTTGGGACGGTCAAGGGCGTCTATGAGGCGGTGGATAGCCCTGACCACGGCGGGATCAAGGGGCGACAGCTGACGGCGCTGCAAGCCAATCGCGACATGGCGATGCTGTCCCTCGACCTCGTGACGATCCGCCAGCATCTCGAGCTCCCGGTGGGGCTGGCAGATCTGCAGATCGATCCACCCGATGGCGTCGCTCTCAACGCCCTCTATCGCGATTATCAGTTCTATTCGCTCCTCGATCACGACGCACATGAGGCCCTCTCCGCAGGAGGGGAAGAGTCGGATTACGGTGTCTTGTCCGACCTCGGCGAGCTGAAGACCTTCATCGCGACCGCGACCGCCGTCACCCCAATCGCCGTCTTGCCGATCTTCGACGAGGAGGCCCCGGCCGTGGCGCCCTTGCTTGGCTTGGCTCTCTGTATCGAGCCGGGCAAAGCGCGCTACGTGCCTTTCAACGCCAAGACGCGGACGATCCTAGACGTGTGGCTGACGGACCCGGAGGCGCCCCGGACCGGCTTTGACATCAAGGCCCTCTATCGCGGGCTCATGCGTGAGGGCGTCGCCTTCGCCGGTGCCGCCTTCGATGTGCGCCTCGCCAGCTTTCTGACCGACCCGACCCGCATCATCCCGCACCGCCTTGACCAGCTGGCGCGCGACTTCTTGCAGCAGACGACCCGCCCCGCGAAGGAGATCATCGGGGTCGGCAAGAAGCTCATCAGGTTTTCAGAGGTCCCCGCAGGCGAGCTCGCGGCGTGGGCCTGCCATCTCGTCGACACGATCGCGGCCCTGCATCCGATCCTGCGCGACCGCATCGCGGCGGACGGCAACGAGGCGCTCATGTACGAGCTCGATCTGCCCCTGTCGAAGGTCCTCGGCGATATGGAGCTAGCCGGCATCTTGGCCGACCAGGTCGAGCTTAAGGCCCTCGGGATCGAGTTTCGCGGGCGCCTCGAGACCTACGAAAAAGAGATCTGGCAGCTCGCGGGTCGCGAGTTCAACATTGGCTCGCCGAAACAGCTCGCCGAGATCCTCTTTGACGACCTCGGTCTGCCGCCTGGAAAGAAGACAAAGACGGGGTACTCGACCGACGCCGAGGTCCTTGAAAAGCTCGCATCTCAACATGAGATCGCCAAGGTGATCGTCAACCACCGCAAGCTCGCGAAGCTTATCAACACTTACACCGACGTGCTTCAACGTTCCGTCAATGAACAGACGGGTCGCATTCACGCGACCTTCAATCAGTCTAGCGGCGCCACAGGTCGTTTGATCTCCACCGACCCAGATCTGCAGCGCACGCCCATCCACACGCCCGAGGGGCGCCGGATCCGCGAGGCCTTCATCGCCCCGCCGGGCTTCAAGTTGGTCGTCGCGGACTGGTCCCAGATAGAGCTCCGCCTCCTCGCGCACGTCACGAAGGACGAGCGCCTGTGCGAGGCCTTCCGGGTCGGCGATGACGTCCACCGGCGGACAGCGGGTCAGATCTTCGAGGTCGCGCCAGCCGACGTCACCTACGAGCAGCGCAACATCGGAAAGACCATTAACTTCGCGACGATCTATGGCCAGGGGGCGACGTCCCTCGCCCAGATGATCGGCATCGAGGTCAAGGACGCTCGCCGCTATATCGCGGCTTACTTCAAGTACTACGGCGGCGTCCGGACCTGGCTGGACGAGACGACCAGCGCGGCCCTCACCAAGGGCTGGGTCGAGACCATCTACCAGCGGCGGCGCTACATCCCTGAGTTGCTTAGCAATTCGAACATGGAGCGCCAGATCGGCATCCGCCAGGCCTGCAATCACCCGATTCAGGGCTCGGCCGCCGACCTCTGCAAGAAGGTCATGCTCGAAGTCGAAAAGCGCCTCCGTGGTGCCGGGCTAGAGACGCGGATGCTGCTTCAGATCCACGACGAGCTCGTGTTCGAGGCGCCAGAAGACGAAGTCGAGCAGGTCGTGGCCCTCGTAAAGGACGCGATGGAGCACCACGAGCCTCTCGACGTACCCCTCGTCGCGGACGTCGGCGTGGGTCCGAATTGGGGTGAAGCTAAGGGCTGAGCCGCACGCACGCCTTAAAAACAAACGCCCGGAGACTGAAGTCACCGGGCGTTTGTCGTGAAGAGACAACTATAGGCGGCAGAGGCGGCTTAGGCGGCCTTGGTCAGCACCTGGTGGTGGGTCTCGGGGGTCGCGAAGCCAGCCTCGGTGAAGGCGTCCTTGATGAGGGCGTTCGTCGCGAAGAACACGTCCCAATAGGTGCTCGTGTTCGTGTACGGACGCACGCACAGGACAGGACCGGCGAGGTTGAACTCAACGATCTCGACGACGGGCGCCATGGTCTTGGACACGTGCGCCAAGCCGGGTAGGCGGTCGCGCAGGATCTTGATGGCCTGCTTGTAGTCGACGCCGTGGGCGAGCTGAGCCCGGCAGTCGACGCGACGGTCCTCGTTGTGGCTGTAGTTGACCATGTTGTCGCCGAAGATCTTCGAGTTGCCGATGATCGTGTGGACGTTGTCCATCGTGTCGATGGCGGTCACGAACAGGCCGATCTCCTTCACGGTGCCCGTCACACCGCCGGCGTGCACGAAGTCACCGACCTTGATCGGGCGGAGGATGACCATAAAGACGCCCGCCGCGAAGTTCGACAGGAGCCCAGACCACGCCATACCGATGGCGATACCCAAGGCGGCGAAGAAGGCGGCGAAGGAGGTCGTCTCGACGTCGAAGATGCCAAGGATCGCGATGACCAAGAGGATCTTCAACACGACGCGGAGCGAGGTCCCGAGGTAGCTGGACAGGGTCGGGTCGACCCTGCGCGAGGCCAAAGCCCGCCCGAAGACCCGGCCCATCATGCGGATGAGCCACGCGCCGATGACCCACGCGACGAGAGCGCCGACGACCTTTAGGCCGATGTCAACGCCGCGCGTTGACATCGCGTGAATGACTGTGTCGAGCGCGCCACCGGATGCGGCGGGCTCGGCGGCCTGCGCAAATAAATTCAATGAATTAAACATGTTTTATGGCTCCCTCGGTTCTGGATCGGTGGTCGAGTGGATGAGTTGAGATAGGCCGTTGCCTAAGTCTGATTGGACTTGTGGTCAATAGGGGGCGCGTCATTTTGCGGAACGCGCAGGGTGCCACGGACCGAAAGTGGCAGCACCGATTGGCGGCCCCACTGACCAACAGGCAAAAACGCCAATAGGAACGATCACTCCGCCGCCATCAGCCGTAGGTCAAAGATCGGGCATAGATTCGCACTTGTGCAGGAATTGCCA